>Ga0182741_1003020_pt1 | contig 18460 bp, 14 predicted proteins | sample eDN5th37CBELigOP_FD_128874 | JGI IMG/M metagenome (GOLD analysis project Ga0182741, IMG submission 128874) | Enriched Organic Plus compost microbial communities from Emeryville, California, USA - eDNA 5th pass 37_C BE-Lig OP (version 2) (version 2) ... | reverse complement strand
TCGCGGGTGATGCCGGTGACGCGGCATCGATGGCGCAGGGCCTGCAAGAACACTGAAGACATGCCGGTTGGGCGCCTTCATTCGCATCCAGGGAGATGGAAGGTTCGGGATACGAACGTTCGGCGCGGTGCGCACGATATCGACGGTGTCGTGGCTGACAGCCGGGTGAAGTTCACACTCTTTTTCAAAGTGATAAGGCTCGCGCCTTTGGCGACAAGAATCGTCAAGTGAAAGGCGATGAGCCCGTGCACCGATGGGCCCTGTGAAGTGAATCGTGTGATCGAGGCGCGGGGATCGGAACCAGGGCGGGATCGGGCTTCGTCCTGATGCGGGGGGTAGAAAGCAAATCCCGTAGGTCCCCCTTTTTCAAAGGGGGAGGGTATTGGGTTCATCGCGATGGAGGACGGGGCTCGGGGGAGTGGCTGGCGGCTGGCGTTCGAGGGATGGCGCGCCTGTGGTGTTCCGGATGCCGGGCACGGCTCGCGCGGCCCCGCGGACCGCTATTCCATGCCGAGTTTTTTCAGCTTGTAGCGCAGGGCGCGGAAGGTGATGCCGAGCTGGGCGGCGGCGCGGGTCTTGTTCCAGCGGTTCTCTTCCAGCGCCTTCTGGATCGCCGCTCGTTCCAGTTGCTCGATGTAGTTGGGCAGCGGGCCGCCGGCGGGATCGATGTCGATCGGGGCGGCGCCGGGCGGGGCGCCGATGGGTGTGGCGGGCAGGTCGGTGCCACCCGCGCGCGGGGCCGCGGCGGGCTGCGGCAGGTAGAGGTCGCCGACCTCGATGCTGTGGCCATCGGCCATCGCCAACGCGCGCTCCAGGATGTTCTCCAGTTCGCGGACGTTGCCGGGGAAGGGATAACGGCGCAGTTCGGCCATGGCGTCAGGCGACACCGAAGGCGCGTTGCGGCCGTGCTGGTCGGCCAGCCGGTCGAGGATGGCGCTGGTCAGCTGCGGCAGGTCGCTGGCGCGCTCGCGCAGCGGCGGCACCCGCAGTTCGATGACGTTGATGCGGTAGTACAGGTCATGGCGGAAGCGGCCATCGCTGGCCAGTTCGCCCAGATCCTTGTGGGTGGCCGAGAGGATGCGCACGTCCACCTGCACTTCCTGGGAGGCCCCGACCGGGCGCACGGCTTTTTCCTGGATGGCGCGCAGCAGCTTGACCTGCATCGGCAACGGCAGTTCGGCGACCTCGTCCAGGAACAGCGTGCCGCCGCTGGCGGCCTGGAACAGGCCGGCCTTGTCGGCGTGGGCGCCGGTGAAGCTGCCCTTCTTGTGGCCGAAAAACTCGCTTTCCATCAGTTCGGCCGGGATCGCGCCGCAGTTGACCGGCACGAACGGACCGTTGGCGCGGGCGCGCTGCTCGTGGATGGTGCGGGCGACCAGTTCCTTGCCCACGCCGGATTCGCCGCGGATGTAGACCGGGGCCTGGCTGCGGGCGACCTTGCCGATGGTGTCGCGCAGGGTCGCCATCGCGGGCGAACTGCCCAGCAGGCGGCTGGCCTGTTCGGGCGGTGGTGGCGGCGCGGGCGCGCGTTCGGCGTTGTTGAGTTCCAGCGCGTGCTTGACCAGGCCGCGCAGGACAGTCAGGTCCACCGGCTTGCTGACGAAATCGAACGCACCGGCCTTGAGCGCCTCGACCGCCAGTTCGATGTTGCCGAACGCGGTGATCATGGCGACCGGGGTGCGCGGGTAGTTGCGGGAAATTTCACCGACCAGTTCGATGCCGTTGCCGTCGGGCAGGCGCATGTCGGTGAAGCAGAGGTCGTAGCTGTTGCGTGCCAGGAGTTCGCGCGCCTCGCCGAGGTTGGCCGCGGTATCGATGCGCAGGCCCATGCGGCCCAGCGTCAGTACCAGCAGTTCGCGGATGTCACGTTCGTCGTCGACGATCAGGGCACTACGGTTTTCGCTCATGAATCCCCCTTCTGCCCCTGTCCATTCAGTGTACCGGCGGAACAGGAGGGCCCGCTAGTGTGAGGTCGCTGATATGAGAGAAGGCGGGGCAGAGCGTACCGGACCTGTGACGGAATGCACTTCCCGGCGCCATCATCACGCGTGGCGACTTCGGGCAATCCGATTGCCCGTCGCATTGCTTCGCATCGCTTGGGGCGCGACTCCGCCTTGGCGTCCATCGCTGGCGGCGGGCCGCCGGAGACGACCGCGGTGGTTCCGGTTCACGCCGGCAGCAGCGCGTGGGGGCCGGGCAGGGTGATGCGGAAGCAACTGCCGCCGCCCGGCACCGGGACGTACTCCAGGGTGGCCTGGTTGGCCCGGCACAGCTCGCGGGCGATGTAGAGGCCCAGCCCGGTGCCGTGCTCGGACGTGGTGAAGAACGGGCGGAACAACTGCGCGGCCACCGCCTCCGGAATGCCCGGGCCGCGATCCATGACGTCGATCATCGGGCGATGGTCGGCCTGGAACACGCGCACCCGCACCCGCGCCGGCTCACCGGGCAGGCGGCCGTAGTTCATCGCGTTCTGCACCAGCACGGTCACCACCTGCTGCAGGTGGCGGAGGTCGACCAGCGCCGGTACCGGACGCGGGCCGATGACGGCTTCCAGGGTGTCGGTCTCGATCGACAGCGATTGCTGGTATTCGTCGATGAAGCGGCGGACGAAGGTGTTGAGGTCCACGTGCTCCGGGCTGGCGCGCTCGCGCCGGGCCAGGCCGAGCACGCTTTCGACGATGCCGTTGGTGCGCTGGCACTGCTGGTGGATGATCTGCAGCAGGCGGCGATCGCCGTCGATGATGTGGCGCGATTCCTCCAGCAACTGCACGGCATAGTTGATGGCGGCCAACGGGTTGCGGATCTCGTGGGCCAGGCTGGCGGAGAAGCGGCCCAGCGCGGCCAGGGTCAGCGATTCGGCGCGGCGCGAGACCACGGTGGCGTCATCCAGGAAGATCAGCGAGGTCTCGCTGTCGGCCAGCAGGCGGGCGAACCGCGGTTGCACTTCGGGCTGGTCGGGCGACAACTGCATGGGCGTGTCGTCGGCCTGCCAGCCGTTGCGCCAGCGTTGCAGGCGGCGCGCCAGTTCCGGCGCGGTATGGGTGAGCAGGACGCCGACGCCATCGCTGGTGCCATCGCCGCCGTCGCCCAGCAGCAGGCTGGCGGCTTCGTTGGCCAGCTTGATGTGATTGTCCGCGTCGACCACCAGTACGCCGGTGCGCATGCGGCGGATGATCAGTTCGTTGATTTCCACCAGGTTGGCGACTTCGGCGCCGCGCTGGTCGGCCAGCGCCTCGCTGCGGCGGGCCCGCTGGCCGGCCTGGTGGGAGAGATAGCCGACGGCCATGTAACTGATGGCGAACATCATCACTTCGGCCAGGGAACGATTCGTGTTGCCGTCGTGGAATGTGGTCCAGCCGAACTCGATGAACAGCGAAAGCACGGTCAGCCCGACCATCGCCACCGCCCAGCGCCAGGACGGCATCAGCAGCACGCCGGCTGCGACGTTGAACAGCAGCATCATCGCGACCCCGGCGGTGGCGGCCGGCAGGGCGTGGGTGATGAGCGCGGCGGCGGTGATGTCCACCGCCAGCCCGACCACCACGGTCAGGGTCATCCAGCGGGGACTGCGGATCAGCAGCAGCAGGACCGAGGCGATGAGGTAGGCGATGGTGACCCACACCCCCAGCATGGAATGGCGCTGCGAACCCAGCAGGTCCGACAGCGGGCTGAACACCAGCCCGGCCAGCACGGCGGCTTCGAGGGTCCGGTACAGAGCGAAGAAATACAGATCGCGCCGCGGGGCGGATTCGATGCGTCCCAGGATCGAATGGCTTTGCGGCAAGCGCGGACTCCCCCCGTCGGCGGTGACACCAGTATAGGCAGGCCGGGCCAGGCCGGCCCCGCCCCGTCGCGGTTTTGCGCCGCCCGGCCCGCTGGGCGACAATAGGGGGCTGGCTGGCGCCCGCCGGGCGGCCTGTGCACGTCCAAACGCGGTTTTACGGGACGTCCGGCCTCGCTTACCTGTTCCCTACCCACGGTGACGCATGAATTTCCACGAATACCAGGCAAAACAACTGTTTGCCGAATATGGCATTGCAGTTCCGGCCGGGCGCGTCGCGCGCACGCCGGAAGAGGCGGTTGAAGCCGCGAAGTCCATCCCGGGCGACCTCTGGGTCGTGAAGGCCCAGATCCACGCCGGTGGCCGCGGCAAGGCCGGCGGCGTCAAGCTGGCCAGGACCCTGGACGAAGTGAAGCAGTACGCCGCCGCGATGCTGGGCACCCGCATGGCGACCTACCAGTCGGCCGGCGTGGCCCTGCCGATCGACGCGGTGCTGATTTCGGAAGGCACCGACATCGCCAAGGAACTGTACCTGTCGGTGCTGGTGGATCGCGCCAGCAAGGCCGTCACCTTCATCACTTCCAGCGAAGGCGGCGTGGAGATCGAGAAGGTCGCCGCGGAAACCCCGGAACTGATCCACCAGCTGGACGTGAACTTCGTCCAGGGCCTGCAGCCGTACCAGTGCCGCGACATCGGCTTCAAGCTGGGCCTGAACGCCAAGCAGGTCAACCAGCTGACCAAGATCATGCTGGGCCTGTACAAGCTGTTCAACGAGAAGGATCTGGCGCTGGTCGAACTGAACCCGCTGGCCATCCTCACCAACGGCGACCTGGCCGTGCTGGACGGCAAGGTCAACTCCGACGACAACGCGTCCTTCCGTCATCCGGACCTGGTCGCCATGCGCGACAAGGCGCAGGAAGACGAGACCGAAGTGCTCGCTTCCGAGCACGACCTCAATTACGTGACCATGGACGGCAACATCGGTTGCATGGTCAACGGCGCCGGCCTGGCGATGGCCACCATGGACGTCATCAAGCTCAACGGCGGCGAGCCGGCGAACTTCCTGGACGTCGGCGGCGGCGCCACCAAGGAGCGCGTGACCACCGCGTTCAAGCTGATCCTGTCCAGCGACAAGGTCAAGGCGATCTTCGTCAACATCTTCGGCGGCATCGTCCGCTGCGACATGATCGCCGAAGGCATCATCGCCGCGGTCAAGGACGTGGGCGTCAAGGTGCCGGTGATCGTGCGCCTGGAAGGCACCAACGTGGAAGCCGGCAAGGCGCTGCTGCGCGATTCCGGCCTGGCCATCATCCCGGCCGACGACATCAACGACGGCGCCAAGAAGGCCGTCGCTGCGGTCAAGGCCGCCTGACCCCACGACGAGACTAGGAATATTTCATGAGCGTTTTGGTCAACAAGAACACCAAGGTCCTCGTCCAGGGCTTCACCGGCCAGCAGGGCACCTTCCACGCGACCCAGATGGTCGAGTACGGCACCCAGGTGGTCGGCGGCGTGACGCCCGGCAAGGGCGGCACCACCCACATCGACCTGCCGGTCTACAACACCATGCGTGACGCGGTGCAGGACACCGGCGCCGACGCCTCGGTCATCTACGTGCCGCCGCCGTTCGCGGCCGACGCGATCCTGGAAGCGGCCGACGCCGGCATCAAGGTGATCGTGGCGATCACCGAAGGCATCCCGGTGCTGGACATGCTGCGGGTGAAGAACACCCTGAAGGGCTACCCGGGCGTCACCCTGATCGGCCCGAACTGCCCCGGCATCATCACCCCGGGCGAGTGCAAGATCGGCATCATGCCGGGCCACATCCACAAGCCGGGCAAGATCGGCATCGTCTCGCGCTCGGGCACGCTGACCTATGAAGCGGTCAAGCAGACCACCGACGTGGGCCTGGGCCAGAGCACCTGCATCGGCATCGGCGGCGACCCGATCAACGGCCTGAACTTCGTCGAGGCGCTGACCCTGTTCAACAACGATCCACAGACCGAAGGCATCATCATGGTCGGCGAAATCGGTGGTTCGGCCGAGGAAGAAGGCGCCGAGTACATCGCCAAACACGTCAAGAAGCCGGTCGTCGGCTTCATCGCCGGCGCGTCCGCCCCGGCCGGCAAGCGCATGGGCCACGCCGGCGCCATCGCCTCCGGCGGCAAGGGCACGGCGGAAGGCAAGTTCGCGGCGATGGAAGCCGCAGGCGTCACCACCGTCCGCTCGCCGGGCGATCTGGGTGCCGCGATTGCCGCCCGCCTGAAGTAAGCCGTTTCCGCATCCGCGGGACGAACGAAAAGCCGCCTCCGGGCGGCTTTTTGTTTGCCTGCGGGTTGGCGGGCTGCGGCCTGCCCCCACCCCGGCCCTCCCCCGCAGGCGGGGGAGGGAGCGTCTGGCGGGGTTCGTGTTTTGCTTCTTTCGCCGCTCGCGGGGGAAGGCGGGATGGAGCAGAGGGTCGACGGGCTTCGGCGTGCCCCCACCCCGGCCCTCCCCCGCAGGCGGGGGAGGGAGCATCTGGCGGGGTTCGTGTTTTTGCTTCTTTCGCCGCTCGCGGGAGAAGGTCGGGATGGAGGAGAGGGTCGACGGGCTTCGGCGTGCCCCAACCCCAGCCCTCCCCCGCGGGCGGGGGAGGGAGCATCTGGCGCGGTTCGTGTTTTGCTTCTGCATTTCTGGGCACGATCGAGGTTTTCCTGATTTGTCGATTCGCCATCGGGCAATGGCCCTGCCCCTTCCCCCGCTTGCGGGGGAAGGTTGGGATGGGGGCAAGATGCCCGTCCATCCGAGCACAGGACGTGCGCATGCGAAATGGGCAGAAGCGCAATCGGGCGCGTGAACTCCGCCGTGACATGACACCGGCCGAGCGCAGGCTGTGGACCCTCCTGCAACGACGCCAGGTCGAAGGCTTCCGCTTCCGCCGGCAGTGTCCGGTAGGGCCGTACATCGCCGACTTCGCCTGCCTGGAGGCAAGACTGCTGATCGAAGTGGACGGCGGCCAGCACATGGACGAGGCGGGCGATGTACGGCGGGATACCCTCCTGCGGCGCGAAGGCTTCCACGTCCTGCGCTTCTGGAATAATGAGGTCATGACGAACCTCGAGGGTGTTCGCGCGCTGATCGTCTCGCGGCTGGCGGACTCCCATCCCTGTCCCGCCTTCGCCGCGCGCCGGTGAAAGGCAGCACCCGAAGACCGACATGTCCCAGACCCTTCGCATCGCCCTGGCCCAGTTCGATTTCCCCGTCGGCGACGTCGCCCGCAACACCGAGCGCATCGCGGCGCAGATCGCCGAGGCGCGCGACGAATACGGCGCCGACGTGGTGCTGTTCCCGGAACTGGCGATCAGCGGCTATCCGCCCGAGGACCTGCTGTTGCGGCCGCGCTTTCTCGCCGACTGCGAAACCGCGCTGCGGCAGTTGGCCGCGACCACGCACGGCATCGTCGCGGTGGTGGGGTGGCCGGAATCGGCCGGCAGCGTGGTCTACAACTCGGCCAGCGTGCTGCGCGACGGCCATCTGGAAGCCACCTACCGCAAGCGCGAACTGCCGAACTACGCGGTGTTCGACGAACGCCGCTATTTCGACGTGGACCCGAACGGCGAGGCCTGCGTGTTCCAGGTCAAGGGCGTGCCGGTCGGGCTGATCATCTGCGAGGACCTGTGGTTCCCCGAGCCGCTGGCGGCCACCGCGCGCGCGGGCGCGCAGCTCGCGCTCGTACCCAACGCCTCGCCCTACGATCGCGACAAGCATGCGCAGCGCGACGCCCTGCTGGCGGAGCGCACCCGCGACACCGGCCTCGCCCTGGCCTATCTGAATGTGGTCGGCGGGCAGGACGCGCTGGTGTTCGACGGCGCTTCCGTGGTCGCCGACGGTGACGGCACCGTGCATCCGGCAGCGGCGGCGTTCACCGATCAGTGGCTGGTGGTGGACTACGACCCGGAGAGTCGCCGCTTCAGCCCGGTGCAATGGATGGACGATGGCGACGAGAGCCGCGATGCGCTGGCCTGGCGCGCGATCGTGCGCGGGCTGCGTGATTACTGCGGCAAGAACGGCTTCGGCAAGGTCTGGCTGGGACTGTCGGGCGGCATCGACTCGGCGCTGGTGCTGGCGCTGGCGGTGGACGCGCTGGGCGCGGAGAACGTCACCGCCGTGCGCCTGCCTTCGCGCTACACCGCCGGCCTGTCCAACGATCTGGCGGCCGAGCAGTGCGAAGCGCTGGGCGTGAAGCTGGAGACCATCCCGATCGAGGCGCCATTCAAGGGCTTCCTGGAAACCCTGGGGCCGTTGTTCGCCGGATTGCCGGCCGACACCACCGAGGAAAACCTGCAGTCGCGCAGCCGCGGCGTGATCATGATGGCGCTGAGCAACAAATTCGGCGGCCTGCTGCTGACCACCGGCAACAAGAGCGAGTACGCGGTCGGCTACGCCACCATCTACGGCGACATGTGCGGCGGCTACGCGCCCATCAAGGATCTATACAAGACGGAGGTGTTCTCGCTCGCGCGCTGGCGCAATACCGTGGGCGGCGCGCCGGTGATTCCGCCGGCGGTCATCAGCCGCCCGCCGTCGGCCGAACTGCGCGAGAACCAGACCGATCAGGACTCGCTGCCGCCCTACGACGTGCTGGACGCGATCCTGTTCCGCTACATCGATCTGGAGCAGTCGCGCGACGAGATCGTCGCCGCCGGTTTCGATGCCGCCACGGTGGACCGCATGCTGCGGCTGGTCCGCATCAATGAATGGAAGCGCCATCAGGCCGCGCCGGGTCCGAAGATTTCGCGGCGCGCCTTCGGGCGCGAACGGCGCTATCCGATCACCAACAAGTACGGGAGCTGAGGCATGGCATCGCTTTGCTCCGTCCCCGCTTGCGGGAGAGGGGGCCCGCTGAGGCCCGTGCTTCGCTCCTTCCGCCGCTTGCCGGGGAGGGGACGGTTCGCGGTTCGCGCTTTGCGCCTTTCCCCGCTTGCGGGGGAAAGCTGGGATGGGGGCAGGGTGCCGCGGGTTGCCTTCTTGAATGACGAAGGCTGACGAAGGCTTCGGATGGTTTCTGGCTGAAGGCCGTGAAACGGGCTGCTTCGATTAGCCCCCACCCCAGCCCTCCCCCGCACGCGGGGGAGGGGGCGGTCTGCGGTTTGCGTTTTGCTCCTTCCCCCGCTTGCGGGGGAAGGTTGGGATGGGGACAGGGTGCCGACGGGTTGCCTTCTTCAATGACGAAGGCTGACGAAGACTTCGGATGGTTTCTGGCTGAAGGCCGTGAAACGGGCTGCTTCGTGGGGTCCCCACCCCGGCCCTCCCCCGCACGCGGGGGAGGGGGCGGTCCGCGTCGTGTTTTGCTCCTTCTCCCGCTTGCGGGGGAAGGTTGGGATGGGGGTAGGGTGCCGACGGGTTGCCTTCTTGAATGACGAAGGCTGACGAAGACTTCGGATGGTTTCTGAAGGCCGTGAAACGGACTGCTTCGATTGGGGTCCCCACCCCAGCCCTCCCCCGCACGCGGGGGAGGGGGCGGTCCGCGGTTTGCGTTTTGGCTCCTTCCCCCGCTTGCGGGGGAAGGTGGGATGGGGGCGCTTGTTCCGGGAGACGACCCAACAAAAAAGGGCCTGGCGGCCCTTTTTCGTCGATGCGTGCGGGAAAATCCCTCAGTCCTTGTCCTTCCGCTGGACCGCGGCGCCGCTGGCTGGCGACTTTTCGCCCGCGAACGGATTGAGCTTGCGGATGGCCCAGGGATACTTCGGCCATTCGCCGGTCAGCCAGGGATGCCCGGGATCGTTGAGCTGCAGGACCCGGCGGGCGTCGTCGGCCAGGGTCTTGTTGCCCAGGTGCGTGTAGGCCTCGCCCAGCACCGCGACCGCATCGTTCTGGTACTCGCTCTGCGGATAGGTCTCTAGCAGGTAGCGGGCGCGGGTGGCGGCGGAAATCCAGGCATCGCGGCGCAGGTAGTACAGCGCGGTGTCCATCTCGTGGCGCGCGAACTGGTTGCGCAGATAGACCATGCGCTGGCGGGCGTCGGCGGCGTAACGGCTGTTGGGATAGCGTTCGGCGACGATGCTGAAGTCGTTGTAGCCCTGCATCGGGGTGGACAGGTCGCGGCGGCTGGAATCGAGCTTCCAGACGCGCTGCAGGAACACCGCGTCGCGGCTCGAGTTGGCCAGGCCGCGCAGGTAGTACATGTACGGCACGTTGCGGTGGGTCGGGTAGGTCCGCAGGAACTTGTCGATCGAGGAGACCGCGTCGTCCAGCTTGCCGGCCTTGTACTGCGCATAGGCCGATTCCATCAGCGCCTGCTCGGTGTAGGGACCGTACGGGTACTGCGCGACCAGGGCGCGGAAATTGGTCTGGGCGCGTTCCCAGTTGCCGCTCATCATGGCCTGGTGGGCGGTTTCGAACATCTGCTCGACGGGCTGGGCTTCCACGGGGCCCTTCTTGCGCTTGAACATGCCGCAGCCGGTGCCGGTGGCGACGATGACGAGCAACAGCAGGCCGATGCGGGCGACGGCGGTGAAACGGGTGGAAGCACGCTGGGTCATGGGCTGGCGGCAACGCCGCGGCAGGGAAACAGGCTGTCGATGATAGCCTAGGCGGTGCCCAAGCCATGAACAATCGGCGAACATCTCCGGTTTCGCCGCCCCGCTCCCGATGACCGATACCCTTCCCGCCGACGCGCCACGCACCGCGCGCGTGCCCGAATCCGCCGCCGGCCGCCGTTTCGACGCCGTGCTGGCCGAGCTTTTCCCCGAATTCTCCCGCTCCCGCCTGGCCGAATGGATCAAGTCCGGCGACGCCCGCCTGGACGGGCAGGCGGTCAAGCCGCGCGACCCGGTCCGGGGCGGCGAACTGGCCAGCCTGGCCGTGGTGCTGGAGACCCAGACCCACGCCGAGCCGGAGGACATTCCGCTGGACGTGCTGTACGAGGACGAGCATGTATTCGTCCTGGACAAGCCGGCCGGGCTGGTGGTCCACCCCGGCGCCGGCAATCCGCGCGGCACCCTGGTGAACGCGCTGCTGCACCGGGATCCGTCGCTGGACACGCTGCCGCGCGCCGGCATCGTCCACCGGCTGGACAAGGACACCTCCGGCGTCATGGTGGTGGCCCGCACCCTGCCGGCGCAGACCGCGCTGGTGGAACAGCTCTCCTCCCGCGAAGTGCACCGTCAGTACCTGGCCGTGGTGGTGGGTGCGATGGTTTCCGGCGGTACCGCCAACGCGGCCATCGACCGCCATCCGCGCGATCGCCTGAAGATGGCGGTGCGCGAGGACGGCCGCGATGCGGTCACCCATTACCGCCTGCGCGAGCGTTTCCGCGCCCATACCGCGCTGGAGTGCCGGCTGGAAACCGGCCGCACCCACCAGATCCGCGTGCACATGGCGCACATCCGCTATCCCATCGTCGGCGATCCGCTGTACGGCGGCCCGCTGAAGCTGCCGAAGGGCGCGAGCGAGGAACTGGCGGCGGTGCTGCGCGGGTTCCGGCGCCAGGCGCTGCACGCCGAGACGCTGGAGTTCTGCCATCCGATCAGCGGCGAACCGGTGCGGGTTTCCGCCCCGGTGCCGGCCGACATGCAGGCATTGATGGCGGCCTTGCGCGCCGACGCCGAGGCGCACCGCGGATGAGCGCCATCCTTCCGGCCGAATGGCCGGTCCCGGCCGGCGTGCGGGCGTTCACCACCTTGCGCCACGGCGCGGGCCGCTCGCAGCCACCGTTCGATCATTTCAATCTGGGCACGCGCTACGGGCAGTACCGCGACGATCCGGCGGTGGTCGAAGCCAACCGCGCCGAACTGATCGAACGCTTCGGCCTGCCGTCGCCGCCGCGCTGGCTGCACCAGATCCACGGGACCGGCGTGGTGCGGTTTCCGCAGGAGACCCGCGACGAGCCCGACGGCGATGCCGCCGTCACCCGCGAACCCGGCGTGGTGCTCGCCATCCTCACCGCCGACTGCCTGCCAGTGGTGTTCGCCAGCGACGACGGCCGGGTGGTCGGCGCGGCCCACGCGGGCTGGCGCGGCCTGGCCGGCGGCGTGCTGGAGAAAACCGTGGAGGCGATGCAGGTGGAACCGGGCCGCTTGCTGGCGTGGCTCGGACCGGCGGCCGGACCGCAGGCCTACGAAATCGGCGCCGAAGTGCGCGATGCGTTCGTGGGCGGGGACGTGCGCGCGGAAGCCGCGTTCGTGCCGACCCGGCCGGGGCACTGGCGGGTGGATCTGTATGCGCTGGCGCGACTGCGCCTGGCCGATGCCGGCGTGCATCAAGTACACGGTGGCGGCCTGTGCACGATCACCGATGCGCAGCGGTTCTATTCGCACCGCCGCGACGCGCAGACCGGCCGCATGGCGACACTGATATGGATGGCGGGCTGAGCGGCAATTTCATGCCGCTGTTCGCGCGGCTGTTGGGCCGCGATTTCGACCTGCTGCCGGCGGTGGTCCGACGCCTGCACCTGCGTCCCGGCGTGGCGCGCCATCACGGTGAAGTGGAGGTCCGGCGCGGCCGGGGCTGGCTGTCGCGGCTGTGCGCCACCGCCACCCGGCTGCCGCCCGCGGGGCAGGGACCGATCACGGTCGACATCGACATCCAGCCCGACACGGAACGCTGGACCCGGCATGTGCGCGGACACGCGATGCCGTCGCGGCTGTGGTGGCAGGACGGCCTGCTGTGCGAGCGGCTCGGGTGGGTGAAGTTCGGGTTCCGCCTGCACGTCCACGAGGCGGGCATCGAGTGGCGGGTCGAGCGCGTGCACGCGCTGGGGCTGCCGCTGCCGGCGCGCTGGTTCGCCGGTGTCCGGGCGCGCGAATCCGCGCCGGGCGGACGCTATGCCTTCGACGTGCAGGCCTCGCTGCCCGGGATCGGCCTGCTGGTGCATTACCGGGGATGGCTGCATGTCGATTGACGCGAAGGGCGGGCCGCGCGGCGCGATCATCGTGTTCGATGGCGCATGCGTGCTGTGCAACGGTTGGGTGGATTTCCTGCTCCGCCACGATCGCCGCGGCCGGTATCGTTTCGCCGCAATGCAGGGCGCCGCGGGACGCGCCCTGCTCGCGCGACACGGGCTCGATCCGGAAGACCCGGCGTCGTTCCTTTTGCTGGAGGACGGGCGGGCGTGGACGGATACGGACGCCATCGGTCGCGTCCTGCGCGGCCTGGGCGGTGCCTGGAACCTCGCGCGCCTGATGTCGCTGGTGCCGCGCCCGGTGCGCGACGCGCTGTATCGTCGGCTGGCACGCAACCGCTATCGCTGGTTCGGCACGACCGCGTGCAGGACGCCGGATGAAGCCGAGCGCGCGCGTTTTCTCGATTGACGGGACGTCGGTGGCGTCCCCGCGTCGCGGCGTTCAACGGAGCGGTGCGGACGCGATGGCCGTCATTGCGGCGAAGGCGGAATCCACCGCGCGGCGGAGAGGGAGCCGGCCGCCCGCGCAGCCGCGGAAATACGCGCTTGCGTATTCGTGATGCGTCCGCCAGGGCGTTCCGGCGGCGCGAGGCGACAAGGTCTGATCGGGCGGGCGCCCCGCCCATGACGCTGGCCAGCCAGCTTCGTCCGGGGCGTGCGGTTGCCGCGCGGTCCCGTTCCGCGGCACCCGCCCGATCAGTGCGGTGGAGCCTCCCGCGCGTGGCGCGGGAGGCCGGCGGCTCAGAAGCTGTAGCGCACGCGCGTGTAGTAGTACGCTCCGTTGCTGCCGATCGGGGACAGCACGTCGTAGGGCAGGTTGCCGAAGTAGTAGATGTCCTGGTTGGACAGGTCCGGATACTCGTCGGTCAGGTTCAGGCCGCCCAGCGCCACGCTCCACTTCGGGCTGAAGCGGTATTCGACTTCCGCATCCACCTGCCACTTGGCCGAGTAGGTCTGCTCCGGCTCGAAACCGCCGCCGAAATTGAAGATGCGCTTGGCGCTGCCGTGGCGCGTGGCCCTTCCCAGCAGCGACCAGCGGTCGTTGCTCCAGTTGGCGCTGAGCACGCTGCGGGTGCGCGGCGCGGCGTCGGTCAGGGTGTTGCTCTCCTCGATGCCGAACAACACGTAGGACGGATCGATCGCCAACAGTTCCGGCGGCGTGGCGGTGATGCGCTTGATTTCCGTCCTGGCGTAACTCCAGGTGCCGGTCAGCAGCAACTGGCCGCCCCCCAGTCCCTGCCGCCAGTTGGCGACCAGTTCGCCACCCTCGGTGCGGGTGTCGGCGGCGTTGATGAAGAAGTTGGCGCTCTGCACGCCCGGCACGCCGAAGTTGTCCTGCACGAACGCGGTCAGGGCGTCGCCGCTGATGCGCTCGGTCAGGGCCACGCGGTCGTCGATGTCGATGCGGAACACGTCGAAGGACAGATCGAAGTGATCGCCGATGCGGCTGGTGAAGCCCAGGCTCAGGTTCACCGATTTCTCCGGTTGCAGGTCGCGGGCGCCGAGCGCGCGCGCGATGGGGTTGTTGACCGACAGCAGGCGGCCCTGCAGCAACTGGCCGGACGCGTCATAGCCGGTGGAGGTCGACTCGAAGCCGATCTGGCTCAGCGACGGCGCGCGGAAGTTGTTCGACACCGAGCCGCGCAGCGCGAAGGCCGGGACGAACTCGTAGCGCGCGGCCAGCTTGCCGGTCAGTTCGCCACCGAAATCGTCGTAATGCTCGTAGCGCGCCGAGACATCGGTGAAGAACTTCTCGCCGAACTGGCTGCTCAGGCTGGCATACACGCTGGCCACGTCGCGGCTCAGATCCGCGGTGTCCTGCGGGGTCAGGCCGCCGCCGGCCTGCGAGCCGGTCGGGCGATCGGTGTACGGACCGGCCGCGTAGGAGGCCGGATCACCGGCGCCGGTCTGGTAGTCCTCGCGGCGGAATTCGACGCCGGCGGCGAAGGTGTGCGCGCCGAACAGGCGGCTGACGTCGAAATTGAACAGCGCCTGCCGGAACTCGTAATCGCCGGTGCGGAAACGGGTCGGGCTGGTCGGACCGAGCGAAGCGTTGAGCGAGTTCTTCAGGCGATAGGTGAACGCGTTGCGGCCGTAATTGAGGCTGGCGTCGTAGTCCCACTCGCCCCACTGCCCGCGCAGGCCGGCGACCGCGGCGGTGTCGCGGTTCTCGCCCAGCGACAGCGGGCGGTAGCCGTCCGGATACACCTCTTTCCAGTTCGCGACGCCATCGGGATAGCGGAAATAGTTGGCGCCTTCGGTATCGCTCTGATGGAAGGTGCCGAAGGCGTAGAGTTCCGCGCTATCGCCGACCGGCAGTCCGGCATTGAACCAGCCGTTGATGTCCTTGGACTCGCCGTCGCCCAGCCAGTAGTTGCGCTTGCCGGCCAGCGCCAGGTTGTCCGGGGTCTGTTCCTCGAAGAACGGAATCTGATCGAAGCCCGCGCGGTTGGTGCCGTTGCGTTGCTTGTACTCCAGGCCCACGCGCAGGAAGCCGCCTTCGCTGCCGAGCGCGGTGCCGGCCTGGCCGCTGAAGAAACCGGCCTGGCCATCGGTGACGGTGCGGCGGATCGGCTCGACATCGGTGTGATGCGCGCCGTAGCTCAGCTCCAGCGCGCCGCCCTCGGGCGCGTCGTTGAGGATGACGTTGATGACGCCGGCGACCGCATCGGAACCGTACTGTGCGCCGGCGCCGTCACGCAGCACTTCGATGCGCTTGATCGCGCTGACCGGAATGGCATTGAAATCGACCGGTGTATTGCCCTTGCCGATCTTGCTGTCGGTGTTGACCAGCGCGCTGGTGTGGCGGCGCTTGCCGTTCACCAGCACCAGCACCTGGTTCGGGCTGAGCCCGCGCAGCTGCGCGGCGCGCACGTGGTCGGCGCCGCCGGAATTGGACTGGCGCGGGAAATTGAACGAGGGCAGCAACGCCTGCAGGGCGCTGCCGAGCTCGCCGTTGAGCACGCCGGCCTTGCGGATGTCCTCGGCGGTGAGCACGTCCACCGGCGCGGTCGATTCCAGCACCGTGCGATCACGGGCGCGGGTGCCGGTGACGATGACGGTGTCCAGATCGGTGGTGCCGGCTCCGGCGTCCTGGCCGAAGGCGGGAGCGGAGAGAGCGAGTGCGATGGCGACGCCAAGCGGCGCCACGAGGGGGCGGGACATGGAAACTCCTGAATCGAAACGGGAAATCGGTGGGGACGGTGTGCTGCACCAGCGGCTGGCGCAGCGGGTCGGCGGCGGGCCGTCAACAGGAACGGCAGGGGCGGGAGGAATGCATGGGGCGGGCCTGTGGGGGAGGCGGGACAGTCTAGATCTAACTATCCATCCGGATAAAGCGATATATTACCGGCCCGGTCCGGAACCGGCCGCGCCGCGGTCATGGCCGCTGCCCATCTGCACATGCCGACGGGTTATTTCGAAGCGCGGGTTCCCGGATCGACAGTACGTTCCCCCACGGAGTCGTTCCATGCGCCTGCGCGTCACATTGCTGCTGTCCCTCGTCCTGGCGCTCGGCGCCTGTGCCACAACGCCCACGGGCGCCCCGCAGGCCGCCGTGCCCGCGCCGGTCACCGCCACCTTCGAAGGCGACGCCACCCGTCCGGCCCAGGCGCAGGGCTGGGTCCGCAGCGAGCTGTACTTCGGCGTGGGCACCGAAGGCGACGCGGCCGGCCAGATCACCGAAGCGCAGTGGCGCGCCTTCCTGGACAAGGAAGTGACCCCGCGTTTCCCGGATGGCCTGACCGTGTTCGATGCCTATGGCCAGTGGCTGTTCCGCGGCGAGGACGGCCCGGAGCGGCTGAATTCGAAGGTGCTGGTGATCCTGCACGAGGACAGCCCGCAGCGTCGCGCCGACATCGAGGCGATCCGGCTGGCGTGGAAGCAGGCCACCCACCACCAGTCCGTGCTGTGGTCGCGGCAGCCCGCCGAAGTCTCGTTCTGACGGTTGCCGTGCTTTTCCGTCCATGAAGCGACACGCGCGGCGCGGGACGGAACGCGCACCATGCGCGCGGATCCCGATCATCGTGACGCGACCGGCTTTCCCGCAAAGCACGGTGTCCGCGGCGGCGACGCCCGGCAACCCGTTCTGACACACTGATCCCTTCTCCCGCCCCCGGATTCCCATGACCGCTCAAACCCGTCCCCGCTGGTTCGTTCCCGGCGATCTCAACGGCTTCTTCGGCCTGGTCGTGGACAACCTGTCGATCCTCGGTTTCATCTCCGCCGCGCTGATCGGCATTTTCCAGTTTCCCGCCGAGGTGGTGTTCACCCGCATGTTTCCCGGCACCGCGCTGGGCGTGCTGGTGGGCAACCTGATCTACACCTGGATGGCGCACCGGCTCGCCGCGCGCACCGGCCGCGACGACGTTACCGCGATGCCGCTCGGCCTGGATGCGCCGACCAGCATCGGCATGGCGCTGCTGGTGCTGGGACCGTCGTTCGTGGCGTTCAAGCAGCAGGGCCTGGATCCGCAGGCCGCCGCCATCGCCACGTGGCAACTGGGCATGGCCTCGCTGGTGGTGATGGGCGTGTTGAAGCTGGTGCTGTCGTTCTGCGGCGACGCCATCACCCGCGCGGTGCCGCGCGCGGCGCTGCTGGGATCCATCGGTGGCGCGGCGCTGACCCTGCTGGGCTTCCTGCCGCTGATTGAGACCCTGCGTTCGCCGGTGGTGGGGTTCGTCACCTTCGGTCTGCTGCTCTACGTGCTGATCGCCAAAGGCAAGTTGCCGGTGAAGATTCCGGGCGTGCTGCTGGCCTTCATCGTCGGCACCGCGCTGTATTACGGACTGGGCCTGGCAGGACTGGGCACGCCGGGCTTCAAGCTGCCCGACGCGGTGCCGCTGAGCTTCACCCTGCCGTTGCCGACCCTGGGTTTCCTGGACGGCCTGCCGCACACCGTGCCCTACCTGCCGCTGCTGCTGCCGTTCGGCCTGCTGATGGTGGTGGGCGGCATCAACGTCAGCGAAAGCGCGCGCGCCGCCGGTGACGACTACCGCACGCGCGACGTGCTGCTGGCCGAAGCGATCTCCACGCTGGTGGCCGGTTTCTGCGGCGGCGTGGCGCAGACCACGCCCTACATCGGCCAGCCCGCATACAAGCACATGGGCGCGCGATTGGGCTACACGTTGCTGACCGGATTGTTCATCGGACTCGGCGGCATCCTCGGCTACGTGTCGGGCCTGGTGCAGTGGCTGCCCATCGCGGTGCTGGCGCCAATCATCGTCTACGTCGGCCTGGACATCACCGTGCAGGCCTTCCACGAAAGCCCACGCCAGCACGCACCGGCGGTGGCGCTAGCGTTCCTGCCATCGATTGCCTACCTGCTGGTGATCAAGGTCGGTAATCCGGCGTGGATCGCGCCGGACAACTTCGCCGCGCTCTACAACGGCGTGGACGGGCACGGACTGCCGGATCTTGCCGCGATCGTGACCCTGGGCAACGGCTTCATCATCACCGCGATGATCTGGTCGACCGCGCTGGTGGCGATGATCGACCAGCGCTTCCGCCGCGCGGCGGTGGTCCTGCTGATCGGCGCGGTGCTGACCCTGTTCGGCTTCATCCATTCAGTGGATCCGCGCGGCAGCATCTATCTGCCCTGGAACGTGCAGGGCCTGCCGAAGGCGATCCTGTGGCAGTTCTTCGGCGCCTATGTCGCGCTGGCGACACTGCTGGGGCTGCTGTCGCTGCAGAAACGTTGAGTCCCGCGCGCCAGCACCTGCGCGCGGTCAGGACATCAGCCAGTCCAGTTTGCGCGCCTTGGGCAGGCGCTTGATTTCCCACTCCGCGCGCGAGGCACT
>Ga0182741_1003016_pt1 | contig 18475 bp, 16 predicted proteins | sample eDN5th37CBELigOP_FD_128874 | JGI IMG/M metagenome (GOLD analysis project Ga0182741, IMG submission 128874) | Enriched Organic Plus compost microbial communities from Emeryville, California, USA - eDNA 5th pass 37_C BE-Lig OP (version 2) (version 2) ... | reverse complement strand
GACGAGACCTCCGAGCCACTCGCGTACGTAGCGTTCGTTGAGGCCGGCGGCGTCGGCGATCTGGGTGCTGGTGGCCGGCGGCAGTGACCGCATGGTGTCGAACAGGCCGGTCTGGTGCCCGATCGACAACAGGATCGCCGTGCTGGCGCTGTCGAGGCACTCGACCACGCGTGCGGCGAAATCCTCGGTGGTGTCCGGGGCGGTGTCTGAAATGGTGGTGGAGGTGGTGTCTGACACGGCAGCCTCGCTCGGATTCGCATCTAGCGTCGTCATGCCCGAGACGCTATGGCCGGGGCCCCCTCCGCGGCATCGGCCGAACCACGCGTCGCACCGACACCGGATGGCACAAACAATGTACGGCCATCAGCCCGTTCAGTTCGGCAGTCTGCCCATACCGGTGCGTTCCGGCAGGTCCCTATTGACTCCGTCACTCCGCCCATCTTACAGTGGTGACGTTCACTTACTGAACGTCTCGATCATTTATCGAACGGAGTTGAAATGACGCCACAGCGCATGCGGTTGCTCGCCTTCGACTTCCAGGGACCGGCTCATCTCTCCGCGGGACTCTGGCGGCATACCGACGACCAGAGCAGCGGATACAAGCGACTCTCCTACTGGACCGAGTACGCAAAGATGCTGGAGGAGGCCCGGTTCGACGGGATCTTCTTCGCCGACAACGTCGGCTACCACGACATCTACCAGGGCAACGCCGACGCGGCCCTCGCCGACGCCGCCCAAGTGCCCGCCAACGACCCGTTCATGGTGATCTCGGCGATGGCCGCGGTGACCGAGAACCTCGGCTTCGGCATCACCAGTTCGACGTCCTACGAGCATCCGTACGCGCTGGCCCGCAAGTTCGCCACACTCGATCACCTGACCGGGGGCCGCGTCGGCTGGAATGTCGTCACGTCCTACTCCGACAGCGCCGCGCGCAATCTGGGTACCGGACAACAGGTTCCACACGACGAGCGCTACGACATGGCCGCCGAGTTCATCGATGTCTGCCTCAAGCTGTGGGAAGGATCGTGGCAGGACGACGCCGTGGTCCGCGACGTCGAACGGTGCATGTACGCCGATCCGACCCGCGTGCACAACATCGAGCACCGCGGCAAGTACTTCACCGTGCCGGGTTTCGCGTTGTGTGAACCGTCGCCGCAGCGGACGCCGGTGTTGTTCTTGGCCAGCGGATCCTCGAAGGGCCTCAAGCTCGCGGCGGCCACCGCCGAGGCCGTGTTCGTCAACGCGGTGTCCATCCCGGCGCTGAAGAAGCAGGTCGACGCGCTGCGCTCGCTGACCGTCGAGGCCGGCCGCGACCCGGACAGCATCAAGGTGCTGCAGATGCTCAACGTCGTCGTCGCCCCGACCGACGAGGCCGCGCACGAGAAGTACGAGTCCTATCGCAAGCTGGTCAACTACGCCGGCGCGATGGCCCGCTACAGCGGCTGGACCGGCCTGGACATGGCCCAGTTCGACCCCGACGTTCCGCTCAAGCACGTCAAGACCAATGCCGGCCAGACCATGGTGGACCTGTTCTCGAAGATGGATCCCGACAAGGTGTGGACGCCGCGCGACATCGCCGAGTTCGTCGGCATCGGCGGCACCGGCCCGACCATCGTGGGATCCCCGAGCACCGTCGCCGACGAGCTGACCCGCTGGATGAACGAGACCGGCATCGCCGGGTACAACCTGGCGCACGCCGTGAAGTACCGGGACATCGCCGATTTCATCGAACTGGCCGTGCCCGAACTGCAGCGCCGCGGCCTGATGTGGAGCGAGTACGAGGGGTCCTCGCTGCGCGAAAAGCTCTACGGTCCAGGGGTTGTCCGGGTCCGCGAGGATCATCCGGGACGCCGTTTCGCAGCCCAGGCACCGGTGGCGGTGTGACCGTGCTGGCCACCGAACTCGATCAGGTCGCCGCGGCGCTGCGCACCGCGCGCAGGGACCGTCGGCCGGTCACCGCACCCACCGCCACCTGGCCCGCGCTCGATGCGGACGCCGCCTTCGAGGTCCAGCGCATCAACGTCGATCTCGCCGTGGCCGGCGGCGACCGCGTCGTCGGCTACAAGCTCGGCAACATTGCCAAGGCGATGCAGGACGCGTTCGGCCTCGACCAGCCCGACTACGGATTCCTGCTGGCCAGTACGTTCGCCTATGAGGGCATCACGCTGGCGCGCGAAAGCTACATCGAACCGTTCGTCGAACTCGAGCCGGCGTTCGTGCTCGGGCGCGACCTGCGCGGGCCGAATGTCACTGTGGCCGAAGTCATCTCGGCGGTGGACTATGCGCTGCCCGCGATCGAGATCATCGACTCGCGGGTGCAGAACTGGGCGATCGATCTTCCGGACACGTTGGCCGACAACGGTTCCACCGGCTCGGTCCTGCTCGGCGGCACACCGCGACCCATCACCGAACTGTCGCTGCGCAACACCCGCGGCGCGCTGTACTTCAACGGCCGTGAGGTGATCACCGGCAACACGGGTCACATCCTCGGCAACCCCGTGAATGCCGTGGCCTGGCTGGCCAACCGCCTGGCCGACTACGGCATCGGATTCGAGGCCGGGCAGGTGATCCTGCCCGGCAGCTGCCTGCAGGCGGTCCCGATGAACGAGCCAGGCCGATGGGAAGGCGTGTTCGACGGATTCGGCGGCGTCGGTTTCGAGGTCTCTGTCACCGGGTGAGCACCACTCACTCGGCGCCGTCCTGCCACAACGCGTCGACCAACCGGTCGACGATCTGCTGCATGTACTGCAACGCTTCCGGAATCCGGTCGCGACCGAAGCGATAGCGTGGCGCGTTGATGGTCAGGATCGCGATCATGGTGCCCGACGCGTCGCGGATGGGCCGGGACAACGACAGCAGGCCCTCCTCGAGCTCGTTGTCGATCACCCCGAAGCCTTGCTCACGGATCTGCTGCAGTTCCCGCATCAGTGCCTTGCGGTCGGTGATGGTGTGCTCGGTGTAGGCCGGAAGTTCCTCGGGCAGAAGCGTCATCACCTTCTCGGGCGGCATCTCCGCCAGCAGCACCTTGCCGGATGAGCTGGCATGCAGCGGCCACTGCTGACCGACCATGTGTTGCGCCATGCCCGAGCCCATGCCGACCAGGTGTGATCCGAACGCTTCGGCGACCAGGTCGAGGCCGTCGTGAGAGTTCGGCACCGACATCGACACCGTCTCGTTGAACTTGTCGGCGAGTTCCTGCAGGAGCGGCTGGACGCGCGCCACCAGACCCGCATACGGATCCGCCTGCCTGCCCAACCGGGCCAGGTCCCAGCCGAGGACGTAGTTGTTGTCGATCCGGTCCACCAGGCCGCTGCGCTCCAGACTGTAGAGCAGCCGGAAGGCCGTGGGCCTGGAGATGCCCGCGGCTTTGGCCAGCGTGGTGACCGTGGCGCCGGTGCGCGGTTGCGCGGCGATCTCACGCAGCAGGCGGACCGCCTTCGTCACCGATTTGTTGACCAGATCCGCGGGCTCGGCGGCCTCGACCATGACAATCCTTCGCTGTCGACATCTGCACGATGTCGTCCAGCATAGCCACTATGCGTTCAAATTGTGAACGCATAGTGGCCGTGGCGGACCGAAATCCTCAGAACGCCGCCCGCCCCCACGACTGTGATTGTCCCGCTTGGTTTGTCGTACGCGGCAGCGACATCGGGTTGGTGTCCCGCAGCTGCTCGGGCAGGAGGTCGGCCGGCGCGTCCTGGTAGGCGACGGGGCGCAGGAAGCGGTTCATCGCGGCGGTGCCCACCGAGGTGTGCGCGACCGCCGTCGTCGCCGGATACGGACCACTGTGGTTCTGGGCCGGGGTGACCGCGACGCCGGTCGGCCAGCCGTTGAACACCAGGCGTCCGGCCCGACGCGCCGCCACCCGCACCAGCGCGCGCAACTCGTCCCGCGCGGCGGCATCAAGGTCCGTTGGCGTGTGCACCGTGACCGTCAACGAGCCTTCGAGGCGCGACAGAATCTCGTGCACGTCGGCGGCACCGGTGTATTCGACGATGACGGCGGTGGGCCCGAAGGTTTCCTCGAGCAGGGTCTGCGCGTTGGCCAGCAGAACGGACGTGTCGGTGCGCAGCAGCGTCGGGCTGAACGACGGCACTGCGCCCTCGCCCGGCTCCTCGCCACCGTCGACCAGGACGTCGACACCGTCGACTCGCCGGACCGCGTCGATCCGGCTGCGGAAGCCGTCGGCGATCTTGGTGGTGAGCAGCCGCGCGGCAGGCACCTCGGCGGTCAGTTCCGCGATCCGCTCGACGAGCGCGGACCCCTGCGGTACCAGCAGCAGCCCGGGCTTGGTGCAGAACTGTCCCGCGCCCAACGTGAACGATCCCACGAAACCGGTTGCGATTTCCTCGATTCGGTCCGCCGCCGCACCTTCGGTGATGACGGCCGGGTTGATGCTGCCGAGCTCACCGTAGAACGGGATGGGGTTCTTGCGTCCCGCGGCGATGTCGAACAACGCCCGCCCGCCCGGGACCGAGCCGGTGAAGGCGGCCGCCGCGATCCGCGGATCTTGCAGCGCGCGGACCCCGGCGTCGACACCGGTGATCATCGCGAAGACCCCGGCGGGCGCGCCGACCTCGTTCAACGTCTGGGCGACGAGCTCGGCGGTCGCCGCCGAGGTGCGCGGGTGGCCGGGGTGCGCCTTGACGATCACCGGACAGCCGGCGGCCAGCGCGGAGGCGGTGTCGGTACCGGCCACCGAGAACGCGAACGGGAAATTGCTCGCGGCGAACACCAGCACCGGGCCGATGGGCACCAGGTAACGACGCAGATCCGGTCGCGGGCCGAGGACGAAGTCGGGGTCGGGAGAATCGATCACCACATCGAGGAACCGTCCGGCGAGCAGTTCCTCGGCGAACATCCTCAACTGCACGCCGGTGCGCGCGATCTCCCCGCGCAGACGCGCCTCCGGCAGGCCCGTCTCCGCACCGGCGACGGCGACCAGGGAATCGGTATGCGCCGAAAGGGCATCGGCGAGGGCGACCAGCACCTTCCCCCGCTCGCGGGGCGCGCGGTCTTCCCACTCGGGCGCCGCGGCGGCGGCGCCGTCCAGGGCCCGCTCCAGCTCGCGGTCGGTGGTCTCGGCGCGTTCGTCGAGCAACGTCATTTTGCGGTATCTCCTCTGGTCTGTTGTCACACCGCGACGGGTCTGCGGTAGCCGCCGAGGCGTCCCTTGTGGAACACCAGGGGCTCGCCGTCGCCGCTGTCCATGGCGGTGACCTCGGCGACGACGATGACGTGGTCCCCGCCGTCGAGTTCGTGAACCGCCCGGCATTCGACCCAGGCGTGGGCTCCGGCGATACGTGGCGCACCGGCCGGGGACTGCGTCCACTCGACGAAGGCGAACTTGTCGGGGTTCTTGCTGGACAGGGCCTTGCACACATCCTCCTGGCCGGCCGCGAGGATGCTGGCGCACAACCGGCCCGCGGTCCGGAGCTTGGGCCAGCTGGTCGAGGTGTGGGCGACGCTGAAGCTCACCAGCGCCGGCTCCAGGGACAGCGAACCGAAGGTGCCCACGACCATGCCCCACGGTTGGCCGGTGTCGGGCAGGATCGCCGACACGGCGACGACGCCGGTCGGCAGGTGTCCCATCACGCTGCGGTAATGCGTCTGCTCTATCGGTGAAGGCATTACAGTGTCCTTCCTGGCCGGCCAGCGTTCGTTCGTTATATGAACGCTATGTTCGAATTCGTGCGAACCAATCGTGCGATGCCCATCACAGGATGTCAATACCGTCGGTCGGCCCGGACCGAAGCACCTGCCGCGCTGCGCCTCGGGTTGGCGGCTTCTCCATTCGCCTGAAAACCGGAGAATGCCCAGGTGCCAGCCCATCCAGGAGTGGCGCCGGTGACCCAGGCGTCCCGGATGTGACCCAGGGTTGTTGACGCCCGACTGAGCGCTATGTCACAATTCGGCCGTTCCGTTCACAATCTGAACACTGCACGGCAGGCCATCAGCGGCCAGACAACCCCCAAGCAGCCGAAGATCAGGTTCGGCCCTCTTCTCCAGAAGGTTGTAAAGCACGATGCTCCCACCCCGCCGTCGCCTCGCTGCGGCAGACACCGAAATCCCTGTGGCCACGATGGCTTCCATCGGCGACGAGGCGTCGGTCCTGACGCCCACGCCCACCCAGGAAGCCGGCACGAACCCGGACGAGAAGCAGAAGGCCAAGCGCCGCTTCCGGTTCAAGCTCACCGGTGTCATCGCCGGCGGCATGTTCATCGACGGCTACATCCTCGGTGTCATCGGCACCGTCATCGGCGTCATCGCCGTGGACCTGAACATGTCATTGGTGTGGGAAGGCCTCATCGGATCGTCGGCGCTGGTCGGCATCTTCATCGGCGGCCCGCTCGGCGGATGGCTTGCCGACAAGCTCGGCCGCAAACCCCTCTTCACCGTCGACCTCGCCATCTTCATCATCGGCTCGGTACTGCAGTTCTTCGTCGACTCCGCCTGGCAGCTGTTTCTGGTGCGGCTGCTCATGGGCATGGCGATCGGCGCCGACTACTCGGTCGGCTGGCCGCTGCTGGCCGAGTTCGCGCCGAAACGCATCCGCGGCAAGCTGATGGCGATCACCGAAGTGGCCTGGTACGTCGGGTTCGTCAGCGCCTTCATCGTCGGCTACGCGGTGAGCACGGCCACCGACGCCGACTGGCGCCTCATCCTCGGCACCAGCACAGTCCCCGCCATCATCCTGTTCCTGGCCCGGCTCGGTCTACCCGAATCCCCGCGCTGGCTGATGAACCAGGCCCGCACCGAAGAGGCCCGCCGGATCGCCACGGAGTACATCGAGGATCCCGACGACATCGTGGACTGCGACCGGGAAACCACCAGCGAAGGCAAGTTCCGGATGTTGTTCTCGCCGCAGTACCGCCGGGCCACCACCTTCATCTCGGTCTTCTGGTTCTGCGCCGTCGCACCGTACTTCGCCATCGCCACCTTCGCGGCCAGCGTGCTCGCTCTCTACGGCCTCGGTGACGGCCTGCTGGGCGCCATCGCGATCAACGGACTCGCGCTCGCCGGCGTCGTGGTCTCGGTCATGCTCATCGAGCGCATCGGCCGCCGCAAGCTGATCATCCCGCAGCAGTGGATCTGCGCGATCGTGCTGCTGGTCATCGGCCTGTGGACCTCGGCGCCACCGCTGGTGACCCTGCTGTGCTTCCTGGTGTTCGCGTTCTTCAACGCTATGTACACCGCGTTGACCGGCGTTTTCCCGGGCGAGATCTTCCCCACCGAGATCCGCGGCGCCGGAACGGGTTTCGCCACCGCATTCAGCCGCATCGGCGGCGCCCTCGGCACCTTCGCGCTGCCGTGGTCGATGGAGAACCTCGGCGTGGGCACCACGATGCTGCTGGCCGCAGGCATCTGCGTCGTCGGCGCCGTGGTGTCACAGACACTCGCACCGGAAACCATGGGCCGCGCTCTCAGCGAAACCTCCGCACCGCACCGCAGCTAGACCTGCACACCACGTACGACAGGAACTTCCGAATGCTCTCGTCCATCACCGAAGCCATCCAAGCGCTCGCCCACAGGAAGATGGTGGTCGTCGTCGACGACGAAAACCGCGAGAACGAGGGCGACCTGATCATGGCCGCCGAGCACGCGGACACCGACGCCGTGGCGTTCTTCCTGCAGTACACCTCCGGGTTCCTCTGCGTGGCGATCGAGGAGTCCCGCGCCGCAGAACTTGCCCTGGAGCCCATGGCCCGCACCAACACCGACCGGCACCGCACCGCGTATCTGGTGACCGTCGACTACACCCGCGGCACCACCACCGGCATCAGCGCGGGCGATCGCGCGGCAACGGTGCGGGCCCTGGCCGACCCGACGACCGACCCGGGCGATCTGTCGCGGCCCGGCCACATCGTCCCGCTGCGGGCCAGGCCCGGCGGCGTGCTGGAGCGGGCGGGGCACACCGAGGCCGGTGTCGACCTGTGCCGGGCGGCCGGGTTGAGCGGGGCCGCCCTGCTGTGCGAGATCGTGACACCGGATCGGCGAAACATGATGCGCCGCCCCGATCTCGAGCGGTTCGCCAGGCGGCACGGCCTGCCCATCGTCTCCATCGAGGCGCTGCGGGCATGGCGCGCACCGGGTGGTTCCACGCCGGCGGCCGCACGCCCCGACGCCGTGGTGCGGTCGGGCCAGAGCACCCTGCCCACCGAGACCGGCACGTTCCACGCGATCGCCTACCGGTCCTCGCGCGGCGACAACGAGCATCTGGCGTTGGTCATGGGCGATCCCGCGTCGGCACCGGCGCCATTGGTGCGGGTGCACAGCGAATGCCTCACCGGTGATCTCGCGGGCTCGCTGCGGTGCGACTGCGGCAGCCAGTTCCAGAACGCGTTGCGCGCCATCGCCGATGCGGGCACCGGTGTGCTCATTTACCTGCGCGGCCACGAGGGCCGCGGCATCGGACTGGGCAACAAGCTGCGCGCGTATCAACTGCAGCAGCACGAAGGCCTCGACACCGTCGACGCCAACGTGAGCCTGGGCCTGCCCGTCGACAGCCGCAGCTTCGAGGATGCCTGCCAGATCCTCGATGATCTCGGCGTCGGCGCGGTACGGCTGATGACCAACAATCCCGACAAGATCCACGCGCTCACCGAGCACGGAATCACCGTGGTCGAGCAGGTCGCCCACGAGGTGACACCGGGCTACCACAACCGCGGCTACCTCGCCGCCAAACGGAACCGGCTCGGCCACACCCTGCAGCAGATCGGCTGACCCGCAGCCGGTTTCACCCATATCACGAAAGGACGCTCAATGACTCTGGACACCACCACCACCGTCGAGACCCGCCCCGCTCCGTTCACCTGGGCGCAGTCGGCCCAGTACAGCCAGGGCGTCAGGGCCGGCGACCTGGTGTTCACCTCCGGCCAGGCCGGTTACGACGACGCGGGCAACCTGGTGGAGGGCGGCTTCGAGGCGCAGGCCCGCCAGGTGCTACGCAACATCCAGATGATCCTCGAGCAGCACGGCGCATCGCTGGAATCCGTGGTCAAGCTGACCGCCTATCTGGGTGACAAGGCCGACTTCGAGGCCTTCAAGAAGGTGCGCGGGGAGTTCTTCTCCAGCCCGTGGCCCGCGGTGACGGCAGTCCAGAACGACTTCCTGGTCGAGGGCATGCTAGTCGAGATGGACGCGGTTGCCGTGGTCGGCGGGCGCCGGGTCCACGTCGACGGCACCGAGTGATCATGTCTGCACACCTGTTTCCCCGACTCTTCAGCCCCCTGCAGGTCGGCCCGGTGACGTTGAAGAACCGGATCTTCTCCTCCGGGCACGACACCGTCATGGTGCACGACGGGCGGATCACCGACCGCTTCGTCGCCTATCACCGGGCCCGAGCGGCCGGCGGCGCCGGGCTGATCGTGTTGCAGGTGGCGGGGATTCACGAATCCGCCCGGTACACCTCGCACACACTGATGGCGACCGACGACAGCTGCATCCCGGGATATCGGCAGGTGGTCGAGGCCTGCCACGAACACGGCTGCGCGGTGTTCGGGCAGGTCTTCCATCCGGGCCGCGAGATCATCGAGTCCCAGGACGGCGCGCTGCCGGTGGCCTACGCACCGTCGGCGGTACCCAACGAACGGTTCCGCGTCATGCCGAAACCCATGTCGCGAGCCATGATCGCCGAGGTGATCGACGGCTATGCCGACGGCGCTGCCCGACTGCAGCGCGCAGGCCTCGATGGGGTCGAGATCGTGGCCAGCCACGGCTACCTGCCCGCCCAGTTCCTCAACCCCGAGGTGAACCGCCGCACCGACGAGTACGGCGGTGGCCTCGACAACCGCATGCGGTTCCTGCGCGAGGTCATCGCGGCGGTCCGCAGCGCGGTTGGTACCGGATTCGTGGTGGGCGTGCGGGTCTCGGGTGCCGAGCACAACTCGGCCGAGGCCGACGAGGTCACCGAGATCGTCAAGATCTGCCAAACCCTGGACAGCGACGGCCAACTCGACTACGTCAACGTCACCGAAGGGACATCGGCCAGCCGGGTGGGCTCGCTGCACATCGTCCCGCCGATGAGCGAGGAAGCCGCCTACACCGCGCCATCGGCGGCGAAGATCAAACAGGTCATGTCGATTCCGGTGTTCGTGGCAGGCCGGATCAACCAACCGCACGAGGCCGAGACGGTGCTGGCCGCCGGTCAGGCCGACGCCTGCGCGATGACCCGGGCGCTGATCTGTGACCCGGCCATGCCGATGAAAGCTCAGCAGCAGCATCCCGACGAGATCCGGGCATGTATCGGCTGCAACCAGGCATGCATCGGCCACTTCCAGCAGGGATACCCGATCTCCTGCATCCAGCGGCCGGAAACCGGGCGCGAAATCGAGTTCGGTACCACGATCGCGGTGCGACGGGCCAAGGACGTGATGGTGATCGGCGGCGGCCCGGCCGGGATGAAGGCGGCGTCCATCGCGGCGCAACGCGGCCATCACGTCACCCTGTACGAGGCCGGCGGGCGGCTCGGCGGCCAGGTGCTGCTTGCCGAGAAGCTGCCGGGCCGGGCCGAGTTCGGTGGGGCGGCAACCAATCTGGAATCCGAGCTGCAGCGGTACGGCGTCATCGTGAAGACCCGGGTGACGGTCGATGCGGCGCTGGTCGCCCAGGCGCGGCCCGACCACGTCATCGTCGCGACCGGGGCCCGTCCCTACACGCCCGAGCTGGAACTCGACGGCGCGATGCCGGTGGCCAATGCGTGGGACGTCATTTCCACCAACGGCTCCGATACCCCGAAGGGACGCGTCGTGGTGGCGGACTGGCGCGGTGACTGGACCGGGCTCGGCGTCGCCGAGCTGCTGGCCCAGACCGGTCGCAAGGTCACATTGTGCGTCAACGGCTACGCCGCAGGCGAAAACCTGCAGCAGTACACGCGGATCGCGATGCTGCGGTCGGCAACCGAGGCCCGGGTGCAGATCATCCCCCATGCCCGGTTGTTCGGCGCCGACGACGACACGGTGTATCTGGTCAACACGCTGACCGGCGAGCCGATCATCCTCGATGACGTCGACGGATTGGTGCTCGCGTTGGGACATCAGCAGGACGACGCGTTGTGCACGGAATTGGAAGCGGCCGGTATACCCTTCACCGCAATCGGTGACTGCATGGCACCTCGCACGGTCGAAGAGGCCACCCTGGAGGGCCTGCAGGCGGCGTTCGCCCTCGCCTAGATCGCGACGGAGGAGGAGTACGTGGATTTGGGGCTGTCCGGCAAGGCGTTCGTGGTCACGGGTGGCAGTGAGGGCTTGGGGTTCGCCTCGGCACGGGCACTGGTACGCGAGGGTGCTGCGGTGACCGTGTCGTCCCGTTCGGAGAGCAAAGTCGCCGACGCCGTGACACAGCTCAGCGCCGACGGACGCGCCCACGGCGTCGCAGCCGACAACGGCGATCCGGCGTCGGCGCAACGGCTGGTGGCCTCGGCATTGACGCAGTGGGGCCGGCTCGACGGGCTTGTGGTCAGTGTCGGCGGGCCGCCGCCATCGACCGCGCTCGGCGCCGCCGACGAGGACTGGGAAAGTTCCTTCCGGTCAGTGTTTCTCGGTGCCATCCGGCTGGTGCGCGCCGCCGCCGACGCGATGACCGAAGGCGGCGCCATCGTCCTTGTGCTCTCGACGTCGGTGAAAAGCCCGCTGACCGGTCTGGGCATCTCGAACGGATTGCGGCCCGGCCTGGCCATGGCCGCCAAGGACATGGCCGAGGAGCTCGCACCGAAAAACATCCGCGTGGTCAGCATGCTGCCTGGCCTTTTCGACACGGCGCGCGGAGCCGGCGCCACCCGCCGGGAACTGGACAACATTCCCATGGGCCGCATCGGTGACCCGGCGGAGTTCGGCCGGGTCGCCGCGTTCCTGGCGTCGCCGGCCGCGTCCTACATCACCGGTTCGGCGATCGCCGTCGACGGCGGGGCGCTGCGCGCTTTGTGAGTATCCCACGCCCCACGGTGTCACGGAGTCGGGTCCCGCGGTGGTAAGAAACAACCCTCGTCACCTCTGTAGCACCCTCGGGTGCGCACCGCTAGGTTAGAGACCATGCCTCAGACTGTGCGCGGTGTGATTTCTCGGAGTAAGCAGCAGCCCGTCGAGTTGGTCGACATCGTGATCCCGGATCCGGGTCCGGGTGAGGTGGTGGTGGACATCATCGCGTGCGGGGTCTGCCACACCGATCTCACCTACCGCGAGGGCGGCATCAACGACGAATTCCCGTTCCTGCTGGGCCATGAGGCCGCGGGCACCGTCGAATCGGTCGGCGAAGGCGTCACCAACGTCGCCCCGGGCGACTTCGTGATCCTCAACTGGCGCGCGGTGTGCGGGCAGTGCCGCGCCTGCAAACGCGGACGGCCGCACCTGTGCTTCGACACGTTCAACGCCGCGCAGAAAATGACCCTGACCGACGGCACCGAACTCACCCCCGCCCTGGGCATCGGCGCGTTCGCCGACAAGACCCTGGTACACCAGGGCCAGTGCACCAAGGTCGACCCCGCCGCCGACCCGGCCGTGGCCGGGCTGCTGGGCTGCGGGGTGATGGCAGGCATCGGCGCGGCGATCAACACCGGCGCGGTCACCCGCGATGACACCGTCGCGGTGATCGGCTGCGGCGGTGTCGGCGACGCCGCCATCGCCGGCGCGGCCCTGGTCGGCGCCAAGAAGATCATCGCCGTGGACATGGACAACACGAAGCTCAACTGGGCCCGCGAGTTCGGCGCCACCCACACCATCAACGCCAAGGAACTCGACGCGGTGGAAACCATTCAAGATCTCACCGACGGGTTCGGCGCCGATGTGGTGATCGACGCCGTGGGCCGCCCGGAAACCTGGAAGCAGGCGTTCTACGCCCGCGATTTGGCCGGCACCGTCGTGCTGGTCGGCGTGCCGACTCCGGATATGAAGTTGGAGATGCCGCTGATCGACTTCTTCTCCCGCGGCGGGGCGCTGAAATCCTCGTGGTACGGCGACTGCCTGCCCGAACGCGACTTCCCCACCCTCATCTCCCTGTACCTGCAGGGCCGCCTGCCGCTGGAGAAATTCGTCTCCGAACGCATCGGCCTCGACGCGATCGAAGACGCCTTCCACAAAATGCACTCAGGTGAGGTGCTGCGCTCGGTAGTGGTGCTGGACCGATGAGGGCCTGCCCGAAGAGGAGGTCCGTATGACCGGTCCCGCGCAGATCACCCGGGTCGTCACCAGCGGGACGTTCAGCCTCGACGGCGGCAGCTGGGACGTCGACAACAACATCTGGCTCGTCGGCGACGACAACGAGGTCATCGTGTTCGACGCCGCCCACACCGTCCAACCCATCATCGACGCGGTCGCCGGCCGCAACGTGGTGGCGATCGTGTGCACCCACGGCCACAACGACCACATCACCGTCGCCCCCGAACTCGGTGAAGCCCTCGACGCCCCGGTACTGCTACACCCCGGCGACGACATGCTGTGGCGAGACATCCACCCCGACAACGACTTCCGCCCCGTCGACGACGGGCTCGTCCTCACCGCCGGCGGCATCGAACTGCACGCCCTGCACACCCCGGGACACTCACCGGGCTCGGTGTGCTGGTCGATCCCCGACCTGAACGCCGTGATCTCCGGAGACACCCTGTTCCAGGGCGGCCCGGGCGCCACCGGACGGTCCTACTCGGACTTCCCGACCATCCTGTCGTCCATCAAGAACCGCCTGGGCATGCTGCCCGAACAGACCGTCGTCTACACCGGCCACGGCGACACCACCACCATCGGCGACGAGATCATCCACTACGACGACTGGGTCAAACGCGGCCACTGAAACCCGCGAGGGTTCTGATCACGGTGAGCCAGTACCTGGGCCCGGGTCGGCCGTGGTCCCATAGTGTCTGGCATGACGACATCGAGTGGGCGTACCGCGGCGATCATCGGTGCCGGGCAGACCGGTGTCACCGCGGCTCTGGGCTTGCTGGACAACGGGTTCGACGTCACGGTCTACAGCGATCGGGACCAGCAGAGCCTGCGTGACGCCGTGCCCGCCACCGGCACTGCGCTCATCTTCGGCGAAGCGCAGCGCGCCGAGGAGTCGCTGGAACTCAACACGTACCTGGCGACCGGGCCAACCTCGACCGGGCAGAGTGTGCGGGTGCTCAACCCGCACAACGACACTCCCGAGGAGGTCGCGTTCGACGCGTCGTTCTCGGGTTTCCGTGGCATCGCGGTCGATACCCGCCTCAAGGCCGACGACCGGCTGACGTTGTTCCAGCAGCGCGGTGGGCGTTTCGTGGTCGAACCGGTCGACCCGGCGCGCCTCGACATCATCGCGGGCGAGGCCGATCTGACGCTGGTCGCCACCGGGCGCGGCGGCCTGTCGCAGCTGTTCCCGATCGACCCGAGACGCACCGCCTACGACCGGCCCCAGCGCACGCTGTTGACGGTGACGCTCACCGGATTGCCGCACACCGCCGAAGTTTTCGCGCACCGCAGCCCCGAGGGAAGCGCGCACAACGCGTTCACGGTGGTCACCGACCAGGGCGAGGCGTACCTGGGTGGGTACCTGCACAAGGACGTCGGACCGTCGTGGGCGTTTCTCGGCTGGGCCCGCCCGGGCAGCGACTGGGAGCGCCGGTTCGGCGCCGCCGACGGCCCGGCCGGTGCCCTGGCGATCGTCAACGACCTGTACCGCGACTACATCGACTGGGACGCCCCCGAGGTGAGCGTCCTGCGGGTGATCGAGGAGGATCCGCACTCGTGGCTCAGGGGCGCGGTGACGCAGGTGGTGCGCGCCGGCGTCGGACGCACCGCGAGCGGGCACCCGGTGGCCGCGCTCGGCGACACCGCGGTGTCCTACGACCCGATCGCCGGCCAGGGTGCACAGGGTGGGCTGATCCAGGCCGCCGCGTTGGTGCACAAGGCCGCCGGGCACGACGGCCCGTTCGACGAGGCTTGGCTACAGGCCGCGTTCGACGAGTTCTATGTCCGGCGCGTGCGTGGCGCACAACTGGTGACGCGGCTGTTCCTCAACGATCCGGAGTTCGCCGAGCACGGCGAGCTGTTCTTCGGGGCGGCGAGCGCGAGCAGCCGGTTCGCGTCGAATCTGTTCGGCCTGCTGGACGACCCGCGGCGGTTCGAGCCCGCGGCTGCGTCGGCCGCCGCGGCCAGGAACTTGATCACCGAGTTCGCCGGGGAGCCCGCCGACGAGGTGCTCGCCCGGTTCGTCGCGGCGGGCAGGTTCGAGCGGTCCCGCCTCGCGGTGCCCGCTGTCTGATCCCTGGGCGGCTGATCCTGGCGGAAGTGCGTCATGGCCCCGTAATTGGCGACTACCGTCGTGGGTGTCCGGCAATGCCCAGGAGAGATGCCATGGCCCGCGACGAGGAGGCGCCGACGCCCGTCGATTCGCCGATGCGGTACATATTGGTCATCATCTTCATCGTGGGAATGCTCAGCGGTCTGTGGTTGCCTCGGCGGCGAGGATAGCCGTGCCCGAGTTCAGAGTTGCCGTCGACCCCGAGCCCGGTGATCACCCGGCGAAGTCGCGGGCGCCGCGCCCGCACGCCGCTGGGCTCAACTCGGCGATCGCGTTGTTGGAGCAGGCCGCACGAACGGTACCGCTTCCCGAGGCGCGCTACCCCATCGTCATCGCCGACTACGGCGTGGGCACGGGCCGCAACTCGATGCGCCCGATCACCGCGGCCATCGCCGCGCTGCGGGGCCGCACCCGGCCCGAGCATTCGGTGCTGGTGACGCACACCGACAACGCCGACAACGACTTCACCGCGGTGTTCCGCGGCCTGGCCGACAACCCGGATTCGTATCTGCGCCGCGACGCCTCGACGTACCCGTCGGCGGTGGGCCGGTCGTTCTACACCCAGATCCTGCCGTCGAAGTCGGTGCATGTCGGGTGGTCGGCGTGGGCCATCGTGCGGGTCGGCCGGATGCCGATGCCGGTGCCGGACCACATCGTGGCGTCGTTCAGCGAAGATCCGCAGGTGGTGGCGGCGTATGCCCGGCAGGCCGCGTTCGACTGGCACGAGTTCGTCGCGTTCCGTGGGCGCGAACTCGCCTCGGGAGCGCAGTTGGTGGTGTTGACCGCGGCGCTCGGTGACGACGGCGACTTCGGGTACCGCCCGCTGTTCGCGGCGGTGATGGACACGCTGCGCGAGTTGGTTGCCGACGGTGTGGTGCGCGAGGACGAAGTGCACGAGATGTCGCTGCCGATCGTCGGCAGGCGAGCCAACGATTTCATGGCGCCGTTCGCCCCGTCGGGCCGGTTCGAGCGGTTGTCGGTAAGCCATCTCGAGGTGTACGACGCCGAGGACGTCATCTTCAGCAGCTACCAGAAAGACCGGGACACAAGCGCTTTCGGGCTCCGGTGGGCCGACTTCTGCCGGTTCACGTTGTTCAACGATCTGGGCACGGCGCTTGGGGACGACCCGGTGCGCTGCGCGCAGTTCCAGGACCGGCTGCACGCCGGGATCGCCGAGAGGTTGTCGGCGCACCCCGAGCAGATGCGGATTCCGTTGGCGCAGATCGTCCTTGAACGGCGGCGCAGCTCCGGATGATCCGACGCTACGGCATCCGACCGATCACGGCGTCGATCAGGTGCGGGCCCGGTTCCGCGAGCGCGGCGGCGAACTGGGCGGCCAGTTCCTCCGCGGTGCCTGCGCGGGTGGCGGGCACCCCGAATCCTCGTGCGACGGCGGCGAAGTCGATGTCTGGGTCGCCGATGTCGAGCAGCGAACGCGACCGGTCACCGGTCGCGGCGGTGCCCACGCGCTGCAACTCCATCTGCAGGATCGCGTAGGCGCGGTTGTTGAGGATCACGACGGTGACGTCGAGTTGCTCACGCGCCATGGTCCACAGCGCCGAGATCGTGTAGGCCGCGCTGCCGTCGGCCTGCAAGGCGATCACCGGCCGGTCCGGCGCGGCGACCGCGGCGCCGACCGCCACCGGCAGGCCCTGGCCGATCGCGCCCCCGGTGAGGGTCAGCACGTCGTGCGGCGGGGCCGACGCGGTCGCGGCGGGCAGCAGCACGCCGCTGGTGTTGGCCTCGTCGGAGATGATCGCGTTCTCGGGCAGCAGCGCGGCGATCACCAGCGGCCAGTTCTGCACGGTGAGCGGGCCGGTGGGGGCGGGCAGCGGATCGGGTTCGGGCAACGCGGCGGCTTCGGCGCCCAGTGCGTCGGCCAGTTTCTCCAGATCGGCAGGCGCGAAGGTGTGCATTTGCGCGTCGTCGGGTGCGAGCTCGCTGGGTTTGCCGGGATAGGCGAAGAACGACACCGGCTTTCGCGTCCCGGCCAGGATCAGATGCGTCGCGCCGGCCAACTGTTGTGTCGCGAACTCGCCGAGGTACTGCAGTCGGTCGATCGGCGGGACGCCGCGGCCGCGGGCCAGGCGGGCCGGGAAGGTCTCGACGAGGGTGCGGGCGCCGGTGGCGGTGTGGATGCGCGCCGCGGCGGTCAGTGCGGCCGCGTCGGTGGCCGCGCCCCCGAGCAGGATGACGACCTGCTCGCCGTGGGTGCGCAGCAGATCCGCCGCGGTGGCGACGTCGATGGTGTCCCCCGGTTCCAGGTCGGCGTGGATGCCGGTGCCGGCGTTGCTGGCCGGCACCGGTGCGGGGTCCTGCGCCGGGCCCCACGAATAGTCCGCGGGCAGGATCACCGTGGCCACTTTCCCGGGCGGGCCGAGCGCGTCGCGCACGGCATCGCGCACCGCCGCATCGAGGTCCGCCGCCGACGCCGGTCGGTGCACCGCGCCCTGCAGCCAGGTGCCCAGTGCGTCGATGTCGGATTCGAGCGGCGCATCGAGGTGTTTGTGGTACGACGCGTGGTCGCCGACGATGTTGACCACCGGGGTGTGCGCGCGCCGCGCATTGTGCAGGTTGGCCAGTCCGTTGGCCATGCCGGGGCCCAGGTGCAGCAGCGTCGCCGCGGGCCTGCCCGCGATGCGTGCGTACCCGTCGGCCGCGCCCGTCGCGACGCCCTCGAACAGGCACAGCACGGGACGCATGTCCGGCGCGGTGTCGAGGGCCGCGACGAAATGCATCTCCGAGGTGCCGGGATTGGCGAAGCACACGTCGACGCCTTCGGCGAGCAGTCGCCGCATCACCACCTGAGCCCCGGTGCTTCCCTGCGTATCAATCACCCGTCCATACTGGCCGCTCGACCTGGGTGGCGCCAGGACTTTCCGATCGGGCTGCACGCCAGCCGCTTTCGTGTGCGTCTAGTTCGCCGGGGCCCCGGGAAGCTGCGGCGCGGGAACCCAGGGCAGGCCAGGGATCGTCGGGTAGGGCGCGGTGGGGCTCCAGCGGGGCGGCGTGCTGGTCGGCGCCTCGGTGGTCGTCGGCGGCGGCGCCTCGGTCGTCGTCGGCGGCGGTGCCTCGGTGGTGGTCGGCGGCGGCGCCTCGGTGGTGGTCGGCGCGGGCGGCTCGACCGGCGCGGGCGTCACGGTCTGCACCACCGTTTCGGGGCTTTGGGGGGTTTCCGGCGGCGCCAACACCTCGGTGACGGTCTGCGCCG
>Ga0182741_1003015_pt1 | contig 18477 bp, 17 predicted proteins | sample eDN5th37CBELigOP_FD_128874 | JGI IMG/M metagenome (GOLD analysis project Ga0182741, IMG submission 128874) | Enriched Organic Plus compost microbial communities from Emeryville, California, USA - eDNA 5th pass 37_C BE-Lig OP (version 2) (version 2) ... | reverse complement strand
TAGGACTGCGGACTGCTGCGTGCTGCGACCTGCGACCTGCGTCAAAAAAGTCTCGAGGGGGTGAAGACGCAGGACGCAGGTCGCAGCCGTTCGCAGTCCGCCGTCCCCTACCGCACGATCGCGCGCCGTTCCCGCTCGTCGCGCTGGCCCAGGAACTCGCCGATCGAGTGCAGCGACGGCACGTGGTCGCACACGATCTTGAAGGCGGCCAGCATCGGGACCGCCACGAAGGCGCCGGCGATCCCCCAGATCCAGAACCAGAAGGCGAGGCCGACGAACAGCGCCACCGGGTTCAGCGCCAGCCGGCTGCCGAGCAGCAGCGGGCTCACGATGTTCCCCTGGAGGACGTTGATCAGCACGAAGCTCAGCGGCACCAGCAGCGCGTGCCCGGCGCTCTCGAAGGTCGTGAGCGCGGCGATGGCGAGCACCCCGGTGACGATCGTCGCGCCGATGTAGGGGATGAACTCGAGCACCACCGTCATCACCCCCCACAGCACGGGATTCGGCATCCCGAGGAGCGCGAGCACGATCGCGAGCACCACCCCCTCGCCCACGTTCATCAGCGCCGTCGTGAGCAGGTACGTCGAGATCGAGTGCTCCGTCTGCCGCGCGACGCGCACCGCCGTCTGCTTCTCGCGCACGTTCGGGAGGAGCTTGATCACCTTCTGGAGGAAGAGATCGCCCGAGGCGAGGAGGAAGTAGAGCAGGATCACCGTCTGCAGCAGCGCCGCGACCAGCCGCTGCGTCGTCCCGAAGATGCGCGACGTGAGGCTCGGCCCGCGCACGACGACCTCCGTGGGCCGACTGTCGCCGGTCGCCGCCCGCTCCACCTGCTCCGCCGTCTGCTTCACCCGCTCGATCGGGCGCATGAGCCCTCGCAGCCGCTCCTGCGCGGTGGCGAAGGTCGCCGGCGCACGCGCCACCCACTGCTGCACCGGGCGCGCGAGCGAGACGGCGCTCAGCGAGAGCCCCGCGACGGTGGCGAGCACCAGGATGCCGGCGGCGACGGGGGGGCGGATCCCGAAGCGCGCCAGCGCCCGCACGGCGGGGCTCAACAGGAAGTTGAAGAGCACCGCGAAGGCGATCGGGAGGAGGAACGCACGCGCGAAGTACAGCGTATACAGGAGCGCCAGCACCCCCAGGACGCGGATCGACGCGGGGGCGCGCGGCGTGACGTCCCGGGATGACCAGTCGCCCTCGTGGACGGGTCGGAGTGGTTCCATGCGTGCGCGGCGGATCCTCGACGGAGTGGGATGAGCGACCAGGCGGACGCAGGGGCAGGAGTCACGCCAGCGGCGAGGTGGCGCGGCGGTCCAGGTCGTGCGAGGCTATCGATCGGTTCACGGGTCGAGGCGAACGGATGCGGTGGAGCAAGGCAGCCATCACGGGCGGGACGTCGCTGGCGGCGGCGGCGACGCTCAACGCGCTGGCGGCACGCGGCGTGGCTCCCCTCGAGAACGAGCTCGGTGGGACGGAGGAGTGGTTCACCTGGCGCAGCCACCGGATCGCCTACACGCGCCATGGCAGCGGGCGGCCGCTCCTCCTCCTGCACGGGATCCACGCCGGCGCCTGGTCCTACGAGTGGCGGCACGTCGTCGCCCCGCTCGCGGAGTCGCACACCGTCTTCGCGATCGACCTCCTCGGCTTCGGCCGCTCCGACCGGCCGGCGATCAAGTACACGCCGGGACTCTATCACTCCCTCGTCACCGATTTCACCAGCCGCGTCATCGGCGCTCCGACCGTCCTCGTGGCGAGCGCGCTCTCCGCGGCGCACGCGGTGCAGCTCGCCGCGCGCGACGCCGAGCGCTGGCCGGCGCTCGTACTCTCGGTCCCGACCGGGATCGTGCAGCAGCGGGAGCAGTCCACCTTCCTCGGGGAGACGCTGCGGCTGATCGTCGAGAGCCCGATCCTCGGGACGACGATGTACAACGCGCTCGTCACCCGCGCCGCCCTCCGGCAGTCGCTCGAGCCGCTCTACTACCGGCGCGCGCTCGTGGACGCCGATCTGGTGGGCGCATACTACGCGTCGTCGCACCAGCCGGGCGCCAAGCACGTGCTGGCCTCGCTCGTCGCCGGCCATCTGAACGCCGACGTGCGGCAGGCGCTGCGTCGGCTGCAGCAGCCGACCCTCGTCGTCTGGGGGCGGCAGGCGCGGCTGACGCCGGTCGAGCAGGCGCACAGCTTCCGCGTCCTCAAGCCCGACGTGCACCTCGAGCTGTTCGATCGGTGTGGTGACCTGCCGCACGACGAGCAGGGCGCGACGTTCGCGTCGACGACCCTCGACTTCCTGGCCGAGCGGGAGAAGCCGCGCGTGCTGCCCTTCCGGGGGAAGCGGGCGGGGTGAGCGACGAGCGGCCGACGACGCTCGGCTGACGACCACCGACGGCGGCCTCGTCGGTTCCTCGTTCTCCGGACTGCCGCCAGCTACGCGCCACCACTAGCTTCCGGCGCATGGCTGAGTCCCCCGTTGCACTGCTTCGCACCCACGCGCGCCACGCGCCGTGGAACGCCCGCGGCCTCGCGGCCCACGTCACCGCCCTCGTCGACGCCGCCGGCATCCGCCCCACCAACGCCTCCGCGCGCGTCGCGCCGAGCGCCCGCTCCGTCCGCTTCTACGTCGCGAACGGGCTCCTCGATCGCCCCGAGGGGACCGGCACGTCGGCCACGTACAACTATCGGCACTTCCTCCAGCTCCTCGCGATCAAGATCCGGCAGCGCGAGGGCGCGACGCTGGAGACGATCAAGCGCGAGATGAGCGAGAGCGCCGGCGACGCGCTGGAGCGTCGCGTCGCCACCTCCCTCGCCCCGGCCCTCGGCGTCGGCGCCGACACCGCCGCCCGCACCTCCGACGACGACCCCCTCCGCGCCTGGCGCCGCGTCCCCGTCGCCGACGGGATCGAGATCCACGTGCGCGAGGACTCCCCCGCCGCCCGCGAGGAAGCGATGCTCGCGATGCGCGAAGCCGTCCGCGCCGCGCTGGGTCGGGCGGAGATCCGGTGACGGCAGACTGAACGGCAGTTTGGCGGCAGGGCCATCATCCGGAGCGCAGGCGAGGGAGTCCTGGTGAGAGCTTGACAGTTTGACAGAGGTGAGAGACGGCGTCGATAGGAGAGAGATCCTCTGACGACGCCGTTCTCTGACTCCTGTCAAGCTGTCGAGCTGTCAAACGGTCAATCCGTCAAGCCGCCGTTCAATCCGCCCGTCCCCGCCTACGACCAACGTCGCACACGCGCCGTTGGTCGTTCCGCGCGCTTGCAGCCCTTCTTCTGCAATCCGTCGCCGCTGCCGCTTCCGGCGCCGATCACGCTTGCAGGAGGAGCGCTCTCATGAACGTGCACGCCAGATGGATTGCCGCCGCGCTGACGAGCGCGGTGGCGCTTCCGGCTTCCGTCGGAGCCCAGCAACAGCCCGCCTCCGACGCCGAAGCGATCGCGAGGGATGCGTACGTCTACGGCTACCCCCTCGTCTCCACGTACGTCACGAAGCAGGTGATGACGAACGTCGCGAGTCCGCAGCCCAACGGACACGCGCCCGTCAATCAGTTCGGCAGCCTCACCCGGTTCCCGACCGCGGCCTTCAGGACCGTCACCGCGCCGAACGTCAACACGCTCTACAGCTCGGCATTCCTCGACCTCGGCAAGGAGCCGATCCTCGTGCACGTGCCGAGCACGAACGGGCGCTACTACGTGATGGAGGTGCTCGACGGCTGGACGAACGTCTTCGCGTCGCCGGGGAGCCGCACCACGGGAACGGGCGAACAGCTCCTCGCCTTCGTCGGGCCGCGGTGGAGCGGGGATCTCCCGGGGAACGTCACGAGCTGGTACCGCTCGCCGACCGACATGGTCTGGATCATCAACCGGATCCAGACCAACGGCCCGCAGGACGTCCCCGTCGTCAACGCGCTGCAGCGCCAGATCACCGCGGTGCCGCTGAGCGCCTACGGCCGGCCGTTCACGCCGCCGATGGGACGCGTCGATCCCTCGATCGACATGACGACGCCGCCGCGCACGCAGGTCAACAACATGCCGGCGCAGGCGTACTTCGCGCTCCTCGGCCGGCTGCTCGAGACGAACCCGCCCGCCCCTGCGGATTCGCAGATCGTCGCCCGCATGGCGTCGATCGGACTCGTCTCGCCGGCGGTGGCGACGCGCGTGCGCCGGCCGGATGCGAGCGGGCGCGTGCAGGTCGTGGGCGGGGACGTCGAGCTGCGCCGCTCCCCGGCCCTCGACATGGCGCTCGCGCGCGGCGCCCAGCTCGGGCTCGCGCAGATCGTGACCGCCGTCCGGACCGCCGGCAAGAAGGTCAACGGCTGGCAGATCTTCGACGACTGCGGCCGCTACGGCACCGACTACCTGGTGCGTGCCGCCATCACCTATGCGGGACTCGGCTGCAATCTCCCCGAGGACGCCATCTATCCGACGACCCAGGTGGACTCCGAGGGACGGAGGCTCGACGGCGCGCACCGGTACGTCCTCCGCTTCGGCAAGGACAGCCTCCCGCCGGTCAGGGCCTTCTGGTCCACGACGATGTACGACAAGGACTTCTTCCTCGTCCCCAACTCGCTGAACCGCTCGGCGATCAGCTCCTGGATGAACCTCGAGCGGAACGCCGACAGCTCGGTGACGATCTACGTCCAGAAGGACTCCCCGGGCGCCGCCCGCGAGTCGAACTGGCTCCCCGCACCGAACGGCGACTTCGTGCTGATGCTCCGCATGTACCAGCCCGAGCAGGCCGTCATCGACGGCCGCTGGAAGCCGCCGGCGGTGAAGCGAGTGGAGTGACGGGCGGTTTGACGGCACCGGCTGTCATCCCGACCCTGAGCGCAGCGAAGGGGAGGGAGCTGCTGTGAGCCGTTTGGCAGTTTGAGAGCTTGACAGTTTGACAGGAGTGAGAGAACGGCGTCGTCAGAGTAGCCCTCTCCTGACGACGCCGTTCCTCATCTCTGTCACACTGTCAAGCTGAAGCCAGCAGATCCCTCGCATCCGCTCGGGATGACAACCGTTTGCCGTTCAATCCGCCCCTCACAGCAGTCTGCTCAACAGGCTCGCGCCCAGCTCCTTCGTCTTCTCCCACCAGCTGCGCTGGCGGAATTCCTCGAGGCGGATCTCCTTCGCCGATCGCAGGTCGTCGAGGAAGATCCGGTCGAGCTGCGCGCCGATCGCCGAGTCGAGGACGACGAGGTTCGTCTCGTTGTTGTGCGCGAGCGAGCGGTTGTCGAAGTTCATCGAGCCGATCGAGCTCCACACCCCGTCGACGGCGAGCGTCTTGGCGTGGAGCATGGTCGGCTGGTATTCCCAGATCCGCACGCCTCCGCGCAGCAGCTGCTCGTAGCGCCAGCGCCCCGCCCAGAGGGTGCTCTTCACGTCCGACTCGTCGCCGGCGGTGAGGATGCGGACGTCCACGCCGCGCGCACGGGCGCGGATCAGCAGGCGGCGGACGTCGTCGTCGGGGACGAAGTACGAGTTCGTGATGTAGAGCGTGCGCCGCGCGCCGGCGATGGAGAGCGCGAGGAATCGCTCGGCGCTCGTGCTCCCGACCGTCGGCGAGGTGAAGAGCAGCCCGGCACGCACCGTTCCCGGGGCGGAGTGCGGGACGTCGCGCGGGAAGTGGAGATCGCCGGTGAGGAGCTCGCCCGTCGCCTCCGCCCAGGCGGTCGCGAACGCCGCCTGGAGCCACGCCACCGCGGGCCCCTCGAAGCGCACGTTCGTCTCCCGCCACTCGTCGCGCGAGCGGGCGTTCCCCAACCAGTAGTCCGCGAGCCCGAACCCGCCGGTGTAGCCGATCCGCCCGTCCACCACGACCACCCGGGCATGCGAGCGGTTGGCGGCGGCGTGGAAGGCGTACCAGTGCAGGTCGCGCAGCGTCGCCAGCTCGACGCCCGCTTCGCGCAGCGGGTCGCGCCACGCGTCGGTCAGGTTCTGCGATCCGAAGGCGTCGAGGAGCAGCTTGACGCGCACCTTGCGCCGGGCCGCGCGGATGAGATGGTGCTGCAGCGTGTCGGCGACCTGGCCGGGCTGCGAGTAGTACATCTGGACGGTGACGGCGCTCGTGGCCGCGTCGATGTCGCGCCACAGCGGCGGATAGGTCCCGTCACCGTTGAGGAGCACCTCGACCCGGTTCCCCGGCTCGATGTGCGTGCCGGTGTACATCTCCATCGTGTGCGCGAACAGCGAGTCGGACGGCGCCGGCGGTCCCGCCGCATCCCCTTCGGCGAACACCATGTGCACCGGCGTCCCCCGCAGCACGAACGCCACCCCGCCCGCCGCGAGCAGGAGCAGGACGATGACGAGCAGGACGCAGCCGAGTCGGGAGAGGCGCTTCACGCGTGACGGAGACGAGCACTGGACGAACCGCACCCGGCATTGGCATTGTCCGGGCCACTCGAGCCCCCACCCCCCACCCTCGTTCCATGCATCCGATCCTCATCACCGGCGTCGGCCGCGCCGGCCAGGTTGGCCAGTCGGTGGCGTTCGAGCTCGCCGCTCGCGGATTTCCCCTGCTGCTGGTGAGCCGCCGGGAGGAGGAGCTCCGGGCGCGCCTCGAGGAGCTGCGCGCTGCCGGCCATCGGGCGGAGGGGTTCGCGGCCGACCTCGCGGACACGACGTCCGCCGACTCGCTCGCCGCGAGCATGCGCGATCTGTCGGGCGGACGGCTCGGTGCTGCCGTGATGCTGGCGGGCGGATTCGCCATGAGCGGCCCCGTCGCGGCGATCGACGTCGAGGGCTGGCGGCGCCTCCTCGACATCAACCTCACGACGGCGATGCTCGCGACGCGCGCCGCGCTCCCCCTCCTGCGCCCGGAGGGCGCGCTCGTCTACGTCGCCTCGGCGGCCGCCCTCCCGGGAGCGCCCTCCGCGGAGATGTCGGCGTACACCGCGGCCAAGGCGGGGGTGCTCGCCCTCATGCGCACGGTGGCCGAGGAGGAGCGTCGACACGGCGTCCGGGCGAACGCGATCGCGCCATCATCGATACGTACCGCCGACAACATGGCGGCAATGGGCGAGAACGCGGCCTACGTCGAGCGCGAGACGGTGGCCCGGGTGATCGCGTGGCTCTGCGGACCGGAGAGCGCGGGGGTGACGGGGCAGGTGGTGGGGCTCTGAGGCACGTCCGCCGCGAGATGGCGGACGCCCCCCGTCGCCCGCCGCCCACGTCGCTCTGGCTCTCCCTCACCTTGCATCGCACTTTCCCGCGATGCCCTCCCCCTCGCCAGCGTCCAACCGCCGCACGACGCCCCGGCCGGCCCTCGCCGACCGGTCGCTGGAGGCGCTCCCCCTCTTCCGGCTGAGCGATTCGGCGGAGGAGGGGGCGGTGACCCTGACGACGGAGGAGGGGGGACGGTGGCGCGTCCTGCCGGCTCCCGACGACCGCCTCCCCGGCACCTTCGACCAGGACGTCTACGTCGAGCTCCTCCACCGCTTCCAGGAGGCCGGGGAGCCGGCGGACGGCGTCCTCAGCTTCACCCTCCACGCCTTCCTCCGCTCGATGGGACGGCGGGTGGACGGGCGCACCTACGAGCAGCTCCGCGCCGCCCTCGCCCGCCTCGAGCGCACCGCCCTCGAATCGAGCGGCGCGTACTTCAGCGCCGCCGCGGGACGGCCGATCGACGTCTCCTTCTCCCTCCTCACGGCGGTCGCGATCGAGCGGCGCCGCGAGGTCGACCGGGAGCAGCTCGCGCTGTTCGACGCCCTGAACACCGCCGAGCCGGGGGTCGCGCGGGTGACGCTCGCCCCGCTCGTGCGCGAGAACATCGTTGCCCGGCACACCGTCGCCCTCGACGTGGCGCGCTACGTCGCCCTCACCTCGCCGGTCGCCCGTCGCCTCTACCGCCTGCTCGAGGTCGCTCGCGAGGGGGGACACGTCACCTGGCGTGTTTCCCTCGAGCGGCTGGCCGAGCTGATGCCCCTCGTCCAGCGCTACCCCTCGCATCTGCAGCGCGTCCTCGTCCCCGCGCACGAGGTGCTCGCGGCCCACGGGCTCGTGCGCGCCGCCGATTTCGTGACCGAGGGGCGGGTTCGGTACGTCGAGTACGTGCTCGCCCGCCGGGGCGCGCGCCACCGCTGAGAACGAGGGGACCTGTCCGGGGTACCAGGGCCGAGATGACCACGAAGCTGACGAAGCCGATCCGGCGCGAGCTCGAGATCGACGGCGAGATCTACACGCTCACGCTCTCCGCGGACGGTATCCGCCTCACGCGCAAGCGTTTCCGCTCCGGCCGCGCCCTCTCGTGGCGCGCCTTTCTCGCGGGCGAGGGTGGCCGGGAGACGGACGAGGGCGCCCGGACGTAGCGCGCGCCGCGCCCGCCGCGGCACGTGGCCTCGTCCCTGCAACCATTCGTCCCCACAGCGAGTCAGTAAGCGGTAAGGGGAGCGCCAGCCTCACTGGTCCGCGTCCGACCGCACTTGTACCGTTCAGCACCCACATCCCAGGCTCAGGCAGGCCAGCCACATGCACCGGTTCCGGAAGCTCACCATCGCCGCCGCCGTCGTCGCCCTCCCCGTGGTCGCGGGTGGCGCGATGCTGCAGAGCCGCGCCGCTCGCGCCAGCACCGAGCTCTTCGATCAGGTGCTCCAGCTCGTCGGGACCCGCTTCGTCGACACGCTCGACGCCGCGGCGCTCTACGAGAAGGCCGCCAAGGGACTCGTCGCGGAGCTGAACGACCCCTACAGCGAGCTGCTCACGCCGAAGGAGGTCGCCTCCTTCAATCGCACGACCGGGGGCCGCTACGGCGGCATCGGCATGCTGATCGAGCAGCAGGACCAGAACATCGTCGTCAGCACCGTCTATCCCAACACGCCCGCGGAGTCGCGGGGGATCCGCCCGGGGGACCGCATCATCCGCGTCGACACCGCCTCCACGCGCGGCTGGTCCACGCAGAAGGTCTCCGACGCGATCCTCGGCGAGCCGGGGACGAAGGTGAAGGTCTCCTTCGCGCGCCCCGGCGTCCCCGAGCCGATCACCGTCGAGTTCACGCGCGCGATCGTGAAGATCCCCGCGGTGCCGTACGCGATCATGCTCGACACCCGCACCGGCTACGTCCCGCTCCAGCGCTTCAACGAGTCGGCGACCGAAGAGGTGCGCGCCGGGATCGCGAAGCTCGTGAAGCAGGGGGCGCGCGGCATCATCCTCGACGTGCGCGGCAACCCCGGCGGGATCCTCGAGCAGTCGCTCCAGGTGAGCAACCTGTTCCTGAAGAACGGGCAGGAGATCGCGAGCGTCCGTGGCCGCAACAACGAGACGCAGCGCTACAACGCGCGCGGCGAGCCGCTCATCCCGTCGGAGCTTCCGCTCGTCGTGATGACCGACGAGTACGCGGCGTCGGCCTCCGAGATCGTCGCCGGCGCGCTGCAGGACCACGACCGCGCGCTCGTCGTCGGCGAGACGACGTGGGGGAAGGGGCTCGTGCAGAGCGTCTACAACCTCGACGGGGGGTACGCGCTCAAGCTCACGACGGCCAAGTGGTTCACGCCGAGCGGCCGGAGCATCCAGCGCGAGCGCAAGGTGGTGGATGGCCGCTTCGTCGAGACGCCCCCCGACACGTCGCGGGAGACCGAGGCGATGAAGCGCGCCAAGCCCGCGTACAAGTCGGACGCCGGCCGCACCGTCTACGGCGGCGGCGGCGTGACCCCCGACGTGATCGTGCACGACGACACCCTCACGACGGCGGAGCAGGCGCTCAACAAGGCGCTCGCGGCCAAGACGAACGAGCTGTACATCGTCCTCGCCGACTACGGGATGGAGCTCGGCCGCCAGTCGTCGATCGACTTCACCGTGCGCCCGGAGTGGCGCGCGGAGCTCCTGCGCCGCCTCGAGGCCAAGGGGGTCCAGGTCGATCCGAAGACATGGCAGGAGGGCGCGCCGCTGATCGACCGGCTCATCGAGTCGCGCGTCGCGCGCGTCGTCGGGGGCGACTCGACCGTGCGTCGCCGCGAGGTCAAGTACGACGCGCAGCTCCGCAAGGCGATCGAGCTGCTGAACAAGGGACAGTCGCAGCGCGATCTCTTCACCCTCGCCGCGGCGCAGCAGCCGGCGCGGTTCGAGGGGGCGGAGAAGGCGACGGCCACCGCGCGTCCCGCGGAGCCCCGCCGTCCCTGAGCGATTCGATTATGTTCATCACGTGATGAACACTTCCCTTCGCACCCCGCTCGCCGCCGCCACGCTCCTGGCGGCGGCGTTCGCATGCGCACGGGTCTCCCCCGGGCGCGCACCGGCGCCGGACGCCGCGCCGGTCGTCAACCGCCCCGTCGCCGCCGAATCGGGAGAGCGGCATCTCGCCAACATCCGCCAGCTCACCGACGGCGGCGAGAACGCCGAGGCGTACTTCAGCCGCGACGGCCGCCAGCTGATCTTCCAGAGCACGCGCGACGGCCGCAGCTGCGATCAGCAGTACACGATGAATCTGGACGGCACCGGGCTCCGGCGCGTCTCCACCGGCACCGGCAAGACCACCTGCGGCTACTTCTACGCGAACGACCGCCGCATCGTCTTCGCCTCCACCCACGCCGTCGACACCGCCTGCCCCCCGCGCCCCGATCCGTCGCGCGGCTACGTCTGGCGGCTCGACCCGTTCGACCTCTACACGGCGAACGCCGACGGCTCCAATCTGCGGCGGCTCACGAACTACGGCGTCTACACGGCGGAGGCGACGCTCTCCCCCGACGGCCGGACGATCGTCTTCACGTCGCTCAAGGACGGGGATCTCGAGATCTACACCATGGGGGTGGACGGCTCGAACCTGAAGCGCCTCACCCACACCCCCGGCTACGACGGCGGCCCCTTCTTCTCCCCCGACGGGACCAAGATCGTCTACCGCGCCTGGCACCCCACCGACTCGGCGCTCGCCGCCGACCGCGCGCTCCTCGAGCAGCGCATGGTGCGCCCGAGCCGCATGGAGATCTGGGTGATGAACGCCGACGGGAGCGACCAGCGCCAGGTGACGGAGCTGGGCGGCGCCAACTTCGCCCCCTTCTTCACCCCCGACGGGAAGCGCATCCTCTTCTCGTCCAACTTCCGCAACCCGCGCAGCCGCAACTTCGATCTCTACCTGGTGGACGCCAACGGCACGAAGCTCGGCGCCGACGCGGTCGAGCAGGTGACCAACCACCCCGACTTCGACGGCTTCCCGATGTTCAGCCCCGACGGCACGAAGCTCGTGTGGGGCTCGAACCGGCATCAGTCGAAGCCGGGAGAGACGAACCTGTTCGTGGCGGATTGGGTGCCGTGAACGGCGGAAGGAACCGCAGTTGGACAGCTTGACGGTTTGGCGGTACCGGCTGTCACACCGCCTTCGTCTCCCCATGCGCCAACAACCATAGCCGCTCCGCCGGCCACCCGTCGGCCTCCCAGCGCGCGCGCGTTCGGCGCGGCGGCTCCAGCATGTCCTCGTCGGTGAGCCGGAACGTTCCCCAGTGGATCGGGAGCATCGCCGGCGGTGAGGCGTCCGGATGCGCGTCGCGCAGCGCACGGTACGCCTGCATCGCGTCCTCCGGGTCCATGTGCACCGCGCGCATGAACCAGCGCGGCGCGTAGGCGCCGATCGGGAGGATCACGAGGTCGAACGGTCCCCATCGCCGTGCGATCTCGTCGAACACCGGGTGCAGCCCGGTGTCGCCGGCGAAGAAGACGCGCCAGCGCCCCACGGCGAGCGTCCACCCGCACCAGAGCGTCGCGTTGCGATCGTGCGGGCCGCGCGCGGTGAAGTGCTGCGCCGGCGTGCAGCCGATGCGGACCTCGCCCGCGGCACCGTCGAGTCGCGCCTCGTCGTACCAGTCGTGCTCCGCGACCTCGCGCACCCCCCACCCTCGCAGCACCCGGGCGAGCCCCAGCGGCACGAGCCAGCGCGCCCCCGGATGGGCGCGCGCGAGCGCGCGGACCGTCGGCCGGTCGAGGTGGTCGTAGTGGTTGTGCGAGAGCAGCACGACGTCGAGCGGCGGCAGCGCCTCGAGCGCGAGCGCGGGCGGGACGAACCGCTTCGGCCCGGCGAACGAGAGCGGCGAGGCGCGCGCGCTCCACATCGGATCGGTCAGCACGTTGAGCCCGCCGACCTGCAGCAGCACCGTCGCATGTCCGATCCAGGTCGCGCGGCACTCGTCCGGTGCGCCGCGCGGCCGCACGATCGCGGGCGTCGCGACCGGGAAGGCGTCCGGCGCGGGATCGGCGGGGCGTCCCTCCCGCCACCGCTGCCACCACCAGCGCGGCAGATCGCCGAATCCGCGCGGCGTCCCCGTCGGCCAGGGGTTGCGGAAGCCGCCCCGTGGAGCGTGATGTGCAGGCGTCATTCGTCTCTCGTCACTCCCGGATCATGTCCGATCCCATCTCCCTGCCGGGGCGTGTGCGCGCGCCCGCCTTTCCCCACGGGCTCGACTGGACCAACGCCGCCGACGGGGAGCGCTCGCTCGCCGACTACCGCGGACGCCTGCTCTTTCTCGACTTCTGGACCTACGGCTGAATCAACTGCCTGCATGTGCTGCCGCAGTTGCGGGAGCTCGAGCAGCGCTGGCCCGACACGATCGCCGTCGTCGGCGTCCACAGCGGCAAGTTCATCGCGGAGCGCGTGACGACGCGCATTCGCGATGCGTGTGCGCGCCTCGGCGTCACGCATCCGGTCGTCAACGATCGGCAGTTCCGCATCTGGCGCGAGTTCGCGGTCAAGGCGTGGCCGACGCTCGTGGCGATCGATCCGGAAGGATACGTGGTCGGCATGCACCCCGGCGAGTTCGTCGCCGACGCGCTGGCCTCGTTCGTCGAGCGCACGATCACGGACGCGCGCCGGCGCGGCACGCTCGTCCCGCGGCCGGCGCACGAGTCCGGCGAGCCGCCGGAGGGCGCGACGTCTCCGCTCCGCTATCCGGGGAAGGTCGCCGTGCACGGGGATCGGATCGCGATCGCCGACACCGGCCACGATCGCGTGCTCGTCGCGACGCTCGACGCCGCGCGGCGGCGGGCGCGCATCGAGCTGATCGTCGGCGGCGGCGGGCGCGGATTCGTGGACGGGACGCGGGAGGAGGCGCGCTTCGATCACCCGCAGGGCGTGGCCTTCGGGACGGACCCGAGCGGCGGCGACCTGCTCTGGGTGGCCGACGCCGGCAACCATGCGCTGCGCGCCATCCGCCTCGCCGACGGCCGGGTGCGCACCGTCGCGGGGACCGGGCGACGGGTCCGCACGCGCGCCGAGCTGGCCGCGGGCGCGCTGGCCTCGCCGTGGGACGTCGTCGCGGTGGGCGACACCGTGCACGTCGCGATGGCGGGGACCCATCAGCTGTGGACCGTCGCGCCCGCGCCGAGCGGCGATCGGAGGATGGGGGCGGCGCGCGATTGGTGGGGCTCCGAGCCCGACGCGGCGCCATCGTCGTTGTCGGGGGGGGCCCCCCGGACGCACCCCGACGTTCGCGTCGCCCCGCGCACCGGCAGCGGCGCCGAGGAGCTGCACGACGCCCCGCACGATTCGGCCGCGCTCGCGCAGCCGATGGGGATCGCGCTCGACACGCGGCGCGGCGTCCTCTGGTTCGCCGACGCCGAGGCGAGCGCCGTGCGCGCCGCCGATCTCGCCGACGACGGCGGCGTGCGCACGGTCGTCGGCACCGGCCTGTTCGACTTCGGCGACTGGGACGGGGTGGGGGACGACGTGCGGCTCCAACACCCGCAGGGCGTCGCGCTGCTCGACGACGGCCGCCTCCTCGTCGCGGACAGCTACAACGACGCGCTCAAGCTCGTCGAGCCCGAGCGGCGCAGCGCGACGACCTGGCGTCGCGGGTTCGCGGAGCCGGCGGGGATCGCCTGCGATCGCGAGCACGTTTACGTCGCCGACACCAACGCGCACCGCGTGCTCGTGCTGCCGATCGCCGGCACGCGCGAGGACGACCGCTGGGAGCTGGCGCTCGACTGAGGGGGCGGGGAATGGGAAGGAGCGACCACGCGCCGGCGCGCGCCGCCGTCAGGGCGTCGTCCCGAGATTCTCCTCGAGATGCTCGCGCTTCCGCATCCCCACGAGCGCCGCCGAGACGGGGAGCGAGCGCACGAAGGCGAGCGCACGCTGGGCGTCGGTGGCGAGCGAGGGATACAGCTCGCCGATCTGCGACGGCAGCCCGTGCGTGAGGCGTCCCTGCATGAGCGGCGCGCTCGCGACGATGCTCAGCCCGAGCTCCGCCGCCGCCTCGATCGGCGTGACCGCGCGTCCGTCCGGCATCGGCTGCGTCGGATGCCGGAACGCCTCGGGCATCGCGAGGTTGAGCGGCATCTGCACGGCGCGGAAGTGGTGCCCCTCCCCCGACACCTCGCGCGCGATGTGCACCAGATCGACCATCGAGAGATGATCGCGCTTGTCGGGCGACGTCCGGAATCCGTTCCACGTCGCGCAGCCGTACGCCGCGATCCGTCCCTCGTCCACGCACTGCTCCAGCGCCGCGAACGCCGCGCGCAGCCGCGCGAGCAGCTCCGCGTGGCTGACGGCGACGAGCTGCTGCTCGGGATTGTGGAGATAGTACAGATCGATGGTGGCGATGCCGAGGTTCTCGGCGCTCCGCTCCACCTGATGCGCGAGGAAGCCGGGTGCGATGCAGTGGCCGCCGGCGACGACGTCCTCGGGGCGCATGATCCCGCGCGCGTAGAACTCCCGCCGCAGGTAGCCCTGGTAGCCTTCCCGGGTCACCGGCGGCGAGCCGTCGAGCGGCACGAAGCCTCCCTTCGTGCAGATCACCAGCTCGTCGCGCGCGACCTGCCCCGCCTCGATCGCCACGCGCAGCACGCGGCCCACCACGCGCTCCGAGCGCTGGCAGCGGTAGTTGATCGCCGTGTCCACGAGGTTCACCCCCGCGCCGATCGCCGCGCGCACCGTGGCGGCGTACGCCTCGTCGTCGGCGGCTCCGGGCTCGCCGAGATAGGTGCCGATCCCGATCGAGCCGACGACCAGGTCGTCGAGGAACGGCCGGTAGAACGACTCGCCCCGCACCGCGGCGAAGCGGCGCTGGTACTGTCGCGTCCCCGCCGCCGTCGCATGCTCGGCGCGGTCGTGCGTCGCGGCATCGAGCGCCGGGACGCGCTCGACGAGGGGGCGGCCGTGACTGCGCGTGCGATCTGGCATCGATGGCTCAGCCTACAGGGCGGCGCACGGCGCGGCAAGAGCGGCGGGCGGCGGCGTCCGCGCCCCGCGACACGCGAGCTCGGTGGGAGATTCCCCGACACGCCGCCGGCCGACGCACCCACCCGACTGGTGGCTTTCTTCGTGCAGCGACTACATTCTCTAGCTGCGCGGCGGCGCCCCTTCGCGCGCCGCGTCGTTCGTTTCGCAACCTCTCGTCAGGAGTCGCACGACATGCCAGGGTTCGGTGACTGGGCAGCCCGGTGGTGGATGCCCGTCCTCTTCATCGTGATCGCGGGCCATCTCACCAACGTCTGCGTGACGCTCTTCCTGCATCGCGCGCAGACCCATCGTGGCGTGCGCTTCCACGGGCTCGTCTCGATCCCGATGCGCATCTGGCTCTGGCTCTCGACGTCCATCGTCACGAAGGAGTGGGTGGCCTGCCACCGCAAGCATCACGCGTTCGCGGACCGTGAGGGCGACCCGCACAGCCCGGTGATGGAGGGGCTGCGCAACATCATGCTCAAGGGCGCCTTCTACTACCGCCGCGCGGTGCGCCAGCCCGGCATCCTGGAGAAGTACGGCAAGGGGACGCCGACCGACTGGCTCGAGCGCTACGTGCTCGCGCGCGTGAACTGGCTCGGCATCCTGCTCATGCTCGGGATCGACATCTACCTCTTCGGCTTCTTCGTCGGCCCGATCGTGTGGGGCGTGCAGATGATCTGGATCCCCTTCTGGGCGGCCGGCGTCATCAATGGCATCGGGCACGCGCTCGGCTATCGCAACTTCGAGGTCAAGGACGAGAGCCGCAACATCTCCCCGATCGCGATCTGGCTCGCCGGCGAGGAGCTGCACAACAACCACCACGCCGATCCGAAGTCGGCGCGCTTCGCCGCCAAGTGGTACGAGTTCGACATCGGCTGGGTCTACATCCGGATCCTCCAGTTCCTGCGGCTCGCCAAGGTCGAGTACGCACGCGGCATGGACCGCCGGAAGAGCGTCGAGTCGGCGGAGCTGCAGGGGATCGCCTGAAGCAGGGGCTCGGGGATGGGGATTGGAGGGTAGCGATCGAGGATTCGGGAGTCCGATTGGCTCGGGGGGTGCGTCTCGCGATGGGACGCACCCCCTCTGGCTTTGTCATGACGGCGCATCTGAGTAACGTCAACGCGAGCGGCGACTCGGGTGCCGAGGAGCAACCCCAGTCCCCAACCTCCAATCCCTACCCTCCGCATGTCAGACATTACCTGCGTCCGCTGCGGCCAGACCAAGGCCGGGTTCGAGCGCCCGCCGTTTCCCGGCGCCATCGGCGCGCGCGTCGTGAACGAGATCTGCCCCGACTGCTGGGCCCAGTGGACCCGGCAGCAGATGATGCTGATCAACCACTACGGCCTGAACCTGATGGACCCCCAGGCGCGCACCTTCCTCACGAAGAACATGGAGGCCTTCCTCTTCGGCCAGGGGAAGAGCGAGGAGGTCGACACGTCGAAGCAGGGGACGGTGGAGTGGTGAGGGGTCGCCTGCTGCGTCCTGCGTCCTGCGTCCTCACGACGCTCCTGCTGTTCTCCGGCTGTGCGCCTGCCACGAATGGCGGACGCAGGACGGACGACGCAGGACGCAGGACGACCGACGCAGGGCCCAGCGCCTCCTGGGTCGACTCCACCCTCGCCACCCTCTCCCTCCGCGACAAGGCGGCGCAGATGGTGTGGCCCTGGCTGCTCGCCGACTACGTCCCGGCGAACGGCGCGGCGTGGCGGACGGCGGAGCGGTGGATCACGGAGCAGCACGTCGGCGGGGTCATCGTCTCGGTCGGGTCGCCGATGGAGATGGCGGTCAAGCTGAACGACCTCCAGACGTGGAGCCGGGTTCCGCTCCTCGTCGGCGCCGACTTCGAGAGCGGCGCCGGCTTCCGCGCGCGCGGCGGCTACTTCGTGCCGAACGGGATCGACCTCGGCGGCGCCACCCTCTTTCCGCCGCAGATGGCGATCGGCGCGTCGCGCGACACCGTCCACGCGACGGCACTCGGACGCATCACCGCGCTCGAGGGACGCGCGCTCGGCGTGCACGTCGCCTTCGCGCCGGTGCTGGACGTCAACAACAACCCGGGCAATCCGGTCATCGGCCCGCGCTCCTTCGGCGAGGATCCCGCGCTCGTCGCGCGCATGGGCGCGGCGTTTATCCGCGGCGTGCAGGCGAACGGGATGCTCGCGACGGCGAAGCACTTTCCCGGTCACGGCGACACGGAGGTCAACTCGCACCTCGACCTCCCGTCGATCAACGTGAGCCGCGCGCGCCTCGACTCGGTCGAGCTCGTCCCCTTCCGCGAAGCGATCCGCGCCGGCGTCGGCGCGGTCATGACCTTCCACGGCGCGCTCCCGGCGCTCGACTCGACCGGCGTGCCGGCGACGGTGTCCCCGGCCGTCATGACCGGACTGCTGCGTCGCGAGATGGGATTCACCGGCCTCCTCGTCACCGACGCGCTCGACATGCGCGGCGTGCTCGCGAAGATGGGGCTGGCGGAGGCGGTGAAGCGCGCCGTGATCGCGGGGAGCGACGTGCTGCTCATGCCCCCCGACATCCCGGGCGCGATCGACGCGGTCGTCGCGGGCGTGCAGGAGGGACGCATCCCTCCGGCGCGCGTGGACAGCGCGGTGCGGAAGCTCCTCGTCCTCAAACAGCGCTTCGGGCTGGACCGGAACCGCACGGTCTCGCTCGATCGGGTCCGCGCGGTCGTCGGCGACACGACGCACGTCGCCGCGGCGCGGCTGGCCGCCGAGCGCGGGATCACGCTCGTGCGCGACTCGGCGTCGTCGGTGCCGCTACGGTGGCTCCGTCCCGACGCGAAGGTGTTGTCGGTGACGATCGCGCCGCGCAACGATCTCGCCGCCGGACGCGACTTCGACGGCGAGCTGCGGCGCGTGCTCGGCGCCCGCCTGCGCTCCGTCTTCATCGACGCGAACGACGCGGCGGTCGACTACGCTCGACTCCTCCGCCTCGCCGACTCGGTGGACGCGGTGATCGTGAGCCCCTACGCTGCGGCGGGGTGGGACGTCGCGACGAGCACCTCGGCGGCCGGCGGCACCGTCGAATTCATCCGCACGCTCGCGCAGCGCGGCACCCCGCGGCTCGTGCTCGTCTCCTTCTCCTCCCCCTATCTGGCGCGACAGGTCCCCGAGGTCCCGGCCTATCTGGTGGCCTGGGGCGGCTACCCGGTCGCCCAGCGCGCCGCCGCCCGCGCCCTCCTCGGCAGCGCCCCCATCACCGGCAAGCTGCCGATCACGATCCCCGGCGTGGCCCGATTCGGGGAAGGACTGGAACGGCGGTAGGGGGGGCCAGGGGTTAGGGGGTTAGGGCGTTAGGGCGTTGGGGGCTGGGGGCTGGGGGCTGGGGGCTGGGGGCTGGGGG
>Ga0182741_1003013_pt1 | contig 18490 bp, 8 predicted proteins | sample eDN5th37CBELigOP_FD_128874 | JGI IMG/M metagenome (GOLD analysis project Ga0182741, IMG submission 128874) | Enriched Organic Plus compost microbial communities from Emeryville, California, USA - eDNA 5th pass 37_C BE-Lig OP (version 2) (version 2) ... | reverse complement strand
GTCCGTCGCGTTGGTGCTGCCAAGATGGGCAGCAGTGGCGTCAACGGTGGTAACTTCTGATACATCTTTGCTTCTTGGTCGCAGATGTAACGGTATGCTGCATGATACAGCGATGACGCTTCTTCGCGCTTCTTCAATCGATCTACTAGCTCGAACCCCGCAGTTTTCAGAGGCAAGATAGGATCCGTGGAGACCATTCTGTTTTCGGTTCGAAGTTTTGCTACAGCTGTCGCCAAATCTGGGAGCCGGACAGCAAGGTATTCAGTCCCATCACCTCCTGCAGTTGATTCCGTGCTAGACGGTGGCAGCTGACTTTGAGACAGGGTCTGGATGCGCTCTCGGAGTAATCGGGCGTTCCGAGCATGCACAATGTTGTGATTTCCATCCGCATCCAAGTCGAGGTTGAATCCTTCTTGTGACAGCCCATCTTCTTCTCCCAGAGCTGCATCAATGCTCGTTAGCTCGGTGGGACTTCGGCAGAACGGAGCTGACAGTCCTTCTAGCAATCGTGCATTGTAGCCAGTTTCGCCGTTGGATGCTTCGCGGTCCGCCTCGATAGGATAGGGCGGTGCAAAGAGTCGAGCTTGCTGCAATCGACAGAGACTCTTAATCATTTGGTCCGTCACACGATCCCCACACTGAGTTCGAGCTGCATTGTGAACATCCGTATAAGCAGGCTCCAAACGCTGGATCGGCGCCTCCTCCCATGCCTGGTCAGTCTCTTCTGAGCCAACACCTGCTGTGATGAGTCCGAGCGAGGCGTAGATTTGCTCATCTAGTTTGGCCTTACCAGCAGAGAGATACTGACCCGCATACCCACGCGAGTTTTCAACGATGCGCTCATCTTGTTCTGATGTGACAGTAGGGTTAAGCGCCTCATTTTGGAGTGTTACTACTTCATCAACCAAGTATGTTGGGAGGTTAGGGTCGTGTTCAATCGCGAATTCCGTCCAGGGGTGCGAGCTTTCCAATTCTTGCTCTTCGGCACCATCGGCTGTGAGAGCGGCGTCTGCATCGTCTTCTACACATACATTTTCACCAGTCTCTACACTCCTGTCGTGTACCTCTTCAGGTGCATTCTCGTTTTCGAACTTTAGTATTTCCTCACGAGCTTCCGCCAACAGTTGTTCCTCGAGTTTCTCCGCATCTGCCTGATCTTCACCAGAGTGTGCATCAATAAGACCTTCTGTAGGAGTCTGGAGAACGTCGTCCATGATAAACTCAGCATGACTGGTCTGTTCAACAGGCTCCGAGTCACTCACCCGTGTGTCGTCAAAGGGGATTTGGCATTTGTTACGGAGAAGAAATGGGATAACGTCTTCAGGATGCAGAGCGACTGGGTTATTTCCCATTGTCGGATCTTTAATTGCGAATAGCCTCCGGCTCCGCGGTTTGATCGACATAATCCTTGAGATTTCCGACGGATGAGGGGTGCCCTTGTACTTCCTTGAGGATCCCAACCCTTTTCGCCCTCCTCCGCGCTCACGAGCATCTTCGTCCTCTTCAGACACATCCATAACATTTAAATCCGATGTTCCAGGTGTCTGCGTACTCTTGGAGGGATCTTGTGCCATATACTTCGCTAGGACCGAGTCGACGTCTGAGTAGAGTTGAGAGCGGTACGCCGCATGTTTCACCCAGGTCTTAAGCAAGATTTGCTCGACTTTGCTGACATCGGCAGTTGGAGGGGGATTGGGACGAGCACCTAACCGTGCGGATGTCGATCGAATTTTTGCATCGGTTGTCAGCGCACGCTGGATTGATCCCAAGGTCTCAGCTCTGCTAGAAGCAGATGTCCCAGGAACTGTGGCGGGGTGGTTCGGGAATGCGATTGCGGCCAGGGAGATGTTTGATGCTGAAGCTTTCGCACGGAAGATGCGGCCCCATTCCTGCCGAGCTCGCAGTGCCCATGCTCTTGCACAGAGCATGGATAACTCGTCCGCGCTCCCTCACGACGCACACCCCTTCACGATACCAATTTCGTGTCGTGCGCTCCAGCCTCCAGCGTGTTTCACTGGGGCGTTGATTGTCGCTCAAGTACGGCAGGACTCGTGTAGTCTATAGGTTCAAGAATGAACGCATCAGCACGATAACGCAGGTCAAACAGACGCGTTGAGTCGTAAGGGCACAAGTCTTGAGCTCAGTCTGGAAACTTCTGAGTGGGTAATCTCGATTCAGCGGTCGTATCATGGATCCTCAGGAGATGGGCCACGCGCTATATGCAATGCAGATGAAAAGGCACTCAGGACCTACGCCACAAACCCGCTAGAACCCTACATATCCTACAACTCTCGTAGGTCCGAGCCGAGTTGCCCTCACTCACGGAAATAGTGCAGCCTCGCGCTTGGCACGCGGGATTCTGGCACAAGAAGCGCCATGTTTTGGTTTTCCAGAGATGTAGTCGATCCAATACCACAATTTCCAGCATACAAGCACTTGTACATGATGGTTATCCAGCTTTGAAGCAGGTCTGGAAAAACACGGACTTTGACTCGGTTCTGAGACGAATGCCCTGGTCGGGTAACGATTACAGCGGCCGAGACACACGACCGATGGTATATACAATGTCTATGAAACACCGCCAGGGGACATATCAATTAGCTTTGAAATAGGATTGTATTCGTTACACTATCTTCCACTTACGACCAAACGTACATATCTACACAACTTTAAATCACTGTACAGACTGTACGCTACTTCCATCCACTTACGTCGGCACACTTGTTGAGCTATTGGTCGTGCTTCGCTCCTTTCTGTTTGCATATTTTCTCCTTTCACGTTAGCAGTGAGGGATGAACATGCTGAAGCTTGCCAAGAGACCATAGTGTGAGGATGGGTAGACAACATTGCCCTCAACCTGGTTCAAGCGGCGCTGGAATGGAATCTTCTCAACATTGGGGTTCGGCGGGGGATCCTGGCAGAGGTAGTCAGGGCCAGGGCAACCAACGAGGTGAATCTCACGAGGCATCATGATCGTTGAGCGGAGGAAGATACGATCGATGCGAGAAGGTCGTGAGTTGACATCAGAGTATCGAGCGTACCAGTTCGAACGAGGATCCCAAGTGAAACCATAGCGGTTGGGACCACGAGTAATCTTGTTATCAGGTGCGCCTGCGGTCACATTGTGGACATGTGGCCAGAGGTCCATCCAAGATGTGGGAACGTTGGCAGTCTCGGGCTGTGCACCATCGTCGAAGTTGAAGTCACCCATGAAGACGAAGTTGTCAATGTTGCGGGTGATACCATCGATGAACTTGAGAGCGGTAACACGCGACTCAGAGTTGCGCCAGTCAAGAGTGGTGGTGCCCACAGTGATCTCCTTGCCACTGAGATTAATGGTGGCAAGAAGGAGCTTGGGGCGCTGATCCTCGGCGTGCATCTGCGGAGTGTAAGACTCGTAGTATGCAGTTCCGTTGATAGGGAAGCGCGAGAGGATCATGAGACCACCGGGAGGTACGGGACCGTTGAACTCGGTGGCATGGTAGTAATTCTTGAACCAAGCCTGGTCCTTGAGCAGGTTGACGAACCAAGGAGCAACCTCCTGAAGGGCAACGAAGTCAGGGTACTTGGCCGAGATAATGACGTTGAACAAAGCAGCAGCGCGCTGCTCCTTATCAGCGAGGTCACCACCGAAAACGTTAAGATTCAAAGCAGTCAGGCGATCAGAAACCTTGGAGTACCAGTTCTGGATTGTGCACTGACCCGAGGTGAGGCCATCAGCGACAGCATTGACGTTGTGAGTAAGGCAGGTGCCCTGGAGACCATCCGCGGTCGCGGCGCACCAACCACAGCGAGGGTTAGCAACACAGGCAGAGCAGCCAGTGAGCTGTGCGCACATCTCACCCTCGTCCTTAGCCAAAGCCTGGCGCTGCTGCTCACGGATCTCAGCGAAGCGGGCCTGCTGGCCACGAACGTCCTGAATGGTAGAAGCAAGCTCACGCTCACGTCGAGCCAAGTCCTCCTCACGCTTGTTGAGGCGCTCAAGGCGCTCAGCAAGATCAGTCTCGGCCTTGCGGAGCTTAGCAGCATGCTCCTTCACGCGCTTTGCACGCTGTTCAAGGAAAGCGCGAGTCTTCTCCTCGTTCTTCATAGCTTTCTCAATGGTCTCCTGCTGGCGGTGAGCATAGTCCTCACGCGAGAGGAGAGAAGCCTGGTTCTTGGCGAACTCTTGCTGAGCCTTCTTGAGTTCCTCACGCTCGTGCTCAAGAGCAGCGCGCTCCTCTTCGAGACGCTTCTGCTCAGCGGCGAGCTTGTCGTTGGCAGGGCCTTCGGTGATGCACGACTGAAGGCGCTCGAGGAAGACAGCTCGGTCATGCAGTGCCTTGCGGGTCTTAGCGAGCTCGGACTCGACGACCTGATGTTGCTTTTGTTCAATGAAGAGGCTCTTGAATGTCTCACGGTTCTGTTGCTTCTCCTTCTCGAGCATGCTGTAAAGATATCAAGGTGCAGGATGGAGGGGGGAGATTTTGTAAGTCAAAGGTCGCAGGCAAGACGAAAGTGCTCGACGTGCATAGCGGATCATTTCAGGCGGGAGACTCTCAAACTACACAATGCAAGCATTTTCTGACGCGTATAGGGCTTCAGCACGAACCCAGACGAGGTGGTAAGTTGGACCTTGAGTGGGTCGTGTGGATTTTTCCTATTCAAACAGAGTTTTGACGGGGAAACGTGCACTTACCTCTGGAGGGTTGATGCAAGATCAACGGAGGCTCCCGTTGCCAGCAAGGAAACCTGGTTCGCCGCTTGAGCAGGCGTGTTGTTGGGGCCAGAAGTCTCCTTGTTTTGGCCTACAGTCCCCTGTTGAGCGCCTTTGAGGAGTTCCAGGACGTTGGACTCGAATGATGGAGTACTCTCAAGGGAAATAGCGGTAGCATGGGATGCCACCAGCCAAATGCCAATGAGAACAATGCACAGAAGCTTGTGCATCTTCCCAAAATGTGCCTGTTATGATTCACAACAAGTCCACTCGAGGAAAGGAAGCAGGTTCCAAAAATTTGGAACGTCTCGGGCTGCCGGGTCCAAAATTTGGAACTTTGGTCCAAAAATTTGGAACCTGGTTCCAAAATTTGGAACTTTCCCCCTGAGGAACGGTTAAACTTCAGGCATGCCCCTCAAACCCCCCCAGGACAGGCCCTCGAGGGGAAAATCTCGACGGTAAAACGGGCGACTTCGAGAGGCAGTAGCGCCGCGCCCGCGGGGTGCCCCGGTGTGGGATCAGTTGGATTGTGTTCTTTGGGTGTGGCAGTATGTACTGATTATTTTAATGACTCTGAGCATTCGGCAGATGGAGTGTTATTCCATGCACAAACCTTGGGTCCGCTGCCAATTCCACGTTTTGTGACACTTCCTTCGCGCCTTTGGCTGTCTATGAGTGATTTCACCACCTTCAAACCAGGATTGCACGATAGATCCACTCAATCTGAGTCACCCTGCTCACCATCTACCTGCGCCCGCGATAAACCTACCACGACTATAGAGGTATGAAGAAGCTTACTTTGTGCCTGGCGCTTGTCGCCATCCTCGCGATGGCACAAGCTATGCAGGTCGCAACAACAGCTGACCTCGCTGCAATGGCTGCAATCGAAGCCGATGCTGATATGCACCCGTTGACGGCAAAGGACGTTGTCACGGCCGCAGACTTCAGCAAGGAGGAGTACGAGGGTCTCCAGGCTCTTACCAACACTGAGTTCTGGGACAAACTCGAGCAGGAGCTCCTCGAGTCTTCTGCTGTCACCGCCCCCGAGCAGGCTCTGATTGAGAAGCCTGCTGAGAAGAAGAAGGAGGCCAAGAAGGGTGACAAGAAGGCTAAGAAGGATGGCAAGAAGGGCAAGAAGGATGGCAAGAAGGATGGCAAGAAGGGCAAGAAGGCTGGTAAGAAGAACAAGAAGTTCTCCTTCAAGACCGACAAAGACATCAAGGAGCTTGCCAAGCTCGCTGTCCCTGCCGAGAACGAGAAGCCTGCCTTGAAGGATGCTGAGTTCGAGAAGGACACACCTTACGAGTTTGTCCAGCTCGAGGGTCTTAGCAAGCCCCCTGAAAAGACCGACGCTTTCCTCGTCAAGGCTGAGTTCACCCGTAAGGCTCTCCTCAAGAAGCTCGCCAAGCGAGGCCAGAAGTACATGAAGATCCTTAAGAAGCTCCGCAAGGCAGCCAAGAAGAACATCAAGGAGAAGGAATGGGATGTCGTTAAGAAGATCGCCAAGCGCACCGAGGAGTTCGAGAACAAGTTGGAGAACTGGCTCACCCAGCGCGATGCGGCTTTCCTCCTCCGCGATGCTCTCATCCAGGCAGATGGCTGGCGCGAGCAGTACAGGGACTTCGTTGAAGCAATCAACAAGAAGTATGTCGAAGACCGCAAGAAGCTCGTCAAGAAGATTCGTGCTGAGTTCGACAAGTACCGCATTGCCAAGCAGCAGGACAAGATGCTCCACATGAAGGAAGAGGCTCTCCGTGCTTTCAAGACCGATCTGGAGAACCTCAAGGGCGACGCTATGAAGACCTTCGTCAAGAAGTACAAGCAGGCCCTCTACAAGAAGTTCGGCAAGGCCAAGATTGACAAGGCCCTTCGCAAGGATGCTAAGCGCCGCGCAAAGATGCTTGCTCGTAAGAAGGCAGGCAAGCCCGTCAAGAAGGGTCCTTGCGAGAACCTCTCCTACTTGAAGCGTGCAACTAAGGGCCAGGCCACCAGCATTCTCGTTCGCGTGGCTGCTCACCTCCCCACTGTTGGTCCTTACATCCGTGCCGGTGTTGTCTCGGACGAGGCTGGCAAGGCTGCTGCTCCAATCATCCGTCGTTGGTAAGGTGTTGAGTCCTGGACTGTAAGTTCAGAACGAATCATGTCCAGACCGACATCTTCTCAATGATCGGTTAAGAAAGGGTACTTGTTTCTTCACGCGCGCGCGTTGCTAGGTTGGATTCAATCCGGTACTGTTTACTGTGTGAATACAATTGTTTTATAGGTACCCATCTAAATCGCAAGTTGATCGTGGTCGTGGTTCTGGTTCAATAAGGGAGGAGAGAAAGCGTGTATTGGGAGGTAACAAGGGTATGTGTGTATCATCGCCTGACGGGCACATCGCTTCGACTGACTTTGGACGTACTTTCGCCGATGCGTGGTGCGAGGGCGGTGAGTTTGATGTCAATCTTCTGCAAGCTCTCGAGAAGCGCTTGCTCTTCCATCATGAGGCGGTGAGTGATAGACCCATTGTTTGACGTGGCTTGACCACTGGCCTTCGTAAATTGCCCTATTGACACATAATCCGCAACTGAAGGGAATCCATTCGCAGAACTGAACTGTCGAGTTGGAGGATTGTTTGCAGCTGTGGCTGCGGAGGAGGGTCGCGGCTGCTGGGATTGCACTGAAACGCTCTCGACGGGTTTTTGGTCAACTCTTTGCTGCTGTCGATAAATGCTCTGCAATGAAGATGCGGAAGGGATTCCTGTTCGAGAACTGTCTGCGTGGCTACTTGGGGGTCTTCGCTCGGGGGGATTGCTGCCTATTATGGTTGGCTGTGCATTTATAGGTCTTAGCAAAGGGGGCGGCGGGGGTGGCTGAACTTGAGCCTGCTCCGAGAACTGACGACTGACTGGTCTAGATTTGGGTGCACTGGGTGGCCTTCCTGACGGTGCTACGGGATCTTGCATGGCGGCTGCAGAGGCGAGTGCTGCGGGGGTAGAAAAGGCAGGAAGAATCTGTTGTTCACGGAGCTTCTTCAACGCAGAGCGAGCACGTTCACGTGCCAGTGCCGCCGCAGTCTCGGGGTCCGGGGGAGGCTTTGCTTTGGAAACTTCCCCGACGGGGGTACCTCCCAAGACGCTCTTCGCTGGGGAGACCTGGCTACCAATCTGACGCTCATATTGCTTCGAATAAGCACGATCCCTTGACATGGATCGCGGCCTATATCCACTAACGAGTTCATCCTGGTGTGCAGTGATTAGGGATCTTGCACCAAGGCTACTAGAATCACCTGAGCTTGCAATGCTGGCATTATCAGGCTGCAATCTGTGTATAGAGTTACGACTCAAGCTCGCAGACCCACTTCGTACGGGTGGCTGCGCTGGAGGAACGCCTAGGCTGCTTGGTGGCCTACCTTGACTAGGCGGCCTTGGTGGAATACCAGCCAATGCGGCAGCCACAGCTGCAGGTGAAGCGAAAGCGGGAATGGTGGGAGGGGGGATGACTAGAGCAGAGTTCGAAGCGGCTGCTGATGATGCTGCTGTGCCCGCTGAAACTGCTGGGCTGAGCTGAGCACTTGAGGCCTGTCCGCGCAGCACCGGCTTTGAGGCGCTTAAGCGCAGGTCGCGGGTCGAAGGTGCTGCACTGTTGCTCGCAGGACTACCATTCCGACCGGAGGTCGTGCCTTCGACAGGCATTCGTTCTACATCGCTGCTTCTTCGACGGGATAGCGGCCCAGTGACGACGGCAGCCCGCTGAGATGTACCTCCTGCTCCAGTTGTAGACGCATTAAGTCCTGAGGCGGGACCGGTTAGTGATGCACGGAGCCCTAATACGGTCTCTTCATCATCTGACGAAACCTGGCCACTGATATCCTCATACGACTTTAACCGCCTCTCATACTCTTCATCTAGCAAGGCCTTGGATTCAGCTAATCCAACCCTATCTCTCGTATCTGTGGCGGTTCTCTGGTTATGGTTGTACAAGTCCTCATCATCTGTTGAGGTATCATCACCTTCGAGAGCAGCTGCCTCAGCTCGGCTTCGATACACAGGATACCTCCCCGAAGGGGGTCGGTATGTTTTTGTGGATCTTGCCGACGCGACGATATCCTGCTGCCGATGCTGGTGCACTTCTTTCTGCCTCTGGTTTGGTGCCTTACTCTGCTCACCAATAGAGTTGGTGGGTATCCGAGGTACAGTCACAGGCACACCGCCCCGACCAGGCACGCGAGTTGCGTCCATACTCGCGTTGCTGCTGGCTTGACTCTGAGTGGTCTGGTGCGCGATTCGCTTGCTCTTTTCATGTGCCTCCAGGCTCTCAAGGACTGCTTCTCCGAGGGAATCGTCCGAGTTTACTGATTCGTCGCGAATGTGAAAACCGGTATCGGCGTCCAGATTCGCATCCATGTCCATGTCTGCGTCTATATCCATTCCTGACTCTTGGCTGTGTCTCGCGATCTTGCACGAATAACACTTGAAATGCGTCGACTCGTCTGTGGGGGAATTTTCGCTGGCTAATTTGCGAGGCTGTCACAGGCCTGCTCTACCCGTGCGCTTCAGATCGAGTGTGGCAAACTGATCTTAGCCGTTCTTTACAATATTCTGCCACTGATGTACCCGGCGAGCCCGTATTCTAAGTTTCCATACAGTGTTGATTTTTAAATTCCTCGAATGAAACGATCCACCAGATCCACGCTGCACTTCAATTGGCACTGCGATTTGCGCGGCATTCTCTGTTCAGTTTTGCGTAAAGAGACAATATTCCTTGCAGATACGAACGTTTATGTAAAGATGCTTCGTTTCCTCTGCAAAAAGCCATGAATTACTACCTTTCGCGACGGAAGTAGTAATCGTGTGCCGTGTTGTACTTTCGAGTGGAGCTTGTGGCGCTTCCTGATTTGTCGTCTGATACTGGGGGAGCAGAAGGGCGCTTGACAATGCCATGACGCAAGGAGTGATAAAGTTCAGGCAATGCAGCCCCATGCCTTTGGAGATATTCAAACATTTTGTTTCGGAGTGTGCCAATTAATGCGACCTCTTCTCCTGAGAGTGCTGCCGGGTAGAATCGATTTAAGTCCCTTTCCTGTAGAATTTCAGAGTGGTGCTGCACCCCACGAGCATCTACTACAAATCTTAGAGGCACCTGAAGAAGTCCCGACACGCGCTCGATAGGTCCAGTGAGAAGATTCGGTGGGATCTCCAAAGGGATCCAAAGCGAAAACTCCAGACCATTTGGCACGTATGAGCCCGATGTCCGTTGAGCCTCTCTCAGGGGATCTTTCTCACCGTCGGGACTCAAACCTATAAACAAAGAACCAAGAGTTACCAGACTTTGCTCTTCGATACGTATCTTGGCCTGCTGGCTTCCTCCAACATAGCAAAGGTCACAAGGACTCAAGAAGAGAGCTTCAAGGGTACGAGCATCACATTTACATGCGTCGTTGCCGGTTTCATCCACAACTACAGTACCCGAGCTGAGTGCGGCGACACGAGGCACGGTTGCCATGGAAATCGGAGTGTTCAGATTACAGCTGAAAACGTTGAGTCGGTCCCATTCCTTTCCTTCGGCTACTTCGAATGCTACAGCATGCTCACCATCTCGAAGCCACAGCTTCGTTGGCACCTTGCGGCTATTCTCTAAATTCTCGTCATCTACAGTCAATGACCACGTAGGCCCAGTAAGGACCAACGCGAGACGAGCCAAACAACGAACGAGGTTGAGATTTTGAGCCAACCTAGCCAGGGTTTCAGCCACGTAAAAGGGTTCTTCGCAAGGGATTCGGTATTCGGCCAAGTCGTTTGCAGTCGAAACGGCTTGCTGCGCAAGTCGCATGGGCCACAAAAGCTTAGCCCGTGTAGGATCCGTAGTCAAGGTCGTTACGAGCATGCGTGAATCGGATTCGAATTGCAGTCTGGACGGATATTCAGCCTCCTGTTCGACACTGCTCAGGCCCCAGACAACAGCCTGCTCTGCCGTCATGCTGGCTCTACGCTGGACAAGCGCTGCCATTCCAATGTGATCTTGGTTACTATACCTAAGCCCTAGTCTTGATGAATCCTTCTCGGCTATCCTGTGGTCATGAATCCACTCCGAGAATGCTTGGGACAGCACCTGGCTGATCGTCGACCATTGGCTCGACTCATTTGCGACGCTTTCCAGCAGAGTGCTCGACAGGGGGATTATTGCGTGGTGGAGGTCGCCGGGCTGGGCTGTCAGCCACTGTGTTGAGAACAGATTCGTATACCGCACCTTGACATATGCCCCCAGTTCTGGTGAGGGGCAGGAAAAGTGATCATCAAGGCCGGCATCTTCTTGGCCGCTAATGGGTCTGAGAACGCAGAGCAGCATAGCAGGTGTCTCGGTGGCCCTACCAGCGCTGCTTAGGGACGAGCCTTCGGCGATGCTAGCATGGTGAATTGGAATAATCGTAAGCAATTGCCCTGAACGGACTGTAGACGAATCGAGAGGTCCGTCTGGGGCCTTTGCAACTATCACAGTGGTGGTTGAGACCAGGGCGCGGCGTGCCACACCTTCCCTTCCATATGCTAGCAGAGCTCTCAGAACCTGTCCCAGTTCATCCCCAGAAAGATTTCCTAACCGACTTCGAGTTCCATCAAACGCAGGATCAATAGAAATGAACGGGACAAGTGCGTAGTCTACTACATCTGGGCAACTGATCGCCTTCGCAGCGAACTCAGATTGATCTCTTAGTTTCAACATAATGTTCGAGTGGAAAATGGCACTAAATATACAAGCAGAGTGGTGGACAACCGAAGCAAGCTCTTTCTTCGAGGTAGGAATCTCGAGCTTGCTTGAGCTTTGGCGAAGAGATTCTAGAATCATGTTGGTCCACTGATGCAGCACATCTGCAAGCATCTCGCCTAGGTCTTCTGGAAGTGGCGTAGCTTGAATCAGTTTAGGAGGCAGGGGCCTCAAGAGAACGATGAAACCTACCAGCTCCTTCGCTCGAGATTTCGTATATTCCAAAGGCAGAGTAGCCACAGACCAGCCGTCTTCGACAGCGAGTTTGTCGCATTGAGCCCTGAGCTGGGCCTCTGTAACCGTTCCAAAGCCATGGGCAGTCTGTCCCGCCTTCGAAACCTGCGACTCCACGGATCCAGGCAGCGAAAGCAGCGGGTATTTGGAAAGGATCCCAGGCAGTGGTCCTGCCTTACTGGATTCGTCAACGAATCGTGTCCAGACGGCCCTGTGGGCGTAAATCGTATAGACCGGGTCCTCCTCTTTGCTTTCACCGCTACCTGTCTTGCCAGACCCTACAGCCCGAGACGGGCCCCCATCCAACAGTCCATCAGGGATGTACAATCCCACGAAACCGCCACCCATGCCGGTAGCCTGGGAGTCACCCAGGAGTCGTTCGGCGGTAGTAGACAGTGCCCATGTGAGGACATCCGCGAGGGGGAGCGATCCACGAGAATGCCTGTGGGAGCTGGCGCTGCTCAATGCCGCACCAGCAAGTCTCAAGCCGTCTAAGACTTTGGAAAGTCTTAGTTTGTTTGCGAGGAGAATATGCGCTTGCAGCTCGGTTGGTGTGTGTGCTTCGTCACCATTCATGTTTGCACTCCATAGCGCAATTAATTGCTTAGGTTTGTTTCAAATTTGGTCTGCGTCCACCCTGACTATTCCAATACATGTAGGGTGCGCACTGAAACTTTCCGTTCTTAGCTGCGGAGGGGATTTGAAGGGCTTGTCGAGGGGCTGGGCGAGCACTCGCATACCAGGTGAGCTCAGTCTTACAGCCCACTTCCACACGAGGAACAACTCCAACTCCACGCACGATGAGTACTCAGTGCTGCCAAGTCCTCGACGGCAATCAAGTCCGATGTCCTGAACCCGCGAGGGTGATCCACCCCATCACGCGCGCGGGGTGGTGCAAGGCGCACGTACCGCTGACATGCCCCATGTGCACGACTGGACTGCAGGCTGACCGGGCGTGGAAGCACATTGAGAAGCTCTGCCCAAAGCTGAGAGTGCTTTATGCCGAAGTCCTCCACCCCTGCTATTCTCAGGGCGTGAACAACTCTACACAGCCTTCTAAAACTTGCGAAGTTGCTGAAAGTGTCTCACCAGTGACGCCTCATTCTGCTTCTGGGTCGGTATCATCGCATCCTGTGCAACCCGTCGAATGTAACTTAGCCAAACAAAGTAGCGCTTCTACCGGCGAAGCTTCGAGAGCCCTCACTGTGGGGGCCTTGAAAGAGGCGGCGACCAAGGTTCGAGAGATCTACAAGCGTCTTTGTGCTATACGAGGCACATCCGAACTTGCGGATAGCACCGAGCCACTGGAAACCGGAGGTGTGGAGTGGTGCTGGATCCGCCAAAGATCTGATAGGTTTGAAGAGAAGGCTTGTCAAGAGAGCACTCGAGAGGGGAAAGAAAGCGGAGATGTTCCACCAGCTGTGTGCTGTGCATCCGCAGCCGCGAGTGATGCAAGTGCCACATTGGCAGTGACCTTGGTACACAATGTTATGGCACAAGTCGAACGAGACCTTGTTACTCCGTGGCCTCCAACCGCCCCAAAAGCTGCAATCGATGCCTTGACAGGGCCTGATCCGTACACTTCCGCGGAAACTGAAGCTCCCTCAGAGAGGACGTCCGCATCACCCAAAGTCCAGGATCATGATCCGTTCGAATCAGAGCTATCTATTCCTCCGGCATTAAGGCAGGGTCTCAGGGCAGGCACAGTTCGAAGGCATGGGCTACAGCACCAATGCTTGCTCGGTGTTGCTGCGGCATACGGCACGCTTCGCGGCGCCCACGCTGTCTGCGAGGTCGGTGCCGGCAAGGCAGGACTGCTCCACGCTATTGTCGCGATTCAACAATCTCAGAGATACGCGGCAAGGACTGTGAGGGCTGCGCTCCGAGAAAGGTTTGACAAGACCACAGAGGCCTTCCCTTTGGAGCAGGAGGACAGCTCGGCCGACGAGCAGCTATGTTCGTCTGTGGGAAAAGCCAAGGTGTACTTTGCTATTGACAGTGAGCGTTTTTCACATCGTGCCGATCCACATATCCACTCGATGCTCAATGCCACTATGGCACGACTCAGGGCGAGCTACCCTGACAAGCAGCACGATGATCTTAAGCTACTGCGCGTCCGAATGGATCTCCGTGACTTTGCCTTGTGTAACCTGCGCTCTGCGACACCATTCGCCGCTCCAGTAGCCATTGTCGGCAAACATCTTTGTGGTGCAGCCACGGATGCCACCTTGCGAATGATGGTGAATGGCTTGCTTGGTCGTGCTACCCCGGATGCAGGAAGTGAGCCCGCTCGTGGTATTCCCATTACTGGACTGTTGCTTGCTACGTGCTGCCATCATCGATGCACTTGGGAGTCCTTCGCGGCTAGAAGTCTGCTTGCGGACTGGGGCGTGGATTCCGATCTTTGTAGACATATGAGTCGATGGTCGAGCTGGTTTACATCGCATGAAGATGGTGAACCCGAAGACGAGGAGGAGGCGAAGGCAATGCGATGTGGCTCAGCGTTGGGTTGTGCCGACGAACGCCTGGATGAAAAGGAGGAGCATGACTTTGTTATCGAAGACACAACCGAAGTTGAGCCCAACCTTGCGTACCTAGTCTTTTCAAGGCGAATCACCGAGGACGAGAAGGCTGAACTTGGCTTTAAATGTAAGCTCATCTTCGATGCAGCGAGAGCCATTTACTTGGCCGACACTGTCACACAAGTTCCTCACCCAATGAATCCTGTCTATCGTTGGGTTAACAAAGCCACCGTTAGGTTGGTTCGCTACTGCGATGTGAAGATAACAAAGGAAAATCTTGCCATTGCAGCATCTTTTGAATATACTCGATTATAATAGACTGTATGTGTATATATTGACTTGCTCGACGCGTTGATGCAAATTGTTCACGTGCAAAGTCCTGATTAGAACTAAAAGTGTCAAGCACTCGTCCTCGCTCTCACTCATCGTCGAAACCATCCGGAAGTCGTGTCGCAAGGTAAGCAAGCACAGCCGCAGGACCTTGGGCCACAACTGCAGGACGGACCGTACGGAGGGGGTTGCCGCTGACATGCAGGGCCCGCAGGCTTGGGAAGCGCTTCCTGCTTCCAAGCTCGAGCGGCAAGTTCTGTAGATTGTTGTTTGAGAGATCAAACGATTGAAGCGCATCGTGCGGCGAATTAGGCGTTGGCAGCTCGTTCGTCGCGTCAATAGCCTCAATCTGGTTGTTACTCACATCCAAATCTGTCAGCTCGGGGAACAGAGCGAGGGATCCAGCAGGCAAAGCTGTGAGCTTATTGTAGCTAAGGAGGAGGACTCGAAGCCTCAGGTGCATGCGAACTCGTTCAGAGTACTGGTAATACGTTGGGAGAGCTTCAAGATCCTCTAGTGAGCGAGCTCCCGAAGGCGGCACAACATGTGTACAGTGGTCTAGACAAAGCAGACGTAAGTTGAAATCAGAAAGCAGATTGTTTCGCAGATCCAATTCCTCAAGATAGGGGAGTGACGACAGGAGTGGTGCAATGGGCGTGCCAGTGTCAGAACAGAACCGGAACGATTGCATAGTCAAGTGGTTTCCACGCAGGGAAAGTCTACGTAGCTGACTCAATGCTGTGATGCCACGAGGGAGTGTCCTGAGGGCATTCCCGCTGAGGTCCAACTCTACCAAACTTTGAAGGGCAAAGGGGGTAATAGACAAGGAATCGAGGACGCGCAGGCTGTAGGCTGAACAAGGGGTGACTCCAGGTGCGGGAGTGACGCCGCCGGAAGTTCCACCTCTGGACATAACAGTGCCTTGAGACTGGTCAGTGATTCTCCTTGCACCCACCGGCATCAGCCGCGCCCGTCCTCCCACACTCACTGCGGTTGAGGCAGGAGGACCAGCCGGATCCGCTCCCAATTCGTTTCGTGCAAGTGATAGCGACACCAGACCCGTCCATAATCCCAGTGGACCGGCAACCGCTTCGCCCAGTTCCGTCAGTTCCTTTGGTACAGCACGCAACGAACGGCCAGAAAAGTCAACTTTACGTTCGCCAGCCCCTTCGCGCAAGGCAGTTATTACCCAAGGCTCGCATGTCGCAAGCAGTGCTGCCGTGGCAGGGCTGGGATCAGTGTCTTTCTCAACAGTATCCTCGAAGTTGAGTTCTCCAACCCTAGACCCGATCTTGGGTGCAACTCGTTGACGAGTCTCGGAGGCAGATTTGGCCTCGGCCAGAGCTTTCGTCGTATTTTGGCGTGAACGATGCTCTACTTTTTCTTCTGCATTCTCAGCCTCTTCCGGGTTGAGTCGGCTCTTCAACCAAGTCTTGAGAGCTTGAATTCCAGCATTGCGGCGGTGTGGCGGTATTCGCCGAAGCGGGTTGCCATCCAACACGACACGCGCCAAGTTCGGCAGGAGACCCAGGGATATCGGCAAATCCGAGAGATCATTATTGCCCAGCTCGAGCGTTTGCAGGAGAGGAAGCTTACTTCCTAAATCGTCCGGTAAGGTCGCCAACCGGTTGTCATTCAGATAAATCAGCGTTAGCGAGTTGCTAAGGCCATTCTCAGACGTCTGCGCACACAGAGCACTGACATCCTCCAATTGGTTGTGTGCTGCGTAGAGCTCCTTTAGTGCGCATGCCCTGCCATTGTACTCATCTGGTAGTTCTGGTAGCGTACTGAACTGGTTATATGAGATATTCAGCACAGCAAGTGAAGCTAGTGGCGCAAGCGATGGGAACGGAACACGATTGCTCAGACGATTATTTGACAAATTCAGTTCGGTACATTGGATAAGATTGGAAATGTAGCTTACGGGGCGCTGATCGGGTCCCGCGTATACGTACAGGCCATCCGTTTCCAACCTGTTATTGTCAAGTTTCAGCTTGATAAGGTTTCGAGCTGAGAGTGTTGATCCTGGCGAGATTCGTTCGTCATCGGTCGGGGGTTCAAACACACACCGCAGCTCATTGCGGCTTGCGGTAAGTATACGAAGAGAGGGCGAGAACGCAAGGCAATAGGGCAAGGCTGTTAGCCGATTTCCATCTAGGTTCAGTTCCACGAGCGAGGGCAGTCTCGCCAGGCTTGAGGGGAGTGAGGTCAGTTGATTATCACGCAGTGAGACTGTGCGAAGATTCTGCAATGGAGTAAAGAAATCGTCAGGGAACGCTAGTGCGGGCGACTCGACGCTTGGGATACCTGGCAGTGTGGGCGGTTGAGTGCCCAACAGGCATCCATCCAAAACGAGCGAAACGAGCGAGGGACCAAAGCTGACACCAAGTAGTGCGGGTAACCGTCGAATCTGGTTCATCGAAGCATCGATGTGGGTGATTTCGTTCGCCTCCCACCACCCAATCTCGTCCCTCTTGTCGGCTCCTTTGGCTTCAAGTCGTTCCATGGCTGCAGTCAATTCTCGATCAAACTTTTCTTCTTGCGCTTCCCATCCTAACTTTTCCTCCCCTCCTCCGGGCATTACTGTCGTGTTCCGCGGACCACTGCCCCTTGACATGCTTCTCGAGCTTGTTCCCACGGTCAGTTCTTCGCTGGGGTAAGCTGCACCCAACTGTATCGCCACAGTGGGAAAAACAGGAAGGTTCAGTTCGCGCAGGTTGAGCTTGCCGGAAGTTTTCGCAGCCGAAATGCGGTGACGAAGCGCGGCTGCAACTGCTCCAGCGTCTGGTACGCCGTTAGTTGGGTTCGGAGAGTCTCTGGAGAGCCCTCGAGACGATGGCTCAAACGATGGAGAGAAGTGAGAAGCCCGAGCCGCACCCGACGAAAACCTAGAACCCGCAACCTGACCTGTGCTCTGGTATGAATTTCGGCTCGCAAGGCAAGACCGTGTAGGAGCCGCACTCGAAATACCACTACCACTTGGTCGACGAAGGGGTGCTGTGGTTGGAAGAGCAGAAGAAGAAGATGATGAAACTGCAGCTCGAGAATGGCTCGTTGCTGAGGCGCGAGTGGCATTCATACCGGAATCGGCACTCGGACCGGGACTGACACTGGGACTCGAGCTTGAGCCAAATACATCCCCGACATCAACCAATACACCGCCACGTCTTGGGATGGATGATGAAGACGACGCCCCAGAGGCCGCAGGTGCTGCCCTCGTGGCTGGACCATCACTCAGGCTGAGGTCTCTGAGTCGGGCTTCCAGTCTGGCTTGAACGGAGGGTTGGGCTATGGTCGAGGCTCGGCTTGGGGCACCGGATGTTGCTGTTGCGCTGCCTTGGCCTGGAATACGTGGGCGGTTTGCTGACATTCTTCAGGTGCCTGATGATTAGCCAAAGTATGTGACGTCTGTTATCGAGGATGGAGCGAATCAAGCCGTGCTGAGGTGACTAGTAACCGTTAGTCCAGCCCACCGTCCTTCTGGGGCCTTCTTAACTCCTGAATAGGATATCTGCGCTTGGAACCGCTTGTGCGTGAGTCGACCTCTCCTCAGAAACCGGATCTGCAGGCCGTTGCTGCGCTCGCCCTGTTCCACCTGGCTGCCCAGTCAATCAAGTTCGAGGTGTGAGTCTGTGCTCCAGGTGAGATGCGTGGCCCCTGGGAGGATCTGCGACTGGACCGAGGGATCGGCGTGTGTGGGTGGGTGCGCGAGTGAGTGCTTGAGTGAGTGGTTGAGTATCTTGCTGTCGGGAGAGGCCCAGCGACCGGGGCGTGTGGTTGTGACGCGGTGGAACTTGATCAAATTCACGATATGGTGATGAACGGGGGTGAATGTGCATGTTAGGGTGTGACACACTGCCTATGCGATTTAAAGGTGTATAATGCGTTGAGATGAACAGTATCCTAGCAAATATATTTCACTCACTCGTACACCGAATATACCATACCTTGCTTCCCCCCCCCC
>Ga0182741_1003007_pt1 | contig 18528 bp, 15 predicted proteins | sample eDN5th37CBELigOP_FD_128874 | JGI IMG/M metagenome (GOLD analysis project Ga0182741, IMG submission 128874) | Enriched Organic Plus compost microbial communities from Emeryville, California, USA - eDNA 5th pass 37_C BE-Lig OP (version 2) (version 2) ... | reverse complement strand
AGCGCGGGCATCGCCCCCGGCAGCCGCAGCACCTTGAGCACCTCGCTGACCAGCGGCAGCGAGACCAGGCGCAGCGCCGGATGCACGTCCTTGGTGACCCCGCCCGACGACACGAGCACGAGACGGTCGACCATCCGGGGGAACTGGTAGGCGAACTGCATCGCCACACCGCCGCCGAGCGAGTGGCCGATCACCGTCACCGACTCGATACCGAGCACCGACAGCAGGTCGCGCATCCCGTTGGCGTAGGCGGCGACGGAGTAGTCGGCGCGGGGTTTGTCCGACCGGCCGTGCCCGAGCAGATCCGGTGCGATGACCGTGTACTTCTCGGCCAGGTGGGGGATCACGTCCTGCCAGGTGGACGAGTCGTCGCCGATCCCGTGGATGAGCAGCAGCGCCGGGCCGCTGCCCGCCATGCGGAAGGCACGGCGGTAGCCGTGGATCGTCCGGAACACGATGCGCGGTTCCGCGTCGGGAACCGGGCGGAGCGTACGTGCGCGCGGTTGAACCATGAGCGTCTCCTGCCACGTCGGGGATCGCCTACGGGTGGCCGGATGTTCGACCGGGGCGGTGATCGGACGTCCTACCACTGTGGCATGTCGACGAAGCGTACCGTCTGTATGTGACGTCGACAACGGCGATTGTGACGATCATGAAACATCCGCGCGACCGGCCCGGGGCCGGTGCGGCGGACGGAACCCGCGACTCAGCGCGAGGTCGGGTCGTCCCCGTCCCCGCCCTGGTCGGAGGCATCGTCGTCTTCGTTCCCGGCGGGGGTGTCCTCACCGAATCCGGGGTTGTCGGGGAAGCCTTCGCCGAACCCGCCCCGCTGGTCGTACTCGGCGAGGAACCGCTCGAACTCGGCGCCGAGCTCCTCACCGGTGGGCAGGTCGTCGTCGGTCGGCAGGGGAGAGGTCTGCTGCTCCTGGGCGGCGACGTAGCTGTCGTACTGCCGCTCGAGGGCGCGCACCACGGCGAGCACCTCGGCGTTGTCCTCGATGTGCTCGTCGATCTGCTCACGGACCCGGGCGGCGGCCTCCCCGAGCGGCTGCAACGGCAGTTCGAGCCCACCGACCTCGGCGACGTGCGTCAGCAGCGTCTCGGCCGCGGCGGGGTAGTCGGTCTGGGCCAGATAGTGCGGCACGTGCACCGAGAACCCGAGCGACTCGTGCCCGTGCTGTCCCATCCGGAATTCGAGCAGCGACGACACCCCGGCCGGCACCTGCAGCTCACCGGACCAGCGGTGGTGGCCCGCGATGAGCTCCTTGTTCGTCGAGTGCGCCGTCACCGCCAGCGGGCGGGTGTGCGGGATCGCCATCGGAATGGCGTTGAGCCCGATGGTCCGCCGCACCCCGAACTGCTCGGCCAACAACCGCACCGCGGTGATGAACCGCTCCCACTTCAGGTCGGGCTCGACCCCGGCCAGCAGCAGGAAGGGGGTGCCGGCCTCGTCGACGAGGGCGTACAGGTTCAGCTGGGGTTCCGCATAGTCGGAGAAGTGGTCGGCCTTGAAGGTCATCAGCGGCCGCCGCGACCGGTAGTCGATCAGTTCGTCGACGGCGAACGACGCGACGAGCTCGGTCTCCAGGTTCTCGCGCAGATGGGTGGTCGCCAGTCGAACCGCATGGCCGGCATCGGCGAAGCCTTCGAGTCCGTGTACGAGAACCGGCCCCTCGCCGTCCGGCGACGTGAGCCGTGGAGCCGGGAACTCCAGCTCGTACATCCGGGACTGCTCGTCCATCTACGAACCACTCCGATCACACTGCGTCGTCCTGGCATCCGCGCCGGGACGGACCCGGCGTGGCATGGTGGTGTCCGAGTCTAATTGAAACCGTGACGGCCTATTCCGGGGCGCGAGCCCGTGGCCGGCACCGACGACCACGGAGGTTCGGGTGACGCAGCGCGAAGGTCGGCGCGGACACGCGAGAGGGGTCGGCCGGCGCGCACTGCTGCTCGCCTGCCTGCTCGTCGTCCCGGCATGCTCCACCACCGTCCCGGGCGAGCCGCAACCGGAACCCGCGGCGCTCACCACATCGAGGCCCGTCCCGACGACCACCGCGGGTGCGTCCGTCCCCCCGACGGCCACCTCGACGCCGTCCTCCACGGCCTCGTCCGCCGCGCCCTCGTCCACCGCACCGTCCGCCGCGACGACGTCGGCCCGGGCCGCCTCCCGCACCCCCGCCGACCTGCTGCTTCCCCCCGACGAGTTCCCGGAGCCCTACGAGGCGGTCGTACTGCCCGCCGAGGCGGTCGCCCAGGCCGCACCCGACCTGACGGGCATCCACCCCGGATCGAAGGTGGATCCGGCCGGATGCCTGCCGCCCGCACAGGACTACGGCCCGGCCCGGACCGCGATGGCCGTCGGCACCGACAACACCAGTCGCGCGACCATCAGCGTCGAGGTGACCACCGCGGCCGGTGGTCTCGACGAGTACCGCAGCCTGCTCGAGCAGTGCCCGCGGGTGGAGGCGACACAGCGGGGCGTGACCGCCACGGTCGTCACGGATCTCGGGTCCGACCCGAAGCCCCCGGTGCCCGGCGCCGGGACGCTCGCCCTGACCCGGTCGGTGACCTCCGGGAAGGTCACGGGCGGTGTCACCCAGTCGATGACCACCCGCATCGCGCAGCTCGACGACGTGCGGGTGACGGTCACCCACATGTCCTTCGACTCCACGCCCCCCGACACCGCCGTCCTCGACGAGGTGTTCCGCGACGCGGTGGTGTACGCCGCCGGCGGATAGTGGGGGTCGCGCACCCTAGCAGCGTGCACCGACACGCCAGGGGTCGCGGGACCCCGATGGACCGGGGCGGCCCGGAGCTGTCCACACCCACCCGATCCATCCCCAGAAACGGCGGATCCGGGCCGGAAGACGGTGTCCGGCCGGCCGCATCGGGGACGGTCGGAGCATGACCACTTCGACACCATCGTCCTCGCATCCGTCCTCGCCGCCGCTGCGCCTCGCCGACGTCGGCGAGCTGATCGCCGCACTGCCCGCGCTGATGGGCTTCCCGCCGGTCCGCTCGATCGTCGTCATGTGCCTGACCCCGAGCGGGATCGCACCCTCGCGGCCCACCGCCCGCACCGCGAGCATCGGCGCCGTCATGCGCCACGACCTGCTGATACCCGGCCCCGGCGAACCCGTCCCGGACCGGATGGACGAGGCGTTCCGACGGTTCCGCGCCGTCTGCGCGCGGGAGGGCGCCGAGTCGGTCGCGGCCGTGCTCGTCGACGACCGCCTCACCGACCCCGGAGCAGACGGGATCGCCGATCTGTGCCGGCTCGTCGACGTGTTCGCCGACCGGCTCGACGTCGTCGGCATCGACCTCGCGGGCGTCTACGCGGTACCGGAGATCGCTGCGGGAGCAACGTGGTTCGTTCCCGGACGGGACGTGAGCGGACGCGTCGCCGATCCCGCCGCATCGGTGGTCGCCGCGGCGCGCGTGTACGAGGGCAGCCCCATCCGCGGCTCCCGTGACGAACTCGCGGCGTTGCTCGCGCCGTACCCGTCCGCGGTCCGGCAGGAGGTCGCGCGCTGCATCGACGAGGTGGTCGACAGCCGCGACCGCGAGTACGAACGCGTCGCCCGCAGCGGCGGCGGCGAACGCGCAGACCGGCTCGAACTCGAAACCGTGCTCGCGCACATCCGTGCCCACGCCGCCGGGACGAGCCTGAGCCCGTCCGACCACGCCGAGCTCGCCGTGCTGCTCGCCAACCGGACCGTACGCGACGCGGTGATGGGACTGGCGAACGGTGCCCTCGCCCGCGACGCCGAACGGTTGTGGATCGAACTCGCCCGGGTCCTGCCGGATCCCGAACGCGCCGACGCGGCCGCCCTGGTCGGCTTCGGTGCCTACGTGCGCGGCGACGGTCCCCTCGCCGGGGTGGCGTTCGCCGCGGCGCTCGGATCGGATCCGCGCCACCGTCTTTCGGACCTGCTCGACCAGGCGCTGCAGGCCGGGTTACGGCCCGACGCAATCCGGGGGCTCGCCGAGACGGGACACGAGATCGCATCCCGTCTCGGGGTGACGCTCCCGCCCCCGGAGGGCGGGGACCGCACCTCCGGGCACTGACCGGGTCAGCGACGCGCGGCGTGCAGACGGTCGCCGAGCGAACGGGTGAACTCCCATGCGTCGGCGACGATCTCGTCGAGGTCGGTGTGCTGGGGGTTCCACCCCAGTTCCGCGATCGCGCGGGCGCTCGAGGCGATGAGCACGGCCGGGTCGCCGGCGCGGCGCGGCGCGTCGACCGACGCGATGGGCAGGCCGGTGACGCGCTCGCACGCCGAGATGACCTCGCGCACGGTGAATCCCTCACCGCTGCCGAGGTTGTAGATGCGGTGGGTGCCGGGTTCGGACTTCGTCAGCGCGAGCACGTGGGCGTCGGCGAGATCCTTGACGTGGATGTAGTCGCGCACCGCGGTGCCGTCCTTGGTCGGCCAGTCGGTACCGAACACGGAGATGCTCTCGCGTACACCCAGCGCGACCTGCAGCACCAGCGGGATCAGATGGGTCTCGACGACCCGGTTCTCGCCCGCTCCGCCGTAGGCGCCGGCGACGTTGAAGTAGCGCAGGCTCGTCGCGGCGAGACCGTGTGCGTGGGCGTACGACGAGATCGCATGGTCGATCGCCAGTTTCGACGCGCCGTACGGATTGGTGGGCCGGGTGGGGGAGTCCTCGGTGATGGGCACCTCCTCCGGCTCCCCGTAGGTCGCCGCGGTGGAGGAGAACACCAAGCGCGGCGTCCCCGAGCGGCGGATGGCCTCGAGCAGGGCCAGGGTGGTCACCACGTTGCCCTGCCAGTACTTCTCGGGGTGCTCCACGGACTCGCCGACCAGCGACTGGGCACCGAAGTGGAGGACACCGTCGAAACGGGATCCGGAGAGCAGTCCGTCGGCGACGGCGGCGATGTCGCCCTCGACGAATTCGGCGCCCGCAGGCACCGCGTCGGCGTTGCCCGTGGACAGATCGTCCACGACCACCACCTCGTGGCCGTGCTCGAGCAGCACGGTGGTGCACACGCTGCCCACATAGCCGGCACCGCCGGTCACCAGAAGTCTCACGCTGGTCGTCCCCTTTTTCGCATGCCCGGCCGGGCATGCGAAAAAGGGGTCTGCATCAGACCTGTTTCACCTGCACGGCGTGGGCCATCTCGTCGGAAAGCTCGAAACTGTCGTGACCGGACACGGTGATGAGCACCGACCCCGGCCGCGTCTCGACTGTAACGCGTGCATCCGGAACCACACCGGCCTCGCGCAGGCGCGCGATGACCTCCGGGTCGGACTGCACGTACTCGGCGAGGCGCCGCACCACGACGGCCGTGGGCTGCCCGTGCGGGATCTCGGTGAGCCGCACGAGCTTCTCCTCGGCCTCCACCGGCTTGTCCAGGCCGAGCTGGGCCAGGCCCGGGATCGGGTTGCCGTAGGGGGAGGTCGTCGGGTTGTTGAGCACCTCCACCAGGCGGCGCTCGACCTCCTCGCTCATCACGTGTTCCCAGCGGCACGCCTCGGCGTGCACGTTCTCCCAGTCGAGACCGATGATGTCGACGAGGAGACGCTCGGCCAGCCGGTGCTTGCGCATGACCGAGACCGCCAGATCGCGGCCCTTCTCGGTGAGCTGCAGGTGCCGGTCGCCGGCGACGCGGAGCAGACCGTCGCGCTCCATCCGGGCGACGGTCTGGCTGACCGTGGGTCCGCTCTGCTCGAGCCGCTCGGCGATACGCGCCCGCAGCGGCACGACTCCTTCCTCTTCCAAGTCGTAGATGGTCCGGAGATACATCTCCGTGGTATCGACCAGGTCCTTCACTCTCACACCCCTTCGTCCGGGCCGATTCTAACCGTGCGAACAGGGCGGCGGGGGTGCCCGTCGTTGCTCGCATGTGGGGGTGCGGACCAGTAGCGTCTGTGGGCATGACCACGAGCTCCACCGCGGCGGGCGGTACGACACAGCTGAGCGGCGATCGGATAGTGGTGTGGAGCCCCGACTACCTCGATTACCGATGGGGTCCGACACACCCGATGAACCCGACGCGACTCGATCTCACGATGGCGCTGTCCCGGAGTATCGGTCTGCTCGAGGGGGTCGAGACACTCCGTCCCTCGCCGGCCGACGACACCGATCTGCTGCGCATCCACACCCCGGCCTACGTCGACGCGGTCAAGCGCGCCGGATCCGCGCCGGAGGGCACACCGCCCCCTCCGGACGCCCCCCACGGACTCGGCACCGAGGACAACCCGATCTTCCCGCGCATGCACGAGGCCAGCGCCATCCTCGCCGGCGGCACCCTCGCCGCCGCCCGCGAGATCGCCTCCGGACGGGCCCGCCGCGCGGTGAGCATCGGCGGCGGCATGCACCACGCCATGGCCGACTGGGCCGCCGGCTTCTGCGTCTACAACGACGCGGCCATCGCGATCTCGTGGCTGCTCGACCACGGCTTCGACCGCATCGCCTACATCGACGTCGACGCCCACCACGGCGACGGCGTCCAGCACGCCTTCCTCGGCGACCCGCGCGTGCTCACCATCTCGCTGCACCAGCACCCGGCGACGCTGTGGCCCAACACCGGCTGGTCCAGCGAGATCGGCTCGGGCGCCGCCGAGGGCACCGCCATCAACCTGCCGGTGCTGCCCGGCACCGTCGACGCCCTGTGGCTGCGGGCCTTCCACGCCGTCGTGCCCGGGGCTCTCGCCGCGTTCCGGCCGCAGATCCTGATCAGCCAGTGCGGCGCCGACAGTCACCGCGAGGACCCGCTCGCCGACCTGTCGCTCACCGTCGACGGGCAGCGCGCGTCCTATCTGGCGATGCGCGAGCTGGCCGATCGCTACTGCGAGGGCCGCTGGCTCGCTGTCGGCGGCGGCGGATACGGGCTCGTGCGGGTCGTGCCGCGTGCCTGGACGCACCTCATCGCCGCGGCGCTGGACCGCGAGATCGACCTGGACACACCGATCCCCGCGGAGTGGAGCGACCGCGTCACGAAGCTCGCCCCGAGCGTCGACCTGCCCACCACCATGGGGGAGGGCTCCGACCTGGCCTATCTGCCCTGGGACGGTCCCGGCGGTACACCCGAGACCGGGATCGCCTCGCTGGACCGGGCGTTGACCCGCATCGACTCGGCGATCATCGCGACCCGGCGGGCGGCCTTCCCTCTGCTCGGCCTGGATCCGGAGGACCCGCGTGACTGATCCGCAGAATCCTGCACCCGCCCCGCAGAAGCCCGCCGCAGCGGAGACCGACCCGGCGCGCGAGGCGGCACTGGCCCGGGCACGGGACTATCCCCGCCACTGGGTCGCCGACGTCCTCGCGTCCGACGGTGGGGTCGTGCACCTGCGGCCCATCGTCCCCGAGGACGCCGACGCGATCCTCGCGTTCCACGCCAAGCTCTCCGAACGCACCCGCTACCTGCGTTACTTCGGCCCGTATCCGACCATCTCGAAGAAGGACCTGTTCCGGTTCACGGTCGTCGACCACCGGTCGCGGGTGGCGTTCGTCGCCGTGCTCGGCGACGAGATCATCGCCGTCGGCCGGTACGAGCAGCTGACCGACGAAGGCGACGGGTTGTCCGCCGAGGTGGCCTTCACCGTCGCCGACTCCCATCAGGGCCGCGGTCTCGGCCCGATCCTGCTCGAGCACCTGGCCGGCGCGGCCGCCGAGAACGGCATCCACACCTTCGTCGCGGAGGTCCTCGCCGAGAACCGCCACATGATCACCGTCTTCCGGGAGGCCGGTTACCAGGTCAGCCGCAGCTTCGAGGGCGGGGTCGTGCGGCTCGAGTTCGCCATCGACCCCACCGAGGCCCTGGTGTCGGTGCGCAACGCCCGCGAACGCGCCGCCGAGGCCCGCAGCGTCCGCAACATCCTCACCCCGTCCAGCGTGGCGGTGATCGGTGCGTCCACCGACAGCCGCAAGGTGGGCAACGCAGTGCTGGTGAACATGCTGCGCAGCGGCTTCACCGGCCCGGTCTACCCGGTCAACGCCGAGAACCGGTCGGTGCGCGGTGTCCGCGCCTATCCCACCGTCCGCGACATCCCCGACGAGGTGGACCTGGCGATCGCCGCGGTGCCCGCCGAAGCGATCGACGCCGTCCTCGACGACTGCCTCGCCAAGGGTGTCAAGGCGCTGCTCGTCGTGTCCTCGGGCTTCGGTGAGACCGGTGCCGAGGGCCGCGACGCCGAGCGGCGGCTCGCCCTCGCGGCCCGCTCGCACGGCATGCGCCTGATCGGCCCCAACGCGCTCGGTGTCGCCAACAACGATCCCGCTATCCGGATGAACGCGACCCTGGCGCCGGTGCTGCCCGCCGCCGGCAACGTCGGCTTCTTCTGCCAGTCCGGCGCGCTCGGCATCGCCATCCTCGACGAGGCTGCCAAGACCGGCGTGGGCCTGTCGTCGTTCGTGTCGGCCGGCAACCGCGCCGACCTGTCGGGCAACGACCTGCTGCAGTACTGGGACACCGACCCCGCCACCGAGGTGATCCTGCTCTACCTGGAGAGCTTCGGTAATCCCCGCAAGTTCTCGCGCATCGCCCGCCGGGTGGCCCGCAGCAAGCCCATCGTCGCCGTCAAGAGCGGCCGGCACGCCGTCCCACCGGCCCTCGCGGCGCGTACCGGTGAGATGGACGACACCATCGTGCGCTACCTGTTCGAACAGGCCGGTGTGGTCCAGGTCGACTCGATCGGGCAGCTGTTCGACTCGGCACTGCTGTTCGGCTACCAGCCGCTGCCCGCCGGGCCCCGCGTCGCCGTGGTCGGCAACTCCACCGCACTCGGGGTCCTCGCCGTCGACGCGGCGCGCGGGCAGGGACTGCAGGCCCCCGACGCGGTGGACCTCGGCGCCCAGGCGACCCCCGAGGAGTTCGCCACCGCGGTCGCGCAGGCCCTCGAATCACCCGAGGTCGACTCGGTCATCGCGGTGTTCGTCCCGCCGGTCGCGGTGGACGTCCAGCCCTTCGCGCAGGCCCTGCGCGACGCCGTCGCCGGGTCGGAGAAACCCGTCCTCACGACCTTCCTGGCCACCGAGGGTATCCCCGACGTACTGGCCGTGCGCGGGCCGGACGGGAACCCGACCCGCGGGTCCGTGCCGTCCTATCCCGGGCCGGAACGCGCCGCCCTCGCTCTGGGGCGGGCCTGGCGCTACGCCAAGTGGCGCAGCCGGCCGCCGTCGCAGGTGGTGCGGCCCGCCGGGATCGATCCGGAGCGGGCCCGCGCGCTCGTCGAGTCCTGGCTCGCCACCACCCCCGAGGGACGATTCCTGTCCGACACGGAAGCCGCGCTGCTGCTGTCCTGCTACGGCGTCGAGGTGGCCCCGTTCCGGGCCGTGACCACGGAGGACGAGGCCGTCGCCGCCGCCGAGGAGATCGGGTTCCCGGTGGCCGTCAAGGCCACGGGCGCGCAGTGGCGGCACCGCCCCGATCTGAGCGGGGTCCGCCTCGATCTGGTCGACACCGACTCGGTGCGGGTCGCCTACCGGGACCTCGCGGCGGCGTCGGGGGAGCCGCTGATGCACGTGCAGCGGATGGTGCCCAAGGGCATCGGCTGCGCCATCCGGGTGCAGGACGACCCGTCGTTCGGTTCGCTCATCTCGTTCGGGCTCGCCGGTGTCATCTCGGACCTGCTCGGCGACCGGGCCTACCGGGTGCTGCCGCTCACCGAGGACGAGGCGGTCGAACTGATCGACGCCCCGAAGGCGGCGCCGCTGCTGTCCGGCTACCGCAACGCCGAGCCGGTGAACAAGCCCGCCCTCGTCGACTTCGTCCAGCGCATCTCCGCGCTCGCCGACGACCTGCCCGAGGTGCGCGAGCTGGTGTGCGAGCCGGTACTGGCGTCACCGACCGGGGCGGAACTGACCGACGCGCACGTGCGCATCGGTCCGGAACCGCACCCGCTCGATCTCGGCCCACGTCGACTGCGCTGAGGTCTCGACCACCGACGGTCCCCGAACGGCAACGATCCCCGAGAACCCAGCCCGGTTCTCGGGGATCGGATACCGCTGACGCGCCCGGTCAGCTGGCGTAGGCGCGAAGGCGCTCGGCGCGCTCGCCTTCGCGGAGCTTGGACATCACTTCGCGTTCGATCTGGCGGACCCGCTCACGCGACAGACCGAACAGCTTGCCGATCTGGTCGAGGGTGCGGGGCTGGCCGTCGTCGAGGCCGTAGCGCAGCCGGATGACCTGCTGCTCGCGCTCGTCGAGGGTCGCCAGCACGCTGCGGACGTCGCTGTGCAGCAGCCCGGCGATGACCGCGGTCTCGGCGGAGGTGGCCTCGGCGTCCTCGATGAAGTCGCCCAGCGGGGCCTCCTCGTCGTTGCCGACCGGCATGTCGAGGCTCACCGGGTCGCGGCTGTGATCGAGCAGGTCGGCGATCTTCTCGACCGGGATGCCCGACTCGGCCGACAGCTCCTCGTCGGTGGCCTCGCGGCCGAGCTGCTGGTGCAGCTCACGCTTGATGCGGGCCAGCTTGTTGACCTGTTCCACGAGGTGGACGGGGAGCCGGATCGTGCGGCTCTGGTCGGCCATACCGCGGGTGATGGCCTGCCGGATCCACCAGGTGGCGTAGGTCGAGAACTTGAAGCCCTTGGCGTAGTCGAACTTCTCCATGGCGCGGATCAGGCCCAGGTTGCCCTCCTGGATGAGGTCCAGCAGCGGCATGCCGCGGCCCGTGTAGCGCTTGGCGAGGGAGACGACGAGACGCAGGTTGGCCTCCAGCAGGTGGCTGCGGGCGGCCTGACCGTCGCGGACGATGATCGCGAGGTCACGCTTCTTCGCCGGGGACAGGCGCTTCTTGGTCTCCAGCAGATGCTTGGCGTACAGGCCTGCCTCGATCCGCTTGGCCAGCTCCACCTCGTCCTCCGCCGTCAGCAGCGCCGTGCGTCCGATGCCGTTCAGGTAGACGCGAACGAGATCGGCTGCGGGGCTCTGGCCGTCGAGGTCGGAATCGAAGCGGGTGGTGGTTTCGGGGCGTGCCATGACGTGCCTCCTCATCGGTGGTGTCTCACAGGGTTCAACGACCGGCGAGGCCGCGGAGTTCCCGTCCACCGTCGAGTACCACCTCTCTGACCTGCGCTAACCCGACGCGTGCCTGAGAAGTTGCTGAGAGATCCGCCTCAGGGAACCCGGACCGGCTCCACGAGACCGTGACGCACCAGACCGTGGACGAGCTCCACCGCCCGGTTCGCGAGGTCCTCCTCGTCCTCCCCGTGCGCGGCCGCCAGGAGCGACACGAGATCACCGAGGGCCAGACCGTCGGCGCGCATCCCGCCCAGCAGCGCCGCGGCGAGATCGTCCACCTCGTGCTGCCAGGCCGGCCCGCCGCCGCGGTGCACCCGCACCACGACCTGCTCCCAGCCCTCCTCGCCGGGCAGATGGACCCGTTCGAGCGCCGTGTCCGGGCGCACCGCGAAGCGGGATTCGAGCACGTCGTGCTCGCGCAGCCAGTCCAGCCGGCGGAAGTAGTCGACGGCCTCGTCGCCCAGCGCGTCGGTGAAGGCGTGCCGCAGATCCTCGGCGAGCACGTCGGAGGGCAGCTCGGTGCGCCGCAGGTACACGAACCCGAAGCCGACACCTTCCACCCCGTGCCGCTCGAAGTGGTCGAGCCACTGCTCGGCGCGCACCGCGACCTCGGGATCACGCTGGTCGGCGTCCCCGTCGCGCAGCCAGGTACCCACGTACAGGGCCGGGTCGGCGACGTCGCGCTGCACGATCCACGCGTCCACGCCGTGCGAGGGCAACCAGGACGCGACCCGCGTGCGCCAGTCCTTGCCCTCGATGTGCACCCAGGAGGCGAGCATCGCGGCGGTGCCGCCGGGGTTCAGGTGCTCCACGGCGCGGGAGATCATCAGCTCGCTGGCGCCGTCGAGGTCCAGCCCGGAGTCGCGGTAGCTGTGCTCGATGTCACCGGTGCTCACCACGAAGGGCGGATTGGCGACGAGCCGGTCGAAGGTGCGCCCGGCGACCGGTTCGAACCACGACCCCTCGAGGAACTCGATGTCGGTGTCGTTGAGGGCGGCGCTTGCGGCGGCCAGCGCCAGGCAGCGCGGATTGATGTCGGTCGCGGTGACCGTGTCGGCGTAGTCCGCCGCGCGGATCGCCTGCACACCGCAGCCGGTACCGAGGTCGAGCACGGTGCCGACCCGGTCGGTGGGGGTGGCCTGCAGCAGCGACAGGGAGGCCTGGCCCACGCCGAGGACGTGGTCGGGTCGGGTGGGAGCGGGGCGCATCGCGCCGTCGAGATCCGACAGGACCCAGCGGCTGCCCGCCCCGGCGTCGAGCGGGCGCAGGTCCAGAGCGGTGCGGATACCGTCACCGTCGGGCTCGAGCAGCCCGGCGCGCACCGCGTCGTCGAGATCGACGGGGTCCAGAGCGCGGGCGACCTCCTCGCGGCTCAGGGTGTCCTGCAGGAGGAACAACCGCACCAGGACGCCCAGGTCGCCGGCCTTGCGGGCGATGCGCCGGGCGGGCACGGGCTCGCTGCGTCCGAGGGCGGCGTGCGCCTCGGCGCCGAGCAGTTCCCGGAGGGAGTCGAGTTCGTAGCGGCAGCGCTGCAGCGCCGTCCGGAGGGCGGGGCAGATCGACAGGAGGAGATCGCGGTCCATCCGGCCATTCTCGCAAGCCGCCGGAACGAGCCCGACCCGGCCGTTCGGGACTCAGCCGTTCGGGACCCGGCCGTTCGGGACTCAGCCGTCGATGATGTGGTGTCGCGTCGGCTCGATGGCGGGTGCGTCGGTCTCGAACCGGCCGTCCCACCGGCTCGGCTCGTCCTTGCGGCGCGGCGGGCGGTCGTTGGCGATGAGCACGGCCATCCACGGCAGCGGGATGGACAGGCCGATGATCGCCATGGACAGCCAGGGGTTCTCCCAGATCCCGTAGGCGATCGCGGCGAAGAGCAGGGCCGGGATGCGGATGGACATCAACGTGAGGTACTTGCGAACCCGTGCTCGGTGCTGGTCCTCTAGCGACGTGGCCGCCTCGGTGATCAGAACCGGGTTGTCGGGTGATCCGTATTCGGGGGATCCGCCGAAACCGTGAGTTCTTGCCATGTCTTCCACCTTCCCACGCCGGACCGGCTCGTGCACGTACGCATCCGCGCTCCGCGTGCGGCATCATGGACACGTGAGCACGGATACCAAGGAACGGCCGGATACCACCACCGACGAGACGACCCAGGACGACACTCCCAAATTCTTCCACTACGTGAAGAAGGACAAGATCGCCGAGAGCGCGGTCATGGGAACGTACGTGGTCGCGTTGTGCGGTGAGGTCTTTCCGGTGACCCGGTCGCCGAAGCCCGGCTCCCCGGTGTGCCCCGAATGCAAGAAAGTCTACGACGGTTTGCGCAAGGGCGACTGAGGCACCTGAGGCAGCACCGCCCGAGGGCGCACGGGTAGCGGATCGTCGGCCGGGGGAACGCAGCGTCCCCCGGCCTTCTCGTCGTGGCCGGTGACCTCCGGTTCCGTGTCTGCCCGGTCGGTGGTCTCCGTCCGCGTCTCCCGTTCGTCGTCCCCGGGTGCCTCGTCGATCGGCCACGACTCGCGATCTCCCGGTCGCAACAGATCCGACAACGGGATGGCGTTCCCACCGGTCAGACGGCGGGTGAGGCTCGTGACCGGACCCGGATCGGGATCCGGATCGCGGGCCGACTGGGCGGCCAGCCACTCGCGCCACTGCTCCAGACGCGTCGCACGGGCCGGCCAGAACTCCTGGATCGTCGCGTTGAACTCGGCGCCGAGCACCACGGCGAAGCCGAGGAAGAAGGTGAACAGCAGGAACGCGATCGGGGTGGCCAGCGCGCCGTAGGTGTAGCCGGTGGCGGCGATCCACGACAGATACCAGCGCAGCACCACGCTCGACGCGAGGAAGAACACACCGGCCAGCACCGCCCCGCCCAGCAGCCGGTGCCAGGGCAGCGACTTCGGCAACGCCACCTTGTAGAGGGTCGTCAACCCCACGAGCAGCAGCAACGCCACCGCCGGGTAGTAGAAGACGTCGATGATCCGCAGCCCGATCTCCGACCACGCCTCCGGTAGCAGCCGGCCGATGAGCGTGGGCCCCAGCGCGACCAGCGGCAGGGTGAACACCGCCAGCACCAGGAACATCACGTAGAGCAGCAGGCCGAAGATGCGCTGCCACACCGGGTGCCGGTGGTCCTGCTGGTGGTGTGCCTCCACGATCGAGTCCACGAAGGTGGAGATCGCCGACGAGCCCGCCCACAGCGACATCACGAAACCCAGCGACATCACGTCGGCGCGACCCCGGTTGAGCACGTCCTCGACGGTCGGCTCGATGATCTGGTCGACGACACTGTCGCTGAACACCGACCGCAGGAAGGTGACGATCTTCGAGGTGATGATCTCCACCGTGTCCGGACCGAACCAGCCGCCCACGTAGCCGAGACTGCCGAGCAGGCCGAGCAGCAGCGGGGGCAGGGAGAGGGTCTGCCAGAACGCGGCCGTGGCGGCCTTGCCGAAGATCGAGTGGTCCCAGGCCGACGACGCGGTGTGCGTCACCACCTGCCAGCCGCGGCGCAGGGCGTGCCGCAGCCGTCCGCCTGCTGCGGATGCCGGGGGTGGTGGTGTGTCGTTCATCTACTTCCAGAATTCCTGAAGACACACTTTCGTGCGCACACAGGCAGGTGAGGACCCGTCGAATTCTGCCACGCACCCCGATTCGGGACCCGTTCACGCCGTGGCGTCGGCGGGTCGGAGGCCGCCGAGACGATAGGCTGCATGGCGGTCGGAACCCGGGGACCCCGCGGAACCGGCCCGAGCGAAGCGGACAAGGAGCACGAGTAACCGGTGAGCACCGAAACCGTCGGACAAGCTACGACCTCCGCCCCCACGGGCCAGCTGCGCGCCTGGCAGCGCCGTGCCCTGACCAAGTACCTGGCGACGAAGCCACGCGACTTCCTCGCGGTCGCGACCCCCGGCGCCGGTAAGACGACCTTCGCGCTGCGGGTCGCCTCGGAACTGCTGCGCGACCGGACCGTGGACCAGATCACCGTCGTCGCCCCCACCGAACACCTCAAGCACCAGTGGGCCGCTGCGGCCGCCCGCATCGGCATCGCCCTGGACTCGAACTTCACGAACTCCACCGGGCAGACGTCGAGCGACTACCAGGGGGTCGTGGTGACCTACGCGCAGGTGGCCTCCCACCCGTTCAAGCACCGCGTGCGCACCGAAGCGCGGCGCACCCTGGTGATCCTCGACGAGATCCACCACGGCGGCGACGCGAAGAGCTGGGGCGAGGGCATCCTCGAGGCGTTCGGGGACGCCACCCGGCGCCTGGCACTGACCGGTACGCCCTTCCGCAGCGACGACAGCGCCATCCCGTTCGTCACCTACGAGCCCAACGAGGACGGACTGCTGCAGTCCAAGGCCGACCACACCTACGGCTATGCCGACGCCCTCGCCGACGGCGTCGTGCGGCCGGTGGTCTTCCTCGCCTATTCGGGAGAGGCCCGTTGGCGCACCAGCGCGGGCGAGGAGTTCACCGCCCGCCTCGGCGAGCCGCTCAACGCCGAGCAGACCGCGCGAGCGTGGCGCACCGCCCTCGATCCCCAGGGCGACTGGATCCCGGCGGTCCTCGGCGCCGCGAACACCCGCCTCGAGCAACTGCGCGCGGGTGGCATGCCCGACGCCGGTGGTCTCGTCATCGCCACCGACCAGACCACCGCCCGCGCCTACGCGAAGATCCTCCAGGACCTCACCGGGGAGGCCCCCACGGTCGTCCTGTCCGACGACCCGACGGCATCGGATCGGATCTCGCAGTTCAGCGAGGGCACCCAGCGCTGGATGGTCGCCGTCCGTATGGTGTCGGAAGGCGTCGACGTGCCGCGTCTCGCGGTGGGTGTCTACGCCACGAGCGCGTCGACCCCGTTGTTCTTCGCCCAGGCCATCGGTCGTTTCGTGCGGTCGCGGCGCAAGGGCGAGACCGCGAGCGTGTTCCTGCCGTCGGTGCCGGTGCTGCTCGAGCTCGCCAGCCAGCTCGAGGCGCAGCGCGACCACGTGCTCGGCAAGCCGCACCGCCCCAAGGAGGGCTTCGACGACGAACTGCTCGCCGACGCGAACCGGCGCAAGGACGAACCGGGGGGGGAGGAGAAGGCCTTCCACTCCCTCGGCGCCGAGGCCGAACTCGACCAGGTGATCTACGACGGGTCCTCCTTCGGCACGGCGACCTTCGCCGGGTCCGACGAGGAAGCCGACTATCTCGGCCTCCCGGGTCTGCTCGACGCCGAGCAGATGCGGGCCCTGCTGCGTCAGCGGCAGGAACAGCAGCTGAACAAGAAGAAGGCGGAACCGCAGGCGCCGACACCCCCGCCGCAGGTGGTCGAGCGGGTGGAGACGGCGGACACCCTCGCGCAGCTGCGTCGCGAACTGAACTCGCTGGTCGCGGTGGTCCACCACCGTACCCGCAAACCGCACGGGGTGATCCACGGAGAGCTGCGCCGGCAGTGCGGGGGCCCGCCGACGGCGATGGCGACCGCCGAGCAGCTGCGCGACCGTATCGCGGTGCTGCGCAGCTGGTGAGCGGCCCCGGAAACACGGAACGGGCGACCACCTCGCGGTGGTCGCCCGTTCGGCTCGGGCCTCGGAACCACTGGTTCCGGACGGCGGATCTACACGGTGGCGTCGGACTCGCTCACGATCGTCGCTCCGAGTTCCCGGAGGCGGTCGGTGTGTTCGTTGGCGTGATGTCCGCAGAACAAGAGTTCTCCACCGGTCGGAAGGACGGCGCGGACACGAGCGGCAGCATTGCACCGATCGCAGCGATCTGCAGCGGTCAACTTCGGGCTGGTCAACGTACCGGGCATGACTCCTCCAAACTGGCCACCGCTCATATCGGGTGCCGGGGTCTGGTCCGCCGCACCGGGGTGGCGCGGTAGATCTACTCTGACAGACGTTTTCCGTTCGCGTGTTGTTCCCCTGGGTGCCCCGCCGTGGTGCGTTTCACGCATCGAGCAGCGAAAAGGCGTCCGACGTGCTGCTTTGTCCCGCAGTGTGTTCGCTCACAGCGCAGCGCGTCACACCACCGGATGTGTCCCGGACCGCACAATGAGGGCATGACCGCCACGCTGCTGCACATCTGTTCCCGCGACGACTGGGAGAGCGCCCGCGGCAGCGGCGCCGTCACCCCGCCCTCGCTGGAGACCGAGGGTTTCGTGCACCTGTCCACACCCGACCAGGTGCACCTGCCGGCCAACCGCCTGTTCGCGGGCCGTACCGACCTGCTGCTGCTGCACGTCGACCCCGCGCGGCTGACCGACCCGGTGCGTTACGAACCCGGTGTGCCGGGAGACCCCGAGTCCATGCGCTTCCCGCACCTGTACGGGCCGCTTCCCGTCGCCGCGGTCGTGGACGTCACCACCTTCGAACCCGGCGCGGACGGGCGCTTCGCCGCCCCGGCGGTACCGGCCACGACCGAGAACGCATCGGAGGGTTAGTCTCTGGGCATGAACGTCGACGTGACGCCACTGCCGGGTATCGGCGTGCGGAAGGACTTCGAACTGGCGTCGGGTCGCCGTATCGGAGTGATCACGCACCGGGACGGACACACCGATCTGATCATCTCCAAGGCCACCGACCCGGACGCCTGCGCCGCCTCGCTGCCGCTGACCGTGGAGGAGGCGGCCACCCTGAGCAACCTGCTCGGGGCGCCCCAGCTCGTCGCCCAGCTCGAGGACGAGCACCGCGACGTGCCGGGCGTTCTCACCCGGCAGCTGCACGTCCACGAGGGCTCGCGCTTCGACGGTGCCCAGCTCGGCGACACCGCGTTGCGCACCCGCACCGGGGCGTCGATCGTCGCCGTGATGCGGGCGGGACAGGTGGAACCGTCCCCCAAGCCGGACTTCGTGCTCACCGGAGGTGACATCCTGGTGGTCGTCGGGACCGCGGAAGGCCTCGACGCCGCCGCCAAGATCCTGCGCAACGGCTGAGCCGGGGCCATGAACACGACCACCCTCGCGCTCATCGAACTGGGCGCGGTGTTCTTCGTGCTCGGTGTCCTGGGGCGTCTCGCGGCCCGGTTCGGCATGTCGCCGATCCCGTTCTACCTGATCGGCGGCCTGTGCTTCGGCAACGGCGGATTCATCCAGCTCGGTGACATCGGCGAGTTCAGCCATCTGGCGAGCGAGATCGGCGTCGTCCTCCTGCTCCTGCTGCTCGGGCTCGAATACACGGCCGGGGAACTCGTCAACGGCCTGCGGCGCTCACGCGCGGCGGGCCTGATCGACCTGGCCCTCAACGCCACACCCGGTGCCGCGGTCGCCCTGATCCTGGGCCTCGGGCCGATCGGGGCGTTCGTGCTCGCCGGGGTCACCTACATCTCCTCGTCGGGAATCATCGCGAAGGTCCTCGGAGATCTCGGCCGCCTCGGCAACCGGGAGACGCCGGTCGTGCTGTCGGTCCTGGTCTTCGAGGACCTGGCGATGGCGGTGTACCTACCGGTGCTGACGACGCTGCTCGCCGGCGTGAGCCTGATCGGTGGGCTCGAGGCCGTCGCGATCTCGCTCGGTGTGGTCTCGGTGGTGCTCGTGCTGGTGCTCCGGT
>Ga0182741_1003006_pt1 | contig 18531 bp, 16 predicted proteins | sample eDN5th37CBELigOP_FD_128874 | JGI IMG/M metagenome (GOLD analysis project Ga0182741, IMG submission 128874) | Enriched Organic Plus compost microbial communities from Emeryville, California, USA - eDNA 5th pass 37_C BE-Lig OP (version 2) (version 2) ... | reverse complement strand
GAAAGCTGCATGGGGCGATGATGCGCCCGCCCGGCAAGGCCGACCCGCTCGAGGGCGCCGAGGGCGCGCTCATGCCGAGTCTTCCTGTCAACGCCTGCATAGATCATCGGCAGCTCAACGTTGCCGATGGCGTCGATCCGCGGCAGCAGGTTGAATTGCTGGAACACGAAGCCGATCTCGCGGTTGCGCAGTCGCGCCAGCCCGTCCGCGTCGAGGCCCTCCACGGCCGTGTCGGCGAGCCGGTAGTGGCCCTCTGTCGGCCTGTCGAGGCAGCCGACGAGGTTCATGAAGGTGGACTTTCCGGAGCCCGACGGACCCATCACGGCCACGAAGTCGCCGGCCTCCACGTCAAGGTCCACGTGGTCGAGGGCGACGACGCGCCCGCCGTCCAGGTCGTAGACACGGCTCAGGCCCCGGGTTTCGATGAGCGGCACGACGGCGCTCCTAGAACATGCGCGGCGCGCGGCGGCGCGGCGGGGAACTCGGCTGGTCGGAATCCTGCGCTCCACCCCGTGCCCCACCTCCGACCACGATGGCATCACCCTCCTTCAGGTCGCCCCGCAACACCTCCGTGTAGGAGCCGTCCGTGACGCCGACCCGCAGGGGCACGAGTTCCGGATTTCCATCCACGAGGCGATACACGCGTCCGTCGAGGCCGGGATCTGACGCTGCCGGGCGCGCGCCGCGGCGGCGCTGCGGGTTCTGCGCCGTCTCGGGAGTGGACTGCCTGACCGCCGCCACCGTCGCGCCGGAGGGGCGGTAGCGGAGGGCGGCGTTGGGGATGCGAAGCACGTCCTCGCGCTCGTCCGTGATGATCTGGAGATTGGCCGTCATACCGGGCAGGAGCGCGAGGTCGGGATTCTTCACGCCGATGACGGCCGTGTAGGTGACCACGTTCTGCACGGTCTGCGCGCCGAGGCGCACCATCCTGACGCTGCCGGCGAAAGTGCGGTTCGGATAGGCATTGACCGTGAAGCTGACGGCCTGGCCCTCTTTGAGGCGGCCCACATCCGCCTCGTCGATATTGGCGTAGATGTCGATCTCGCGCAGGTCCTGCGCGATGGTGAAGAGGGTCGGCGCCGAAAGCGAGGCCGCGACCGTCTGCCCGAGTTCGATATCGCGCTTCACCACGACGCCTTCGACGGGTGAGCGGATCTCGGTTCGGGCGAGGTCGATCTCGATATCCCGCAGCTTCGCCTCCTTCTGGAGGATCATCGCCTCTGCCGATTTCAGGTTCGCCTGGGCGAGCGCGAGGTCGGCACGCAGGCCTTCCGTCTCGGCCTTGTTGGAGGCGATCTGGGCCTGGGCCGAGACCAAGGTGGCCTTCTGGACGTCGAGCTGCGTCTTCGCCTGGTCGAGGGCGTTCTGCGTGCCGGCCGCACGGGCGAAAAGCTCGTTCTGCCGCTCGAAGGTGCGCTGCGCATCGGCGAGCTGCGCCTGTGCGCGGTCACGCTGGGCCGCGATATCCGTCGTGACGGCCTCGGAGCGCTGGAGCATCGATTGCGCCTTGTCGATCTGCGCCTTCTTCGTGTCCCGGTCGGCCTTTGCCTGGGCGAGGTCGGCGAGCGCCGCGTCGCGTCGGGATTTGATCTGCTCCGAATAGAGACGGGCGACGACCTGGCCTTCCTTCACGGGGGTGTTGTAGTCGGCGAGGATCTCCACGACCTGACCCGAGAGCTGCGAGCCCACCAGGACCGTCGTCACGGGATTGAGCGTTCCCGTGGCGCGCACGCTCGCCGTGACCGGTCCCCGCTCCACGGCCGCGAGCCTGTAGGCCGCGTCCGACGCGTTGCCGCCGGCAGGGCGCCATAGGAAGAACCCTGCTGCCCCCGCGACCGCCAGAACGCCGATGACCCAGAACCAGACCCGCCGCACGCCGAAAACCCTCTCAAGCTCGCCATGCATTGTGACGGAGAACCCGGCGGGATTCGAGTTAACTCTTTGTCATGCGACGCTTTGTGGTCGTGTGGCGATCAGGTCGCGCAGGGTGGTGATGGTTGACGCATCGGCAACTCCATCGACCCGTTCGGGCCGGAAATGCCGCTGGAAGGCCGCCACGACCTTCTCGGTGTTCTCGTCGAACACGCCGCTGATCTTCAGCCCGTAGCCGTACATGGTGAGCATGGCCTGGAGCGCCTCGATGGGCATGCCCTCGTCGCCGCGGGCGAAGAAGCGTCCGTCGCGGATGGAGGCGGGCGCCACCCAGTGGCCGACGCCGGCCTCATGCAGCCTATGCCAGGGGAACAGCTCACCCGGGTCGACCTTGCGCCCCGGGGCGACGTCCGAATGGGCGAGCACCCGCGTCGGCGGGATCCGCCAGCGCGAGACGATGTCCCGCGCAAGCGCCGCGACGCTGTCGATCTGGGCGTCGGGGAACGGTGGCAGGCCACCTGGATGCCCCGGATTGGCGATTTCGATGCCGATGGAGCGGGAGTTGAGGTCCGTCTCGCCGTCCCAGTAGGAGGCGCCCGCATGCCAGGCCCGGCGGGCCTCCGGCACCATCTGGATCACCCGTCCGTCCTCGAACACGAAGTAATGGGCCGAGACCTGCGAGATCGGATTACAGAGCCATTGCAGGGCCTCGCCTGCATCCGGCATGCCCGTATAGTGCAGGATCAGCATGTCGGGCCGCCGTCCGTCCTTCCGCTCCCCATGGTTCGGCGAAGGAAAGACCTTCGCGGCGACGGTGGTTTCGGGGCGGGGAGGGGGGCTCATCGGTTCACCTGAGCTGTCGTTCGGCCGCGATGCGTTCCCAGGCGGCGTTGATGACTGCGAGCCGCTCGGTCGCGATCTTCACGGCCTCCGGCGGCAGTCCGCGCGCAATTTCCCGGTCGGGGTGGTTCTCGGCCACGAGCTTGCGATAATGGCGGCGCAGGTCCTCGTCGCTCATGGCGCGATCCGCCTTGAGGATGAGATAGGGATCGTCCGCCTGGCGCACATGGCGCGCGGCAATGCGCTGGAAATCCGCGTCCGAGAAGGAGAAGATCCCGGCCACGTCGCGCAAATAGGCGAATTCGGCCTCATGCACGGCGCCGTCCGCCTTGGCGATGTGGAACAGGCCGTCGAGCACGTCTTCCAAAAGGGCGGGCTCGTCCTTGAAGAGGTCGCCGATCTGGCGCGCATAGGCCTCGAAGCCTTCGGGGGTCTGCTTGGCCAGATCGAACAGGCGCTTCACGCGCTCATGCTCCCCGGCCGGAACCTCTACGATCTGCTCGAAGGCCTCGACCTCCCGGTCCACCACCACGCCGTCGGCCTTTGCCATCTTGGCCGCGAGGGCGACCAGGCCCATGGTGAAGACCACATCCCGCGGCGGACGCCCGAAGATCGCCCCCTCGCGGTCAATCAGCATATGACCCGCGACGCCGCCCAGAAGGGCGCCGATCGGCCCCCCCAGAGCGAGGCCGAGGCCCGCGCCGCCCAATTTGCCCCAAATCGACTGAATCATCTTGGGATTGGTAAGCGCAAGTCCGGGCAAAAGAAAAGGGGCCGGAACGATCCGGCCCCCTGAATTTCGACCTGGGAAGACGATTAGCGGCAGTAGATGTTGCCGTAGACGTCCTGATACGTGCCATAGGGGCAGGCCGGACGGGAGGGCGTGGTCGCAGCGCCGACCATCGCACCGCCGGCAGCGCCGATGGCTGCGCCCGCAAGAGCGCCACCCGCGCGGCCCGTCGCAGCGCCGCCGATGGCTGCACCAGCGAGACCGCCGATGGCTGCACCGCCGACTGCACGCTCGCCAGGCGTATTGCAGGCTGCCATCGAGAGGGTGAGGGCGCCAGCTGCGATGGCTGTGATGATCTTTTTCATGGAAGCTTCCCTGTCGTTAGCGGGCTGTGGAGCGCCCAGCCCTACTTAGCTTGACCTTACGCTGACGCCAACTCTCGGATGACCAAACAGTTCCTTGGAACAGGAATTATCTGTAGAAAATTCTCACGCGTTAGAGACATGAAGAACTCGCGGAATTTCGCAAGGTTTCCTTGGCTTCTTATTGTCTAGCTTAAGCAAAAATCGAATATCGTTGCGCCTTGTCGTGTCACATCTTCGCCCCATTTCGGCCCCACCGAGCGAATGATCGCAGCCGTATGATCCTGGGGGACCGATATGACTTTGCCGCATCTCATGAGAACGGTCGCGGTTGCATCTCTCGGCATTTCAGTTCTTGCCATAGCGACCCGCGCTCATGCGGAGGGTGGCGAAGGTGCGAGCGTCGTTCCGCCCGAACCGCTCTTTGAGAATCAGGTTGCGGACGCTGCCGTGACAGATTCGGCTCCTGAGGCGGCCAAGGCAGACGACAAGGCGACCACTGCTTCCATCGTGCCGGCGATCCGGATCAGGACGCGGGTGTCCGACGAAGCCCGTGCCGAGACTCTGAAGCCTCTCATCCAGCGTTATGCGGCCGAGCACGAGCTGCCTTATTCCCTTGCGGATGCGGTCGTTCGGGTGGAGAGCCGCTACAATCCCGCTGCCCGCAACGGCCCGAATATGGGGCTGACCCAGATCAATGTCCGCACCGCCCAGGCGCTCGGCTACCAGGGCAATGCGGCCGGCCTTCTCGATGCGGAGACGAACCTGCGCTACGGCCTCAAATATCTTGCGCAGGCCTACAGGCTCGCCGGCGGGGACACCTGCGGCACCATCCTCCGCTACCAATTCGGCCACCGCACCCAAACCATGACCCGCGCGTCGCGCGCCTATTGCGCCAAGGTGAAGGTCATCACGGCGAAGGCCGATTAACGTCGCTTTGTGCCCCCGCAAGGCGTAAGCCGCCCTTGACGAATGGGCGCTGCTTCCCCCACATCCACCGCGTCAGTCGGCCGGGCGGCCGCTCCGCTTGTCGGAGAGGAAAGTCCGGGCTCCATGGAAGTACGGTGCCGGATAACGTCCGGCGGGGGTAACCCTAGGGAAAGTGCCACAGAAAGCAGACCGCCCCGCTCATGCGGGGTAAGGGTGAAAGGGTGCGGTAAGAGCGCACCGCGGACGCAGTAATGCGGACGGCACGGCAAACCCCACCGGGAGCAAAACCGAATAGGGACGACAGGCGTTCGCGCCAGGCCCGTTTCCAGGCTCGTCGTCCGGGTTGGTTGCTTGAGGCGGTCAGCAATGACCGTCCCAGAGGAATGGCCGCCACGTCCGGGGTTCGCGCCCCGGGCCCTACAGAACCCGGCTTACAGGCCGGCTGACAACTTTTCCACAGGGCGAAATTTGGGGAAATCGAGGGCAAACCGTTGCCCCGCTTACGATTCATTAACCCTAAACAATTCTGATGGCGGTTGTCTGCCGACAAGCCTTCGCTCCAGTCCCATTTCGTTGACGCCCATACCCTCCCATGTTATCCCAAATCATCCCGTCGACGATGTCTTCTGAAGGGATGGTCAGGCCCACACAAGGCACTGGCCGCAATGTTCAGAACGAGGCGTCCACATCGGCGTCGGGGTGCGGTGGATCTCTTCGATCCGCCGGGGGGCTGACAATCAGGAGTGCGCGAGCCGCGGCCCATGAACCGCTTCGTGTCCAATTTCACCAACAAGTTGGATTCGAAGGGTCGGGTCTCGATCCCCGCATCCTTCCGCTCGGTGCTGGCGGCGGATGGGTTCGAGGGGCTCTACGTTCATCCGGCGCTGGATGCGCCGGCATTGGACGCAGGCGGCAACGTGCTCCTGAACGAAATCGATGCGTTTTTGTCGACGCTGTCGCCCTATTCGGACGAGCGGGATCAGCTGTCGACGGCGTTGTTCGGAACCAGCGAAATCCTGAAAGTCGATCCGGAGGGGCGTGTCATCCTGACGGAGACGGTGAAAGTACATGCCGGAATCACGGACACGGTGACGTTCGTGGGGCTCGGTCACAAGTTCCAGATCTGGGAACCCGAGCGTTTTCGTGCGCATCTGGAGGAGGCGCGCACAAAAATGCGGGACCTGAAAAAGGTTTTAGGCAACCGGGTCATGGAGCAGCGTTCGGTGCAGGACATCTCACCAGGAGTACGGGGGCGATGATGGGACGCGGCGACGGCCCAGGAGCCGGAGCCGCTGGCGGACCGACCCGTCACGTCCCCGTGCTTCTGGCGGAGGTCTGTACAGCGCTGGATGCCGCAAGCAGCGGCACGTATGTCGACGGCACGTTTGGGGCCGGCGGCTATACCCGCGCCATCCTGGATGCGAATTCCAAGAACATCGTTCTTGCCATTGACCGCGATCCCGATGCGATCGCGGGCGGCGAAGCGCTTGTCGCGCGGTACAAGCGTCGGCTCACACTCGTGCACGGGCGCTTCGGCCAGCTCGACGAGATTGCCCGGGCGCAGGGCCACGAGAGCGTCGACGGTGTCGTGCTCGATATCGGCGTCTCGTCCATGCAGCTCGACGAGGCCGAGCGGGGCTTCTCGTTTCGCGGCGACGGTCCGCTCGACATGCGGATGGAGCGCGAAGGCCCGAGCGCGGCAGATCTCGTAAACGAGTCGTCCGAAGCGGAGCTGGCGGACATCTTCTACCATTACGGCGAGGAACGGCGGTCCCGCGCGGTGGCGCGAGCCATCGTCGAAGCACGCCGCCGGAAGGCCTTCGAGACGACCGGCCAACTTGCGGAACTGGTCGCCTCGCTGATCCGTCAGGAGCCCGGCGGCATTCATCCGGCGACGCGCGTTTTCCAGGGGCTTCGCATTGCGGTCAATGACGAGCTCGGGGAGCTCGTTCGGGCCCTGCACGCGGCGGAGCGCATCCTGAAGCCCGGCGGGCGTCTCGTGGTGGTGACCTTCCACTCCCTCGAAGACCGCATCGTGAAACAATTCTTCGCCACGCGCACAGGGCGCAGCCCAGGCGCATCACGCCATCTGCCGGGCCTTGCGGCTCCCGAGCCGACATTCGAAGCCATCACCCGCGGCCCGGTGCTGCCCGGTGACGAGGAGACGGCGCGCAATCCGCGTGCGCGTTCGGCGAAGCTGCGTGCCGGATCGCGCACGCAGGCTCCGGCGCAGGAGCCGTTGAGCGCCATCACGATGCTCGCGGAATTGCCGCAGACGGCCGACAAGAGGGGAGGGCGCCGGTGATCCGCCTGCTTCACATCATCGCCATCTCCCTGCTCATTGCGTCGGCAGGGTATGCATACTCGGTCAAGTACGACACGCTGTTCTACGTCGAGCAGGTCGCGAAGCTGAAGAGCAAGGTGCAGCGCGAGCGCGACGCCATCGCGGTGCTCCAGGCCGAGTGGCAATATCTCGACCGTCCCGACCGCCTCCAGGCGGCCGCCGATCAGCATCTCGACCTCCAGCCCCTGAAGATCCAGCAACTCGCCCGCCTCTCGGATCTGCCGGACAGGCCGGCCCGCGAAGACGAGATCGGCCGCAAGCTGGAGGCCCTTGGGCTGTTCGGGCCGACCTCGACGCCCAAGGACAAGAACGCTGACGCCCGTATCCCGACCACGCAAACCCCGAGACGGTAAAGCCCGTGCTGCAAAAGTTCGATCCGGATCTGATCGGCCAGGCCGCCGCACCCCGGCGCGGCGTTCTGGCCCATATGCGTGAACTCTTCCGCCTTCGCGTGGACAAGAGCACTACACGCGTCGGTTTTACGGCGCTCTGCTTCGCGAGTTTGTTCTGCGTCATCGGCGGGCGCCTCGTCTACCTCGCCATGACGAGCGACGCATCGAGCGAGGTGCGCCGCGCTACCTCCCTCGAAATTTCCGCTGCGCGTCCGGATATCGTCGACCGCAACGGCAATATCCTCGCGACGGACGTGAAGATGGTGTCGGTCTTCGCGGAGCCGCGCAACATCATCGACAAGGACGAGGCCGTCGAGCTGTTGACGGCGGTCCTGCCCGATCTCGACGCTACGGATCTGCGCAACAAGCTCGGCACCAAGAAAGGCTTCGTCTGGGTCAAGCGCGAGATCACGCCGCGCCAGCAGGCGGAGGTGCATCGCCTCGGCATCCCGGGCATCGGCTTCCTGCCGGAGAACAAGCGCGTCTATCCGAACGCGGAGGCGGCCGCTCACGTGCTCGGCTTCGCGAACGTCGACAACGTCGGCATCGCGGGCATCGAAAAATACATCGACAGCCAGGGCCTTCAGGATCTCAACGGCGCGGGCTTCGCCATCTCGGCCGCGGACCTCAAGCCGGTGCAGCTCTCCCTCGACCTGCGGGTGCAGCATGCTTTGCGCGACGAGCTCGCCAAGGGCATGGCGAAGTTCAAGGCCAAGGCCACGGCCGGCGCCATCATGGATGTGAACACGGGCGAGATCATCGCCCTCGTGTCGCTGCCCGATTTCGACCCGAACAACCCCGTCGACGCGCTGGAGGCGGACCGGATCAATCGCGTCAATGTCGGCGTGTTCGAGATGGGCTCTACCTTCAAGGCCCTGACGGTCGCGATGGCGCTCGACTCCGGCAAGTACAACATCAACTCGACCCTCGATGCGCGCTCGGGCCTGCGCTACGGCAAGTTCACCATCGGCGATTACCACGCCACGCGTCGCGTGCTGACGGTGCCCGAGGTCTTCATCCACTCGTCGAACATCGGCACTGCCCGCATGGCCCTCGGCATCGGCGTCGAGGGGCACAAGGCGTTCCTGCGCAAGATGGGCCAGCTCTCGCGGCTCAAGACGGAGCTGCCGGAATCCGCCGAGCCGATCATTCCGCCCCGGTGGGGCGAACTCAACACCATGACGATCGCGTTCGGTCACGGCCTCGCGGTGGCGCCGCTCCAGGCGCTCATGGCCGTGGGTGCGCTTGTGAACGGCGGCATGCTGATCACGCCCACCTTCCTCAAGCGTGACGAGGCGGCGGCGCGCCAGAACGCCCTGCAGGTTCTCAAGCCCGAGACCAGCGAGGCGTTGCGCTACGTGATGCGTCTCAACGCGTCGAACCCGGCGGGCTCAGCCTCCTCGGCGGCCATCGCGGGCTTCTATGTGGGCGGCAAGACCGGCACGGCCGAGAAGGTCATCAACGGCCGCTATTCGAAGAACAAGAACTTCACCACCTTCACGGCCATCGTGCCCTCGGACAAGCCGAAATACGTCTTCCTGACGATCATGGATGAGCCTCAGGCAGTGGAAGGCACCTATGGCTTCTCCACGGCAGGGTGGAACGCCGGCCCGGTGACCGGAAATATCATCGAGCGCGTGGCGCCGTTGCTCGGCGTGCCGCCGCGCTTCGAGCCGCCGGTCAATCCCTTCCCGCTCATGACGCGCCTCGGCGCCTGGGGCACCAAATGACGAAAACGACGACCCTCGGCGATCTTCTGCCTGAAGCGCAAGCCGGTGAGGCGGCCGCGCGTCCCGTCTCCGGAATCGCGTCCGACAGCCGGAAGGTAAAGCAGGGTTTTGTTTTCTTCGCCGTGCCGGGCACGAAGGCGGACGGGATGAGCTTCGTCCCCCAAGCCGCAGCGGCAGGCGCCGTTGCCGTCGTCGGCGAGGCGGAGCGGCCCGCGGACCTGCCGGCGGATGTCGCCTTCCTGCGCGTACCTGACGTGCGCCGCGCCCTGTCGACGGCCGCCTCCCGTTTCTTCCCGCTGCAGCCCGAAAAGATCGTCGCTGTCACCGGGACGAGCGGCAAGAGCTCGGTCGCCGATTTCGTTCGCCAGCTTTTCGCCGTGCTCGGGCACAAATCCGCGAGCCTCGGCACCCTCGGGGTCATCACGTCGGACGGTGCCGCCTACGGCTCGCTGACCACGCCGGACCCGATCTCGCTCCACGAGACCCTCGACCGGCTGGCACGGGACGGGGTCACGCGGCTCGCCATGGAGGCGTCCTCCCACGGCATCGACCAGAGGCGGCTCGACGGGGTTCGCCTGGATGCGGCCGGCTTCACCAATCTCGGCCGCGATCACCTCGATTATCACGGCACGACGGAGGCCTATGCGGCCGCGAAACTGCGCCTCTTCGATACGCTTCTTCAGCCCGCTGGGCCGGCCATTGTCAACGCGGACGGGCCCTTCGCGGACGTGTTCATGGAGGGCATCCGACGCGCCGGGCGGACGCTCCTGACGACGGGTTCCGCCGGCACGACCCTGCGCCTCGTCGCATCGGAAACTGAAGGCTTCGACCAGAGCCTCACCGTGGAGGCCTTCGGCCGGACCTGGCGGACGCGGCTTCCGCTCCTCGGGCGCTTCCAGATCGAGAACGCCCTCGTGGCGGCCGGTCTCGTCCTCGCGGTCGAGGGTGAGGACAAGGCCGGGGCGGTGCTGGAAGGGTTTGCCCGCCTCAAGGGCGTCCCAGGCCGCCTGGAGCGGGTCGGCGAAGTCGACGGGGCCCTGTGCATTGTGGATTATGCCCACAAGCCGGATGCGCTCGCCCATGTGCTCGATGCCCTGCGGCCCTTCACGAAGGGGCGGCTCGTCTGCATCGTCGGATGCGGCGGCGACCGGGACCGGGGAAAGCGGCCCCTGATGGGTCGCATCGCGATCGAGAAGGCCGATGCGGTCATCGTTACGGACGATAATCCTCGCTCGGAGGATCCGGCGGCGATCCGCGCCGAGGTCATGCAGGGCGCGCCCGGCGCGACCGAGATCGGCGACCGGGCCGAGGCCATCCGAACAGCCGTAAGGGGCCTTCAAAGCGGAGATGTGCTGGTCGTGGCGGGCAAAGGCCATGAAACGGGCCAAATCATCGGCGACCGGACCCTGCCGTTCTCGGACCACGACGAAGTCCGGGCGGCCATCGCGGAGAGGCAGGGATGACAACCCCCCTATGGACCCTTGAGGAAATCGCCACGGTGACCGGCGGTCGGATCGGCGCGGGCGTCGTGCCGGCCTCCGGGGCCTCGATCGACACACGCACCCTTGCGCCGGGCGATCTTTATTTCGCCATCAGGGGCGATGTGCATGACGGGCACGATTTCGTGCCGGCCGCCCTGGAAAAGGGCGCCTCTGCGGCCGTGGTGTCCGACGAGAAGGCTGCCGCCTTCAAAGGTTCCGACCGGCTCGTGGTGGTTCCGGACGTGCTGGAAGCCATGCGCCGCCTCGGGCGCGCCGCTCGTGCCCGCAGCCGGGCCAAGATCGTCGCCATCACGGGATCGGTCGGCAAGACCGGGACCAAGGAGGCCCTGCGCCTCGCCCTCGCCCGGCAGGGCGCGACCCATGCGTCGGTCGCCTCCTACAACAACCATTGGGGCGTCCCGCTGACGCTCGCCCGGATGCCGCGTGAAAGCGAATTCGGCGTCTTCGAGATCGGCATGAACCATGCGGAGGAAATTCTTCCGCTGACCGCGATGGTGCGCCCCCACGTGGCGGTCGTCACCACGATCGAGCCTGTCCATATCGAGTTCTTCCGCTCCATCTGGGGTATCGCCGACGCCAAGGGCGAGATCTTCTCAGGACTAGAGCCCGGCGGGACGGCGGTCCTGAACCGGGACAATCCTTATTTCGAGCGCCTGCGCGCCCATGCGCTCGCGTCTCCGGCCGGGCGCATCCTCACCTTCGGCGAGACCGAGGGGGCGGATATCCGGGCCGAACGGATCGTCGTGAAGCCTGATCTCTCGGTCGTCGAGGCGCGGGTCTTCGGCCAGCCTCTGACCTATCGGATCGGGATGCCGGGGCGGCACATCGCCCTCAATTCCCTCAGCGTCCTCGCGGCCGCCCATGCGCTCGGCGCGGACCTCGCCCTGACGGCGCTTGCCTTTTCGGACCTCAAGCCTCCCGTGGGCCGCGGCGAGCGGACCATGCTGTCCCTGAGGGACGGGGAAGCGCTTCTCATCGACGAGAGCTACAACGCCAACCCGGCTTCCATGCGGGCTGCGCTCGCCAATCTCGGCGCGGTGGAGCTTGCGCGCCACGGGCGCCGCATCGCGGTCCTCGGCGACATGAAGGAGCTGGGGGAGGAGGGGCCCGCCCTCCATGAGGGACTGGTCGAGGCCGTCGAGGCTGGCCGGGTCGACCGTCTCTATGCGGCCGGCGCCCTAATGGGGCATCTGGTGGAAAAGCTCCCGAAGGCCAAGGTCATTGCCCACGCGCCGAGCTCGGCCGAACTGGTCGAGGTCGTCTGCGCCGATCTGCGTCCGGGGGACGCCGTGATGGTCAAAGGGTCGCTGAGCATGAAGATGGCTTTGGTTGTCAAAGCTTTGAAAGAACGTTACGGCGCTGGCCAGACGAGCCAAGCGCTGAAAGGATAATCGATGTTGACCTGGTTGGCTGAGTTCAGCCCCTATTTCAGCCCCCTCAATATTTTCAGGTATATTACGTTTCGCACCGGCGGCGCGACCGCGACGGGGCTCCTCTTCGTGTTCCTGTTCGGGCCCGGAATGATCGCCCTCCTGCGCATGCGCCAGGGCAAGGGCCAGCCGATCCGCGAGGACGGGCCGCAATCCCACCTCCTGACGAAGCGCGGTACGCCCACCATGGGCGGTCTCATGATCATGGCCGGCGTGCTGGTCTCGACCCTGCTCTGGGCCAACCTCGCCAACCATTATGTCTGGGTCGTGCTCTTCGTCACCGTCGGCTTCGGCGCCATCGGCTTCTACGACGATTACCTCAAGGTGACGAAGCAGTCCCACAAGGGCTTCTCGGGCCGCTCGCGGCTTGCCATCGAGGCGCTGATCGCGGCGGCCGCCTGTCTCGCCATCTCGTACATGGCGACCCCCGGCCTCGCCAACAAGCTGGCGCTGCCCTTCTCCAAGGAACTGATCCTCAATCTGGGGTGGTTCTACATCATCTTCGGCGGCTTCGTGATCGTGGGCGCCGGCAACGCGGTCAACATCACGGACGGTCTCGACGGCCTCGCCATCGTGCCCGTGATGATCGCGGCCGGTACCTTCGGGTTCATCGCCTACCTGGCCGGCAACGCGGTCTTCGCCAATTACCTGCAGATCCACTTCGTGCCCGGCACCGGTGAGCTTGCGGTCATCTGCGGCGCCCTCATCGGCGCAGGCCTCGGCTTTTTATGGTTCAACGCGCCGCCGGCGCAGATCTTCATGGGCGACACGGGCTCGCTCGCCCTCGGCGGGCTTCTCGGCACCATCGCGGTCGCGACCAAGCACGAGATCGTGCTCGCCATCGTGGGCGGCCTCTTCGTGCTCGAGATCATGTCCGTGATCATCCAGGTCACGTCCTTCAAGCTCACGGGCAAGCGCGTGTTCAAGATGGCGCCGATCCACCACCATTTCGAGCAGCTCGGCTGGACCGAGCCGCAGGTGGTGATCCGGTTCTGGATCGTCTCCGTCGTGCTGGCCCTCGTCGGGCTCGCGACCCTCAAGCTGCGGTGAGCGCATGATCCCGGTCACCACCTTCGCGGGACAATCGGTTGCGCTCTTCGGCCTCGGCGGGTCGGGGCTCGTGACGGCGCTTGCCCTGAAGGAGGGCGGAGCGCGGGTCGTCGCCTGCGACGACAACCCCGCCAAGATGGCGGAGGCGCAGGCCAGGGGCATCGAGACCGCCGACCTGCGGGAGGCCGACTGGTCGCGCTTCTCCGCCCTCGTGCTGTCGCCGGGCGTGCCGTTGACCCATCCGGAGCCGCATTGGTCCGTGCGGCTCGCGGAAGAAGCCGGCATCGAGATCGTGGGCGATATCGAGCTCTTCTGCCGGGAGCGCGCGAAGGTGGCGCCAAATGCGCCATTCGTGGCAATCACCGGGACCAACGGCAAGTCCACCACCACGGCGCTCGTCGCGCATATCCTGCGCCAGGCCGGCCGTGACGTGCAGATGGGCGGCAATATCGGCACGGCGATCCTCTCCCTCGAACCGACTGCGGGCAACCGCATCCACGTGGTCGAGTGCTCCTCCTTTCAGATCGACCTCGCGCCCTCGCTGGCGCCAAGCATCGGCGTGCTCCTCAACATCTCGCCCGATCATCTCGACCGGCACGGCACGATGGAAAACTACGCGGCCATCAAGGAGCGGCTGGTCGCGAAGGCGAAGACGGCGGTCATCGGCATCGACGACGATCTCAGCCGCGCCATTGCGAAGGCTTGCGCTGCGCGAGGCGTCAGGGTCGTGCCCGTATCGGCCGGAAGCACTGGCAACGAGGGCGTCTTCGCCGAGGGGGCGCGGCTGTTCCGGGGGGCGCCCGACGGCCCCATTCCGGTGGCGGACCTCGACGGCATCCACTCCCTGCGCGGCGCCCACAATGCCCAGAATGCCGCCGCGGCGGTCGCCATTGCCCAGGCGCTGGGCATGTCCGAGGACGAAATCCGGTCCGGTCTCAAGAGCTTCCCGGGATTGCCTCACCGGATGGAAGAGATCGGCCGCATCGGCGCGGCCCTGTTCATCAACGACTCGAAGGCCACCAACGCGGATTCCACCGAGAAAGCCCTCAAGTCCTTCGACAACATCCTCTGGATCCTCGGCGGCAAGCCGAAGGAGGGCGGGATCGAGCCCTTGCGCCCGTACTTCCCAAAGATCCGCAAGGCCTATCTGATTGGCGCCGCCTCCGACGCATTCTCCGAAACGCTGGGGGAGGGCGTGCCGCATGAGCGTGCCGAGACCCTCGACCGGGCCGTGGCGCATGCCGCGCAGGACGCCGCTGCTCTCGGAGCCCCGGCTGTCGTGCTGCTGTCGCCGGCCTGCGCGTCCTACGACCAGTATCCGAATTACGAGGTGCGCGGGGACCATTTCCGCGAACTCGTCAAAGCACTGCCCGGCATCAACCCCACGATGGGAGCTTAGACGTCATGGTGTCACGCGCGGAACGTTCGGCCTTCGGCGATTGGTGGTGGACCGTCGACCGGCTGCTCCTGGCCGCACTGGCGATCCTCTCGCTCGCCGGTCTCGTGTTTCTCATGGCGGGCGGCCCGCCTGTGGCGGAGCGGCTTGGCCTGTCGACGTTCCATTTCGTGAACCGGCAGGTGCTCTTCCTCGTTCCGGCCCTCGCGATCCTGCTGCCGGTCTCGTTCCTGTCCCTGCGCCATGTGCGGCGGCTTGCGCTCTTCGTCTATTTCACCGGCATGGCGCTCATCCTCCTGGCCTTCCAGTTCGGCCCGGAGATCAAAGGCGCCCATCGCTGGATCATGATCGGACCGCTCGGAATCCAGCCATCCGAATTCGTGAAGCCCGCCTTCGTGATCCTGGCCGCCTGGGCCTTCTCGGAAGGCGCCAAGCGCAAGGACATGCCGGGCGCATTGCTCGCCTTCCTGATCCTTCCGGCTACTATCGTGCCCCTGATCCTCCAGCCGGATTTCGGCCAGACCATGCTGATCACCGCCGTGTGGTGCGGCCTGTTCTTCGTGGCCGGCCTGCACTGGTTCTGGGTGATGGGGCTCGGCGGCGCGGGCCTGGTCGGCGTCGTGGCGGCCTATGAGTTCCTGCCGCACGTGCGCGCCCGCATCGAGCGCTTCATGGACAAGTCCTCCGGCGACACCTTCCAGGTCGATATGGCGATGGAATCCTTCTCCCGCGGCGGCTGGCTCGGGCGCGGCCCGGGCGAGGGCTCGGTGAAGCGCATCCTGCCCGATGCCCATACGGACTTCATCTTCGCCGTCACGGCGGAGGAGTTCGGCATCGTGGTCTGCATCGGCCTGCTGCTCCTCTTCGCCTTCATCGTCCTGCGCGGCCTGACGCTCGCCCGCCGCAACGAGGATACGTTCTGCCGCCTCGCGGCCACCGGCCTTGTGATGATGTTCGGCCTCCAGGCTGCCATCAACATGATGGTGAACGTCCACCTCATGCCCGCCAAGGGTATGACCCTCCCGTTCATCTCCTATGGCGGTTCGTCCCTGCTGTCGCTGGCGCTCAGCATGGGCTTCCTCATCGCCCTCACGCGCCGCCGCCCGCGCGCCGAGACCATGGACTATTTCACGCAAGGCTCGGCGGCGCGTTCATGACGGGGCCCCTCATCCTCCTCACGGCGGGCGGTACGGGCGGCCATCTCTTTCCGGCCGAGGCCCTGGCCAATGCCCTGAAGGCTTCCGGCGCGCGGGTGGTCCTGGCGACCGACAAGCGCGCCAATGCCTATGCGGGCTCCTTCCCGGCCGACGAGATCGTGGAAGTGCCCTCCGCCACGCCTTCGGGGCGCTCGCCGCTGCAGATGGCGAAGGCAGCCCTCGTGCTCGGACGCGGGACGCTCGCGTCCATGCGGACCATCCGCCGGCTGAAGCCCGCCGTCGTGGTGGGTTTCGGTGGCTATCCGACGGTTCCGCCAGTCCTGGCGGCCTCGTTCCTCGGCGTGCCCACGGTGATCCATGAGGCCAATGCGGTCATGGGGCGCGCCAATCGGCTGCTGGCCCGTCGTGCGACGCTAATCGCGACCGGGTTCGAGGCCATCAAGGGTGTGCCGGCCGGCGTTCCTGGCAGGACGGTCCATACGGGCAACCCGGTGCGGCCTGCGGTGCTCGACGCCGCGAAGGCCGGCTATCCGCCTCTCCCGGCCGACGGCATGTTGCGACTTCTCGTGGTCGGCGGCAGCCAGGGCGCGCGCGTCATGAGCGACGTCGTCCCGCCGGCCATCGAACGCCTGCCTCCCGAGCTGCGCGCGCGCGTCAGCGTGTGCCAGCAGGCCCGCGGCGAGGATCTGGAGCGCGTCCGGGCCCATTATGGGCGACTCGGCCTCCCGTTCGAGGCGGAGCCCTTCTTCAAGGACTTGCCGCAGCGCATGGCCGCGGCCCATCTGGTCGTCGCCCGCTCCGGGGCATCGACCGTGGCGGAACTTGCGGTCATCGGACGGCCCTCGATCCTCGTGCCCCTGCCGGGCGCCCTCGACCAGGACCAGGCGGCCAATGCCCGGACCCTCGGAGACCGGGGCGCCGCCATCGTCCTGCCGCAGACTGACTTCACCCCCGAGCGGCTGGCGCAGGAGATCACCACCTTCCTGCGGGAGCCGGACCGCTTGACGCGGGCCGCCGCTGCCGCAAATAGCGCCAGCATCACGAATGCGGCCGAGCGTCTCGCCCAGGCCGTGCTCCAACTCGCCTCATCCGCCAAGAAGGACAAAAACCCATGAAGCTGCCGCCGAAACTCGGACCCATTCATTTCATCGGCATCGGCGGCATCGGCATGTCGGGCATCGCCGAGGTAATGCACAATCTCGGCTACACGGTGCAGGGCTCAGACGCGGCCGACAACTACAATGTCCGGCGCCTCGCCGAGAAGGGCATCAAGACCTTCATCGGCCACAAGGCCGAAAACGTGGACGGCGCCGAGATCGTGGTCGTGTCGACGGCGATCAAGCGCGACAACCCGGAGCTCACCACCGCCCGCGAGAAGCGCCTGCCGGTCGTGCGCCGCGCCGAGATGCTGGCGGAGCTGATGCGCTTCAAGTCCTGCGTAGCGGTTGCCGGCACCCACGGCAAGACCACCACCACGTCCCTCGTCGCGACCCTGCTCGATGCGGGCGGCCTCGATCCCACGGTCATCAACGGCGGCATCATCAACGCCTATGGCACCAATGCCCGCATGGGCGAGGGGCAGTGGATGGTCGTAGAGGCGGACGAGTCCGACGGCACCTTCCTCAAGCTCCCGGCCGACGTTGCCATCGTGACTAATATCGACGCGGAGCATCTCGATCATTTCGGCAATTACGACGCCATCAAGGACGCGTTCCGCTCCTTCATCGACTCGATCCCGTTCTACGGCTTCGCGGTGATGTGCATCGACCATCCGACCGTGCAGGACCTCGTCGGGCGCATCGAGGACCGGCGCATCATCACCTATGGCGAGAACCCGCAGTCCGACGTGCGCCTGATGGACGTCGACACGCGGGGAGGGCAGACCCGCTTCCGCGTGATGATCCGCGACCGCCGCCCGGGCTTCCGCCTCGAACTCGAGGATCTTGTCCTGCCCATGCCGGGCGCGCACAATGCGCTGAACGCCACGGCGGCCATCGCGGTTGCGCACGAGCTCGGCGTCTCGCCCGATTCCATCCGCAAGGCGCTTGCGGGCTTCGGCGGCGTCAAACGGCGCTTCACCCGCACGGGCGAGTGGAACGGCGTCACGATCTTCGACGATTATGGCCACCATCCCATCGAGATCGCAGCCGTCCTCAAGGCAGCCCGTGCCTCGACGGACGGGCAGGTCATCGCGGTCGTGCAGCCCCATCGCTACACGCGCCTGTCCTCCCTGTTCGACCAGTTCTGCACGTGCTTCAACGATGCGGATTCGGTGATTGTCGCGCCGGTCTATGCGGCAGGCGAACAGCCGATCCCCGGCGCCGACCGGGACGGCCTTGTGTCCGGCCTCAAGACGCGCGGCCATCGCAACGTGATGGCCCTTGAGAAGTCTGAGGATCTGGCTGGCCTGATCAAGGGAATCGCCAAGCCGGGCGACTACGTGATCTGCCTGGGAGCCGGCAACATCACCCAATGGGCCTATGCCCTGCCGGGTGAACTCGAGGCGCTGGGCGAGAAGGCGGCCTGATGTTCGCGGACATCACGCCCGAACTGAAATCGGCCATGCCGGACCTGCGGGGGAAGCTGGAGGCCAATGCGCCGACTGCGCCCCTGTCCTGGTTCCGCACGGGCGGGCCGGCACAGGTGCTCTTCACGCCCGCTGACGAGGAGGATCTTGCCTATTTCCTCTTGCGTCTCGACCGGCAGGTGCCTGTCCTCGTGGTCGGCCTCGGCTCGAACATGCTCATCCGCGACGGCGGCTGGGAAGGCGTGGTGATCCGCCTCGGCAAGGGATTT
>Ga0182741_1003001_pt1 | contig 18547 bp, 9 predicted proteins | sample eDN5th37CBELigOP_FD_128874 | JGI IMG/M metagenome (GOLD analysis project Ga0182741, IMG submission 128874) | Enriched Organic Plus compost microbial communities from Emeryville, California, USA - eDNA 5th pass 37_C BE-Lig OP (version 2) (version 2) ... | reverse complement strand
TTGTATTGATGCGACTCTCTGGTGCGAGAGTGTCCGACGCTTTACAGTCTCATGCGCTGCTTGGAGCATGGTCGGGCATATCTTAGGTCTAGGCGATCGTCATGGCGAGAACGTCCTCATTGATAAGCTGAAAGGTGGGACGTTTGGTGATTGTCTTCACGTAGACTTTGATTGTCTGTTTGACAAAGGCAAAACGCTTCCAACGCCGGAGATTGTGCCTTTCAGGCTCACGCCCAATATTATAGCCGTCATGGGTGTTGTGGGCATTGAAGGTACCTTCCGTTGCTCATGTGAAGACATTATGAGTGTCATTCGCAACAACGAGGCGACCCTAATGCCCATGCTGCATGCCTTTGTAAACGACACATCGGGCCATGCACATCTCACGAGATCCAAAGAGTCTTCTCGCGACAGAGATGGGCGAGCAATGGACCAGCAGGAACGCATCCGCCAATGGCAACGAGATACACTTGACGAAATCGAGCAGAAAATTCAAGGCCGCCTAAAGCCCTCTTCGGCACCTCTTAGCGTACCTGGTATTGTTCACTACCTGATCGAAGAAGCGATGTCAGAGTATAACCTTTCGCGAATGTACATTGGTTGGATGCCCTGGGTGTAATCATCGAAAGAGCAATGTCGTCATCACGTACGACTACGGCTGTTGATGTAAATAAAATCCTGTACATAGTTTGTTTATTCATAGCTGCATGCATTGTGCAACAAAAAGGGCTCTCAATCCTCTGCGGAACTGGATACGTTGAGAGAAGCTGGAGAAACGGAACAAGTCAGAGGTTCAAAAGAAGGACTCATATTCATTCGAATGACGAGGTTCGGAGCTACCCCATCGACATCGGGAATGTGGACCCGATACAGCCACAATCGACCGTGAAGGAAGTCGACATCTACTAGCGCTACAGAGATCGTGGAGCCACCAAACTCATCCTCGCGCGCACCATAAAGTGATGTCAAGGTGCTCCACACAGTCGTGTAAAGAGCGCTAGTCAGCCCTATGGTTGCATCCTTCAATCGGACAGCTCCTAGTGCCCCGGCATCTTCGAAGTGTTTTGCTTCGACTGCGACGAATTCGTAGGGGCAACGCGTCACGCCAAACAATTTGGTGATCTCATGAGACGCAGGCAGTTCAGCAAAATGACTGGGTTGTAGCTCTCCTGCAGAAAACAACTGTGCCAGGGCATATGGAAGTGACACACACTGTGGCGCATCAATTGACTCCTTGCGTACTGCATGCTCTGTTTCTACGGTGATGTCCCTAGCTTGCTCCTCACTTGCGTGGGCTGCTTGTAGCTCATTATCATGCACAGGTGGAGCGACGACTCCTGTTTGTTCGTTTGCAGAGTTGTCCATATCAGGTTTAGAGGGCAGATCTTCGCCCTCCAAATCAGTTGCTTTCGGGTCAAGAATATCAGCATCTACATACTTCTCAACTGGAATGGCTGGCGCACTATCGAATACTACAGGTAGATCTGAACTCGCTCTGGCGTCATCTTCAGTCTGGGACTGAGGTGGATCAGCTGCGCTTACCACCACACCTGATTGATTGTCCTCCGACGCCAGCGTCGTGGCCTCTTGGTTGGGGGAGCCGTCAGTTTGATAAGAGGTCGCAGAACAATCAACCTGATCAACTGTGGGGTAAGGTGGCGGTGACATGTCTGTGTCGTCAACGGATTGCACCACCTCTCCGGTATGTTCATTAGTGGATGGCGTCGTCTCTCCAGTGGGTTGATTCGCTGTCTCGGGCTGATCGCATGAGGACAACTCACACACGAACTCGGACTGCAATGCATTCTGAGTGCCCTCTTCACCATTGCAGCTTAGTTGCTCCGTCGTGACTTGTGCTGCCGCGGTTTCACATAAGACATCGTGTGAGATGCTCATTGGGTCGGCATTCGTTGCAACTTCAGCAGTCTCAACTTCAGGCTGGGGTTCTTCCGTCTGAGTTTGAGCAGGTGGCTGGGTAGCAGCGTCTGGAGTAGTTGGAACCACTCCTTCAGCAGCAGTAGCAGTAGCAGCTGCATCTTGTCGAGCTTCGCTTGCCGTGGGTGTCGCCAGCGGGCTTGTATCTGCCGCATTCGTGGCCTGCGACGCGGATGATGGAGAGTTTTCTGTGGCCATCGTGACCGTAGAACCCGACTTGCGTAGCCCAGACAAGGCTGATTTGAGTAAATCTGGCCCCACGAGCATGGCTGGCGGAGTCTGGACTGCGCTCGCTGGTCCATTGCTCGTTGTAGTTGATCCTACAGGGCGCAAGCTGGCCGTGCCCCTTAACGCAGCAGCCATAGCGGCAGCTGCTGGATTGACGGAGGATTGAGTCGGAGAGATGCTACTATTGCTGAGACCGCTATTCGTACTCGCGCTAGAATCCATGTTCCACTTCGACGCATGAGCGTGGCAGTACGGTCCGCAGTTTGGCGCACGCTTATTAGTACACGACTCGATGACACATGGTGCCGAATCACCGTGCAAGAGCTTGGAAGTGGTACTGGAAACAATAGTTGGTGGTGGGGGAGGCAAGGATGAAGTAGGTGCGGATATTGACTTGGATTCCTCGCGCTTCGGGATCACGCAGCGGTTGAAGATAGGCACTCGTTTTAGACAGTTAGCGCATGCATACATATCCAATGCAGCAAGCTCACGAGCACAGGGCGTTCCCGTCGTGGAAGACGGATTTGTGCAGACAAGTGCATCACACAAGGCGCATGGTTTCGGGTTAAGCACGACCATTGAAGCTTGTGAATTGAAGAAGGCCCGGCGACACACATCACAACTCAACGTTGGCGCAGGAAGAGTGTCATCTGAAGACTCACCGTCAGCAATTGCGTGCGAGATACTACCTGTACCTTCCAATGCGGTTGTCCCAGCGGCGGATGCGCCCACATGTGAGGCACCCGAAGCTAAGGACGCCAGAGTGCCTTCTGTGCGCCGACTCAGCACAGCGCGTGCCACATTGATTTGGCGGTGCACTGCACCGACCCATGCTTGCTTATCACCGGCAGTATCTGCTTCCAGCACGATCACGCCCCAAGGGTCGAAGATCATAAATCTGTGGCGATGGACGGGTGGATGGGACGGAGATGCAGTTTGACGAGGCAATGCTTCACCACTAGCACGGTGATAGGATTCCAAAGCCTGTTTGACACTAGGATTATTAGGGAAAACAAATCGAAGCATGTCGAGTGCAGCGTAGGGTACACTATCCGTAGTAAGCGACGCGGCGGCCGCCGGACCGGCTAGAGACTGGAATCGCTGCTCAAGCTGAGATTGTGTGAGACCTGTAGCAGCAATGCGATCAGGAAGGTCAACTAGCGTCAAGTAATTCATATGGAGTCTAACATGCCGCTTGAACTTCAGCAGCCGCCCAGCAGTTGAGGCAGTAACAGTCGAAATCGTCCGATGTGAAGCAGACTCTTCTCCCTCCGCTTGCGCTGACCCGGAACCTGACGAAGTACCAGCGGAGCCAGACTCAGCATCGCTACAGGATATTGCCTCTTCATATGAGAACGGACCGGGCGGCGAGGCGTGAAGGGCTGCAGCAAGAGAACCAATCTTAGATCTAGCTAGGATAGGGATCTCGGCATACTTAATCTTCGCGACGAATATCATGTCATTGAACAAGTAGATTTGGGCTCGCGCGGGGGGCTTGGAAGATTGCTGTCGTGATATGGTGGCCAAACCCTCGAGGGCCAGTCGCCGACTCGCACTGATTAAATCCTTCACGCCAACTAATTGCTCTTGAATCAGTTGAAGATGAGCTCGAGCCTGTGCTTGGCGAATCGCTTCGTTAACCGACGAAACCACAGTGTCAACCAACTTCACGGCCTGAATAAGAGATTGAGCGTCCGGGTGTGACTCCGGCGTGGCTTTCAGCACCTCAGTAAGCAGTAACTTGTATCGTGGGAGCCTCTGAATGGGCATGATCAACAGCGAAGTCAATGACTCGGCCTTGCCGGCTGCCATGCAGCGCTCCTGATATGAAGCGAAGGTACGATCGTTGACGACACGCTCACGTGCCTCAAGACATTGCTCATGGCTCGACGCGTATCCACTATATCCCTTAAAATAGTGGCCGTACGCGAGGAACAAATCACCTATCCGTCCAGTGGCGGGATCCCACTCATCCTTCTCCACTCGCTTTTCGAGCTCGCCCAGGAAGCTGACATTCATGTGGACAATATCGTGGAGCTTGCCAAAGATGGCAATTGCATCGTCTTCCGAGATACCAATCCCGCGCTCCCGATTGAGTGCAGGTTGTGCATATACTGTCAAAAGTGATTGCAGTGACGCAACATATCTTCGCTCAGACACAACGATTTCTTTCACGACATGTGTTCGATGTCTATAGAGCTTCTCTCGCCGTGCGTCATCAATAGGTTCCTTGACCAGAAGGTTGTCGCTCTCGAGATGGCTGGTTGCGGTTGGAGGGGAGGCCTGGAGGAGTGGATCGAGGGCGGTTTCAGTGAACGGCGAGTTCAAATGAATGAGCTGCACGAAAGTAGAGTAAGAACTGTAGTCTCCGTGCACCCCCTGGAACGGAATCAGGCCGCGCGGCTGAAGAGCGTGAGGCGAGTGGTGATGATGCTTATTCAGGGACGCTGTGGACGAGCTGCTACAAGTCGAGCTCGTTGACAGTCCAGGCATGCTCATCCGTTTCCCAAGCAGCATCGCTTGCGACTGAGCGGCAGTCATTGTACCTCGATGCGGGCCTCCCGTGGGCAAGGAAGCAGCGGCAGCGCGAGTTGATAACATACTCGGCGTCAAAGTCCGATGTGCGTGTCCTCGCCCATGTACTCCTGCCTCCTCTCCTCCTGTTGACCCGCCCGTAACATTCACCGCGAGGCCTGGCGCTGCGAATGCCCCAGGTCTCAGTGTTAAGGATCCCGAAAGCTTACTTGCCAGCTGACTCACGATACCACCCCGAGTCGCTTTACCGTAGTCTTGCTGCGCACTGCCCTCTTGGGGGGCATGCGTTACTTGTTCTCCAGGCAATGGAGGGGGTCCTGGTATTGGCGGGGGCACGCTAGCTCCGGGCTGTGGCAGGCTGGATGGTAGTGGTGGAGGTAGCGATGGCGGCAGGGGAGGTGGTACCGCTCCTCCCGCGCCACCCGACCCCATGGCCGCCGTGATGGATGGCGGCAAAGGCGGCGGGGGTGGAGGAGGGGGTGGAGGTGGTACGGACATGTGTTAAAATACGGAGCACTCAGGGGTGCTTCTGTTGTGTGACAGAGTGGCACAAGTCTGTCTCACGATTTTCAGTCGGTATGCTTCTCTTGTCTGCGTTAGCAGAATGTCTAGATCCGTCAAATCCAGTCGTTTACGAAAGATATCGAAGTGAGTTTTTCCTCCTCACATAAAACCGCGGAATCCTGTGGATATAGCGCACTCTACGAGCTCTAACCAAGTCATTAGAGATTCACACAGTGGGTTATATGGTTTTTCGCAGTTGTTTACCCTGTCCAAGTACTGTAATATGGCATTTTCGCGAAAAACCATGCGTGCGCCAAGAAAATCTGTTTCTTCCAGCAAGACAATCCAGGGTCTCGAGCTGGGGTAGGATTGTGGTTTGCTAAGATGAGCGGTGCAATAGTAGTTATCCGGTGTGTCTAGTCTATTCCAGGTTGTTCAGTTCTGAAGTCCTGCTGGAAGTATATCAACACGCGCAAGACCTATGAGGAATTCAACTCCCGGGAAACGAAGAGGATAGGTATTGTAAACCTCATTCGCGGTGGTTTGCCAGGGTTTAATCCTTATCATAATCACTTTTTATTCGTGTGGTGGTCATTCTATTGAGCACTCCACTGCAACACGATACACCATACCCCATGACTGACCGCCCTGACCTAGCCACCGCAATTCAATTCAATCGTGAGCACTTGGGTAGTACGCCCTGGGCCGACGCTTTGGGTCGCGCCTCTCGGGTCGAGGCCACTGTGCTCACATGGGCACGCGAACGGACGCGCCCTGCGACGACGGTCTCCGCCTCCACCGCACACAATGCAGCTTCCGCAGACCCAGAGTATGCGAGCACTGACAGGGACCTGATGGTCAAGGATCAAGCAGACGACGAGAAGGAAAACGACTGGTGGACTTGTCCCGCGAAAAGGCTGGAACGACCCCCTGCTGGAGTGGAATGTGAACTGAAGGCGTTTCAAATGGATGGCCTCAGTTGGCTCGTCGACCGATACGAACGCAAGGTGAACTGCCTATTAGGCGATGAAATGGGCCTCGGCAAGACTGTACAGAGTGTTGCATTCGTCCAGTACGTCCGAGAGTCGTACCGGATTTCGAACCGTCCTTCAACTCCTATCCTAGTGATCTGCCCCTTGTCGATGATCTCGTCGTGGAAAAATGAGTTCGCTCGCTTTGCCCCCAACGTGCCGGTCTTCTTGAACATTGGCAACGCATCCGACCGAGAGTCAACTCAATCCAATCTATTCAAGCAGCTTCGACAGAGTGGCGGTTCGTATTGTCCGGTGCTTCTCACGACCTATGAACTCGCGCTGAATGATATGGATGCACTCAGCTACGACCACACCTTCGGAGTCAAGCGACCATGGGCGGCTTGTATCGTCGATGAAGCTCATCGACTCAAGAGCAGCTCAAGCGCTCTCCATACCGTCCTCAGAACTAAGTATAGCCTGAGACATGTGGTGTTGCTCACGGGCACACCGACGCAAAACACAGTTATCGAATTGTGGTCACTTCTAGCCTTCCTTGCGCCGAAGCTCTTCAATGAGAATCAACTGAGTGAGGAGACGTTTCAAGCCGCCTTTGGACTACTCAAAGACCGACCAACGACAAAAGACGCAGTGGTCGATGAAGAGTACGAGCGAGGGCTCGAGGCCCTGCGCCAGTGCATTGCCTTGCGCATTCATAACATTTTACGCATTTTCATGCTGCGAAGAACTAAGAAGGGCGTTCAACTCAAACTACCTCCCAAGCATGAAACTATGGTTATGTGCGGCCTTACTGAGATTCAGAAGCAAGCTTACCGTGCAATTCTGAGTCGCAATATCAAGTTTCTAGCTGGCGGATCATCTATGAGCAGCACTGTGAGCCTGCAGAACATAGTTGCGTCTCTTATGAAAGCCTCCAACCACCCTTATCTATTTCCTGGCGTTGAGCCTGAGCCCTACGAGGAGGGTGACCATCTATGGCAGGCGAGTCACAAGTTGGCATTTTTGGACAAGTTGTTGCCACTCCTACGTGAACGAAAGCGGAAGGTACTGATCTTCTCAACCTCCACTGCCATGCTAGATATTCTCCAGGACTATCTGACATACCGCAACTATGTTTGGGAACGTCTAGATGGCTCAGTACGAGGAGAGGAGCGCTTCGCTGCAATTGATCGCTTTCAGGGTGCGGATCATGATGAAGAAACTGCATTTGTGTTTTTGCTTTCAACTCGAGCCGGTGGTCAGGGTCTTACCCTGACTGCTGCAGACACAGTCATCTTTTTCGACTCAGATTTGAACCCCGCCATCGACAAGCAAGCCGAAGCTCGATGCCACCGTATTGGCCAAACGAAGCCAGTCTTAGTATTTCGCCTGGTCACCAAGAACACCCCTGAAGATCTTTTCCTCAAGAGGTCCGCCCAGAAGCTCGCCATGACATCTCGTATCCTCGCAGAGGATGATCTCGTAAGGAATGTCGTGGGTGTGGTTGCTGGTGCCGACTCCGTTGCGGGACATGCAGGAACGGGCAGATTGGACAGCGGCGACCTTGTGATATCCGAGCAGGCTTTGGAAGAAGCCATTTGCTATGGTGCAGATTTGGCGTTCCGAGAAATATCTGATGCGAGCGCCAGCTCTTCCTCATCCTTGGAAAAGTCTATTAATCAGCAGTACTTCTCGACATCATGTGTCGAATGGACCCCGACCATGGTCAAGAATATTTTATCACAAGCTGAATACGCCCTAACGAGCTGTGGTGTATCGGGTGAATCCATTTCAACCGTCGATGCCGCGGATGAAAGCAGCATCTCCTTGTTGAATGCTGATGCTGCTGCTGACGAGATTACAGCAAGCTCCACCGCCGCGATGAGTAGATCGAGCCAGGAGGTCTCTCTCAGTGCTCTCGATGCGCAGATTCAGCAAGGTATCAATGCTGGGAAGAATCTGCTTGCGGCCTTGCGTGCAAGCGTTGAGGAAGAAGAGAAAGAAAGGAAGAGCAGCATCGACTTTGATTCAACGTCGCGGGGTCGTGGAGGAGGAGGTGGAGGTCGGTTACTCTCCCTGGAGGATATCTTTACGCAGCGCAGAAAACGACAAAGCTCAGGCGGAAGGAGTTCGCCCGGACCTGACAATGTTAAGCGCGTTAAGAAGCTTTCAGATGAAGAGCTAGCTGCTCGTGCTGAAGCAAGAAAGGCTAAGCAAGCCGCCTTCTGGGCAGAGGTCGGATATGTCTCTGCGAACCTGCCCGAGCCTGATGCAGATGTAATGACTGCCGTAGAAGACGCGATGTTTATGGGTGGCAGCAGTGATGGTACAAACACCAAGACCAACATGTTCTATGTATTTGGAGATGCAAGTGCCCCAGAGTACACATTGGACTCGCGGCAGGCGGATTCTCAGTATTTTGGCTATTATTCGGATTATATTGAGGGCTCAAACGCGCCCAGCCCATTGCTTGCCGAAGCACAGAGCGCTTTTGCCAGGTGCCGCGGCTTCATCATTCTCAACGCTGTGGATAACAGTGGTAGCTTTGGAAGAGGTGCCTATTTAGCAAAGCTGGCAGATCGCTGCCCTACGTTGGTTACGAAGTATGCACAGGCAGCTGATATGGACGACTTGCACTATGGTGACGCACAGCTCGTCCCTATCGATGAAAAGGAGGCTAAAGCGGACAGTATGCAGTCGAATAACGTAGCTCATGCCTATATTTGCAATCTCATTGTGTATAAGCGAGGCCAAGATGGGAAACCACCTCAGTTGTCTTTGAATGCGGTCGCCCAAGCCATCGACAAGATTCGAGCCTTCGCATTCCAGCATAACCTGTGTGTCGTGACCCCTCGAGTCGGAGCGGGAACTGGACGAGGCAAAACTCGAGACAAGAGCTGGTACTCGTATGAACGAATTATGAAAAACCATCTGGCTGCTAGTGGTGTGAGCGTGTTTGTGTTCTACTACCCACGCCGATCGCTGCGTCATCATGGGGCTCCAACTCGGCAACCACAACCACCCGGGCTTACGGCAAGGGACCTTCCTCAGTCAACGGATAGACTCGTGTCAAATCCGACCGGCACTCGGACTGACAAGACAACAGACGGAGGTGGCGTAAATATTGCTGATTTTGACCAGATATTATCAGAGGCCGTAGAATCTCGCAATTCGCAGGCTAAACCTCCAGCCTCCTCTGAACTGGGTGTTTTGGGCGAGTTCCTTGAGAATGTCGACAATCAAACGTTCAAAGAGATGACGAACGCATCTCAAGACGGTAGCCTTGATACCAACAAGTCCCATCAAGCAGATGCCATGTCGTGGGCCGAGACAGACTCCATGCTGACTTCAGTCCCCTCCGTTCGTCCGAATGCAGACTGTTTTTGGAATTACAACGGGGACCCCAGGGCGCTTCCAGTGGACGCGCCTTGGGCACCACTATTCGATACAAGTAGTCGACTGTGGCGTCCTGCATCAACACTAAAGCAGATTCCGTTCGGGATCCGCTTCTCAAGTCGCCGTAGACGCACTGTAGACGAAGAGCCGTCAGTGCAACCTAGCGTGATGGAAACAGGTGCTCAAGCTGCACAACCAATGGTCCTTGAGACTGCGCAAGTGGGTGTCATCGATGAACTGCTGCAAGAGCTAGAGGAGCAAGACTTACGAAGAGGAATCGAAGCAAGTTTGCGAGATAATCAACCAGTCCAAAGCTCAATTGAACCAAAGGACGGCGTATCACAGACCGCGATTCAAGATCCTCAGGCGCAGCTGTCGCCACAGTCCTCCACGATGTACGCGCGGTCCCCACCTACAGCCATGAGCAATGCAGACGGCACTGATAATGATTATGACGAAGAATTGATCTTCCAAGGCTTCATCTTTTCGATATGCCCTGATCTGTCCAAGACCTCACAACTGTGGAAGCAGCTCCATCGTTCCATCATTGGTTGTGGAGGCCGTCTCGACCCAACACTTTGGTCAAACTTCGCAGCAATGTGGAACTACATGCCAATATCTCCTCACACGGATAAACCTGACGAATGTCCTATTATTGTGCAGGCTCCGGGCCAACCTGCACCGATAATGGTATCGGCAAGTTACGTCCCCATGTCCCTGCTGGAAGGAACCGCAGAGGACCCATTTAAGTACGAATGGAAATAGGACCATGGCGAGTGTGTACCTACTGATAATCAGCTAGTTCTATTGTAGTATACCATTTGTTAACTAAAGCTATGGGCTCAACCTCGATTGTAGGAGTCGTCCCACTTCGAGAAGCCTTCTCTCCGAAAGTGCCGGGCCCATGAGCTGCATGCCAACTGGAAGCGAGACGCCGTTACCAGCACTGTCGGCTGCGTCACTTGGAAGATCACCAACAGGAACATTGAGAGCGGGTAGACCTGAAAGATTTGCGAAAACGGTCATCAAGTCGTCGAGGTAAAGACGAACAGGATCGGTCTTGGCGTGGGTGGCGATTTCGTCCACCAACGGTGCAGTGCTAGTTGCCGTGGGGAATAGAAGAATATCGACTAAATTATCCGAACTGGCGGCGCTGTCACCCAAGACCTTTGACAACTCGGAACGAATCTGCTCTCGAACGACCATGGCGCGATGGTAGAAGTCGCGATATGTGCCACTTGAAAGGACAAAATTACCAATAAAGATACGACGCTGGACCTCTTTGCCAAAGAACTTGCTTCGAGTGTCAGTATAGGCTCGTTCAAGCAAGTTACCTTTGGTGGACCCCGAATCCTTTGAGGAGTCCTCAAGTGCAGCAAGATAGTTCTTCTCGTGAACTTCTGCATTAAATGTGCTTGGTCCGTAGCGAACACCATCATAGCGAGATAGATTACTGACGGCCTCCGCGGGTGCAATTGTATAGTAGCATGGCAATGCAGCACGCAATGAAGGGAGATTCACGGGCACAATTTCACAGCCCAACGAGGCCAGAGTGTCTGCGGCCTCCTGCCACTTCTTGCGCAGAGCAAAGGGGAGCTCAGTTACGTTCAGATCGACGGGCAAGCCTACTCGCAGACCTTTTAGCGTGCTTCCTGCATCGGTTGGAATGTCCTGTTTGGGCAGCGTGTGGATGCAAGTGGAGTCCAACTCGTCTTGGCCTTGAATGAGCTCCAGTGTGGCCTTGGCGCATTCCGAAGTTCGAGTAATGATACCGGGACAATCAAGGCTAGAACCATAGGCAATCAAACCCCAGCGTGAAAGCAGACCGTAGGTGGGCTTCAGACCGACAAGACCACAGTAGGACGCAGGTAGACGTACAGAACCACCGGTGTCACTTCCCAGTGCCACAAATGTGGCGCAAGTCGCCACTGCAACTGCCGATCCCCCTGAAGAACCACCTGGACTACGAATACCTGCCGCATCGGAAGATGCCGGGTGGTAGCACGGCCCACTGTGCGAATTCAAGTTGAAAGAACCCATACCAAACTCGTCCATGTTCGTCTTACCCACGATAACCGCACCGGCATCGATTAGCCTCTGTACTACGGTGGCTGTATAAGGGCTCACAAACGTACTCAGAACACCTGACGCTGCTGTTGTGAGTGTGCCTTGCATGCAAAAGTTGTCCTTAATGGCAATAGGCACTCCATCGAGCAGACTTCGCCGTGCTTGCCCAGCGCGTCGGCGAGCATCGCTCGCTCTAGCGGCCTCAAGGGCTTCGTCTTTGAGAACGGTGACAAATGCATTAAGTTGCCTGGTCTCTTCAATACGCGCAAGTGATGCCTTGACAAGTTCCTCCGAAGTGATCTCCCCTGACTCCAGTGCCTGTGCGATCTCGGCCACAGTCTTGGTGAGAATCGGAGCAGGTGGTGGAATCGGTTTGGAAACGCGGTCTGATACGGGTGCTGTCTCGGGCGCAACCATGAAAGAGCGGGCGGAAACCGCCAAGACTGAGGTGGGAACGAAGTTGGTCACACCATGACTCCATGTCCTCTGTACACATACTTCATTTACGTTGGGAGAGGGCGAAGTGGCGATTTGTCCGAAACTCGATGTGGCGAGTTTGCGCGGATGCGACGACTGTATCGCATGGCGGATGAATCCGCGCAACGACCTGTCCAGCACGGACCTCATGGGTGATATTATGTCAGTGTCGCGCCCGCAGGGTAACTACTTTCGCAATCTTCACCAGAATGGAAAAAGTGAGTTGTTGCACTTTATTTCACGCGTGACATTGTGTGATATGGATTCTGAACCTCGATAAAAACCCCATGATATATCGTTTTCTGGTAGTATAAATCACCTTCACTCTTGGTTAATGCAGCCCTACACAGGCTTCCCTGAAAACTCGCACGATGTCGATCTTCCTCACGCTCAGCCCATCGACAACTCTCCATTAACCCCGATATAGCGCAAGGTGACTGAGTTCAGGTGCGCAATACTTAGCCATTGATGTATCTGCTCATATTCGCGCTGGCACTGTCCGTGATTCTCGCGAGGTTCCAGCTATGGAAATACCGCTTCCCTTCTCCCTACCAGACCATCCTGACCGAGCTTGCGAAGCCCGAGAGCGGGACCAAGACGCTGCGGAATAAGGTGGCTCTCATTACGGTACGTTAGTACTGATGTGATATGTTGTATGATAGCATGGAAAGGTGGCGTTCGCTGCTTTAAGGCTTCATTGATCACTGCAGCTTCATCTGCAGACATCCCATCCAGAACATAACGTCTCAGCACTCGGCTGAGAGCACTTGGACTGGTTGTCTCAATTCCTCTGTATCTGCTTCATATCTTCCATACCATTTTATAGGGAGGTACAAGTGGTATCGGATTCGAAGTTGCATTTGCACTGTCTCTCGCAGGTTGCAATGTTGTAATCACTGGCACCAACCGTTTGGATCTTGAGGTAAGTGTGAGAGATTGTGAGCTCTATTGAGTTGAAATGCATGAAATCGCATTGTATGTCCTGTGAAATGTGAGTTTGTGGCATCACTCACGCCCTATTCCTCTTCCCTATTCCCTCTTGTGCGTGCTTCTTTATAGCGAGCTCAAAGGCGCCTCCACGAACTCGGTAGTCCTTACGGAAGCATTTCTTGTATTGAAATGGATCCACTTGATTTAACCTCCATCCGTGCAGGTGCCCGTCATTTCTTAGCAATGAATCTACCTCTGCACTATCTCATCCTAAACTCAACCGTGAAGCACCTTCCTCCAGGTGTCGAAAGATCGGTGCAAGGTCTCGAGCCGATCTACGCATGGAACCATCTCTCCCACAACTACCTCGCTAAACTCCTTATGCCCAAGCTCCAAGCAACTGCATTTGAATGGGAGAGGGAAGTCCCAGATATGCCCCGTATGGCAGCCTCTCGTGCCACATGCGGCCTCAGTGGTGCGGTTGCTTCACGCATCATTGTTCTGACTTCAGACGCCTATGAAGAAGCATATCCAACGGGTCGAGACAACTCCAAGACGTCGATCAGCATTCCAGACTGGTTCCCGCAGCACACGCCAGCACCAGCTGAAGAAGCAGCGACAGAAAGCACGTCAGACTTGGCCAAGCTCGCCGAACTCAGAAGTACCAAGTACAAGTGCCCCGATGCACCGTGGTTGAAGACTCCACAAGAGGTGAGGTATGCGAGATCAATGCTTTGCAATCTTGCACTAGCAGTTGAACTGGACGCAGTGTACGGTTCTGGTGCTTCAGAGTCTGTCCAGAGCAAAGGCCGTATCATTGTGACTGCGGTTTATCCAGGTGCATACCTCGCAACATCTGATCGCTCATTGACGCATCCAAAGAGTTTAGGGGTTCGGCTCACGTCCTTCCTCATTGCTCCTTTCGTTCTGAACACGCAGAAAGCGTCCACTACTGCAGTTTACTGCACTGTGGGCCCGTTTGTCAAGTCAGGACAGTATTACAACTCCATGCAGCGAGCAGAAATTTATTGCCCACCATCAATTAACTTCGATCAACTCCGCAAAGCCATCATCAAACATGCCGACCACCTGCTCGATCCCTATCCAAAAACAATTACGCTTGTAACTCGAGTACCAGAGACTAAGTCCAGGCCGAACCCACAGCCACTCTCAGCATCAGCACCCAAGGGGCCTCAACGAACGCAGCACATGGCGCCCTCGTCGCAGAAATCAACACAAGAGGCCCAAGAAGTTAAGAGTCGGACAGATAATGTCGTATCCTCGAGCGTAACCACTGCAGATCACTCGGATCCACACTCGGACGAAGATGGTGACAAGGCTACAGAATCCGCACCTCTCCTGCATGAGAGCAACTAACTGTATATATCTCGAATGTTTTAGCAAAAAATCGTCAATACAGTTGACCGATATATTATTTTGAGGCTTTATTCATCAGTGTGCAAGTTGTATCTTAACTACGCTTATTGCCCATAATCTGAGCTCTAAGCGCTTCTCCACTCAAAGCGATACCAGCTTGCTTCGTTTCCACGCGAGCTTTATACTGCTTCTCTTCATTTGTCTCGAGATCATCGAGGGAACCTCGAGCAGTCGCAAGTTCGACACCCATAGCCCTCAGTCGCCGTTCTTGCTCCTGCTTCTTCCTGAGCAGTTTTTCCTGCTTGTTGAGACCAGAGAACTGGCCATGGAAGTGTTGTGAGAGATATTTCCATGCCTCAATCGTACTTAGTTCTCTGCCCTGATCATCCGTTCGGCGGATCACGATACCACCTTCCTCATCACTGTCATCAGTAGTCTTGTGCTTCTGGAGCACGCCCTGTTCGCGTAATCGGTCCAGTATCCCTGCGATCCCACCCTTCCGCTTGGGTTCCACTAAGGAGAAATGCTCCTCGCCCTCTTGCGAGACGTCCACATTTGTGTCGATTGCGGAGATGTCTACTTTGCGCGTTCGCTCCTCCTCACCATCAGATGCATTCTCATCGACTTGATATTGTTTAACACGCTTGGTACTCGGACCTGTTGAGGAACCTGTAGTATATCGTGGAGGAGTACTGCTGGCACTAGCCTCTTGAGTCCGTTCCGCCTTAACTGAGGCTGGATCTGAGGTTGGCTCTAGTTTAACGGGAGCATCTGTCATCTGAGAGTCCTGGATGCGATGAATAGCCTCTTCCTTGATTCTACGCAGAATAGCCTGGGCAGCACTCTCGTCTTCGTCATCTTCGTTGACACCAATCGTGCTCACCAGATCCAGCGCGCTGCCGCCTCCGAATTTGATCCGACCACGTTGCGTATTGGAGTCCTGCCTCGCAGCATGGGACGACAAGAAGTCTTCATCCTCCTGCTTAATCTGAGTCTGGGTGGTGCTATGCTGTTGCTGTGATTCTTGTTGAAGTTGTTGCTGCTGGAGCCGCATTGCCTCTGCACGCTCTTTCATGAGTCTACCGAACTCTTGCCGTTTCCTTCGAGCCTCTGCTGCTGCCGCCAAACGTTGCTGAAGACGCTGAGCTTTTAATGCACTCTGGTATTCTTCCTCTTCTTCACCGCGTAGGGCGTCAACGTCTGCAGAGGCCGCAGCCCTGCGGATCATCCTCTCAGTTTCTTCCTCAGCTTTCTTCAATGCTTTGAGATAGTTTGAGTCACTCAACGCGACCCTGCGTTGTAGGATGTCTGCCGTGTTATCTCCCGTCGAGCTTGTGGGTGAACTAGCTGCAGCGGCGTTTGAATCCGTGGCTATTGAAGACGAGAGCGACGTAACCGCCGGCTCCGATGATAATTGAGGCTTCTTACGAGACGCACGCGATCCTACATCCGCAGGCTTGCCGCTGGCTTCTGCCTGCACGCTGATGCCATCAGTTGTGGTCGCCACCACATCGTCGAGCGTCAGTGGTTTGGCAGGTACCGCCACGTCCGCCGCCGCCGCCGTCTCATCGGAATTGAATTTTCCACCTTTCTTCTTCTTTTTCTTAAACGAGGGTGCTTCGGTCTCTGGTGGAAGATGATCACTGGAGAGGGCGTACATCGCATATCCGGTTTCCTCGCCGACGCCTGTGGACCCCGCTCCACCCAAGTAGGCTGGAAGAGCTGCATCAAGTGCGGCAATCTCACCCAGATCCTCTGCCAGCTTACGCTGCATAGCCTGGGCTAGTGCTGAAGACTCGACCTCGCTACCTAGACGGAAACCTGCCTCCTTGCTGCTGTCAACGTCATCATCGTACTGTGCCAAAAGTGTCGAGTCGTCGTCGTAGTTGTACACATCGTAGGCAGGCCGCTTCGCCTTCTTCTTCGCCTCCACTATCTTCTTATACTTTGCGAGCTCCTTAAGCTGGATGCTCTCAAGTTCGTCCTCACTCAGTTCAAGCTCCTCATCGTCCTTGATCTCGTGTAGCTTCTTCTTGCCCAGCACACTCGTGTCCTTAAGAGTGAGCACGATCTCCTCTCCAACGGCAAGCTCATCGAAGCCGTGGGCAACTTTCAGCCCCTCGAGATCGCGTGAGGTGTAGCTGTCATGTTCCTGTTGCTTCCGTCGCTTAGCGGCCGCGCGTTTCGCCTCGAGCTCCTTCTCCCTCCGCTCGCGCTCTGCGTTCTTCGCAACGAGCTCCTTATGGCGAAGAATCCAATCTGACGCCGATGCGTCCTTCGCAGCCACAGACACTTCATCAGTCGACATCCGGAGTGTCGGCAGCGTGCCACCTCTGTTGATTGGCGCTAGAATATGGGCCAGGTGGGGTGAATGCGGTCCATACGTGAGATACACTCCATAGTTTAATTACTTCTGTCGATATGGGACGGAAAAGCTACATTTCGACACATCCCAAGGCCCGGTCATTGTCATAAATACACTAATGAATTCGTACACACATGGCCAATATTATATCTAAGTTTTATAACACACCCGCAGGGCTCATCCGAAGATTCCATCTCCCATACATTGTAGGACATTATTTGAATTCCGTCATTCGCTGGGCTTTCGCCGCCCGTTGCTGGGGGATCTGGGACCATTCGTGAGTGTTCCCTCGGGAATCGTCGTCGGAGGATACCTGCGACGAGGGCGTTGGCCAAGTTCGGTCGCAGATGCCCTGGACCCATCGCACTGGCGCAGTTTAACCGTCGCGAGAGTTGGGAAAAGCAAGATCATAGGGTCGCTCTCAAGAGTTGAATATATGGATGGCAAGGATTGTGATTGGAATGGAAGGATAACAAAGCGGCTTAACTCACAACTGAACACTATATTTTAACTTATAACCCCTGCTACAGCGGCGCAACACCTCCAGAAATGCGCTCTTCCGTCGTCTTCGCCGAGCTAAAACAAGGCGAGAACTTGGTATGTATTCAGATCGAGATGGGGCGACTTTCGAATTGCCTTGATTATAGCATCCGTGTGTGTGTCATCCGATCAGCTAACGTTCTAGTATGCGCTATATCCCACACCAACGCTCTCTAGGCATGTGTGGACTGCGGAAGAAAACACCCTCAGTGGGCCTCAGTGACGTATGGAAGTTGGATCTGCATTGAGTGCAGCGGGATTCACCGCGCGCTGGGAGTCCACCTCAGTTTTGTACGGTCTATTACGATGGATACCTGGAGCGAGAAGCAGTTGGCAATGATGCAAGCCGGCGGAAATGCAAAACTTAAAGCGTTCTGGAAGGAACAGAAGTTTCCAGACGGGCTCACGTTCGAGCAGAAGTATGACAATGTCGCAATGGAAGCGTATCGCAATTATATTAAGAGCCTTGCTAGTGGCAACACAAGTGCAGAGCCCCCTCCGTTCATTGGATACATCCCCAAGAACTCCTCCAACGCGGCTTTGGCGGCAATGTCAAACAGTCAGTCCAATTCAACCAGTGGTCGCCCAAGTACTAGTATTGCGGGATTGCGAGTCGGTGGGGGCCCTGATAGCACAGTGAGGCCTCCAACCTTCAATTCGGTTACACCTGTCGCGGCAGCACGGTCATCGTCAGGAAGTACCGGAGGAGTACCAGGGGAGCGTAAGTACGCGGGCTTCGGTTCAGACTCATTCGACAACGACGCTACAACATCAGCAGGTTCCTCGTCTTCTTCAGCATCGTCATATGGTCATGGCGCTAGTGGTACTGGCGGTGGCGACTGGTGGTCAACGCTTGCAGCCGCTGCGAGCATCGCAACTCAGAAGGCAAAGGAAGTCACTCAGGCTGCCAAGGCCAACCTTGCGTCAGTGGATGTTAGTGTCGTGAAGAAAGCCGTTGATCCAGAAAAAGTAAAGAGTGCACTGAGTGCTGTATCTGAATTTGTTGTGGATTCGCTGGTTGGAGCACCTGCTGCACCAGCGCCGACATCATCAGCCGCAAGCTCAGTCTCACCCACATCTGGGTACAATAGCAATGGCAGTAGCAGTAGCAGTAGCCGGCACCCATCTGCAATCGCATCCTCTACACCCGCAGATCCGCTTTTCCCAAGCACGATACCCAAGTCAGTAACCAAATACGAAGGATTTGGTTCATCTTCTACCC
>Ga0182741_1003000_pt1 | contig 18550 bp, 16 predicted proteins | sample eDN5th37CBELigOP_FD_128874 | JGI IMG/M metagenome (GOLD analysis project Ga0182741, IMG submission 128874) | Enriched Organic Plus compost microbial communities from Emeryville, California, USA - eDNA 5th pass 37_C BE-Lig OP (version 2) (version 2) ... | reverse complement strand
GGGCGCCTTCCTCGGTGTGGAGGTGTTCCGCTGGCTCAGGCTGCTCGGCCAGGCCGACCTCGTCGTTTCGCTCTCCTATCTGATCTTCCTGGGCGTCATCGGCGCGCTGATGCTCAGCGAGTCGCTGTCATCCATCCTGCGCCGGCGACGGGGCGAAGCGCCCAAGCCGCGCCGGGACCGACGCCCGCCGTGGCTCTACGGCCTGCCGTTCAAGGTCCGGTTCCCGCGCTCTCGGCTCTATATCAGCGTCGTTCCGCCGGTGCTGCTCGGCGTCTTCGTAGGCGTACTGTCCGCGATCATGGGCGTCGGCGGCGGTTTCGTGCTGGTCCCGGCCATGGTCTATATCCTGCGCATGCCGGCGGGCGTGGTCGTCGGCACGAGCCTCTTCCAGATCATCATCACGACGTCTCTCACCAGCGTGCTCCAGGCCGGCCGCAACCAGACGGTCGACATCGTGCTCGCGACCTTGCTGCTGGTTGGCGGCGTGCTCGGCGCCCAGGTCGGCGCCCGGGCCTCTTCCCGTTTCCGGGCCGAGGAACTTCGCGCCGTCCTGGCCCTCATCGTCCTTGCGGTGGGCCTACGGATGGGTCTTGGGCTGTTCTTCAATCCGAGCGAGCCCTTCGAACTGATGGCGGCGAACGGATGAGCACCTACGCGCCGCCCCCCGACACGCCGCCTGCCGTCTCCGCGGCCCTGACGACGGCCAACGTGCAGGTGACGTCCAGCTTCCGGGGCGCGCGAATCGTGCTCTATGGCGCGGTTTTCGATCCCACCCTGAAGCCGAGCGACGTGGTGGTGATCGTGCGCGGCCCCGACGCGCCGTTGCGCCTGGCGCGCAAGACGCGCATCGCAGGCATATGGGTCAACTCCAAGCCGGTGGTGTTCGAGGGGGCGCCCGGCTTCTACATGGCCGCGTCCACCCGCCCGCTGGGCGAGATCGCCAGTTTCAGCACGCTGCGCCGGCTCGGCGCGGGCGTCGACCACCTGCGGATCAATGCGCCGCTCGAGCAGCGGACCGAGACCCGCTACGGCGTGCGCGACGTCGTGGTGAGCCGGCTGGGGCCCGACTATCTGGACTGGCGCCGTGCGGTGGTGCGGCTGAAGGAAAAGGCCGGTCTCTACGCGGCCGACGACGACGGGGTGGCGTTCGTCGATCGCGGGCTCTTCAAGGCGGAGATCGACCTGCCAGCCGGCGCGCCGATCGGCGCCTATTCGGCCGAGATCTTCCTTTTTCAGGACGGTCAGCCGGTGTCGCGGCGCATGCGGGGCCTCACGGTCGAGAAGGTCGGGCTGGAGCGCGCGCTCTATGTCTTCGCCAACAACCGGCCGTGGCTCTATGGGCTGGCTTCGGTCGTGATCGCGCTCGGCGCCGGCTGGCTCGCCTCCGTGGCGTTCAGGAGGAACTGATCCGTTGGACATCCGCGCCGATACAGGAGGAGATGGCCGCGCGCCAAAGCCGCTTTGGGCGATCGCGCTTGCCGGCCTTGCGCCCTTTCCCGCGGCCGCGCTGACCTATCTCTATGGGCCTGATGGGACGAAAGCCGCCGCGCTTTCCGTCCTGCTCACCTGGTCGGCGGTGATGCTGGGTTTTCTGGGTGGCGTGCGCTGGGGCCTTGAGAGCGGCCGGGCCGAACCGCGGTGGACGAGGCTGGCGCTGTCTGCGGTTTCGCCTATCGCCGGATGGGCGTTGCTCTTTGCGCGAGAGGCGGTGGCCATTCCATGGCTGCTTGGCGGCTTCATGGCCGCGTTCATCCTGCAGTGGCTCTATGATCACTCGGCGCCGGACGTGCCGGCCCGCTATCCGAGGCTAATGACCGCCCTGACCCTGGGAGCCTGCGTCTCCCTGGCCATGGCTATGGAGCAGGCGCTGAAGCTCTGAGCGTCAATCGTGGGCGAGCGAGCGCCAGCCCACGGCGTGGACGCGGCCCGCGCCCAAGGCGCCGCAGAGCGGCTGTCTTGCGAACAGCCCGGCGAAGGCTTCGTGCCGCACGTTGAGGCCGCCGGCATAGGCGCCGAAAGCCGGCGCCACCATGCGCTCGCCGTCAGTGACGAAGCAGCGTCGGCGCACGCTGCCGCCGCTGGCGACCACCCGCGCGCAGGGGTGCAGGTGCCCGGCCACTTCGCCGGGTTGCGCGCCATGCGTCGGCTCGTGACGCAGGATCAAACCATCGACGGCGATCTCGTCTCGCACCTCGCCCGGCAGCGCTTTTGGACCGTCAGCGTCGTGGTTGCCCACCACCCAGACAAGGCGCGTGAAGCCCGCGAGGGCGCGCAGGGCCTCGGCGTCCTCCCGTGCGAGCCGATCTTCGGACCGGCGGTCGTGGAAGGTGTCACCCAGGAGAACGATCGCATCGGGCATGGTGGCCATGGCTTCGGCCTGCAAGCGACGAAGCGTGTCGCGGGTGTCGTAGGGCGGCAGCATCTGGCCGCGAGCGGCATAGGCGGAGCCCTTTTCGAGGTGGAGATCCGCCACCACCAGCATCCGCGAGGCTTCGATCCAGAGGGCGCCGCTCGCTCGCAAGGTGACCGCGGCCCCGTTCAGGTTCATGCGCAGGCCGCCGCAGCGGCTGGGTGCGAAGGCGTAAGCCTGTGGAGAGGCGACGGCGCTCACGACAGGGCCTCGGCGATGAGCTCTTCCTCGGCTTCGGCGAGGATCATCTCGCCGGCCTGGCCAGGCGAGCGCTCCTTGCCGATCTCCAGCAGGATCGGCACCGAGAATGGGGAGAGATGCTCCAGGGGCGAGTGGCGGATGCGGCCGGCGATGCGCGCCAGCATCTGGCCGAGACGCGCCACGTCGATCATGCCGGTCGCAGCGTCTTCGCGCGCGCAACGCAGCAGCAGATGGTCCGGCTGGTGCCGGCGGAGGACGTCGTAGACGAGGTCGGTCGAGAAGGTCACCTGCCGGCCGCTTTTCTCATGTCCCGGGAAGCGTCGTTCGATGAGGCCGGCGATGATCGCGCAGCCCTTGAAGGCCCGCTTCATCATGAAGCTCTCGGCGAGCCAAGCCTCCAAATCGTCGCCCAGCATGTCCTCGGCGAAGAGGTCGTCGAAATCGAGCCTGTCCATGGGCTTCAGCGACCAGATCGCCATGGCGTAGTCGTTGCAGACGAAACCCAAGGGGCCGACCCCCAGCCGCTCCAGCCGCCGGGTCAGCAGCATGGCCAGCGTCGTATGGGCCAGCCGGCCTTCGAAAGGATAGCAGACGAGGAAGTTGCGCTTCCCGTGCGGGAAGGTCTCGAGCAGCATTTCCTCGGCTTCGGGGATCAGCGAGTGCTCGCGCTGAACCTCCAGCCACTCGCGCACGTCCGCCGGCAACACCTTCCAGTGCTCCTGGTCGTACATCAGCTCGCGCACCCGCCTGGCCAGGAAGGTCGAGAGCGCGAACTTCGAACCGCCCCAGGACGGCATCTTCGGATCGCGATTGTTGGCGGGGGTGACGAGGACGTCGGTTCCGGTGACCGCCACCAGCGCCCAGACCTGGCCGGCGAAGACGAAGGTGTCGCCGGGGTCGAGCATTTCCAGCATGCCCTCCTCGACCTCCCCGATCTTGCGGCCGCCGCGGCGCTTGCCCATGGCCACACGCACCGAAAGCATGGCGGGCGAGACGATCGCGCCGACGTTCAGGCGATGGCGCTGGGCGGTCTCGGCGTTGCGCACCCGCCAGCGGCCGTCGAGGCCCTTCACGATCCGCTTGAAGCGGTCGTAGGTCTTGAGCGCATAGCCCCCGGTCGAGACGAAATCGACGACCTGCTCGAAGTCTTCCCAGGCGAGATCCAGGTAGGGACCGCAGGACCGAACCTCGTCGTACATCTCGAGGAGATCGAACGGCTCCGAACAGGCGCAGCCCATGACATGCTGGGCGAGCACGTCCAACGCGCCCACACGGGTCGGCTCGCCGTCGAAGCGGTTTTCGGCGATGGCCTCGCGTGCGGCCTGGCATTCGAGCATCTCGAAGCGGTTGGCTGGCACGAAGAGCGCGCGGCTCGGCTCATCCAGCCGATGGTTGGCGCGGCCGATGCGCTGGACCATACGTGATGCGCCCTTGGGCGAAGCGAGCTGGATGACCAGGTCGACATCGCCCCAGTCGATGCCGAGATCGAGGGTCGAGGTGCAGACCACGGCGCGAAGCTCACCCCGGGCCATGGCGGCTTCGACCTTGCGGCGCTGTTCGGCCGCCAGGCTTCCGTGGTGAAGGGCGATGGGCAGACTGTCCTCGTTCAGCCGCCAGAGCTCCTGGAACGCGAACTCGGCCTGGAAGCGGGTGTTGACGAAGACGAGCGCGGTTCGCGCCTTCTTGATGGCGTCGTAGACCTCCTCCATGGCGTGCTTGGCGGTGTGGCCGGCCCAGGGCACGCGCCCCTCCGACAAGAGGACATCGACGATCGGCTGAGCGCCGCCGGGGCCGCGGACGAGAGCGACGGTTTCCTGGGGCGGCGGGCCTCCCGCCTCATCCTGTCTGCCATAGGCGAGCCAGCGACGGATGACGTCGGGATCGTCCACCGTAGCCGAGAGGCCGACCCGGCGAAGGTTCGGGGCGAACTGCTGCAGCCTGGCCAGATCGAGCGCCAGCAGGTCGCCACGTTTGGAGCCGTGCAGGGTGTGGATCTCGTCGAGAATCACGCAGGCGAGATTTTCGAAATAGAGGCGCGCGCCTTCCCAGGCGCAGAACAGCGCCAGCTGCTCGGGGGTCGTGAGCAGGATATCCGGGGGCTTCACCCTCTGCCGCTGGCGACGCGAAACGCCGGTGTCGCCCGTTCGGCTTTCGGCCACGATCGGCAGGCCCATCTGGAGGATCGGCGCCATGAGGTTCCGCTCGACGTCGACGGCCAAGGCCTTGAGCGGCGAGATGTAGAGCGTGTGGATGCCGCGCGGGCTGTTGGCCGGCGCCCGTTCGGCCAGGTCGATCAGGCTGGGCAGGAAACCCGCCAAGGTCTTGCCGCCGCCGGTCGGCGCGATCAGCAGGGTGTCGCGACCCTCGCGCGCCTTGGCGATCATCTCCAGCTGATGGCCGCGCGGGCTCCAGCCTCGGCCCTCGAACCAGGCGGAAAACTTCGCAGGAAGGAGATCGTGCGCGAGCGCCGCGGCGTCAGCCATGTCCCAATATGATGTTCTTGTTCCGTTTCGTGCAAGGCGCCCGCTGTGATCGCCAGCCACATCCTGCTCGCGCGGTCGGGCGTCTCTCAGGCGTGAGCGGCCGGCCCTCGCGCTACGGCTCTTGGGCCCGGAGCCGAATCGAGCTGCGCTGCTCAGGCGGCGAGTTCGGGGGAGGCGCAGATGAGCCTTGAAGGAGATCTCTCCATTCGGCGGCTGCATGGCGCCGAATTGGACGATCAGGCCATTGCCGAGATCATCGATCTCATTGCAGAGGCGGCGCCGGGACGTAAGGCGTTGGCGCAGACGACGCTGCTCCGCATGGCCGCTCGCGGTCCTTTGCTGGTCGCCAGACGTCCCTGCGGCCGCGATCCCGAGATCGTCGCGGTCGCGGGGCTCTTTCCCGATGGGGAGAGCGCAACGGCGCTGATCGCCATCCATCCGTCATACAGATCCCCGTCGTTGCGGCGGCGAATGGCCCGGCAGCTGCCCGCCCTCGCAAAGTCCTTCTCGCTCTTCCGGGCGAGCGAGCGACCGCCTCTAGGCCTGCCGAGGTCGACGGCCGCCTGAGGCGGCGATCCGCACCAGATGCGCGCCTGTTTCCAGGCGCGCGCCTTGCAGCATCGTTCGCGTTCCGTTTCGGGGCGAAATCCGCTAGTCGTCAGGGGTGAATGCGCCTGCCGTGAGTCTGGATCTCGCCCCGGCCCTGGTGGTCCTGCCGGGGCCGCGCGCCGCCGTCGCCGATGCTGCTGGCGCCGAGACGATGCGCGCGCCGGACGCGCGTGACCTGTTGCAGCGTGGGCCGGTGCTGGTGGCGCACGCGTCTATGACCGCGCGGCGTCTCGGGCTCAACGCGCCGCCGAGATTGCCGGGTCTGTTCGACGCGCTGGAGCTCTACGCCTTCGTCAGGCCGGCGCGGTTCTGCGCCCCCTCCGCGGCCGGCCTTGCCCTGGCGCTCCGCCAGGCGGAGCCGCGTGGCGCGCAGGAGCAGGCCTTGGCGCTGCGCAACGCCTGCCGGCTGCTGCTCGAGGAACTCGCCGATTCGCCAGAGCCCAGCCGAGAAGAGGCTCTGGCGATCGCCGAAACCCTCATGCGCGCGGGCTGGGCCTGGGGGCCGGCGGCGGTGCAGGCGCTGCGCATGCGTCCGGTCGGCAACCAGTTCCGGACCTCGGGTCTCGACGTCTGGACCCGGATCATGGAGTGGGAGGATCAGGCCCCGCCAGGTGAGCCGAGTTCTCGCCCGATCGCGCCCGAGGACGCGGCGGGACGGCTCTCGGATCTCTTGCAACGCGCGGGCCTGGACGAGGCCAGGCCCGCGCAGGCGGAGTACGCGGCGGAGGCGGCCTTCGCCTTCCAGCCGCGCGAACGGGAGGGCGAGCCGCGGATGATGCTGGCCGAGGCCGGCACGGGCGTGGGCAAGACGCTCGGCTATCTCGCGCCTGCCTCCCTCTGGGCTGAGGCGAATGGCCCGGCCGTCTGGGTTTCGACCTACACACGCGCGCTCCAGCGCCAGATCGAGCGCGAGAGCCATGCGATTTTCCCCGATCCGAAGGTGCGGGCGAAGAAGGCCGTGGTCCGCAAAGGCCGCGAAAACTACCTCTGCCTGTTGAACTTCCAGGACATGGCCAACACCGCGCAGCTGGGCGGGGCGGATCTGGTCGGCGTGGGGCTGACGGCGCGCTGGGCGCGCGCGACGCGCGACGGCGACATGACCGGCGGAGACTTCCCGGCCTGGCTGCCGAGCCTTTTCTCGGTCCCGCCCGCCGCTCAGGCCAGCGCCGCAAACCTGGTCGATCGCCGTGGGGAATGCATCCACACCGGTTGCCAGCACTACCGCACCTGCTTCGTGGAGAAGGCGATCCGCGGCTCGCGCAAGGCCGACCTCGTCATCGCCAACCACGCCCTCGTGCTCACCCAGGCGGCGTTCGACGGCGCTCGGGCCGCGCGCGGCTCCAAGGCCGATGGAGAGACCACCCAGCTCAAGCGCATCGTCTTCGACGAAGGCCACCACCTCTTCGACGCCGCCGACGCCGCCTTCTCGGCGGCGCTTTCCGGCCAGGAGACGGCGGAGCTGCGCCGTTGGATCCGTGGCCCGGAGGGGCGAGGACGGCGCGGGCGGGGGCTGGAGGCTCGGCTCATGGACATGCTGGGCGATCGTGACGACGCGCGCCAGGCCCTGACCGACGCCATTCAGGCCGCTGCGGCCCTGCCAGGGGAGGGCTGGTCTGGACGTATCGCCCCTCCGAACGGCGAGGTGAACCCGATCGGGCCGATCGAAGCCTTCCTGGTCGCCGTGATCGAGCAGTTGCGGGCGCGCGCCGCGGCTTCGGACATCGGCATGGAATGCGCCGCGCGGCCTGCGCTGGATCTGGTGCGCGCCACGGCCCGGGACGCCGCCGTCGCCCTCGCCAAGATCGAGGCGCCGCTGCTGGCCCTGGCCCGCCATCTGGAAGACCTGCTGGACGACGAGGCCGCCCAGATCGTCACCAGCGACCGTGGCCGGATCGAGGGGGCTCTGCGCGGCCTCGACCGACGCTGCCGCATGCTGCTGCCGGCCTGGCGCTCGATGCTACGCGCCATCGATGAGGACGCAGAGGACGATCCCGACTTCGTGGACTGGTTCGACGCGACCTTCCTCTACGGGCGGGTCGTGGACGCCGCTTGCCGCCGGCACTGGGTCGATCCGACCGAGCCGCTGACCAATGCGGTGATCGCGCCCTCGCACGGGGTGCTGGTGACCAGCGCGACCCTGTCCGACGCGACCTTGGATGACCCCTTCGCCTTGGCGGAGATGCGGACCGGCGCAGCGCGGCTGCCCGACCGCCCGAAGACGTTGAAACTCGCCTCGCCCTTCGACTATGCCGCGAACGCCAGGGCCTATGTGGTCACGGACGTCGGTCGGGACGACCCGCGTCAGGTGGCGGCCGCCATGCGCGAGCTGTTTTTGGCCGCGGGCGGCGGCGGCGTGGGCCTGTTCACCGCCATTCGCCGTCTGCGCGCGGTTCATGAGCGCATCGCCGCGCCTCTGGCCGACAAAGGCCTGGCGCTCTACGCCCAACATGTCGATCCGCTGGAGGTCGGCGCCCTGGTCGATATCTTCCGGGCCGAGGAAGACGCGTGCCTGCTTGGCACCGACGCGGTCCGTGACGGGGTGGACGTGCCAGGCCGTTCGCTGCGGCTGCTCGCCTTCGATCGCGTCCCCTGGCCGAGGCCAGACATCCTGCACAAGGCGCGTCGCGCGCGGTTCGGCGGCAAGACCTATGACGACAGCGTCGCGCGCGCGCGCATCGCCCAAGCCTTCGGCCGACTGATCCGCCGCGCCGACGACAAGGGCGTGTTCGTGATGCTGGACGCCGCCGCCCCGACGCGCCTCTTCTCCAGCCTGCCGGAAGGGGTTCGGGTGGATCGGCTCGGCCTCGTCGAGGTCATCGAGGCTGTGACCGAGTTTCTCAGTGCCCCGAGCTCTTCGAGAACAGATTGATCACCAACACGCCGGCCACGATCAGTCCCATGCCCGCGAGGGCCGGAAGGTCGAGGCGCTGCTTGAACGCGATCCAGGCGATGGCCGTGATAAGCACGATGCCCACGCCTGACCAGATGGCGTAGCCGACGCCCACCGGCACCGTCTTCATGGAATGCGACAGGCACCAGAAGGCGAAGCCGTAGCCGACGGTGGTGACGATCGAAGGGACCAGGCGGCTGAAACTGTCGGACGCCTTCAGGGCCGTGGTCGCGATGACTTCGGCGACGATCGCCAGGCCCAGCCAGACATATCCGTTCATCCCACACCCCTCCGAATCCGCCTTGTGCCCGTCGAGCGACGGGTGGAAGCATATAGACGGTCGGGGTCACGGGCGCCCGCTCCCAAGAGGCGGGCGCCTCCAGCTTGGGAGGACCCTAGAAATGGGCAGACCAGGTTCCGGCGCCGCACGCGCCATCGCCCTCGTCGGCGCGGCGGGAGCCGGCAAGACAACCCTTTTGGAAGCCATGCTGTTCGCGGCCGGCGCGATCCCGCGACAGGGAGAGGTCGGCTCGGCCAGTGTCGGCGATGCGAGCCCGGAGGCGCGGGCGCGCGGCCAGTCCATCGAGTTCAATGTCGCCGGGTTCGAGTTCATGGGGGATCGCTACGCCATCATCGACTGTCCCGGCTCGCCGGAGTTCTCCGGCGCCGAAGACTATGTGCTGCCGGCGGTCGACCTGGCCATCATCGTGGCCGATCCCAATCCCGCCCGCGCCGTCCTCTTGCAGCCGATCTTCAAGGAGCTCGAACAACGCGGCGTGCCGCATGCGATCTTCGTGAACAAGATCGATCAGGCGCGAGGCCCGCTGGACGAACTCATCGCCGCCATGGCGCCGGCCTCCGGCAACCGGCTGGTGGCAAGGCAGATCCCGCTCGTCGAGAAGGAGCACGTGACCGGCTTCGTTGATCTCGCCCTTGAGCGAGCGTTCGTGTACCGGCCGGGCCAGGCTTCCGAACAACTGCAGCTTACCGGCGATCTCGCGGCGATAGAGGCCGACGCGCGCTTCCATATGCTCGAGCAGCTCGCCGACTTCGACGACGCCCTGATGGAGCAGCTGCTCTCCGACTTGAACCCAAGCCAGGATGCGGTGTTCGCCGATCTCGTGGCCGATCTCGCCCAAGGCCTGATCACGCCGGTCTTCTTCGGCTCGGCCCAGAACGGCTTCGGCGTCCGCCGCCTGTTGAAGGCGCTGCGGCACGAGACGCCCGACGTCATGGCGGCCGCCGCGCGGATGGGGCTCGACGGTCCCTGCGCCTATGTCTTCAAAACCTCCTACGCCGGTCAGGCCGGCAAGATCGCCTATGCGCGGGTCATGCAAGGCGAACTGGCCGACGGACAGGAACTGACCTTCGGTGGCGGAGAGAAGAGCCGCGCGGGAGGACTGTCGAGTTTCACGACCCCGACCGGCCGAAAGACCGACCGCGCCGGGGTGGGCGAGGTCGTCGCCATCGGGAAGCTCGAGAGCGCCGCTCCGGGGCAGGTGCTGTCGATGGACGGCAAGGCCCGCAAACGCCTTGCGCCAGCCTGTCCGCCGGTCGCGCTGTTTTCCATGTCGATCGCCGCGAAGGACAGGAAGGACGACGTGCGCCTCTCGGCTGCGCTCGCCAAGCTCGCCGAGGAAGATCCGGCCCTTACGGTGACACAGGACCCCGAGACGCACGAAACCCTCATCTCGGGCCGCGGCGAGACGCATATCCAGGTCGCGCTCGAACGCCTGCGACGCCGGTTCGGTGTGGAGGCGGCGCTTGGGCGGCCCAAGGTTTCCTATCGGGAATCCCTGCGCAAGGCGGTCACGCAGCGGGGCCGCCACAAGAAGCAGACAGGCGGCCACGGACAGTTCGGCGATGTGGTCCTGGAGATCAGGCCGCGCGCGCGAGGCGAGGGCTTCGCCTTTTCCCAGAAGATCACCGGCGGGGTGGTGCCCAAGCAGTGGATCCCCTCGGTGGAGCAGGGCGTCCGCGACGCCATGGAGCGCGGCGCGCTGGGATTTCCCGTGACCGATGTCGAGGTGGTCCTGGTCGATGGCTCCTACCACAGCGTCGATTCATCGGAGATGAGCTTCCGGGCCGCCGGGCGCCTTGCCATGAGCGAGGGCCTGAAGGCGGCGGCGCCATATCTGCTGGAGCCGGTCGAGAAGCTGGTCATTCACGCTCCGCAGGCCTCGACCTCCAAGATCACCCAGGCGGTTTCCGCCAGGCGAGGCCAGATCCTCGGCTTTGCGCCGCGCGAGGGCTGGAACGGCTGGGACGAGATCGAGGTCTGCCTGCCGCGGGCCGAGCGCCAGGATCTGATCATGGAGCTCCGTGGCCTCACCCAGGGCCTTGGCGAGTTCACCGCCGAGTTCGATCACATGGCCGAACTGCCGACGCGGCTGGCCGACCAGATCGCGAAAGGCGAGCAGCCGGCGGCGTGACGACAGCTAAGATGCTTCCCCGCCCCGGGGGAGCACCTGCATTCTGTTCAATGCTTGCCGCGGTCGCGGCCGAAGTTCGGCTCGGCGCTTTCCTGGCCGGCGGCGATGATGCCGCGCCGGATTTCCCGGGTGCGGGTGAAAAGGTCGAACAGCTTGTCGGCCTCGCCCCAGCGGATCGCGCGCGAGAGCGCCTGCAGATCCTCGGTGAACCGCCCGAGGATTTCGAGCACCGCGTCCTTGTTGGCGACGAACACGTCGCGCCACATCGTCGGGTCCGAGGCGGCGATGCGCGTGAAGTCCCGAAAGCCGCCGGCGGAGTACTTCATCACCTCGGCCTGGGTGACCTCCTCCATGTCGGCGGCGGTGCCGACGATGTTGTACGCGATAAGATGGGGCAGGTGGCTGGTGACCGCGAGCACCAGGTCATGGTGCGTTTCGTCCATCTGTTCGACATTGGCGCCCAGCGCCCGCCAGAAGTCAGCGAGCCGAGCGGTCGCCTCCAGATAGGCCTCGTCGCGGCGGCCCGCCTGCGGGGTCAGGATCACCCAGCGGTTCCGGAAGAGCTCGGCGAGGCCGGCGTCGGGCCCCGAATGCTCCGTGCCGGCGATCGGGTGCCCTGGGATGACGAAGACGTTCTGAGGCAGTGCCTTGGTCATGGCCTGGGCCACGGACCCCTTCACCGAACCCACATCTGTCACGGTGGCGCCCGGCTTCAGCGCGGGAGCCGCGGCCTCAGCCGCCGACCCCATGGCCAGCACGGGCACGGCGAGAACGACGAGATCGGCGTCCTTGACCGCGTCGGCGATGTTGTCGGTCACCTGGTCCGCATAAGCCAGTTCGACGATGCGCCTGCGGTGGGCCTCGCTGGCGTCCGCGACGGAGACCTTGCCAACGACGCCCGCCTCCCTCGCCGCGCGGATGACCGACGAGCCGATCAGGCCGCAGCCGATCACCGCCATCTTCGGATAGATCACGGCCATCGCTTCAGCGCCTCATGAACCCGGCAAGCGCCTCGACCACGGCGCGATTGTGCTCTTCCAGGCCGATGGTGATGCGCAGATGGTTGGGCAGGCCGTAGCCCGCGACGTAGCGCGTGATGAGGCCGCGCGCGCTGAGGAATGCGTCGGCCTCCTTGGCCGTCTTTCCGGGCGTCGTGGGGAAGCCCACCAGGACGAAGTTGGCGGCCGATGGAACCGGCTCCAGTCCAAGGCCGCCCAGCTGTTGGGCGAGCCACGGCCGCCACTGGTTCACGAGGTCCAGTGAGCGGCGTTGGAAATCATCGTCTCCAAGGGCCGCCACCGCGGCGAGCTGGGCGGGGATGTTGACGTTGAAGGGCAGGCGGATGCGGTCGACCGCGCTCGCCATCTCGGCGGGCATGTAGGCCCAGCCGACCCGCAAGGCGGCCAAGCCGTGCAGTTTGGAGAAGGTGCGGGTGACGACCACGTTCTCGAATTCGCGGACCATCGACATGCCGTCTTCATAGGACGGGTCGTCGCAGAACTCGGCATAGGCGCCGTCGAGGCAGAGGACCACGCTCGGCGGCAGGCCGGCGTGCAATCGGCGGATTTCCTCGCCCGAGTTCCAGGTTCCTGTCGGATTGGCCGGGTTGGCGACGAAAACGATGCGGGTGCGGTCATCGACCAGCTTCAGGAGTTCGTCGACATCGATGCGGTAGTTGGGCTCAGGCGCCATGCGCACTTCCGCCTGACAGGCGCGCGCGCCGATGGCGTAGGCCCCGAAACCGAACTCGCCTTGGACGATGTTGTCGCCAGGCTCGAGGAAGGTCTGGTTCAACAGCTGGAAGATCTCGTCCGAGCCGCAGCCGAAGAGCAGTCGCTCAGGCTCAAGGCCGTACTTGGCGGCGATCGCCTCGCGCAGGAGGCTGGAGCGCCCGTCCGGATACATCTGCAGCTTGTCGAAGGCGGTGGCGAAGGCTTCGCGCGCCTTCGGGCTGGACCCGAGGATGTTCTCGTTCGCCGAGAGCTTCAGTGGATGTTCGACCCCTTCGACCTTCGACTTGCCCGGCACGTAGGGCGCGATGTCGAGAATGCCCGGCTTGGGAGTCGGACGCGGAGCTGCGGAACGGTCGGTCAGGATTTCGGACATGGGCTCGGGCGGGGCGAGGAAAGCGCCGCCGTCTTACACGTCCATCGGCGCCGGCGCAGCCCCGATGACGCCGGTGAGCCGCCCGGGCGCGCGAGCGAGACGCTCGTCATTGACCTGGTAGAAGCCGAGCAGGCCGAACAGCTTGAGCCCGCCAGCCTCGGCGATGAGATCGCCGGCTACGCCGTCTCGGCCCAGGGCCTCCTCAACGGACTGGGCCGAGCCTGGAGCGTCCGTCACCCAGAAGGTCACGTCCGCGCCGGTCGGCTCGACATCGACCTGGGCGACGGCGAGGGCCGAAAGAGGGCCCCAAGCCGACAGGCACGGCAAGGCGGCGAAGATCTTCAGCTGCGGCTCCACAAGCAGCCGGCCCCACCACGGGGTTTCCGACGATAGCGCAAGGACAGCGACGCCGCCTGGCGTCTTGGCTGCGGCCAGCGCGTCCTCTGGCTTGGCGACCTGTCGGAGCGGCGGAGCTGCGCCAAAGCGCAGGCGCGCGCCCTCGACGGCCCGGCCCGGCTCGCGGCCGCCGAAGACCGCGAGGTGGAACGCGCCCTGCCGGGAGAGACTGTCGCCGATCAATTCGCGCCAGATCCGCACGACGAGGCTCGGGCGGGCGGCCTGTCGCGGACGGGCGAGCAGCCCGCGGAGGAGCTGGGCTTCGCGGCCGGGACGCAAAGCGAACCTGTCGGCCTCGCCGGCCGCGGCCTTGGCCGCCGCGACCTGGACGGCGAGGCCGGCCCGCTCGTCGACGAGCGCCAGCAGCTGGGCGTCGATCGCGTCGATGCGAGCGCGAACGTCATCCAGGCTGGGCGGCGCAGTCTTGGGCTCGGCCATTTTCTCCCCCGAAAAGAAGCTTCGGCGCATAGGTCATCGGTGGCCCCCGCGCAATAGGCCCTGTCGATGCAAGAAAGTTGCAAGGGAAACCGGTTCGAGAGGCGCGCATGCCGAGGTCCGCGCCGGGCGGCGGCTGGACGTCATGGCGAGCCCGTGCGAGCACTCGGGAAACTCTTGGGGGATGACCATTCATGCGAGGCGACCGAAGACGTTTCCTGCAGGGCGCCGGCGCAGCTGCGACCGCGCTGACCCTTGGAGGCGCTGCGGCGGCCGAAGAGGGCCTTTCCAGCCTCACGACGGGCGCCAAACCCATCAGCGAGGCCGAGCGGCTGGCCCGGGTCGCCAAGGCGCAGCAGCTGATGAAGGGCCAAGGCCTTTCCGCCCTGGTGATCGAACCCGGCGCTTCGCTGACCTATTTCACGGGCGTCCGTTGGAGTCGAAGCGAGCGGGTCACGGCTGCGATCATTCCGATCGAAGGCGAGGCGTTGATCGTCACGCCGCATTTCGAAGAGCCCTCCGTCCGCGAGAGCCTCGCCATTCCCGCAACCGTGCGGGTCTGGCAGGAGGACGAGGATCCCGCCGCCGTCGCCGCCGCCTGGCTGCGGGAGCGAAAGCTCGGGTCCGGCGAGATCGGTGTAGAAGAAACCGTTCGCTTCTTCGTCACCGACGGGCTCGCGCGCAGGCTGCCCGATGCGAAGTTCGTTTCCGCCGCGTCGGTCGTCCGCGGCTGCCGAATGATCAAGTCCCCGGCCGAGCTCGCCCTCATGCAACTCGCCGCAGACGTGACCATGGCCGCCTACCGCCACACCTTCTTGAAGATCGAGCGCGGCATGACCCCTTCCGATATCGGGGCGATCATGAGCCGCGCGACGATCGCGCTGGGCGGGCGGCCGGAGTTCAACCTGATCCTGCTCGGCGAAGCCAGCGCCTATCCCCACGGCTCGGGAAAGCCGCAGGCTGTCCGTGACCGAGAGGTCGTGCTGATGGACTGCGGCTGCACGGTCGAGGGTTATCAGTCCGACATCTCACGCAGTTTCGTCTTCGGCGAGGCTTCGCCTCAGCAGCGAAAGGTATGGGGCGAAGTGGCGCGGGGCCAGCAGATCGCCTTCGAAGCGGCCAGGCCGGGCGTCGCCGCCGGCGCCGTAGATGACGCTGTGCGCCGCTATTACGAGAGCCTGGGCTATGGACCAGGCTACCGCCTTCCCGGCCTGTCGCATCGGACGGGCCACGGCATCGGCCTGGATGGCCATGAGCCGGTGAACTTCGTGCGCGGGGAGACCACGCCGCTTGCGCCAGGCATGTGCCTTTCGAATGAGCCGGGGCTCTATTTGCCCGGCCAATTCGGGATCCGTTTGGAGGACTGCCTCTACATGACGGCGGCGGGGCCGCGCTGGTTCAGCCAGCCGCCGCCGTCGATCGACCAGCCCTTCGGCTGAAGCCTAGTAGACCTTTGGCGCGGGTCCGACCGCCACAGGACCGAGCGTCGTCCGTCCGGCCTGGAAGGTGATGTTGGCGCGCGCCACATCGCCGTCGCCCTGCCGCGCCGCGGCCACCGCCGAAGCAGCGAGGGCGGCGTCCGGCTGGATGACCCCGGTCTCGGCCATGGCTCCCAATGTCTTCGGGGCTTGGCGGAGAGAGACGTCGATCGTCCCGTTCAGGCGCCCGTCATAGCCGACGCTCAGGGTTCCGGATTGCGCGCCGACGACCGCCTCGCCTGCGGTGATCCCAGCGTTGCGCAGGGTCATGCGCCCGCCCGCCGCGGTCCAGGCGCGCACCGCCTCAGGCCAGTTCGATCCGCGGAACGCGCTGATCTTCGAAAGCAGCGAATCCCAGACGATCGCCACCGGCTTGCCCTCGGCCATCCGCGCGAAGAGACCCGAAAGCCGCGCTTGGCCGGCGTCGACCTTCAACATCACCGCGGCCTGGTCGTCCGGGCCCGGACGGAAGTGGAACTCCACCTTGTCAGCGGCCGTGAGGGCGAACGGCTGAGCGCCCGTAGCCGGCGTGAAGGTCAGCTTCGTTCCTTCGAACGAGAGGTTCGGCAGCGGCTTGTCGAGGTGAAACAGGCTGGCATGGATGACGTCCCCCTTCACCGCGACGGGGCCTCCGATCGGGCGAGTGAAGGTGAGCCCCTCCTGGGCGGCCAGGACCCAATTGGCCAGACCGTGCATATAGGCCTGACCCTCCAGCTTCGGAGCCGCGAGGGACCAGCCGGAGGGCTCGCGGATCTGGGCGTCGGTCAGGGTCACGTTCAGGCGGAACGGATAGCCGGTGATCCGGCGCTCGGCCCAGGTGACCTGGAACCCGGCCGCACGCATCTGGTCGGCCGCGGCGTCCATCCGCCGGCCTGCCTCTCCCCGGGCATGAATCCAGAGGCCGGTCCACGCCACGACCACGACGCCCGCAATGATGAAGGGAACATAGAGGCCCCAGCGTCGGGGTTTGCGGTGATGCGCGGGATCGGGCACACGGGGGGCAGGCGGGGCGGACTTTTCGCGGCGGGCCATGTCGATTGAGCGTTGGGTCTTCGGTTACGGGTCGCTGATGTGGCGTCCGGGCTTTGAGTATGTGGAGCGCCAAGCGGCCACCCTACACGGGCGGCGGCGCGCCTTCTGCATCTATTCGGTGCACCATCGCGGCACCTATCAAAGGCCGGGACTGGTGCTGGGCTTGGCGCCAGGCGGCGCGGTGCGCGGCGCGGCCTATAGGGTGGCGGAAGAGAATTGGCCTGAAGTCTACGCCTATCTGCGCGAGCGGGAGCAGCCGACGGAAACCTATGTCGAGGCCAGGGCGAATGTCCGTCTGGCCGATGGCCGCCGCGTCGAATGTCTTGTCTTCCTCTCGGACGTGCGGCATCCGCAGTGGGCGGGCGCCCTCAGCCTGGAGCGGCAGTCGGAACTGATCGCCGGCGCGACAGGACTTTCCGGTCGGAACGTCGATTATCTGCGCGATCTCGTCGTCCATCTCTGCGAGCAGGGCGTGCACGATCCGGTCATGGAAAAGCTGCTGGGCATGGTCGAGGCGCGGGAACTCGCCGCAGGCTAGAGCGGCAGCAGTTTCATCGACGCCGTTTCGATGCGGTCCTCCAGCGTCCGCATGAAATCCGCCCGCTTCAGGCCCGGTTGGATCGGCTCGAGATACTCGAAGACGATCGTGCCTGGCCGGCGCATGAAACCGTGCCGCGGCCAGTGGACGCCCGAATTCGTGGCGACCGGGTGCACCGGCACGTCGATCTGGCGATAGAGGGCCGCGATGCCGGGCTTGTAGTCTCCCGCCGCGCCCGGTTCGGTCCGGGTGCCTTCGGGGAAGATCATCACCTGCCGGTTCTGGGCGAAGCGCTCCTGGCTGTCGCGAACCAGCTTGCGCAGGGCGGTGGAGTGTCCTTCCCGGTCGACGACGATCATCCGCGCCTTGATCGCGTACCAGCTGAAGAACGGAATCCACATCAGTTCCTTTTTCATCACGAAGCAGGCGTCGGGCAGCCAGGCGAACTGGGCGAAGACGTCGAACATGCAGTGGTGCTTGGGCGCCAGGACGGAGGCACCCTTAGGCATGTGCTCTCTGCCCCGCACCTCGACCTTGATGTCGCAGATGGTCCGTAGAAGGACGATGATCCCCTTGGCCCAGAAACCCATCATCCGCATTGTCCAGCGGCGCGGACCAGGCAAGCAGATGGGCAGGGCCCCGATCGCGACCACGGCGGACCACAGATAGAACAGCGCCACGAAGACCAGCGAGCGGAGGGCGATCAAAGAGGTTCAGCCTTTCTTCGGCTCGGGCGCTTCGGCGTCGGCGCGGGGGCCGAGCCCCAGCAACGCTTCCCGGCCAAGGATCGCCAGATACTTGGAATATTCGGTCACCATCAAGCGCGCGCCGCCGCTCGTCTTCCACCAGCGCTTCGCCCGGATCACGGACGTGGCGACCGGATAGGGCGTCAGGCGCTTGTCGGGCATGGCGCCGCGGAGCTCCAGCATGGCTCGGGGCATATGGTAGTCGGCGGTGACGATGATCAGGCTTTCATAGCGCATGGCGCGCGCCCACTCCTGGGTCTCGCGGGCGTTTCCGACCGTGTTGGCGGCGTCGAAGCCCAGGTCCACGCAGCAGTCGTAGAGCCTGCGCACCGCCCGGCTGACCACACGGATGTCCTCGCGCGACGCCTCGCGATTGACGCCGGAGACCAGCATCCGCTTGGCCTTGCCGTCCTCCAGCAATCCCATGGCCGCCCCGATGCGCTGGTTGGAGCCTGCGCCGGTCAGGGCGACGACGCCGTCGGCGGGCGCCGGTTCGGGGGCTGGCGTCGATCGCTCGACCCGCTCGGCGAAGGCCAGCAGACCGGCCGCCCAGATGGCGATCAGCACCAGCAGAGCCGCAAGGCCTTTCACGAGAGCTCTCCGATGAGCGCCTGGGCGGTGAAGCGGGCGGCGATGGCCGCGACGGCCGCGGCGGCGAGCGGCGCGGGCAGGACGAACAGCAGATCGCTCCAGGCGATAGGCAGCACCGGCGTCAGACCCTGACCTCCGCCCGCCAAGCGCAGGCAAGCGCCCATGATCGCCGCAGCGCCGGCCCCGAACAAGCCGGCCACCGC
>Ga0182741_1002998_pt1 | contig 18557 bp, 17 predicted proteins | sample eDN5th37CBELigOP_FD_128874 | JGI IMG/M metagenome (GOLD analysis project Ga0182741, IMG submission 128874) | Enriched Organic Plus compost microbial communities from Emeryville, California, USA - eDNA 5th pass 37_C BE-Lig OP (version 2) (version 2) ... | reverse complement strand
CGACGCGCCGGAGGTTACGGCGGCGTCGCTCAGCGGGGCGATCGTTGAAGACGGCGCGCCGGATCCGATCGTCGATGGCGGATTCGAGAACGGCGCCACATCGTGGTTCGGAAATTTTTTCCCCCTTAGCCTCTATGCGCACACTGGTTCTGTCGCGGCGTACGTGTTCATTCCAGGCTCGCTTAGCCAGACCATACAAACCGTCGCCGGTCAGGATTATGCACTCGAATTCTGGGTTGATGGGTTGGGATTTGTCGGCTCGCTCTCGGTGGAGTGGAACGGCATTCCGATTGGCTCTTTCGATTTCTCGGGCACTGTTGGCCACCAGCTCTATTCAGTCAATCTGACCGGAATCGGCGGGGCCGCTGACCTCACATTCAATTTCGATGGATCAAGCTGGAGCGCGGCGGTCGACGACGTGTCTATGACCGTTTCGCTTGACCCGATTGTGCAGACGGCCGCCGGCACGATCGATTTCATCGACGTGGACCTGAACGACACGCATACGGCAAGCTTCGCACCGCAGAACGGCGGCGTGGGCTATCTGGGGGATTTCTCCCTCGCGCCGATCGTCGGCGCGAGCGGCGTGTGGTCGCTCGACTGGCACTTCAGTGTCGATCGCGCGGACATCCAGTTCCTCGCCGAGGGCCAGACTGTCCAGCAGCACTACGACGTCACGATCTCTGACGGCAACGGCGGTACGATTACCGAAACCGTGACGATCAACCTCACCGGCACCAACGACGCGCCGGTGCTCGACGGCTTCGGCAACATTGAGCACTTCGGGGAGCAAGGTCCACCAATCGCCATCAACGACGCGCTGCTCATCTCGGACATCGACAGCACGCATCTATCCGGTGCCACGGTTTCGATCACCGGTAATTTCCAATCCGGCGCGGATATTCTCGGCTTCGACAACAATAATCCGTGGGGGATTACGGGCAACTATGTCAATGGCGTCCTGACGCTCGGCGGCACAGCGACAGTTGAGGAATACGAAGCGGCCCTTCGCTCCGTGACTTATCAGAACACGAGCAGCGGTCCTATCACTGAACCGCGCACGATCAGTTTCCAGGTCAATGACGGGGCGAGCGAGGACAATCTCAGCAATGTCGCAACCTCGACCGTCACGATCGGTCCGGTGAACGATGCGCCGGTGATCACGTCGGCGGCGGCGACAGTGCATGTGACCGAGGACTGGTCCTATACCGTGCCGCTCGGCGATCTCGTCGCGAACGGGAGTTTCGAGGGCGGCTTCACCGGCTGGACGAACGATGGTTTCGCTGTCGCCAGCGAGCCGCATACCGGCTCCACTGCTGCCGTCACCGGCGCTGCTCAAAGTTCCGGCCAGGCGACCGGGACGCTTAGCCAGACGATCGACACCGTGGCAGGCGTGACTTATCGGATCTCCTTCTGGGCCTCGAATCCGTTCGACAGCGCTGGCTTCGAGATCGAAACCCTCACGGTCACATGGGGCGGGGCCACTGTGCTGTCGGTCAGCGATGTGCCTGCTTCGGGCTCCTACACCAACTTCACGCACTATACGGTTGAGGTCGAGGCGACGGGTCCGAGCACCGAGCTCGTCATCTCCATGACCGACAGCTGGGGCTGGTGGGTGCTCGACGACGTGTCGGTGACCGCCGTGCTGACGCCGGGAATCGAGGTGAGCGCCGGGACGATCACGTTTACAGACCCCGACCTCGGCGATACGCACACGATCACCATCACCGAGAGCGACACCAACTATTTCGGCGACTTCCTCTGGACGCTCACTGACTCCACGGGCGCCGGGTCGGGCCAGATCGACTGGCAGTTCTCGGTCGACGACGCCGATATCCAGCATCTGGGCGCTGGCGAGACGCTGACGCAAGTCTATACGGTCACGATCGACGACGGAAACGGCGGTGTCACATCGCAGGATGTGACCGTGATCATTCACGGTGTCAACGATGCACCCGAGTTGGCGGTCCTCGCGAGTAGCGGCGATGGCGTCGTTACGAAAGAGCAGCCGCTCTCGATCGGTACGCTTGCGGCGGCCTTGAACGTAGACGGCAGCTTCGTGCTCGGCGCCAATCCCGATATCCAGGACTCCGCAACGATACCGTGGGTCTCGATCCAGGCCGCCGGCAGCGGCACCCCGGACTACTATGCCTTCACGGTGACGCAGGCCGGCAGCGTGGCGACCTTCGACATCGACCATACGAGCGGCTTCGACAGCTACATCCGCCTCTATGACGCGAACGGCGATCAGATCGCGTTCAATGACGACACCGGCCCCGGTGCTGGCGCCGGCGGCAGCAGCTCGGGCCTTGACTCTTTCCTCACCTACACGTTTGCCAACCCGGGCACCTACTACATCGCCGTCGAATCCTGGGCTTCGCCGAACGTTCCCGCTGGCGCGCAGTATCAGCTGCAGATTTCCCTCGAAAATGCCGTGATGAGCGGCCCGCTTTTCTCGCTCGATCCCGTCGAGCAGGGCGGGGGCGCACCCGTCGGTGCCGTGGGCATGCTCGTGTCGGGCCTCATTGATACCGCCGACGGCAACGGACGTGACAACGTCAGCGACGCGGATGCCAATGCGCTGACCGGGATTGCGCTCACGGGGACGAACGAGGCGAACGGGACCTGGTGGTATTCCCTGGACGATGGCGCGACGTGGGAGCTCGTCGGCGCCGTCTCCGACGCGAACGCGCTTCTCCTCTCCGCCGAAGGCAATGCGCGTCTCTATTTCGAGCCCAATCCCGGCTTCAGCGGCGACGTGCTCGGCGCGCTCTCGTTCCGCGCCTGGGACCAGACGAGCGGAAGCGAGGGGGACAAGGTCGATACGACCGTGAATGGCGGCTCGACGGCGTTCTCCGCGGAGGTGCAGTACGCCGCCGTCCAGGTCGTGCCCGACCCGCAGGCGGTCGACGACATCATCACGATCAACGGCTATTCCGGAGTGCTGCCCGACACCGCCGCCTCGACTCCGGTCATCACCGAGGCGGCGGGAGACAAAAACAATTTCAATAACGCGCAGTTTATCGACCGAACCGCACTCATGATCGCGCCCAACGTGAATCTCGGCGACGACAGCCTGCCGTCCGTGACGATCCGGGGTGCGATCGCCAGCAACTTATTCGAGAGCGAAGTCAGAGATCGTTATCGAATTGAGTTGAAAGCGGGTGAAACGATCATCCTCGATATCGACAATACGAGTAACACCCTCGATACGAGGATTCGTCTTTACGGCCCCAACCAAAGCCAGCTCGCTTTCAACGATGACGACGCGACGAGCCTCGGCGGCGGGGGATCGACTAGCGACTTGGACTCCTATCTGACATATACGGCGACGGAAGATGGTTTCTACTCCATCGAGGTGGGCCGTTTCTCGGGCAGCGGCAACTACGACCTCCAGGTCAGCATCGAGAACTGGCAGGGAGTGCAGGGCGATCCCGTCACCTTCTCGGCTGACCTCCTGCTCGCCAACGATCACGACCTCGACGGCGACGCGCTCACGGTCGTCGGCGTCACCGGCAACGGCGTGACGTTCGATGCGAACACCGACACCGTCACCGTGCAGCCCGGCGTCTCCTCCTTCACCTACACCATCAGCGACGGAACCTCGCAGAGCACCGCCACCGTCACGGTGCAGCAGACCCTTGGGCACACGAACACGGGCACTGCCGACAGCGACCTTCTGGTCGGCAGCAACGGCGACGACGTCGTGATCGGCGGCGAAGGCAACGACCTGCTCAGCGGTGGGGAGGGCGCCGACACCTTCGTCTTCGCCGAATACGGCGCCCCGAACGTCGACACGGTCATTGACTATGACGTGCTCGACGACGACGTGCTGGATCTCAGCGCACTTCTCGACGCGATCTATGGGACCGGCGGCGGGGAGACCGGGCATGTGCAGGCAATCGCGAGCGGTTCCGACGTCCTCGTGCAAGTCGATGTGGACAGCGGCGGCGGCACGGACTGGCAGGACGTAGCGATCCTGCAGGATTTCTCCGGCGGCGAGGTGAATGTCGTGCTCAAGAACCTGGAGGACGCCGCCAGCATCCCGGTGGCCTGAGACGGCACGGATGCGGCGGAAGAAGGCGGGCCTTCCATCGTCTGAATAGTTTTCCGGTGCGGGCTGGGTTCGGCCAGCGAACCATAGGGCCGGGCTTTTGGCCCTGACGTTCTCGTGCTCTTGTCGGGCGCCGCCGCTTCCCGAGTCGGCGGATTTTTCCGACCATGAATCCGCGCTCGAACCCACTTCTGGGCATTCTGCTCAGCCTCCTTTCGACGATCGGCTTCACGCTGATGGGCGCGATGGTGCGCTATCTCGGCGACCGCGTGCCGGTGGGCGAGCTCGTGTTCGCGCGCAACTTCGTCGTGCTCGCGACATTGGCGCTCGTGCTCGGCTGGCGCGGCAAGCTGATCGACGCCTTCCGCACGAAGAACTTCCGCGGTCATGTGTTCCGCAGCTTCGCCAACATCATCTCGATCTTCTGCAATTTCTCCGGGCTCGCTCGCATTCCGTTGGCGGAGGCGACGGCGATCGGCTTCGCCACGCCGCTCTTCACGGTGGTGCTGGCGGCGACGTTCCTCCGCGAGACGGTGCGGCTGTGGCGATGGAGCGCGGTGCTCGTCGGGTTTGCCGGTGTGCTCATCATGCTGTCGCCGCACTTTGGCGGCGCGGCGCATGGCACGGAAGCCGCGCTCGGGGCGGTGCTTGTTCTGATCGGTGCGCTCTTGATCGCCGTGGTGACGACGCAGATCCGGTATCTCTCGAAGACGGAGGCCACGCCGACGCTGCTCCTTTACTATTCGCTGTTCGCGATGATCGTGAGCCTCGGCACGCTCTATTGGGGCTGGGTCCTGCCGTCGCCGGGCGATTTTCTGGCGCTCGTCGGCGTCGGCGTGTTCGGCGGTATGGGGCAGACGCTGATCACCGAGAGCGTGCGGCGCGCGCCGGCGTCTGTGGTCGCGCCATTCGGCTATGCCGCGATGCTGTGGTCCACGCTGATCGGCTATCTGTGGTTCGGCGAGTTGCCGGCGACGATCGTGTTCGCCGGGGCGGCGATCGTCATCGGGTCGGGGCTGTTCGTGATCTGGCGCGAGCGCCAGCTTGGGCTCGAGCGGGCGCAGGCGAAGGAGATACCGGCGCCGCCGGTGGGGCCGCCGACAGGGTAGGGAAGCGGGCGGCCTTTCCCGCGCCTTTGTCCCGTGCTCTTGTGCTTTTCAGCAAATCTCCCGCCGTTTTTCCCCGGACCTCATGAACCCTCTTCTCGGCATCGGCCTCGTCCTTGTATCGACGTTGGCGTTCACCTTCATGAACGCGATCGTGCGCTATCTCGGGCAGAACATTCCGGTCGGCGAAGTGGTTTTCGCGCGCAGCTTCTTTGCGCTGATCCCGCTGCTCCTGTGGATGGCCTGGCGCGGCCAGCTTGCGAGCGGGCTGCGGACGTCCAACCCGTGGGCTCACGTATTCCGCAGCGGCGTCGGCGCGTTCGCCATGTTCCTCAATTTCGCCGCGCTTGCGCTCCTGCCGCTCGCGGACGCGACCGCGATCGGATTCACGACGCCGTTGTTCACGGTCGTGCTCGCCGCGCTGTTCCTCGGCGAGGTGGTGCGCGTCCGCCGCTGGGCAGCGGTCGTCGTCGGGCTGCTCGGCGTTCTCGTCATGCTGTGGCCGCACATCGGCGCGCAGCCGCGCGGAGACAGCAGCATGCTCGGCGCCATTCTCGCGCTGATGGGGGCGCTCACGGTTTCCGTCGCGATGACGCAGGTCCGGCACCTTTCGCGCACCGAGACGACATCGTCGCTGGTGTTCTATTTCGCGCTGGTCGGCGCCCTCGTCGGTCTTGCCACGCTGCCCTGGGGCTGGGTGGTGCCGACGCGATGGGAGCTCGCGCTGATGGTCAGCGGCGGCTTTATCGGCGGCGTCGCGCAGATTCTCATCACCGAAAGCTATCGGCACGCGGACGCGTCCGTGGTGGCGCCGTTCTCGTATTCGTCGATGATTTACGCGGTTGCGATCGGCTATGTCTGGTTCGGCGAAGTGCCGCAGGCGATCGTGCTGGCCGGTGCGGCGATCGTGATCGCCGCCGGCCTGTTCGTGATCTGGCGGGAGCGGCGGCTCGGCCTCGACCGCACGGAGGAACGGCGCGCGGAAGGTCCGCCCGCGGGCGGTCCGACGGCCTGAGCCGCGGTCAGAACGCCTTGAAGGTGATGATGGTGCGGGTGTCCTGGATGCCCGGGATGGTCTGCACCTTCTCGTTCACGAAGTGTCCGATATCGATGTCGTCGTCCACGTAGAACTTGGCGAGCAGATCGAACTCGCCGGCGGTGGAATAGATTTCCGAGGCGATCTCCGCGTCGGCAAGCCGGTTGGCGACGTCGTAGGACTTGCCGAGCTGGCATTTGATCTGGACGAAGAAGGGAATCATGCACGTCTCCGGCGGGCGGAACCGGGGCGAGGGGAACAGAAACGGCGGCGATAGGCAAGGCCGCGCTCGGAGCCTTGTCCGCTCCTCCCCGCAGAGGCGGGGGGAGCGGAGTATGTGTCGAGTTCGCCGGCACGGTTAGCGGTAGGGCGCGTCAAGAGCGAGGTTCTGCGCGATCTCCCGCTCCCAGCGGTCGCCGTTCGCGAGCAGTCGTCCCTTGTCGTAATAGAGCTCCTCGCGGGTCTCGGTGGCGAACTCGAAATTAGGTCCCTCCACGATCGCGTCCACCGGGCATGACTCCTGGCACAGCCCGCAATAGATGCATTTGTGCATGTCGATGTCGTAACGGGTCGTGCGCCGCGTGCCGTCGGAAGGGCGGATGTCCGCTTCGATGGTGATGGCGAGCGCGGGACAGATCGCCTCGCACAGCTTGCAGGCGATGCAGCGTTCATCGCCGTTCGGATAGCGCCGTAGCGCGTGCTCCCCGCGGAAGCGGGGCGAGATCGGGTTCTTCTCGAACGGGTAGGCGATGGTTGCCTTGGCCGCGAAGAAATAGCGCAGCGACAGCCAAAGCGCGGAAGCGAACTCCCGCAGAAAGAGCGCGCGTGCGGTTCGATCGAGCTGCATGATCATGGCGCCCCGCAGGGCGCGATTGTGCGTGTGTGTTGAACTATTTGATTAACGGCCGCGTCGCGGCCCCGTTCCTCAATGGAACCAGTCCGGACGCGATGGCGTTGCATGCCGATGGGGGCGGGCCCGAGGCGATGTCATGTTCCGCTCGATCGTTACTGCCCTGCTGCTCGGAATTGCGTTGCTCCTTGCGCCAGCGGTGCTCGCCCACGATTCCTGGATCAGCCGCGGCAGTTTCAAGAATACCGCCGGCGAATGGTGCTGCGGCGAAGGCGATTGCTTCGTCGTGCAGGGCGTGACGACGTCGTCGTCCGGCTACATCCTTCCGGGCATCGGCGAGGTCGTACCGTTCAGTGAGGCGATGCCGTCGCCCGACGGCGCCTATTGGCGCTGCAAGCGGCCGGATGGAAGCCGGCGCTGCTTCTTCGCGCCTCCGCCGAATACCTAAAAGTCAAATCAACCGGCGGATGTACGGATTTCTCGGCCGCGACGGTCGTGCGACGGCTCGCCGACCCGCGAGATGGGAATCCAGCTTGGCGGATCGCTTGCCGGAAAGCTGTCGTTCGAATCGCGTTCGACGTCGTCTTCGACCGCGATTGCTTGCCGCTCCACAGCTTCACGTATTTTCATTTTTCGCGCAGCGGCCCGACGCATTTTTATGTCTCCGCGAAGTACGTGGGCGCGATGCGCAGCAAATCAAGCCCCCCCGGCGGAACCGCCGCGCATGGCGGACGTTGCGCTATCGGGAAGGTTGCTAGCGGGGGCGCGCGAGACGCGCCATTCGGTCGCAAGGCAGGCGCCTTCCTTCAACAATTGCAGCGCGATGGAGGGTTCCCATGCAAGTTCGCGAAGCAATGACCGCAGACGTCCTAATCGCAAATCCGCAACAATCCATCCGGGATGCCGCCCGCGCCATGGCGGCACTCGACGCGGGGTCGCTGCCGGTCGGCGACGGCGATCGCCTCGTCGGCATGATCACCGACCGGGACATCGCCGTGCGCGCGGTGGCACTGGGATTGGGGCCGGAGACGCCCGTGCGCGAGGTGATGAGTCCGGAGATCAAATATTGTTTCGATGATGAAGAGATCGAGGACATCGCCGAGAACATGGGCTCGATCAAGGTGCGGCGGCTGCCGGTGGTGAACCGCAGCAAGCGCCTGGTCGGAATCATTTCGCTCGGCGATATCGCGCGCAGCGACGACGGCAGTGCGGCCTGGGCGATGCGGGAGATCGTCGAGCCCGGCGGCGAGCATTCGCAGGCCCCGCCGATGTGAACAGGGGGGTAACTGCAACGTCGGCATAGGGATTGCCGACGGGAGAGTGTGAATGACGGGAGCACGCGTGGGCCAGGTTATGCCGGACGCGAGGCCGGCAGGGTGGCGGCGCTGGCTCTTTTCCACCAATCACAAGGACATCGGCACGATGTACCTTGTGCTCTCCATTTTTGCCGGCGTGGTTGCCGGCGTCTTCTCGATCGCCATGCGGATCGAGCTGGAGCAGCCCGGACTCCAGCTCTTCGCCGACCAGCATGCCTATATGGCGATCACGTCGGCGCATGGCCTTATCATGATCTTCTTCATGGTGATGCCGGCGCTGCTCGGCGGCTTCGGAAACTGGATGGTGCCGCTGATGATCGGCGCGCCGGATATGGCATTCCCGCGCGTCAACAGTCTGTCGTTCTGGCTCTTGCCGGCAGCGATGACATTGCTGCTCGTCTCTCCCTTTGTCGGCGGGGAGGCGGGGAGCAGGGGTGCCGGGGCCGGCTGGACGCTTTACGCACCGTTGTCGACGAGCGGACATCCGGGGCCGGCCGTCGATCTCGTCATCCTTTCCCTGCATGTCGCCGGCGCATCGTCGATTCTCGGCGCCATCAACTTCATCACCACCATCTTCAATATGCGTGCGCCGGGGATGACGCTGCACAAGATGCCGTTATTCGTCTGGTCGATTCTGGTGACGAGCTTCCTGATCCTGCTCGCGATCCCGGTGCTTGCGGGAGCGCTGACCATGCTGCTCACCGATCGTAACTTCGGCACCACCTTCTTCGATCCCGTCGGCGGCGGCGATCCGCTCCTGTTCCAGCACCTGTTCTGGTTCTTCGGTCATCCCGAAGTCTACATTCTGATCCTGCCGGGCTTCGGCATCATCAGCCAGGTCATTGCCACCTTCAGCCGGAAGCCTGTCTTCGGCTATCTCGGCATGGTCTATGCCATGGTGGCGATCGGCGGGATCGGCTTCGTGGTGTGGGCGCACCACATGTACACGGTGGGGCTCAGCGCCGGCGCACAGGCATATTTTGCAACGGCGACCATGATCATCGCCGTGCCGACAGGCATCAAGGTCTTCTCCTGGGTCGCCACAATGTGGGGCGGCTCGATCCGCTTCACCGCGCCGATGGTATGGGCGATCGGCTTCATCTTTCTGTTTACGGTCGGCGGCGTCACGGGCGTCGTGCTCGCCAATCCGGCGGTCGACTGGATGCTGCAGGACACGCCGTACGTGGTCGGGCACTTCCATTACGTGATGTCGCTCGGCGCGCTGTTCGCGATTTTCGCCGGATGGTACTACTGGTTTCCGAAAATTTCCGGGTACACCTACTCGCAATTCCTTGCCAAGCTGCAATTCTGGATGATGTTCATCGGCGCGAACCTCACGTTCTTTCCGATGCATCTGCTTGGCATTTCCGGCATGCCGCGCCGCGTCGCCGACTACCCGGCGGCCTTCGCCGCCTGGAACGAGGTCGCGTCGTTCGGTTCGTATCTTTCGGCTGCGGGACTTGTCGTCTTCTTCGCCTGCCTCGCGTTGGCCTTCCTGCGCCGCGAGCGGGCTGCGGACAATCCGTGGGGCGAAGGGGCGACGACGCTGGAATGGACCTTGTCCTCGCCGCCGCCGTTCCATCAGTATGAGCGTCTGCCGCGGATCGCGTGACCGCGGCGGCTCTTGCAAGGGCCCCGTCGGTTCAATACATTTCCGTTGCAATCTCGTTGGGGTGTCCGGGCGACCGGGCTGAGAGGCAGAAGCCAACCCATCGAACCTGATCCGGTTCAGACCGGCGGAGGAAACCGAGATGCGCTCGCCCAACCGCGCACGCAATCTCTTACGACTGGCCATATTGAGCGTCGAGGCGCGCGGCTGATGACGGCCGACCTCGTCGCCCGTGCCGCTTCGCTGGTCGCGCAGGTGCGCGAACGGCGGCCGCGCGTGCATTGCATCACGAACACCGTGGTGCAGGAACTGACAGCGAACGTTCTGCTCGCGGCGGGCGCCATTCCTTCCATGACCACGTCGGCGGAGGAAATCGGCTATTTCGTCTCCGGCGCCGACGTGCTGCTCGTCAATCTCGGCACCCTCGACAAGGAACGGCGCGACGCGATCGAAATCGCGCTCGAGGTCGCGCGCGACGACAGAATCCCCTGGATTCTCGACCCGGTGCTGATCGACCGCTCGGAGCCGCGGGCGGAGCTTGCAAGGCTGATCGCGCTGCAAGAGCCGCGTGTCGTGCGCGGCAACGCGGCCGAGTTCGGCGCGCTCATGCAGACGGAGCCGACGCCGGAAGCGCTCGACAAGTTCGCGCTCGACCACATCACGGTCGCGGCATGTACGGGCGCGGTCGATCTCGTCACCAGCGGCGCCAAGCGCGTGCGGATCGAGAGCGGACATCCGTACATGGCGCAGGTGACGGGGATCGGCTGTGCGGAATCGGCGCTCGTCGCGGCGATGGTGGCGGTGGAAGACGACGAGTTCATCGCCGCGGCGGCCGGGCTTTTGATGACAAGCATTGCCGGCGAGATGGCCGCGGAGATCGCGCAGGGGCCGGGGAGCTTTGCAGTGGCGCTGATCGACGCGATCGCAAAGATCGATGCCGAGACGATTGCGGCAAAGGCAAGGGTGCGATGAAGGTCGATCTTTCGCTTTATGTGCTCGTCGATCCGGCGCAGGCGGATGACCGCGCGCTTGCGGAGATCGCCGCACTCGCCGTGCGCGGCGGCGCCACGCTCATTCAGTTGCGCAACAAGACCGGGACGACGCGCGAGCTCGTGGAGCAGGCGTGCGCGATCAAGGAAGCACTTGCCGGAACGGGCGTGCCGCTGCTTGTGAACGATCGCGTGGATGTGGCGCTCGCCGCCTCCGCCGATGGCGTGCATCTTGGCCGCGATGATCTCGATGCGCGCGTGGCGCGGCGTTTGCTCGGGCCGAAGGCGATCATCGGCTCAACCGTGCGCAGTGATGCGGATGTTACCGCGCTCGCGCCTGGGGCGATCGATTATGCCTGCATCGGGGGCGTGTTCGCGACCAAGAGCAAGGACAATCCCGATCCGCCGATCGGCGTGGATGGCTTTTCAAGACTTGCACGGCTCACGCGCGAGCGTGCGCCTCAAATGCCCGTGGGTGCGATCGCGGGGATCGACGAGAAAAATACGGCCGATGTGATCGGCGCGGGCGCGGACGGGATTGCCGTCGTCTCCGCCGTGATCTCGGCGCGCGATCCGGAAGCCGAGGCGCGAAAGTTGCGCAGGATCGTCGACGCCGCAAAGGCACAGCGGGGAGCGGCGGTATGATCCCCATCGCACTTACGATCGCGGGCTCGGACTCGGGTGGTGGCGCCGGAATCCAGGCCGACCTGAAGACCTTCTCCGCGCTCGGCGTCTATGGCGCGTCGGTGATCGCGGCGCTGACCGCGCAGAATACGCGCGGCGTCACCGGCATCCACGACGTGCCGCCGGATTTCGTCACGGCGCAGATGGACGCCGTCTATTCCGACCTCGATATCGCGGCGACAAAGATCGGCATGCTGTCGCAGCCGTCGACCATCGAGGCCGTGGCCGCGGGGCTTGACAAGCACAGTGCGAAGAACGTCGTGCTCGATCCGGTCATGGTCGCGGCGTCCGGCGACCGGCTACTCGTCCGCGAGGCGGAGGCGACGCTGAAGCGCCTGCTGTTTCCGCGTGCGCTGATTGTCACCCCCAATCTGCATGAAGCGGCGGTGCTGCTTGAAGCGCCGCTCGCCAAGAACGAATCCGAGATGCGCGAGCAGGCGCAACGCATCCGTGCGTTCGGTGCGCGTGCCGTGCTGCTCAAAGGCGGCCATGCGGACGGACCGGAGGCAGTCGATCTCTTCGTCGATGACAAGGAAGAGCACCGGCTTGTGGCGGCCCGCCACCAGACGCAGAACACGCATGGCACCGGCTGCACGCTCTCTTCGGCGATTGCCGCGTTTCTCGCGCGCGGGTTGCCGCTTCTCGATGCGGTCACCCTCGCGAAGAATTACGTGAACGCGGCGATTGCCGCCGCCGACCAGCTTTCGGTCGGGCACGGTCACGGGCCGGTGCATCATTTCCATGCTCTGTGGAAGCACAACAAAAGCGGAGAAGGCGATGACAAGGCTCACCCGGCGTAATGTGCTCGGCGGCATCGGCGCCGCCACGGCGGTTGCAGCGCCGTCGGTCGCGCGGGCGCAGACGCAGAAGTGGCGTATGATCACGTCATGGCCGCGGCGGCTGCCCGGGCCGGGTGTTTCCGCCGAGCGCGTCGCCGAGCGCATCAAGGCGCTCTCCGGCGGACGGATCGAGGTGCAGGTCTATGCGGCGGGTGAGGTGGTGCCGGCGTTTGAGGTGCTCGACGCGGTGGGCGGCGGCGTGGCCGAACTCGGGCACACGGCGTCGTTCTTCTGGCAGGGAAAGATGCCGGCGGCGAATTTCTTCACCACCGTGCCGTTCGGCCTCACGCCGGGCGAGCACGTCGCCTGGGTCGAGTATGGCGACGGGCAGGGGCTATGGGACGAGCTTTACGCACCGTTCGGCGCCAAGCCCTTCATGGCGGGCAACACCGGGGTCTGCATGGGCGGCTGGTTCCGGCGCGAGATCAAGTCGCTTGCGGACATCAAAGGGCTGAAGCTGCGCTCGCTCGGGCTCGGCGGCGAAATCTTTCGGCGGCTCGGGGCGACGGCGGTGAGCATTCCGCCGGGCGAGATTTTCCAGGCGCTGCAATCGGGCGTCGTCGACGGCGCCGAGTTCACGACGCCGGCGTCCGATATCGCGCTCGGGCTGTGGCGCGTGGCACCGCACTATGCCTATCCGGGGTTCAACAAGCCGAACGGCACCGGCGAATGCGTCGTGTCGCTGCGGCTGTGGGAGAAGCTCGACAGCGAGATGCGGGCGATCGTGGCGCACGCCTGCGCGGCGGAAGCCTCGTCGGCACTTGCGGAATTCGAGCGGGCGAACGCGGAAGCCTTGGAGGCGCTCGTCGCCAAGAACAACGTGAAGCTGTTCGCGTTTTCCGACGAGATCATCGGCGCGGCGCGGCCGCATGCGGATGCGATCCTCGCGGACGTGGCAAGCGGCAGCGACATCGCCAGGCGCATCCACGAATCCTACACAGGCTTCCGCGAGCGCAACGCGCGCTGGTCGAAGGTCTCGATCCGCGCGGTGCTGGAGGCGCGGGAGGTCGGGAGCTAGTGCGCTTTTTCGCGCGACTCGCTTGCGTCTTTTCTCCACCGTCATGCCCGCGACAAGCGCGGCCATGACGAATAAGGGTCGCTGACGTTTCAGAACCGCAGGTTCACCCCCGCCGTGATCCAGTCGGACTCCTCGCCCGTGAGGTTGCGGCCATAGATCACATCGAAGTCGATCTGCTCGTAGGGCATCCAGCGGAGACCGATCTGGGCGCCGGAATCTTCGGAGCCTTGGCCGAACACTTCGCCGAGCAGCATGTGTTTTTCGCCGAGCGCAAGCTTGAAGCCGGCGCCCCAGGTGACGAAGCCGCGATCCTCGATGCGGTCCCACAGGCCGCCGACATTGAGATTGACCTGGAAGATGTCGGTCAGGCGGACGGAGACGGGGGCTGTCACGAACCATTCGGCGGTTTCGCGCGCGGTGAGGTCGAAGCCCACGCCGCCGACGATGGCCATCCCGAATTTCGCTTCATCGCCAAACGGAACGATCGAGGTCTTGGCCTTGAGCAAGAGGCCGGTGCCCCATTCGCCGCCGGAGCGGGCGCGGTCGATCTGCGCGCCGAGCTCGACCGGCTTGCCGAGGGAGACGACGCAGGCGGGCGCCACCGTGCCGATGAAGTCGTCGTTGCGGGCGAACGAGGCGAAGGCTTCGACCTTGCAGTCGCCGGGGTTGTCGACGCCCGCATCGTCCACGGCAAAAGCGCCGCCGGCGGCATGGGTGTTCGCCGCTAGGCCCTGACTAACGAACAAAGCCAGAATAGGCAGGCTTTTTCGGAAATGATTGGAAATGCTCATGAATCCCCCTACACACAAAATCATATTGCAACTAATAACTATTTGCAACTAGGGAGATAAGGCAGCTGTTTAAAAATTCGGACAGCAGGAAAAATTGCCGGGTGGGAAGCCCGACGATGGTTCCATCGTGGCCGGCGGGCACTACTGTCGTGGCCGCTATTTGAAGGGCACGACCTTCTGCGCTTGTTCGCCAAGTCCTTCGATGGCGAGCTTCACCACGTCGCCGGGCTTGAGCCAGCCTGGCGTTGGCCATTTGGGCGGCTGGTGGCCGAGAGCGACGCCGGGCGGTGTGCCGGTGGTGATGACGTCGCCCGGGTCGAGCACGAAGAACTGCGAGCAGTACCAGACGATGTACGGGACGCTGAAGATCATCGTCTTGGTCGATCCGCTCTGCCGCACTTCGTCGTTGACGGTGAGCTCCATGCGCAGGTTCTGGGTGTTCTTGATCTCGTCGCGGGTAACGAGCCAGGGCCCGAGCGGGCCGAATGTCTCGCAGCCCTTGCCCTTCATCCATTGCCCGCCGCGCTCGGCCTGAAAGACGCGTTCGGAAACGTCGTTGCAGATGCAGTAGCCGGCGACGTAGCGGAGCGCTTCTTCCTCCGAAGGAATGTAGCGGGCGCGCCTGCCGATGACGATGGCGAGCTCGAGCTCGTAGTCGAGCTTGGTCGAGCCCTTCGGCACCATGATCGGATCGTTGGGGCCGGAGACGCAGTTCGGAGCCTTCGAGAAGATGATCGGCTCCTTCGGGATGGCGGAGCCCGTTTCGGCGGCGTGGTCGGCATAGTTCAGGCCGATCGCGATGAAATGGCGGACGTTGCTGACACAGGGCCCGAGCCGCGGCTTGCCCTTCACCAGCGGCAGCCGGTTGATCTTCGCCTTCTTGATTTTCGGCAGGCTCTTCGCCAGCACCTCGCCGTTGATGTCGGGTACGATGCGGGAGAGGTCGCGGATCTTGCCCTCGGAATCAATGATCCCGGGTTTCTCCCGGCCGGCGGGGCCGAAGCGAACAAGCTTCATTGGATGTCCTCGAGTGGAATGAGAAGCGGCATCATGCGTAGTTCGCCCTCTGCCGTAAAGGCGCGCCGCGACCGGAGTTGTGCGCCGCACGCGCTGTGATGCGCGGGCAGCCGCCTATGCATGCGAAGTGCGCATTGGCATGGCATGACGAGGCATGGCAGCTTCGCCCGCCATGCTGGAAAACTGGGCCGCCTTTCTGCTATTCGTCGTTGTCGGCTCGATCACGCCGGGGCCGAACAACACGATCTCCACCGCTTCGGGCGCGGCGTTCGGGTTCGCACGGACAGTGCCGCAGATCCTCGGCGTCTCTGTCGGCTATCCGGTGATGATCGTCGCCTTCGGCTTCGGGCTTGGCGAGGTTCTCCGGCAGGCGCCATGGCTGCACGAAGCGCTGCGCTATGCGGGCGCGGCGTTCCTGCTTTATCTCGCCTGGCGGATCGCAAGCGCCGTCGGCGTCGAGCGCGCCGAGGCGAAACGTCCGTTGACGCTGATCGAAGCGGCACTGTTCCAGTGGCTGAACCCGAAGGCGTGGACGCTGGCGCTCGGAACGATCGCGGCCTTCACCACGCCGGGCCTCGGCTTCTACGGGTTTCTTGCCGAGATCGGAGTCATCGCCGTGCTATCGGGCGTAATCGCGTTTCTGGCGCTCTCCGTGTGGTGCCTGTTCGGGATGGCGATTGCCGGCGCGCTCGCGGACGAAGGCAAGCGGCGAATTTTCCAGTATTCGCTCGCGGTGCTGCTCGCGCTCAGCGTCGCATTTCTGTTTGTGTGATTCCTTCCTGCCGCGTCCGGCTGGCAAGCGCGGCAAAGGTTGCGGCATTGGGGCAGAAATCCGCGGCGCCTTCCGTGCCGGTGGTCGTCGCGAGCCAAAGCTTGCAGCGCGCGACCTCGGTGCAGTGGACGCAGCGGGCGGCGGCCACGCGCAGCGCCGCGCCTTCGGGGTAGGCGTAGTCGGGGCTCCGTTGCAGGCCGAAGCGTTGCATCATCTGGCCGAACAGGCTGGCTCGCAGCTCACGGCTTCTACGCATCCGTCCGAGCATGGTGCGATCCTCCTGCTTGCAGGATTTGTCGTTAATGATGGTTCCGGTTTGATGCCGATCAATGCCGCGACGACTTGAAGCGGGGTGACGCGTTGCGTGGCACATGGTCCTCTCGGCGCGCACTGGTTCCCACCCGATCCAGTCGGGGCCGGTTTCGCCGGAACACGTGCTATTGCACTGCGCTAACGTCATCAAATCGTTGCACGATTCAGTTATCCCGCGTTCATGCTGGAACGATGGGTCGAGACTCAATTGAATCGTCCTTCCATCCCCGATCCGATCGCCGCGCCGCGCCGCTTTCGCAGCCTCTTCATTTCCGACGTGCATCTCGGCTCCCGCGGCTGCCAGGCGCATCTGCTCCTCGATTTCCTCCGCCATCACGACGCCGACACGATCTATCTCGTCGGCGATATCGTCGACGGCTGGCAACTGCGCTCGAGCTGGTACTGGCCGCAGGCGCACAATGATGTCGTGCAGAAGTTCCTGCGCAAGGCGCGCAAGGGCGCGCGCATCATCTATATCCCCGGCAACCACGACGAAGTATTGCGCGATTACCTCGGCACGCATTTCGGCGGGATCGAGGTGGTGGAACATACGATCCACGAAGCGGCGGATGGCAAGCGCTACCTTGTCATCCACGGCGATCTGTTCGACGTGGTGATCCGTCATGCGCGCTGGCTCGCGCATGTGGGCGATCACGCCTACGAACTCGCGATCTTCGTCAACCGCGTATTCAATGGCGTGCGCCGGCTGTTCGGGCTCACCTACTGGTCGCTGTCGCAATGGGCGAAGCTGAAGGTGAAGAACGCCGTCAACTTCATCGGCGAGTTCGAGACCGTGCTTGCCGCCGAGGCACAGCGGCAGGGTGTCGACGGCGTGATCTGCGGCCATATCCATCACGCGGCGATCCGCAATGATGGCGTCATCTACATCAATTGCGGAGACTGGGTGGAAAGCTGCACCGCCGTGGTTGAACACGATGACGGCCGGTTTGAAATCATCCGCTGGACCGTGCCGGCGCAACGGTACCCGCTGCCGGTGGTCGTCGCCGAGCAGCAGGCGGCTTGATGCGCGTCCTCATCGCGACCGATGCGTGGCACCCGCAAATCAACGGCGTGGTGCGTACCTTGTCGGCGGTGCGCGACGCGGCTGCAACGATGGGCGTGGAGATCAGTTTCATCACGCCCGCCGAGTTTCCGACCGTGCCGATGCCCGGCTATCCGGAAATCGCGCTTGCGCTTCCGCGGGCGGGCGAGGTCGCGCGGCGTATCGCCGAGGCGTCGCCCGACGCCATCCACATCGCGACCGAGGGTCCAATCGGCTATTTCGTGCGGCGGTACTGTCTCGCGAACCGGCGTCCCTTCACGACGAGCTTCCATACGCGGTTGCCGGACTACATCTCCGCGCGCGTGCCGGTGCCCGAGGCATGGACGTGGCGTTGGTTGCGCGGTTTCCACAACGCGGGCAACGGCGTCATGGCGTCGACGCCAACGCTCGTGGCGGAGCTCGCCGCGCGCGGTTTCGCCAACATTCACCTCTGGCCGCGTGGGGTCGATACCGTCCTGTTCCGGCCGCAGGCAGATGCCGCGCTCGATCTGCCACGGCCGATCTTCCTCAATGTGGGGCGGATCGCTGTCGAGAAGAATCTCGAAGCGTTCCTCGCGCTCGATCTGCCCGGCAGCAAGGTCGTCGTCGGCGACGGGCCGGCGCGAGCGGCGTTGCAGGCGAGATTTCCGTCGGCCGTCTTTCTCGGCGCGCAGCAAGGTCCAGCGCTCGCCCGCGTCTATGCGGCAGCTGACGCGTTCGTGTTTCCGAGCCGGACCGACACCTATGGGCTGGTTTTGCTCGAGGCGCTGGCGAGCGGCTTGCCCGTTGCCGCGTTTCCAGTGCAAGGCCCGATCGACGTGATCGGCCGTGCCCCCGTGGGCGTGCTCGCGGAGGACCTGCGGGCGGCCGCGCTGCTCGCCCTCAACGTGCCGCGCGAAGCCTGCCGCGCGTTCGCGCTTCAGCAAAGCTGGCAGGCGAGCGCCCGGCGGTTCCTTGTAAACATTGAGGCGGCCGGCGCCTGCCGCACGGCGGCTTCGATCAGCCGCGTGACAAGGGTCAAGGAGCGCCCTAGTTTCGCGGCGTGATCGCCGCGGAAACCTCAGAACCAGCCTTTCTCCCGACTGCCGCTGATGTCGAGGACGCCACGCGCCTGCTCGCGGG
>Ga0182741_1002994_pt1 | contig 18580 bp, 15 predicted proteins | sample eDN5th37CBELigOP_FD_128874 | JGI IMG/M metagenome (GOLD analysis project Ga0182741, IMG submission 128874) | Enriched Organic Plus compost microbial communities from Emeryville, California, USA - eDNA 5th pass 37_C BE-Lig OP (version 2) (version 2) ... | reverse complement strand
GGTAAGCACTCCACGCGCGACATCCCGCGCATGGTGGCCGGCGCCGCAGCGAGCTTTCCCCACGTGCGCTACTCGGTCACGCCGGCCTTCGGCGTCAACGAGCGGCTCGCCGAAGCGGTCCTCGAGCGGGTGGGCGTTCCGGTCTCGGAGCGCGTCGTGACCGAGGCGGCGTGCGCCAACGGGTGCATGCGGCCGGCCGGCACGCCGGAGCGCTACTGCGGCGACGGCTGCCGTGCGCTCATGAGAGAGCCGGAGCCGGCCATCCCCGGCTGAGCACTACCGGCGTCCGCCGCGCGCCGGGCGCTGCAACGCGCGACTTCCAACATTAGCTTCCAGCCATGACCACCGACCTCACCGCGTCGCATCAGGCGCTCAGCACGCTCTCCGACGAGGAGACCATGTTCCGCGACGCGGTCGCGGAGTTCGCCGAAGAGGAAGTCCGCCCGCGCGTGCAGGCGATGGAGCGGGCCGGCCGCATCGATCCCGAGATCGTCCCGAAGTTCTTCGAGCTGGGGCTCATGGGAATCGAAGTGCCGGAGCGCTACGGCGGCGCCGGCGGGACGCTCATGATGGTGACGCTCGCGGTGGAGGCGATGAGCCGCGTGGACGCGTCGGCGGCCATCCTCATGGACGTGCAGAACACGCTCGTCAACTACCCCATCACGCGCTACGGGAGCGACGCGCAGAAGCAGAAGTACCTGCCGAAGCTCACTGGTGGCACCGTTGGAGCGTACGCCCTCTCCGAGGCCGGCTCGGGCTCCGATGCCTTCGGGCTCGCCACGCGCGCCGAGAAGGACGGCGACGCCTGGGTGCTGAACGGACGCAAGCTCTGGATCACCAACGGAGCGGAGGCAGCTACCTACGTGATCTTCGCCAACGCCGATCCGTCGGCGGGCTACCGAGGAATCACCGCCTTCATCGTGGAGCGCGACTTCCCCGGCTTCTCGGTCGGGAAGAAGGAGCACAAGCTCGGCATCCGTGCATCGAGCACCACGGAGCTGATCCTCGATCAGTGCCGGGTGCCCGCGGAGAACGTGCTCGGACCCGTCGGGAAGGGTTACAAGATCGCGATCGAGACGCTCAACGAGGGACGCATCGGGATCGGCGCGCAGATGATCGGAGTGGCGCGAGGCGCGCTCGACGCGACCATCACGTACGTCAAGGAACGCCAGCAGTTCGGGAAGGCGATATCGGAGTTCCAGGGCGTGCAGTTCCAGCTCGCGCAGGCGGCCACCGAGCTCGAGGCGGCGCGGCTCATGGTGTACAACGCCGCGCGCCTCAAGGATGCGGGCCATCCATTCACCGAGGAGGCGGCCATGGCCAAGCTCTTCTCGTCGCAGGTGTGCGAGCGGGTGACGTCGCTCTGCGTGGAGCTCCACGGCGGCTACGGCTACACCGAGGACTACCCGGTGGAGAAGTACTACCGCGACGCCAAGATCGGCGCCATCTACGAGGGCACGTCGAACATGCAGCTCCAGACGATCGCCAAATCGATCCTGAGCCGCGCCTAGGCTCGCCCCCGAACTCCGGGAGCGAGTCCGGGATGGAGCCGCCTACTTCACCATCTGCAGCGCCTGGTAGACCGATGGCAGCGAGCCGACGATCCACACGATGATCGCGGCCAGCGCCCCCTTCTGCCTGGAGATGTTGCCGGTCACGCTCAGCCCGATGGCGAGGAGCACGGTCACCCAGATGGTGAAGATGTCCACGCGCGCCAGCAGCGCGGCCAGGAGGGGTTGCTCCGCTCCGTTCACGAAATGGGCGAGACTGGTGGTGACGCTCCACTGAGAGGTTATGCTCGCCGGGTCGATGACCAGCATCATCAGCGCTGCCGCCACCCACGCCAGGATGCGCGGTAGGGAGGCGAAGGTGGCGACCATGACGGCGGTGCCGAGGCTCTCCTCCGCGTCGAACAGCTTCCCTACGATCCAGAGCAGGAGACCCACCACGAGCACGGTAATCGGCGTGATCACGATTATCGACACCATGTAGATAATGGGCTGCGAGTTGCGGATGCTGTCCATCTGCTCGGGCGTCACGTTCGGGTTCTTCGCCTGGATCTGCGCGACCGTCTGCGGCCAGAGCGCGTCGAAGACGGGCTGCATCAGCGGTCGGGTGGCCACGACGAGGACCGCGGTGATCACCGTGTAGATGAACAGCGCCATCCAGAACCCGCGTCCCTTGCGCCTGGCGAAGACCTTGGCGGGCGAGACGAAGATCTCGACGATGTCATCGAAGAGGGACGAGCTCGTAGGCGTGGCTGCAGTAGTCATCGCGATCTGCCTTGTCGGTTGAGGACGCTAGAGGACGCTACATGATTGTGCCTCGCGCTCTCATACACAAGAGCCGCGCTACCTCGGGCGGGCGGGGAACGTAGGTAGCGGGGTGCCGCGGGGCCCCGTCGCGGCGTGGCGCGCGAAAGCGGATGACGCTGCGTTCGAACGATGATGCTCCGTCCGGCAAGCAATGACATACTGGACCATGTCATCACCTTGCATAAACCCGGGCGCCGAGGCGAACATATGGGCATGGCCGCACCGATCGACTTCCACACCGCCGACATGGTTCGCGTACTCAACGAGCGCGCACCCGGCAACTGGCCGCGGTACGAAACCGCGTATGGCGAGCTTCTCGTGAGCCCGGCGCCCCGCGCATGGCATCAGGAGATCGTACGCCGCCTCCTGCTTTCGCTGAGCCGCTATCTGGAAGTGGAGCGCGTCGGCCACCCGTTCGCGTCGCCCGCCGACATCTCCTGGGGATTGCGGAACGTCCTGCTGCAGCCGGACGTCTTCGTCGTTCCCATGGCCAGCGCGCGGTCGCTCGACTGGTCGCAGATGCGCAAACTGCTCCTTGCGGTGGAGGTGACGAGTCCGAGCTCCGCGCGCGCCGATCGCTTCACCAAGAGGCTCATCCATCAGGCGCGCGGTACAGAGTGCTACTGGGTGGTCGATCCGGACTCGCGCGCCGCCGAAGTCTGGCACCCTGGCGACCTATCGCCGCAGATCTCGAGCGAGCAGCTCATCTGGGAGCCACGGGGCGCCGTGGCCCCCTTCGTCATGCCGCTCGCCGAGCTGTTCGAGCCCGTTTGAGGAGCCATGGAGCTCGCCGGAATTCATCACCTCACCGCCATCTCCGCGGCCATCAGCGAGAATCATCGCTTCTACACGCAGACGCTCGGCATGCGCCTCGTGAAGCGCTCGGTGAATCAGGACGACGTGAGCGCGTACCACCTCTTCTACTCCGACGCCAAGGGGACGCCGGGCACCGACGTCACCTTCTTCGACTGGCCGATGCCTCGCGAGACGCGCGGCACGCGCTCGATCGTGCGGACGCAGCTCCGCGTGGCCGGCGGCGACGCGCTCGATTTCTGGGCCGAGCATCTTCGCGAGCGGGGCGCGGCCACGCGAGAGATCGCCGAGCGCGATGGAAGGCTCGTTCTCGACTTCGAGGACCCCGAGGGGCAGCGTCTCTCGCTGGTGGACGACGGCGGCGCCGGAGAGGCGTTCCCCTGGGAGAAAAGCCCCGTCCCCATGGAGCACCAGATTCGCGGCCTGGGACCGATCGTGCTCAGCGTACCGGACCTCCGTCCCACCGATGAGTTGCTGCAGCGCGTGCTCGGCATGCGTCCGATTCGCGAATACGCGTCCCCGGAGAGCCCGCGGCGCACCGTGCACGTGTACGAGATGGGGCCCGGCGGCGCCGCGGCCGAGCTGCACGTCGCCGTGCAGCCCGATCTCCGCCCCGCGCGCCAGGGCGCGGGTGGCGTGCACCACGTCGCTTTCCGTACACCCACCTTCGACGAACATGCGGCCTGGGTGGAGCGCATCGCGGGGCTCGGCATCCCCAACAGCGGCCTGGTGGATCGCTACTATTTCCGGAGCCTCTACCTCCGCGAGCCCAACGGGATCCTCTTCGAGATCGCATCCGACGGACCGGGTTTCGCGGTGGACGAGGACGAGGCGACGCTCGGAGAGAAGGTGGTGCTGCCGCCGTTCCTGGAGCCGCGCCGCGCGGAGATCGTGGCGAACCTGCAGCCGATAGACTGACCGGCGGCTCCGGGGACGACGACGGCCATCAGGCGGGAGGGTCCGTGTCCGACTTCCATCAGTCGCCCCCGACACTCGGGAACCAGTACGACGACGACCGCGTTCTGCGCTCCTGGCTACGCCGCGTACTCCCCCGCGAGATGCTCACCGACGTGGAAGCACAGCTCCGCCATCTCGGCGAGCGTGCCGCCGGCGACATCCGCGCGCTCGGCGATGCGGCCGAGGCCGAACCGCCGCGTCACGTACCCTTCGATCCGTGGGGCCGGCGCATCGACCGCATAGACACCAGCGCCGCGTGGCGCGCACTCGATCGGATCTCTGCCGAGGAAGGGCTCGTCGCCATCGGCTACGAGCGCGTCCACGGTTCGCTCTCGCGAGTGGATCAGTTCGCGCGGCTCTATCTCTTCTCGCCCTCCTCGGCGACCTATAGCTGTCCGCTGGCGATGTCCGATGGAGCGGCTCGCTGCCTGGAAGCGTACGGTGACGGCGAGCGGCTGCGCGACGCGTACGCTCGCCTCACCACCCGCGACCCGGATCGCTTCTGGACGTCGGGACAGTGGATGACCGAGCGCACCGGCGGGTCGGACGTATCGGGCACTTCCACCGTGGCTCGCCGGGAGGGCGACGGCTTCCGTCTCTACGGAACCAAGTGGTTCACCTCGGCCACCACATCGCAGATGGCCATGACGCTCGCGCGGATCGAGGGCGCACCGGAGGGTAGCCGAGGGCTCAGCCTCTTCTACCTCGAGCTCCGCGACGATGCCGGCTCGCTGCGCGGCATCCGCGTCCACCGACTCAAGGAGAAGCTCGGAACGCGCGCGCTCCCGACGGCGGAGCTGTCGCTCGAAGGGGCGCCGGCGTGGCTCGTGGGCGAAGCGGGGCGTGGCGTGCGCAACATCGCGACGCTCTTCAACATCACTCGCATCCACAATGCGTGCGCGTCGGTGGCCGGGATGCGAAGGGCCATCGCGCTGGCGCGCGACTACGCGAGGCGGCGCGTGGCGTTCGGGAAGCCGCTCTCGGAGCATCCACTGCACGTCGAGACGCTGGCGGAGATGCAGGTCGAGATGGAAGCCGCCTTCCACCTCGTCTTTCGCGCCGTGGAGCTGCTGGGGCGCGCGGAGTGCGGCGAGGCGAGCGAGAGTGAGACGGCGCTCCTGAGAGTGCTCACGCCGGTGGTGAAGCTGTACACCGCGAAGCAGGCCGTGGCCGTGGCGAGCGAGGCGCTCGAAGCGTTCGGCGGAGCGGGATACATAGAGGACACCGGCCTCCCGCGGCTGCTGCGCGATGCGCAGGTGCTCTCCATCTGGGAGGGCACCACCAACGTCCTCAGCCTCGATGTGCTCCGCGCGATCGACGGCGGAGGCGCCGTGGAGGCGCTGTGCGCCGACATCGATGCGCGACTGGCAGCCGTGCCGCGCGGGCGGCTGACTACGGCCGCCGAGCGCGTGCACCGTGCAGCGGATGAGCTGGCGCGGCGCGCGGCCAGCGCCGGCCGGGGCGAGGCCGACACGCTGGATGGCTCCGACCGGGAGGCCGGCGCACGCGCGCTCGCGTACTCCATCGCGCGCGTCCACGCCGCCGCGCTCCTCCTCGACCACGCGTCGTGGAGCATCGACAACGAACGCGACGACCGTGCCGCGCTGGCCGCGCTCCGCTGGTGTGCTCGCGAGCTCGTACCTTCGACGCGCTTCGACGCGCGGCACCGGGCCGCGTCGAGCGCGCTGGCGCTCGATCAGCCGGCCGCGCCGTAGCGCTGCATCCGCCGCGCGTAGAGCAGATCGAGCGCGCTGATCGCAACCACCATCAGGGCGGCACCGGCCACCATCTTCCGATTCCGGCTTTTCGCCACGGCTACCCCCAGCAGCCCGAGGTCCAGCGCGTCACCCGCCACGCGCGACCAGAGTCCGGCCGTCGGGTTGCGTGGAGCGAGTATCCCCACGCCGCTGAGGATCTCCCGCACGCCCATGACGCGCAGCACCGTTTTCGCATCCCCGAGGCCGAGCCTCCTGCCGAGGCGCCTGGGCATCGCCATCTCGGCCAGACCCAGGCCGATACCGGTGAGACCCAGAGCACGAGCCGCCTGTCTATTTCTCATGAGTACGACCTCCATCGTCGCGATTGCCCCATCCTTAACGCAACTCACATTCCCCGCCCTGTGGCGGCGTCGCAAAGCTGTGGGGGCAACGCGTGTGCCACACGACGCTGTCCGGCGCGACCGGCCGCTGGCAGTCGCCGTGCGAATCGCGGATGAGGTGGATGAGGATGATGCGGTGCGGCTCCGTGCGCGCGATCGGTGTTCGGTCAGTAGCACGGCGCTCACCTGGTACCGTGCAGCAGCCCCGCTCTGATCCCCGCCGCCCTCGGCGACGCCGCCGGATCGGCCGTGAGATGCATGGAGATCCGCTCGGTTACCTGCAGCGGCCCCGATAGCTCCACTATCTGGTCGCCGCGCTGCACGTCGAAGGTTATCCGCGCGCCGGCGCGCGTGCCGAGCATCTCGCGCAGCCGCGCGACGAATCGGCGCTCGGTGACGAGCATCCCGTTGACGGAGAGCAGATAGTCGCCCGGGAGCATCCCCGCCTCTGCGGCCGTGGATCCGGGTGCCACATCGCGCACCAGCAGCCCTCCGGAGTCGGCCGCAGTGGTGACTCCCAGCACCGGGATGCGTAGCGTATCGGTCGCGAGCTTCAACCCCGCCAGCGGGAGGATGGTGCTCCACGGATACGGCTCGCGTCCATCCACGTAGCGTGCGTAGAAGTCGGTGAACGACTTCCCGCCCGCTGCGGCGCTCACCGCTTCCCACCACTGCTCGCCGGTGAAGCCGCGCCCCCGCTTGTAGCTCTCGCGGTAGAGCCGGCGCATCACGTCATCGAGCGACGCGGCATTGTCGCTCGCATCGCGGATGAGCACATCGAGCATCAACCCGGCCAGCGCTCCCTTCGGATAGTAGATCGTGCTCGTGCCGTCTTCCGGGTGTACCCAGGTGGAAAGCGACGCATCCTCGAGCGCCACGGCCGGAGCGTTCGCCACTTCCACCATCTTCTCGGCGATCGCCTCGAAGAACGCCACCGAGTCTATCACGCCCGCGCGAACGCGCGAGATGTCGGCGTAGTAGTCGGTGATGCCCTCGCTCATCCAGAGCCACGTCGTGGGCTGCTCGTTCGAGTATTCGTAGGGCCAGAGATCCGCGGGGCGCAGACGCTTCACGTTCCACGCATGGAAGATCTCGTGCGCGTAGATGGATGTGAGGATGGGCTGGCCGATGGCGAGCGGCGTGGTGACGTCGACGTGCGAGTTCTGGTGCTCCAGTCCGGAGATCGCCCCGTAGGCCGAGTCGGCGATCTGCATGAGCGTGTAGTCGGTGAAGGGGATCTCGCCGAAGACCTTCGCCTGCGCATCGATGATGCTCGCGAGCTGCCGGAAGTCCGTTGCGCGCACTTCGGCGGGAACGCTTCCCCGCGGGTAGGCCGCGATGCGTAGCCAGCCGCTCCCCGCGCGCGCGCTGTCGAGGTCGAAGCGGCCCACGAAGAAGGGCATGTCCACCAGATCGTGATAGTTCGATGCGGTGTACGTCCGCGGTGCGGACCCCGGCGTCATCCCCGTGACCACGCGCCAGTCGCTCTCCGTGCGGATGCGCACCGTAGCGGGGAAGTCGAAGCTCCGGCCCTCGGGGTACGGGAAGATGTTGGTGCCGTTGAAGAGGAGAAAATCCGGACGCGACCACGACATCGCATTGTCGAGCGTGTCGGCCAGATAGTCGAAGGACACGGTGATCGTCCGCGATCCCGCCGGGCGAACTCGCCAGCTGTCGTAGTCGAGCTTGTCCCATTCGAGCGTCCGATCACCATTCCCCTTCGCCGTGAAACCCACGACGCCGCGCGCGAAGTAGCTGATCTCGTAGGCGCCCGGCGTCCACGCCGGGATGGAGAGGATCACCGGCGCATCGGACGCCACGCCGAACGACATGGCCACGCGCAGCGACCTGCGCATCGCCGAGGCCGAGTCGAAGGTCACGTCGTACACGATGTCCGAAACCGGTGCGGACTGTTCGCTCGGCCGCGAGGTCGGCGGAGCCGGTGCGGCGCGCTGAGCCGAAGAGCTGGCGGGCACGACGCTGGCTACCGGGAGCAGCGTGGACGTCAGGACAAAGGCGAGAAAACGCATCGGTCATCCATGGATCGAGGTAGAAGCGACGCTGGACAGCGGCCACCGAAGCCACTAATGTAGCCGACGACACGCACTACACAGGGAGCGCCCGGCGCGCCACGCACGACCCGTGAGGCCCGACCAACGAAGGCCAGGCCAACGGCGCTCCCTCCGATCCACCTGGAGATGGCCACTCATGGCCGTAGCCCTGGAAAGCGTGGTTGCCGATGCCCTTCGCATCCCGACCAGCAACGTCACGGACGCACTTGCGTTCAGCGAAATTCCCCAGTGGGACTCGCTCAACCATGTAGCTCTCATGCTCGCCATCGAGGCGGAGTACGGAGTCTCCATTCCGGATGACCTCGTGATAGAGCTGACATCGGTTGCCGCGATCCGTGCATTCCTGGACGGCCGGTCGCCGCTGGAACGGTCGCCCTCGGAGAAGGAGGCGTAGAAGGGCTGGATGCTCGACGTCCGCGGCTCGCGCTCGCTTCGCTCGGACTTTCTCTCGCGCGCTGCCGAAGCTCCGGAATCGACCGCGCTGGTAGTGGAAGGGCGGTCGCTGAGCTACGGGACGCTCGCGGAGCGCGCGCGGCGTATCGCGGCCGTCATCACCGAGGCGGGCGAGCGAGGTGCGGAACGGGTCGGCGTGTTCGCGTCCCGCAGTGAGACGGCCTACGCCGCGACGCTCGGCGCCCTCTTCAGCGGCGCCGCGTTCGTACCGCTCAACAGGAAATTTCCGATCGAGCGGACGCGGGCGATGGTGCGCCGCGCCGAGCTCGATGCGATCGTCGTGGACGCGGAGTCGGCCGCGCAACTCCCGGAAGTCCTCCGTGGAATCGAGCCTGCGCCGCGGATCTTCGCGACCGAGCGCTCCACCGCGGCCGCCCTGGCCGGGCACGACGTGGAAGTCGCCGGCATCGCCGACGAGCGAGTGGCGCCGCTCGACGTTCTGCCGCCGGTGCTCGCCGACGACATCGCCTACCTTCTCTTCACATCCGGCACCACGGGTGAGCCGAAAGGCGTGGGCGTGACCCACGCCAACGTCCTGCACTTCCTCGATGCGATGGCGGCCCGCTATCGCCTCGCACCGCACGACCGCTGTTCGCAGACCTTCGATCAGACCTTCGACCTCGCGGTCTTCGACCTGTTCATGGCGTGGGGCGCGGGGGCATGCGTGTACGCCATGCGGCCGATCGAGCTTCTGGCGCCCGTTCGCTTCGTCCGGAAGCACGAGCTGACGCTCTGGTTCTCGGTACCGTCGGCGCCCGCGCTCAGCCTGAAGAAGGCCGCGCTCGAGGCAGGGAGCATGCCCTCGCTGCGCTACACGCTCTTCTGCGGCGAGCCGCTCCCCGATGCGCTGGTGCGGGCGTGGCACGCTGCCGCGCCGCAGTCGGCGATCGACAACCTCTACGGCCCCACCGAGCTGACGATCGCCTGCCTCGCGTACCGTTGGGATGCCAATACATCGCCCGCGCGGGCGGTGAACGGCATAGTGCCGATCGGCGACCCCCTCCCCGGACTCGGCGCGCTCGTGGTGGACGATGACCTGCGTCCGGTGGAGGATGGAGAGGTCGGCGAGCTCCTGGTCTGCGGGCCGCAGGTGGTGCCGGGCTACTGGCGCGATGCGCCGAAGACGGCCGAGCGATTCGTCGAGCTGCGGCTCTCGCCCACGCGGGCGAAGCGCTTCTACCGAACCGGCGACCGCGTGGCGCGCGCCGGCCGGGGAGACTACGTCTACATCGGGCGCGTCGATCAGCAGATCAAAGTGCTCGGCTTTCGAGTGGAGCTCGGCGAGGTCGAGGCGGTGCTCCTGCGAGAAGCCGGGGTCGCGCAGGCGGCTGCGGTTGGATGGCCCACCGAGGATGGCCGCGCGCTCGGCATCGTCGCATTCGCCGCGGGCCGGGTGTCGTCGCCCGATTCGCTTCTCGCGGCCACTGGCCGCGCGCTTCCACCGTACATGGTGCCGAGCCGGGTCATCGTTCTGGACGAGATGCCGCTCAACGCCAACGGGAAGATCGACAGAAAGGCGCTGGTGGCTCGCCTCGCAGCGGAGGCCCCATGACGGCGGCTCGAAGCGGCACGCTGGCCGTCACCGCGGAGCTCGATGGAAACGAGCGCGCCTACCTGGAGCTCGAGGCACTCGCGGCCGCCGCGTTCTACGCGTTCGCCTTCGCGAACGAGGATGCGGCCGCCGCGTTCCGGCAGCTCCTGCTGCAGCGGGGTGCGGCGGAGTACGCGCCCCCGGCGTCACGGCTGCTCCTGGAGGATGGTGCGCCCGTCGGGATGTTCGCGCTGCTTCCCTCCCCGCTCCTTCTGCGGCGGCGGCTGGCCGCTGCGGTCGCGATCGCCCGCACGCACCCGTATAGCGACGATGCCGATCTGCAGCAGCGGCTGCGGCTCGCGGGCGCCATCCTGAGCCGGCCCGCGACCGACGACGCGTACCTCTCCCGGATCGCGGTGAGCCCGCGGGCGGACGGGCGCGGACTCGGGCGGTGGCTCCTGCAACGAGCGCTCGGGGAAGCGCTCCTGCTCGGCGCACGCCGGTGTGTCCTCGACGTGTCCGCCGACAATGCGAGGGCCATCGGCTTCTACGCGCGTGCGGGCTTCAGCGAAGACGGGCGCGACGCCGCGGAAGACCCGGGCACCGGCCGCAGGCTCGCCTACCTGCACATGGTGAAGGCTCTTCCGGGGAGCGGAGATCGCGCGATCCGCCCCAACGACGACCTGCCGCGCGCACGCGATCGCGCACGCGATGACGATGACCCAGCTCGGAGGTTCCCACCGTGAGCGAATCACTTCTGCGACGCGCAATGGCGCGCCCCGGCGATGCCTTTCACTACGCCGTCGCGATTCTCAAGGGCCGCGCGTGCAAGACCTACTTTCGGGCCCGCGGCCGGCGCTTCTCGGCTGGACGGAGCCTCCGCGTCTTCGGCCGGCTGAGCGTGCGCGGACCGGGACGGGTGGAATTCGGCGATGATGTGAAAGTGTGGGGACGCGTGACCGCGTGGACCTACAGCAACGACGCCGTGATCGAAGTGGGCGATCACAGCGTCCTCGCCGGCACCCGCTTCGGCTGCGCCAAGCGCATCACCATCGGCCGCGATGGGATCATTGCCGACTGCCGAATTCTCGACACGGACTTCCATTCCACCGCCGTGAACCGGCACGACGACGATGCTCCGGTCCGGACGATCCCGGTGAAGCTGGGCGACAATGTATGGGTGGCACCCGACAGCGCCCTGATGCCCGGCAGCATCGTGGGAGACAACTGCGTCATCTCCCTCGGCTCCGTATGCTCCGGCACCTTCCCGCCGAACGTGATCGTGGTGGGGAATCCAGCGCGCATCGGCGGGCGTGTACCCGGTACCGACGCGAGCGTGCCCACACCCGCAGCGGCGCCGCAGCCCGCGCTGCGAACAGCGCTCCCGGAGTAGCTGGTACCGGCCGTGATCCGGAGCGGTGCCGATAACGGAATCGTAATCCTTCCCTAATCCCGCCGGCGTTAACGCCCCCGTCGGGGCCGTGTCTTCCATCCCGACAGAACGCGGCGGCCGGTCCCGGCCCCGTTGGTACCACGGCGCGCACGGTGCTCACGCCGCGTCGCCCACCAACCACATCTGCGATGGAGAGAACCATGCGGCTCGGTACGATGGGAGGAATGGTGCTCGCACTCCTGGCAATCGCCGGGTGCGAGAGTAGAGGCGGGACCGAGAACGACGCGAGCTACACAGCGGACAGCGCAACCGCCGGCGCGCCTCCGGCAGCGGAGGCCGCGATGGCCGACGCGGCACCGCGCGAGCTGTCGAAGGCGCGAGCGGGCGATGCCGCCGGCATCAGCGCGCAGAACGTGGCGTCGAACGCGCTCGCGGCGCCGGGCACGCCCTCCACGCCGCGATCGCCTGGCGCCGTGGACTCCATGCCGGCCGCGATGCTCATCCGCACGGGCAACGCGAGCATCGAGGTCGACTCGCTCGCCGCGGGGATCGCCGCGGTACACGCGCTCGCGGCGCATCTCGGCGGCTACATCGCCAACACCTCCATGCAGGCGGGCAATGCGCGCGTGCATTCGGCGACGCTGCAACTCAGAATCCCGTCGGCCCGCTTCGATGAAGCGATGGCTGCGCTACGACCGATAGGCAAGCTCGAATCGAGCAATGTCGACGCCGAAGACGTGGGCGAGGAGTACGTCGACGTGAGCGCCCAGGTGGCCAACGGCCGAAGACTCGAGGCACGCCTCATCGAGATCCTCGCCACCCGCACTGGGAAGCTCTCCGACGTGCTCGCGGTGGAGCGCGAGCTCGCCCGGGTGCGCGGCGAGATCGATCGCCAGGAAGGGCGCCTGCGCTACCTCCGCGCCCACACGGCGATGAGCACGCTCGTCGTCACCGTGCACGAGCCGCTCCCCATCGTCGGCCAGCATGGGAGCGGCAGCGTCATCGCCGAGTCCTTCCGCCAGTCGTGGCGCAACTTCGTGGGCTTCGTCGCCGGCTTCATCGCGGCACTCGGCACGCTCGTGCCGCTCCTCGTGGTGCTGGGCGCCGTGGGATACGTCGTGGTCAGAGGTGCACGCGGGATGAAGCGCCGGCTGCCGCGGAACGCCGAAGAGCCGGCGGCGTAGCGGCTGCATGCCGCTCACCTTCCGACCCGGCGAAGCCGGGTCGGAAGGTGAGCGGCGCGATCTTCCCACCCGCATGGCGCGTGGCCCATATTCTTCGGATCGGCGCGGCCTGCATCCCGCGAGGCCACGCCGATCCTCTCCGTGGGCCGCGTCGCGGCCCCGCCGCCAATACCAGCGAGTCGCTCCCTCAATGAAAAAATTCGTTCTTTCGCGTGCGCTTCCAGCCAGCGCGCTGGTCGCGTCACTCGCGGCAGCCGCCGCCGCGCAGCAGCCGCGCCAGCCAGCCGACATGATCGTGACGGCGAGGCGCATCTACACCGTGGACCAGACACGCCCGCTCGTGCAGGCGCTGGCGATCCGCGACGGGCGCATCGTGTTCGCCGGGTCGGCCGCCGGCGCTCGCGCGCTCGCCGGGAGCTCCACGCGAGTTCTCGATTTCCCGGACCGCATCATCATCCCGGGGATGGTGGATGCGCACGGCCACCTCATGGGACTCGGCGAGGCGCTCGAGTCGGTGGACCTCGTGGGCACGAAGTCGTACGACGAGGTCATCGAGCGTGTCGCGGCGCGCGCGAAGAACACTCCGGCGGGTACCTGGATCGAGGGAACCGGCTGGGACCAGAACGACTGGGGCGATACTCGCTTCCCCACGCACGAGAAGCTGTCGCGCGCGGTGCCCGATCATCCCGTGGTGCTCTCGCGCGTAGACGGGCACGCACTCCTCGCCAACGCCAAGGCGCTGGCCGCGGCACGCGTGACGAAGTCCACGCCGGATCCCAAGGGCGGCCGCATCATCAAGCTCGCCAACGGCGAGCCTTCCGGCGTCTTCGTGGACAACGCGCAGTCGCTCATCTACAGAGCGGTGCCGGCCATGACGCGCGAGAAGAAAAAGGAGGCGCTCGTGGCCGCGGTGGCCGAGGCGAACAAGTGGGGACTGATCGGCGTGCACGACGCCGGCGAATCGAGATCCACCATAGACGTTCTGGAGGAGCTCGCGAAGGAGGGGAAGCTCAACCTCCGCGCGTACGTGATGATCGGCGACGACTCCGCGGCGCTGGCGCACTACTTCCAGCGCGGCCCACAGAGCGCGCTCTACGATGGGCACCTCTGGATCCGCAGCATCAAGCTCTACGCCGACGGCGCGCTCGGCTCGCGCGGTGCGGCTCTGCTCGACCCATACAGCGACGAGCCGGAGAACTATGGCCTCCTCGTGTCGTCGCCCGAGCATCTGCAGGCGATAGCCGTGGATGCCCTTCAGCATGGCTTCCAGGTGTGCACTCACGCCATCGGCGACCGGGGGAACCGCGTAGTGCTCGATGCGTACGAGGCCGCGCTGAAGAAAGTCCCCACCGCCGACCACCGCTTCCGCGTGGAGCACGCCCAGATCCTGAACTACGCCGACATCCCGAGGTTCGCGGAGCTCGGTGTGATCCCGTCCATGCAGGCGGTGCACCAGACGAGCGACATGTACTGGGCCGAGCAGCGTCTCGGGGGAGGACGGCTCTACGGCGCCTACGCGTGGCGCGCGCTCCTGGAGACGGGAGTGGTGATCCCCGACGGAAGCGACTTCCCCGTGGAGGGCGTGAACCCGCTCCGCTCCTTCCACTCGGCGGTGAGCCGCGAGGACGAGAACGACTGGCCCCCCGGCGGCTGGCACCCGGAGGAGAAGATGACGCGCCAGGAAGCGCTCGCGGGGATGACCATCTGGCCCGCCTACGCGGCGTTCCAGGAAGACATCATGGGCTCGCTCACGCCCGGGAAGTACGCCGACTTCGTAGTGCTCGACCGCGACATCATGACAGTCCCGAAAGAGGACATCCTGGGGACGCAGGTCCTGGCTACGTATATTGGGGGGAAAGCGGTGTACGAGCGTAAGTGACGAGCTGGTCCGTAGTTCAGTGGCCGCGGCCGGACGCGATGCCACCTGCTGACGCATTGCTGACGCTCGGCGCCCATCCTCCGGGCTGACGAGGCGGGCCGGCTCGCCGGTCCCGCCTCTGTCCGTACATATCCAATACTCCTTCCTACATCGCCATGCTCTCAAACTCGTCAATCGCCTTTCTCAAGCGGCTTCTCGATTCGCCAGGTCCCTCCGGTTTCGAAACGGTGCCCGCGCGTGTTTGGCGCGAGGAGGCTCGCGCGTTTGCCGAGCTGCGTGTCGATTCGCACGGCAACAGCATGGCGACCGTCAACGGCGGCGGCGCACCCACCATCATGCTCGCCGGCCACATAGACGAGATCGGCGTCATCGTCCAGTACATCGACGACAATGGCTTCATCTACATCTCGCCCATCGGCGGGTGGGACGTGCAGGTACTCGTCGGGCAGCGACTCCGCTTCGCCAGCTCCACCGGCGCGGGCGACGTCTACGGCGTGGTGGGCAAGAAGCCGATCCATCTCATGAAGCCCGATGAGCGCGAGAAGGCGTCGAAGTTCTCGGACCTCTGGGTGGACATCGGGGCCAGGAATCAGGCGGAGGCGCGCAAGCGTCTCAGTGTAGGCGATCCGGGCGTGATCGATTCGCATACCATCGACTTCCCCAACGGCCGCATCGTCTCGCGTTCGATAGACGACCGGATCGGAGCGTTCGTGGTGCTCGAAGCGCTGCGCCGCTACCACGAGCGTCCCAGTGAGGCGAAGGTGGTGGCCGTGGCCACCACGCAGGAAGAGATCTCCTGGCGCGGCGGCGGCGCCGGCGTGTGCGCCACGGGTCTCGGCGCGCAGATGGCCATCGTGGTGGACGTCACCTTCGCCACCGACCACCCCGGCATCGAGAAGAAGGAAGTCGGCGACCACGCCATAGGGAGCGGCCCGGTGTTGACCCGCGGCTCGATCATCTCTCCGGTCGTCTTCGACATCCTTCGCTCGACCGCCGACGAGCTCGAGATCCCCTATTCCATCCACGCCGCCGGCCGCGACACCGGCACGGACGCCGACGCGATCCACGTCGCGCGCGAGGGGATCGCCACGGCCGTCCTCTCCATCCCCAACCGCTACATGCACTCCCCCAACGAGCTGGTGAGCCTCGAAGACCTCGACCAGGCCGCCGACCTCATCGCCGCCGCCTGCCAGAAAGTGGGGAGAGCAACGGATTTCACCGCGCGATAGGTGTGCGCTGGTTCGGCGGGGTCGGGGCTCGACTCGAAGGCTGCTACTGCATTTGCAGTACTAATCATCCGGGCCGGGTCTCGGCCCCGCCGACTTCACACTCCCGCTCTCTTCCTTCCCATCAGGACCCACGAAGCGGCGCCGCGAACCGCCTTCTCCTTGTCGCGGAGGAGCGACTGGAGCGCGGCCAGCGAGCCGCTGGCGTTGACCTGGCCGAGCGCGTGCACCGCGGCCACGCGGAGCGGCGTGGAGCGCTTCTTCACGAGCAGGCCCTTGTCGGTGCGGGCGATCTCCACGAGTTTCTCGATCGCCTGCGGCGTACCGAGCTGCCCCAGCGCCGCGAGCATGGCCATCTGCACCCGGCTGTCGTCTTCACGGTCGAGCGCGCGGATCAGCGAGTCGACCGACTTCCCACTGGTGGCGACGCTGATCGCGCTCGAGCCCTGCGCGGGAAGTCCGTTGACCCCGTTCACCGACGCCGGCGTGACGCGGCTGTTGCCGAACTTCGCCAGCGCGCTCGCCGCGGCCGTACGTACCCGGTCGTCCTTGTGTTCCAGGAGCCGGATCAGATCGCCCTCGACCTCCACCGCGCGCATCTCGCCGAGCAGGTCCACCGCGTTCCGTACCACGTACCAGCGAGCATCGCCGAGCATGTGGATGATCGTGCGGATGCCGGTACCGAGTCGCAGCAGCGAGTCGTAGTAGACGCGCCGGTCGGTGAGCGACGGAGCCGCCATGAGAGCATCCACGAGCGCTTCGACGCCGGCATCTTCGGTGCGCTCGAAGATCATCATGTAGCGCTCGTAGCTCTCGTGCCTTCGCGGCAGGAGATCCACCACGCATTTGAGCTGGCTGGGCGTGGAGAGCCGGCGGATGGTCATGCCGAACTGGCGCTTGATGGCGCGATCCTCGATCTTCGCCTCTCGCTCGATGATGCCGTGGAAGACGTCGGCGACGATGTCGTAACGCTCCTTGCGGGCCGAGCTCGCGGCGAGTTTGAGAAGCGCGTCGAGCGTGCGTGACGCCGCGACGGTCGAGCGAGCGCCATCGAGCTGCTCGAAGAGCTTCACCATCGACCCCTTCGGAGTGTGGTTCGCCGAAAAGGCCTGGAACATCTGCTCGGGATCCTGATCGCGCAGGATGTCGGCCACGGGGGCTGTCGCGGCATCGCCGCCATTGCCATTCTCTTCGAACTGCTCGATCCTCGACGCGGCAGCCTGCGGCGCCGCCACCGACGTGAAGAGCGAGACGTCGGAAATCATCCCCGGCAGCCGCTCCGCCGATGCTCTGGTCGCGGGGCGCGGCGCCGGAAGCGTCTCCACCTTGATCTGGACCGTGCGCGCGTCGAGCGCGCGCAGCCGCTCGAGAACGTTGTGCCCACCATCGCCTGGCACCGGCTCGCTAGCGAGGATGTGCGCGAGCAGGAGCATGTCTACGGGCGACGCGCCCTGGACCACGGTGAACTCCAGAATGGAGTGGCCGATCAGCTGCGCGGTGAGATCCTGCGCGCCGGTGTAGCGATCCGGAACGAGCTCGCCATTCACGGCCAACCCCCAATCGCGTGCCTGGATCGTGACCGCTCCCGCTTTCGAGACATTCACGAGCGCACCGAGCGACTCGAGCAGGGCCTCGTGGGACTCCGCATCGTAGAGCAGCAGCGATACGAGTCGGGCGTAATGGCGCGCGAACGAGAGCGGGGTTTCCATGTCGGAGGGTCACCGAACGGTTCGGATGATTGGCGGCGGCACCGCCGCGGGGCAGTCCAGCGGCGGGCCGGATGGTCAGATGCCCTGATCAACGACACCCCAGTCCCCTTCGGGGTAACACCTCCGCGTTCGGCGGGGCGCCCTCCCCGGGGCACGTGGGTGGCAGCAATGGACGCCGGGGAATAGAATTCGGAACATCCGCGCCCACTCCCGCCCGGATGGACGATCACACCCCTACACGATCACCGTCTGAATGCGTATCAGTCACATCCGCCGCACGGGGCTCCTGGCTGCCGTCGTGCTGGTGGCGGGCTGCTCGGCCGCGACCGGGAAGGTCGCGGCCGGCCACGCGACGCTCAGCGCCCGTGACGATGGCGACACGACCCTCCTCCGGCGCGACATAGACTATCTGGCCAGTGATGCCCTCGAGGGACGGCTCACCGGCACACCCGGCAACGACAGCGCGGCCGCTTACATAGCGCGGCGCTACCAGTTGCTCGGCCTCGAGGTGGCGGGCGACACCACCGGGCGCGATTGCATCCCGCTCGGCTCGCTCCAGAGTTCTCTGGAAAAGGAAACGGGGAGCCAGGTCGCGCTGAAAGCCAGGAACGGCGCCGTCTGCCCCGCCCCGTATCTCCAGCCGTTCACGGCGCGCTCCGTTGCGGCGGCGCACGCCGGTCTCGACACCGCGCTCGCCACGCAGAACGTGGTGGCGCTCGTGCCGGGCACCGACCCGGTGCTGAAGCATCAGTACGTGGTGATCGGCGCGCACTTCGATCACCTCGGGCGCTCGGCCTTCGGAGCCATGGACCCGGGAGCCGGCAACGCCGTCCGCCACGGGGCGGACGACAACGCATCGGGAACCGCCGCCGTCATGGAGCTCGCCCGCCTCTTCGCGCGCGAGCCGGCGCGCCGTTCCATCATCGTCGCGAACTTCAGCGGCGAGGAGC
>Ga0182741_1002990_pt1 | contig 18603 bp, 18 predicted proteins | sample eDN5th37CBELigOP_FD_128874 | JGI IMG/M metagenome (GOLD analysis project Ga0182741, IMG submission 128874) | Enriched Organic Plus compost microbial communities from Emeryville, California, USA - eDNA 5th pass 37_C BE-Lig OP (version 2) (version 2) ... | reverse complement strand
TTCGTCTTCTCGTTCGATCTGCGCTGGGGGGAGGACCCCGCCGGCTTCTTCCTCGGCGAGTACGCGCGCGTGGGCGACCCGGGGTTCAGCCTCGAGTTCGTGCCCGGCGTGCTCATCCCGCTCGCGATCGTGTGGATCGCGACCATCGCGGTCCTCGCCGCGGGGGTCGCGAAGGGCCTGCAGCGCACCAACGTCATCGCGCTGCCCGTCCTGCTCATCGCGTTCCTCGTCCTCGTGGTCCGCGCGCTGTTCCTCGACGGCGCCGCGGAGGGCCTCAACGCGCTCTTCACGCCGGACTGGGCGGCACTGGGCGACCCGAACGTGTGGATCGCCGCGTACAGCCAGATCTTCTTCTCGCTGTCGATCGCGTTCGGCATCATGATCACCTACGCGTCCTACCGGCGTCGGCGCTCGAACCTCACCTCGCCCGGTCTCGTGGTGGCCTTCGCCAACTCGTCCTTCGAGATCCTCGCGGGCATCGGCGTGTTCGCGACGCTCGGATTCTTCGCCTTCCAGCAGAGCATCCAGGTCTCCGAGCTCGAGAACCTCACCGGCGTGACGCTGTCGTTCATCACGTTCCCGGCGATCGTCGCGCAGATGCCCGGCGGCCCCATCTTCGGCGCGCTGTTCTTCGGATCCCTCACGCTCGCCGGCTTCACGTCACTGATCTCGGTGCTGCAGGTGGTCTCGGCCGGCATCCAGGAGAAGCTGGGCATCTCGCCGCGAGTCGCCGCGCTCACCCTCGGGCCGGTGTGCGCGATCCTGTCGATTCTCCTGTTCTCCACCACGACCGGGCTGCTCGCGCTGGATGTCACCGACCAGTGGGCGAACAACATCGGCATCGTCGCCTCGGCCGTGCTCATGACGATCCTCGTCGTGTGGGTCTTCCGCCGCGGTGACGAGCTGCGCCGTCACCTCAACGCCGTCTCGACGTTCAAGGTCGGCCGCGTCTGGGTGTTCCTCGTGGGCGTCGTGGCGCCGATTGTCCTGGGGTACATGCTGATCTCCAGGATCGTGACCCTCATCATCGAGGGCTACGGCGATCTGCCGTCGTGGTATCTCGGCGTCTTCGGGTGGGGGACGGTGGCGCTGCTGGTGATCCTCGCCGTCGTCTGCTCGGTCGTTCCGTGGCGACGACGACCCGACGACTTCGCCCCGTGGCCTGCCCTGCCGGAGAGGAAGAGCGAGAAGGAGGTGGCACGATGAGCGGCATCGCGATCCTGTTCCTGATCCTCTCGATCCTCCTCATCTGGGGCGGCCTCGTGGCCAGCACGATCTTCCTCGGCCTGCGCCCTCAGGTCGCGAGCTACCCGCCCGGGGGCGAGGACGACCACCGGGAGGACATGGGGATCATCGAGCACGACACCTGACGGCTCGGTCGGGGGAGCGGGTCACCGCCGGGCGTCGGTGACCCGCCGCTTCTCCCGCACGTACACCTCGCGCCGCACGCGGGCGACGACGTCGCCGGCGGCATCCGTGACCTCGGTCTCGAACCACTCGAGCACCTTCGCGCCGCCGTGCGCGCGCTCGCGGATCTCCTCCGCCTTCTCCCGGGGCACGGCGAAGTGGGCGGTGAGGACGCCGCGCCCCGGCTTGACGAACTCGATCTCCCCGCGGGTGTCCCACACGACGTAGTCGCGGCCGAGCTGATTCATCAGCAGCATGAAGAAGTACGGGTCGGTCATCGCCGCCAGCGAGCCGCCGAACGCCGTCTTGACGTAGTTGCGGGTGAACAGGTTCACGTGCAGCTCGACGGTCGCGCTCGTCCAGTCGTCGGCGAATCTGCGCACGCGGATACCGCTGAACAGGTTCGGAGCCCACAGGCTCATGCCGATCGCCAGGCGCTTCGGGGTCACTCGCATGCGCTCAGTGTGGCGGGGCGGCCGCGGCCTGCGCCAATAGATTGTCCGTCGGCGACACTTGTTCTATTTGTTATAGAATAGAACCATGCTCATCCGCACCGACCCGACCAGCGACGACCCCCTGTTCGCGCAGGTAGCCGCGTCGGTCCGCGCGGACGTCGTCGCCGGGCGCCTCGTCGCCGGCGACCGCCTGCCGGCTGCGCGCGAGGTCGCCGCCGCGCTCGACATCAATCTGCACACCGTGCTGCGCGCCTATCAGGACCTCCGCGACGAGGGCCTCGTCGACATGCGGCGCGGGCGCGGCGCCGTCGTCACCGACGCGGCGACGGCGCTCGTCGCGCTGCGCGACGACATCCGAGACCTCGTGCGCAAGGCGCGCGCGCATGGACTGTCCCCCGATTCCCTGGCCGCCCTCGTGAAAGAGACCTCCCGTGACGACTGACCCCGCTCCGCTCCGCCCCGTACGCGCGCTCCGGCGCTTCGTGCTCGTCGCCGTCGTCATGCCGGTGATCCTCACGCTCGCCGCCGTCGCGGTGCAGCTCGTGCTCCTCCCGCAGCTGCCCGATCCGGTCGCGATCCACTGGGATGCGGCCGGGCGTGCGAACGGCTTTGCGCCGGCCTGGACGGCGGTCGTGCTCACGGTGGTGCTGGGCCTCGGTCTGCCGCTGCTTCTCGCCGCGACCGTCATCCGGCCGCTGCGTCGGGGCGAGACCGGCTTCACGTTCCGCTTCCTCGGCGCGGTCGCCCTGGCGCTGTCCGTGCTCATGACGGTCCTCATGACCGCGTCGCTGGCCGTGCAGACAGGGCTGGGCGACGCCGGCGACGCGCCGTCCATCGTCCTCGTCCTGGTCGTCGCACTCGTCGTGGCGGTCCTCGGGGGCGTCGCCGGCTGGTTCGCGCAGCCCCGCGCCGTCGCCGGTGCCGCAGAGGTCGCGCCGACGGCGCCGCTCGCCCTGCGGCCGGGGGAGCGCGTCGTGTGGATGCGCACCGCCTCGATCGCCCGCGGCGGCGCGGTCGCCCTCGTCATCATCGTGATGGCCCTCGCCGCCGCGGCCGCCGTCGCATGGTTCATCGCCGATGCGGCCCTCGCCGGGATCCTCACCGCGACCACGCTGATCCTCGCGGCGGGGCTCGCCTGCACGATCCTGTTCCATGTGCGCGTCGACGATCAGGGGCTGCGCGTCGCCTCCGCGGTCGGCGTGCCCCGCTTCGAGATCCCGCTGGGGGAGATGACCGAGGTCGCGTGCGTGCGCGTGCACCCCATGGCGCAGTTCGGCGGCTACGGCATCCGGTCGCTGCCCGGTCGCACCGGCGTCGTGCTGTTCACCGGCGACGCGATCGAGGTCACCCGCCGCGGCGGCAAGCAGTTCGTGGTCACGGTGCCGGACGCCCGCACCGCCGTCGCGCTCCTGCAGGCGCTGCGCGAGCGCGAGAAGACGGACTGAGCCGCACCGCCCTCGGCCGGTGACTTGACCCGGCGCGCGCGGACCGGGACGCTGGGCGCATGACCGAACCGCTTCCCACGCCCGACGCCTGGCGCGCCGTCGACGAGTACTTCACCGACACGCTCGTGGGTCACGATCCGCTGCTCGAGCAGGCGGTCGCCGACCAGACCGCGGCCGGACTCCCGGCCATCGAGGTCGCCCCCGTCTCCGGCAAGCTGCTGCATCTGCTGGCCCGCATCTCGGGAGCGCGGCGCGTGCTGGAGATCGGCACGCTCGGCGCGTTCTCCACGATCTGGATGGCCCGCGGCATCCCCGACGACGGTCGCATCGTGACGATCGAGGCGGAACCCGCCAACGCCGCCGTCGCCCGCGCGAACCTCGACCGCGCCGGGGTGGGGGACAGGGTCGACATCCGGATCGGACGCGGCGAGCACGTGCTCCCGACCCTCGAGGAGCCGATCCGGCAGGGCGGCGAAGCGCCCTTCGACCTCGTCTTCATCGACGCGGACAAGGAGTCCAACACGCTCTACCTCGACTGGGCGGCACGGCTCGGCCACCCCGGCACGGTCGTGGTCGTCGACAACGTCGGCCGGGCCGGGCGGGTGGCGGATGCCGGCACCGACAGCGCCCAGGTGCAGGGCACCCGCGCGGGGCTGCAGATGCTCGGCGAGGATCCCCGTTTCGACGCGACGGCGCTGCAGACGCTCGACCGCAAGGGGTGGGACGGCGTCGCGATCGCCGTTCTGACGGAGGCGGTCGGTAGCTAGAGTGGGACCCGGACCGACGATGCTCCGTGATCCACCCTCTCTAAATCAAGGAGTCCTCTGTGGCACTTATCGAGGCTGTCAACGCGCGCGAGATCCTGGACTCGCGCGGAAACCCGACCGTCGAGGTCGAGGTTCTTCTGGACGACGGCGTCGTCCAGCGGGCCGCCGTCCCCTCCGGTGCATCGACCGGCGCGTTCGAGGCGTATGAGCTGCGCGACGGCGACAAGAGCCGCTACGGCGGCAAGGGCGTCCTGAAGGCCGTCGACGCGGTCATCGACGAGCTCGGCCCGGCCCTCGAGGGCGTCGAGGCGAGCGAGCAGCGCATCGTCGACGAGATCCTCATCGAGACGGACGGAACCGACAACAAGTCGCGCACCGGCGCGAACGCGATCCTCGGCGTCTCGCTCGCGGTCGCCAAGGCCGCCGCCGACAGCGCCGACCTGCCGCTGTTCCGCTACATCGGCGGCCCCAACGCCCACGTGCTGCCGGTCCCGCTGTTCAACGTCATCAACGGCGGCGAGCACGCCGACAACGGCATCGACTTCCAGGAGTTCTTCCTCGCCCCGATCGGCGCCGAGACCTACGCCGAGTCGCTGCGCTGGGGCACCGAGACCTACCACGTCCTCAAGGGCGAGCTGAAGGCGGCCGGCTTCGCGACCGGTCTCGGCGACGAGGGCGGCTTCGCCCCCGACCTGCCCAGCAACCGTGAGGGCCTCGATTTCCTCATGAAGGCGATCGAGAAGGCCGGCTTCACGCCGGGCCAGGACATCGCCGTGGGCCTCGACGTCGCGGCGACGGAGTTCTTCAACGACGGCGTCTACACCGTCGAGGGCAAGCCGTGGACGGCCGAGGAGCTCACCGACTACTTCGCCGACCTCGTCGCGAACTACCCGATCGTCACGATCGAGGACGCGCTCGCCGAGGACGACTGGGACGCGTGGAAGGCGCTCACCGAGAAGCTCGGCTCGAAGGTCCAGCTCGTCGGCGACGACCTGTTCGTGACGAACCCCGCCCGCCTGCAGAAGGGCATCGACCTCGGCGTCGGCAACGCGCTGCTGGTCAAGGTCAACCAGATCGGCACGCTCTCCGAGACGCTGGACGCCGTGGCTCTCGCCACCTCGAACGGCTACCGCTCGATGCTGTCGCACCGGTCGGGCGAGACCGAGGACACCACGATCGCCGACCTGTCGGTCGCGGTCAACTGCGGTCAGATCAAGACCGGCGCGCCCGCACGCAGCGAGCGCGTCGCGAAATACAATCAGCTTCTGCGCATCGAGGAGGAGCTGGGCGACGCGGCGGTGTTCGCGGGCCGCGGCGCCTTCCCGCGCTTCAAGGGCTGACGCCGCACAGACGGCAGGGAGGGGGAGTCATGGCCAGGCCATCGGCTCCCTCTTCTCGTTCCCCGCGGCGCTCCGTCGACGTGCGCGGCTGGCTCGGCGGCATCCGCCTGTCCGGGTTCATGGTCATCATGATGGGCCTCGTCGTCCTCGCCGCCTTCGTGCTGGTCCCGACGCTGGGCACCTACATCGAGCAGCAGCAGCGGATCGCCGCGCTCGAGCATTCGGTGCAGGTCACGAAGGAGGAGGTCGCGGCGCTCGAGCGCGAGCAGCGGCGCTGGAGCGACCCCGCCTACATCACGACGCAGGCCCGCGAGCGGCTCTATTACGTCAGGCCGGGGGAGGTCGTGTACCTCGTCGACAACGACCTCGACCCGTCGCAGCTGCCCCAGGACGAGCAGAAGGTGAGCGATGAGCTCACGCGGACGAAGGTCGACTGGATGTCGCAGATCGTCCGCTCCGTCACCGCGTCGGGCACCGCCTCCACGGCCGGCGTGCCGATCACGATCGGCGTCCCCGACCCGACGCCCACGACGACGCCCACCCCGTAGCCGCATCGGCCGCACCGGGCCGCGCGTCGGCCATCTCGCAGGTGGCCCCGGTACCCTTTCAGAGTGCCGACTCCTCCCTTCGACCCCGTGGACGCTGCGGACCTCGCCGTCGTCGAGACCCAGCTGGGACGCGTCCCGCGCGGCGTCGTCGGCATCGCGGCGCGCTGCGTGTGCGGCAACCCGACCGTGGTCGCGACCGCGCCGCGGCTCCCCGACGGCACGCCGTTCCCCACGTTCTACTACCTGACCCATCCGGCGGCGACGGCGGCGATGTCGCACCTCGAGGCCGCGCAGGTGATGCCCGAGCTCGCCGCCCTCCTCGACGACGAAGCCGTCGCCGAGGCGTATCTCCGCGCACACGAGGCATACATCGCCGACCGGTCCCGGTACGGCGACGTCCCCGAGATCGAGGGCGTCTCGGCCGGCGGCATGCCCACGCGCGTCAAGTGCCTGCACGCCCTCGCCGGTCATGCCCTCGCGGCGGGACCAGGGGTCAACCCGATCGGCGACGCCGCGCTCGCCCGGTCCGTCTGGTCGCCCGACCGCTGCGAGTGCGCGGCGCCGGGGGAAGCGGCATGAGGACGGCCCACGCGGTGCGACGCGGCGGCATGCTCGCCGTCGCGCTGGTGGGCGCCCTGCTGCTGGGGCAGGCCCCGGCATCCGCGGCGCCGGCGTTCCCGGACAACCTCGAGGACCCGGTCCGCGCGGCCGAGTACTGGCTCGACGGGTACGGCGTGCGCGAGGCCTGGAAGACGACGCGCGGCAAGGGCGTGAAGATCGCGATCATCGACACCGGCATCGCGAAGGGCCCGGTCGAGTTCGAGGGGGCGGTGGCCGGAGGAACGGATGTCTCGGGCGCCGGCTCGCCGGACGGACGCACGCCGGTGGGCGCGGTCGACCGCGACCACGGCAGCTGGGTGGCCTCCCTCGCCGCGGCGCGCGGCACCGGCGCGGGCGAGGGGATGGTGGGCGTCGCCCCCGAGGCGCAGCTCCTGTCCGTCTCGCTCGGCTTCGGCGCCTCGGCCACCGTGCCGTTCGTCGAGCAGGTCGCGAAGGCCGTGCGGTGGGCCGTCGACAACGGCGCCGACGTCATCAACATGTCGTTCACGACGAACACGCCCGACTGGGACGAGAGCTGGGACGACGCGTTCCTCTACGCGTACGAGCACGACGTCGTGATCGTCGTCGCCGCCGGCAACCGGGGGAGCGGGACGACCCGCGTCGGCGCGCCCGCCACGATCCCCGGCGTGCTCACCGTCGCCGGCGTGACCCCGGACGGGACCGCGAGCGTCGAGGCGTCCACGCAGGGCATCACCCTCGGCGTCGCGGCGCCCAGCGAGCAGCTGCTGGGCGTCTCGCCGGACGGACGCATCGTGGAGTGGAACGGCACGAGCGGCGCCGCGCCCATCGTCGCGGGCATCGCCGCGCTCGTGCGGTCGGCGCATCCGGAACTGGACGCGAACAACGTCATCGAGCGCATCCTGAAGACGGCCCGCCCGTCGCCGGCCGGCGGATCGCCGCTGCTCTACGGGCACGGGCTCGTCGACGCGGCGCGGGCCGTGACGGCATCCGTCCCCTCGGTCTCCGAGAACCCGATGGGCAGCCTCGCGGAGTGGATCCGCGTCTTCCGGCGCGCCGAGTCCGAGCCGACGCCGGAGCCGACCGTCGCGCCCGTCGCGATCCCCGCGCTGCCGCGCGCCGACGGCGTCACCGCCCCCGGATCCCCGCTTCTGCCCTCGGCGGACACGCTCCGCTACGGCACGCTGCCGCTCTTGGCCTTCACGGTCCCTGCTATTCTGGTAGCGCTAGGCGTCAGCGCTGCTGTCCGTCGCATCCGATCGGCGCGCGTGAGTCGCACGCCGAGCCGTTGAACCGTCAAGGAGTTCCCCCGATCGTGTCAAGCACTGCGGGCAAAGCCGTGCCCAAGATCCTCATCGTCGGCGGCGGATACGCGGGTTTCTACACCGCGTGGAAGCTGGAGAAGCACCTCCGCAAGGGGGAGGCCGAGGTCACGATGGTCGACCCGCTTCCCTACATGACCTACCAGCCGTTCCTGCCGGAGGTCGCCGCCGGCTCGATCGAGGCGCGTCACGCCGTCGTCGCCCACCGGCGCCACCTCAAGCGCACGAACGTCGTCACCGCGAAGGTCACCGCCATCGACCACGCGAACAGGGTCGCGACGATCCAGCCCCCGCTGGGTGAGCCCTGGCAGCAGGAGTACGACCAGATCGTCGTCACGGCCGGCGCCGTCTCGCGCACGTTCCCGATCCCGGGCATCGCCGACAACGCCATCGGCCTGAAGACGATCGAGGAGGCCGTCGCGATCCGCGACCGCCTGATGTCGAACTTCGACAAGGCCGCGTCGCTGCCCCCCGGGCCCGAGCGCGACCGTCTGCTCACCGTCGTCGTCGTCGGCGGCGGGTTCGCCGGCATCGAGGTGTTCGCGGAGCTGCGCTCGCTGGCCTCCGCTCTCGTCTCCAAGTACCCGACGCTCACCTTCGACGACACGCACTTCCACCTCATCGAGGCGATGGGCCGGATCATGCCCGAGGTGTCGCTCAAGACCAGCGAGTGGGTCCTCAAGGACCTCGCCAAGCGCGGCGCGTTCGTGCACCTCGACACGCAGGTGACGGGCGCGATCGACGGCAACGTCGAGCTGTCGACGGGGGAGACCATCCCCACCGACCTCATCATCTGGACCGCCGGCGTCATGGCGAACCCCACCGTCGTGCGCGGCAGCGACCTCCTCGTCGAGGAGCGCGGCCGCATCCGTGCGCGCGCCGACCTGCGCGTGGGCACCGAGGACGAGTACATCGAGGACGCCTGGACCGCCGGTGACGTCGCGGCCGTGCCCGACCTGTCCGGCGGCGGCGTGGGCGGCTTCTGCGTGCCCAACGCGCAGCACGCCGTGCGTCAGGCCAAGCTCCTCGCGAAGAACCTCGTGGCGGTGCTGCGCGGCGAGCTGCCGAAGGAGTACTACCACAAGAACCTCGGCGCCGTCGCGGGCCTGGGCCTGTGGAATGGTGTCTTCCAGTCCGGCAACCTCGCCCTCAAGGGCTGGATCGCGTGGCTCGCCCACCGCGGCTACCACGGCCTGGCCATGCCGTCGTGGGAGCGCAAGTGGCGCGTCCTGTGGGGCTGGTGGAACAACTTCTGGCTCGGCCGTGACCTGGTGAACCTGCAGACCGTGCAGGACCCGCGGTACGTCTTCGAGGAGTTCGCGGCGCGCCCGCGTCCGCCGCAGCCGGCCGAGGCGGCGCCTGCCGCGCCCGCCAAGGCGGAGCCGAAGGAGAAGGTCGCCGAGAAGGAGCCTGCCTCCGCGTAAGCGTTGTGCGAATGCGGTCGGCTGCGGAGGGATGCCGCAGGCCGGCCGCATTCGTCGTCTCCGGGCGGATGCCGCGGATCGGCGCCGAGTGGCGGGTTCGGCCGGCGTGGACCCGCCGGTGTGACTCAGCCGGCGTCGACGTCCGCGAGGAACGGCAGCATCGCCTCCGCCAGCGCATCGGGCGCCTCCATCGCGACGTAGTGACCCACGCCCTCGAGCAGGACGCTGCGCGCGGGCGCGGCGCTGACCGCGTCGAGGGTCACTTGCGTGAACGGCCCGCCGAATCCGCCGACCGCCAGGGTGGGCATGCGCAGCGGGGAGGCCGTGGCGAGAGCCCGGAGCTCGTCGCCCTCGGCGAGCATCGAGGTGTAGAGCCCCACGGCGCCGCGCCACGCGCCCGGCCGCGCATACGTCCGGGCGAACTCGGCGATGTCGTCGTCGCCGACGGCGCCCGGCACGGCGGTCATGGCGGGGAACGCCCACTCGCCCAGGAAGGCTTGCTCGCGGCCGGTCAGCAGCATGCCGGGGATGTGCGGCGCGGTGAGGACGCCGATGTGCCACGATCCGCCGTGGGTGACGTCGGCGAACGCCTCGAGCCCGAATCCCGCGAGTCCCATCTCGATCCCGGTGAGGCTCGCCACGACCTCGGGATGTGCGGCGGCGAGGCGGAAGACGGTCCCGCCGGCGATGTCCTGCCCGACGAGATGGACGGGGCCGACGCCCAGTCCGGCGATCAGCTGGTGCAGGTCCTCCGCCGCGACCGCGCTGGAGAACCCGTCCTCGGCCGGCGCCGAGTCGCCGAATCCGCGCAGGTCGACGGCGAACACGCGATGACGCCGGGCGAGGAGGGGGATGAGCCTGTGGAAGGCCCACCACGTCTCGGGGAAGCCGTGGACGAGCAGCACGGGACTGCCGGCATCGCCCGCGCGGACGTAGTGGAGGGTCGTGCCGTTGACGGCGACGAAGTGATGCGCGACGTCGATGGTCGCGGGGGAGTCGAGCGTGGTCATGAGGGTACCTTTCGTGCGCGAGGATGCCGAGTAGACAACCGGGTTGTCTAAAAGTAGACAGCCAGGTTGTCTTTGTCAAGGGTCTCCCGTAGCCTGATCGCATGACCGCGCCCGGACCCCGCCTGGCCATGCTGCTCCTGGGGAGCTATCGGAAGATGGTCGACGCCGCCGTCGCCGAGCTCGCCGCGCGGGGGTTCGCCGACGTGCGTCCGTCGCTCCACTACGCCATGACCGCGATCGACGGCGGCGCGCAGAGCGCCTCCGATCTCGGGCGGGCGCTCTCGGTCACCAAGCAGGCGGCAGCCAAGACGATTGCGATCCTCACCGAGCGCGGCTGGGTCGCCACGGCGCCCGATCCCGTCGACCGGAGGCGCAATCGCCTCGAGATCACCGCCCTCGGCCGTCGCGTCATGCGCGAGGGCGAGCAGATCTTCGACGAGCTCCGCGAGGCCTGGCAGGCCGAGGTCGGGGCCGCCGAGCTGGCGGAGCTCGAGGCGCGCCTGGCCGAGTACGTCGGCGAGGACGGCGTCCGGCTGGACGCGCCCGGCTGGGTCTCCTGAGGCGACCGCAGCTCGCCGCCCGGGGACGCGCGAGCGGACCGGATGCCGCGGCCCGGCGCTGTCGTCCGGGTAGCCTGAGCGCGGGCCCCCGTAGCCCAATGGCAGAGGCAGGCGACTTAAAATCGCTTCAGTGTGGGTTCGAGTCCCACCGGGGGTACGGCCGATCCGCATAGCTCCGCTTCGATGTCGAATGGACGGGGTGCGGGGGTCTACCGTACGGTCGACGCGGGGCGCGCCGGTGCGCTCAGCGGGAGTGGCGCCATGATGATGAGAGACATGCTCGTCGAGACGCTGGGCGGATGCACGCCGCCGACGGCACCGACGATGAGGGGAGCGTCAATGCAGAAGCCGAACGCCGTCCGTGTGGACACGGGTCGCACGCGATCCGTGTCTCGATCGTCGGAACGTTGACGTGGCGGCCAAGAAGAGGGTGACGCTCCTCGACGTCGCCAAGCGGGCGGGCGTCTCTCGCTCGACCGCCTCGAACCTCGTCCGAGGAGTGGGGCGGGCGTCAGAGCAGACTCGCGACCGCGTCTTCAAGGCGATGGAGGAGCTCGGCTATGTCTACAATCGTGCCGCTGGTTCGCTCCGCACGAGCTCCTCGCGGACGGTCGGTGTCGTCATCACGAACATCCATCGCGCCCACTTCGGCGAGCTTCTCGTCGGCATGGAGCAGGCGTTCACCGAGGCCGGGTACACTCTGTTCGTGGTGTCCACGCTGGACCGACTGGAGCGCCAGGAGAGGGCGATCAGCTCTCTGCGCGAGCACAACGTCGACGGACTGGTGGTCGTCCCCGCAACCGGAAGCGACGAGAAGCTCATCGGCACCCTCGAGCAGTGGGGCGTGCCGAGCGTTTTCGTCAGTCGTCGCATCCCGGGGATAGACCACCCGTACGTCGGGATCGACAACGAGCACGGCGGGTACCTCGCGGCCAGGCACCTGATCGAGCACGGATGCGCAGCGTTCGTCTATATCGGAAGTCGCGCGGGCGTCTCCATCCATCTCGAACGCGTGAGCGGCGTCCGGCGGGCGATCGAGGAGGGGCGCGGCGGGGTCGAGCTGACCGTCGTCGAGGGTGAGACCACCAGCGCCACCGGATATCAAGTCGTGCGGGACCTTGTACGGCGCGGCGTGTCGTTCGATGCCGTTATCGGCCACGGAGACCATGTGGCGCTGGGGGCGCAGCGAGCTCTGTATGACCTCGGCTTCCCGGCCCCGGGGGAGCCGGGCTCGGTGCGAGTGATCGGGTATGACGGCATCGATGCGGCCAGCTACTGGACGCCGGCGCTCACGACGCTCGCGGTCAACGCGAACAGCCTCGGTCGCCAGGCGGCCTTCTCGATCCTGCAGGCGATCGACACCGGCGAGCCTGTCGCGTCCGCCCTTCCCCGACCCTCGCTGATCGTGCGTGAGTCCTGTGGCTCGCACGTCGGTGAGGCTCCATACGAGGTCGCCCCTTCCTAGCTGAGGGGTTGGCGTCGAAGCGTGACGCTGTTACGGTGGATCGATCCACAACGATGGTGGATCGATCCACCAGCCAAGGAAGGCGACAGATGATGCGCAAGTTAGTACTGGCTGCGGCCGGCGCCGCCGTGCTCGGACTCACGCTCACGGGATGCGGTCTGCAGTCCGGAGGAGGAGACGGCGCGCAAGGGTCCAAGGGGACGGTCACGATCTACTCTCCGCGACCATCCGCCATCACCGATGAGATCATCCCGCGATTTGAGGAAGAGACCGGCTACTCCGTCAAGCTCGTGACCCTCGGGGCGGCCGAGGTCGCGGACCGCATCCGTGCTGAGAAGTCGAACGTGCAGGCAGACGTGTGGTGGGGCGGTACCGCATCTCTGTTCAGTCCGGCGGCATCGGCTGGTCTCATTGAGCCGTGGAGCGACGAAGTCCTGGACGTCATCCCCGACGAGTACCAGTTCGATGACGACGCCTGGGTCGCTGAGCAGCTTCAGCTCCAGCTGTTCGCCTACAACACGGAGATGATCTCCGAGGAAGACATGCCGAAGGATTGGGACGATCTCCTGGACCCGAAGTACAAGGACATGATCCTCATCCGAGACGTCGCGCCGTCGGGGACGATGCGAGGCATCTACTCGGCGATGATCGATCGGTTCGTCCAGGAGGACGGCGCACCTGACCGTGGCTACGAATGGCTGCGAGGGCTGGACGCGAACACGAAGGACTACGCGGCGAACCCCGAGGATCTGTACCTCCGCCTCGAGCGACAGGAAGCGGCGATCACGCTGTGGAACCAGCAGGACATCCTCACGCAGGCTGCTCAGGGGGCGGCGTTCGCGATCTTGGAGCCCGAGTCGGGGTCGCCTATCAATACGGACGGCATCGCGAAGGTCGCGGGCGGGGCGAACTCCGAGGGTGCGGAGGCGTTTGCGAAGTTCCTCTTCAGCGAGGAGACACAGGAATGGCTCGCGAACAACGCGTTCCAGATCCCCACGGTCGAGATCAGCGAGAAGCCCGAGTGGTTGGCGGGCCTCTCACTGAAGGAGTTCGAGTACGACCGCGCCACGGCGGCGGAGCATGAGAGCGAGTGGATCGATTACTGGCTTGAGAACATCAAGAATCAGGGGTGAGCGTTGATCCCGATCCACCTCGACAAGATCAGCAAGACCTACGGGGAGTCTGCAGAGGCTACCCCCACCATCAGCGTCGACTTCACCGCCGAGCAGGGTGAGTTCTTCACCCTGCTCGGTCCATCCGGCTGCGGCAAGTCGACGCTTCTTCGAATGATCGCCGGGTTCGTCGCTCCGACGTCCGGTGAGATCCGATTCGCGGAGCGGAATGTCACCAAGCTGCCGGCGTACCGGCGCGGCATCGGGATGGTGTTTCAGAACTATGCCCTGTTCCCGCACATGTCGGTCGCCGACAACGTCGCATATGGGCTGAAGCTTCGCCGGGTCGGAAAGGCCGCCCGCGCGGAACGGATCGACAAGGCGCTCCAGCGCGTCGGTTTGGAGGGGTACGGGAAGCGGCGGGTCGACCAACTGTCGGGCGGGCAGCAGCAGAGGGTGGCGCTCGCCCGGGCGATCGTCATCGAGCCGCAGGTCCTCCTCCTCGACGAGCCGCTCTCCAATCTCGACGCGAAGCTGAGAGAGGAGACGCGGATGCAGATCCGGGAGGTTCACAAGTCCGCCCGGACCACCGCCGTCTACGTCACGCACGACCAGTCCGAGGCGATGGCGATGAGCGACAGGATCGCCGTGCTCGCCGACGGTCGCGCGCACCAGATCGACACGCCGCAGAAGGTGTACAACGAGCCGGCGACCGCCTTCGTCGCTCGCTTCATCGGCCGCAGCAACGTCATCCCGGGCACTGTGGTGTCTGTCGGCGACGGGACGGCTCTCGTGAGATTGGGACCGGGCGACATCACGGTCCGACGCAGCGCGGATGCGCCGCTCGGCGCAGGCGACGTCGTTCACGTGTCGCTGCGACCCGAATCGCTGGAAGTCACGAGCGACGGGGACGCGGAGCTTCGCGGCGTGGTCAGGTCGCGCGAGTTCCTCGGCTCCTCCGCTGTCCTCGAGGTCGAGCTGGAAGGCGTGGCGCAGATGATCACGGTGTCCACCGCAAACGTGGGCGTTCGGGAGGGCAGTCGCATTGCCCTCGCGTCGGCGTCCGGCGCGGGATGGGTGATCCCCGAATGAGCGCCACGGCCGCCCGCACGGCCACCGAGACGGAGCTGGTCGCGACCGTGGGCAAGCGTTCACGTCGCAGGCAGCTCGCCACCACCGAGCGCTTCATCGTGTTCCTTGCGATCCCGGTGTTCGCCGTCGTGCTGTTCTTCGTCGTCATGCCGATGCTGCAGACCGTCGTAGAGAGCTCAGGCGGCAACGGCCTGATCGCGAACTACGCGAACTTCCTCTCGGGTGGGTCGCAGCGGGCACTGTTTCTCTCAGTGGGCATCTCGCTGGCGACGGTCGCGCTGTGCGCCGTCGTCGGAACACTGCTCGCGGTGCTCCTCACTCGGTTCGAGTTCCCCGGTAGACGCGCGCTGCAGGTGCTCGCTGTTCTTCCACTGGCGTTGCCGCCACTCATCGGCGCAGCCGCCTTCACCATCCTCTACAACGAGACCGGTATCTTCCCGCGCGCTCTCCACGAGCTCTTCGGCGTGGACCCAGGGGTCGTGTCGGTGTCCGGGGTGAGCGGCGTCCTCCTGGTGCACGTGCTCACGATGTTCCCTTACTTCTACCTCTCCGTGACCGCTGGGCTCGCCGGCATGGACACGTCGTTGGAGGAGGCCGCCGCCAGCCTCGGCGCCGCCAAGTGGAAGGTGTGGACGACGGTCATCCTGCCGATGCTGACACCGGCGCTCGTCGCGGGCGCGCTCCTGACGTTCATGACCTCGATGGCCTCCTTCACGGCGCCACAGCTGTACAACGTGCAGACACTCACCATGCAGATCGTGTCGACCCGGACGGGCGGGAACTACTCGCTTGCCGCGGCACAAGCGACAGTCCTCGCCGGCGTCAGCATCGGGTTCCTTTTCCTCATGCGCTGGTACCAGGGGCGGCAGAACTATCGGAGCATGTCCAAGGGCATTCAACGCTCGCGAACACGAACCACAGGACTCGCGTCGGCGCTCGCGGCCGTCGGGGGTGTGGTGCTGTCGTTCATACTCATCGCACCGGTGGCCGCGATCATCCTGCTGTCGTTCTCGAAGAACCGGTCCTGGACCACGCAGGTGCTGCCGACTCAGTACACGCTCGACAACTACATCTCGATCTTCACGGACCCGGAAGCACTACTCCCAATCAACGTGTCGCTGCAGATGGCTTTCTACGCGACGATCGTCGCCGTCCTCATCGGCGCTACGGCGGCGTGGGTGATCTCGCGCTGGCCGCTGCGCCGCGGAAAGGGGGTGTTGGACGCCCTGGTGATGCTTCCGTGGGCGCTTCCCGGCACGGTCATTGGCGTAAACCTGGTCACTGCTTTCGCCGAGCCGACGTGGTCGAACCTCGGACTTGTCCTCGTGGGGTCGCTGCTCATCCTCCCTGTCGCGTACTTCGTGCGATACGTGCCGCTCGTCTTCCGGGAGACGGGCGCCTCGATCGACACGCTGGACCCGTCCGTCGACGAGGCCGCGCAGTCGCTCGGCGCCTCACCCCTGCGCTCCATCGTGACCGTGGTCATGCCGTTGGTGTGGAAAGGCATCCTGGCCGGCGCGCTGCTCGCGTTCATCGACGGGGTAGGGGAGTACGTCGCATCCGTCGTGGTCTATCCGGCCGGGTATCCGCCGATGTCCGTGGAGATCTACAACCGGCTCTACTCCGCCGATCTCGGATCGGCTGCCGCGTACGGGGCGTTGCAGATCGGGCTCATCTTCGTGGTGCTGCTCATCACGAACTGGATCGAGCACAAGCCGAGGGGCTCGGATGACGAGGTGCCCGTGACACAGGCGGTGACCGCATGAAGCCCGCCCCTGTATCGGCCCTCTTCGATCCGATGGCCAGACGACAGCGGTGGCTCGAGGTGGAGGCGGCTCTGGCCCAGGCGGAAGCCGACGTGGGCGTCGTGCCCGCCGCCGCCGCCGCAGCGATCGCGGCGCACGCAGATATGACCTGCATCGACGAACGAGAACTCGTCGCCAACGAGGAGTCGACCGGGCACACGATGGTGCCCCTCGTCAACGCGCTCGCCGAGGCGACCGGCCCTGAGCACGGTGGCTGGGTCCACTGGGGGGCCACGACCCAGAACATCCAGCAGTCCGGCGATACCATGGCGATCCGCGAAGCACACCACATCCTCACCTGCAGGCTCGAGCGCATCCTCCTCGCACTCGCGGACATCGCTGAGCGGCACGCCGACACGCCGATGGCCGGGCGTACCCACGGGCAGCACGCTGTGCCGATCACCTTCGGGTACAAGGTCGCGGTGTGGGCCGACATCATGGGTAGGCACCTGCAACGGATGCGGGAGATGCAGCCGCGGCTGCTCGTGTCCATGACCGGAGGAGCGGCAGGGACCTTCGCCGCGTTCGGGGACCTCGGCCCCGCGATCCAGAAGGGAGTCGCGCAACGCATCGGGCTCACGCCGATGGCCGTCCCCTCGCGATCCATCACCGATCATTTCGCGGAATGGGTGAGCGTCCATGCCTTGATCGCCGCTACGGCGCAGTCGATCGCGGAGGAGGTGAACCGTCTGATGTCCTCGGAGTTCTCCGAGGTGGAAGAGGCTCTCCCCGCCTCCGACGTAGGAAGCTCGACGATGCCGCAGAAGAGGAACGCGAAGACCTCGATGGCGATCATCACCGCCGCGGCGCAAGTGCGAGCCCTGGCGCCGCTCGCGGTCGAGGCCACCATTCAGGCACACGAGGTCGATGGCGCCCGCTCGGCGATCATGGACCGGGCGCTGGAGCAATCGGCTTCGTTGCTCGATGAGCTGCTCGCTCGCGTCCAGGATCTCCTCACGGGGCTGCGCGTACACCCGGACAGGATGAGAGAGAATCTGCAGCTCACGCGGGGCCTCATCACTGCGGAAGCCGTCATGATGCGTCTCGCCGAGCGGATCGGGCGTCAGGAAGCGCACTCGATCGTTCATCGCGCGGCCATCATGGCAGCGACGGCTGAGGAGCCTTTCGAAGCGGTGCTTTCGGCAGATCCGACCGTCGCGGCTGTGCTCAGCGCAGAGGAGATCCGCGAGCTGCTCGACCCGGAGCATCACCTGGGCTTGAGCGCGCGACTGGCGACGGACACCGCTGCACGGGTCCGCGCGTTCGTCGCCGAGGGTTCGCGGGAGATCCACACCGCCTGAACGGCCCGGGTGGCAGCCGACCTGGCACCCCCGGAGCCCCTCAGTCAGAGCCCCGCCGCAGGACGAACCTCTCGCGCCGTCAATCAGAGTCGAGGGGTAGGCACACGCCGACGGCCACCGGGGGTACGCCGTCGTCAGCGCCGCGCCCGCGCGGTCAGCCGCAGCGCCGTCGCCGCGATCATCGCCAGGCTGAGCACGGCCAGCCCCGCGAAGCACACCAGCAGCGCCGGCCCCGGCGGAACGCCCACCGCTTCCAGGCGGGAGAACAGGCCGCCCGCGACGAGAACGGTCCACGCGGTGGCCGCCGTCTCGGCGAACGCGATGAGCGTCCCCGTCGTGGAGGCCGCGGCATCCGCGGCGAACGGCTCCGAGCTGAGGAGCGGGTACGCCCAGCCCATCCCGGTTCCCGCGAGGACAGCCGCGCCGACGATGCATCCGACCGCGACGGCGCCGGGCCCGATGGCCAGGGCGACGACGACCACGCCGGCGGCGGCCGCGATGAGCACCGCGCCCACGAGAGGTCGGTCCGGACGCGCATCCGGGCGCGGGCGCAGACCCGCCAGTGACCACGCGAGCAGGCCGCCCGTGAGCGCGACGGCTGCTCACAGCAGGCTGCCGTCGAGCGCCTCGAGCATCGTGACGGCGAGCAGCTCGTAGACGCCGAAGTACACCGCGCACACCGCGGCGAACGCGATGAGCGGCATCCGCCCGGCGGGCGCGGCGCCGCGCCACAGGAACACCAGCGTGCCGATCGCCGCCGCGACCCCGCCGACGACGAACAGGGCCCACCCGCCCGCGCCGGAGAGCGCGGACCCGGATGCCGCCGCGGTCAGTGCCGCCGCCACCAGGATGCCGACGAGGGGGCGCAGCGCCTCGCGGCGCCGCTCCCACGGCACGGCCGACACATACCGTCCCATCAGCGCGCGGGCCAGCAGGACGACCGCGGCCGGCCAGGCGAGCGCCCACCGCCA
>Ga0182741_1002988_pt1 | contig 18615 bp, 20 predicted proteins | sample eDN5th37CBELigOP_FD_128874 | JGI IMG/M metagenome (GOLD analysis project Ga0182741, IMG submission 128874) | Enriched Organic Plus compost microbial communities from Emeryville, California, USA - eDNA 5th pass 37_C BE-Lig OP (version 2) (version 2) ... | reverse complement strand
TCGAAGCGGCACGACGACCGGCCGCGGAGCCCCTTGCCGTCTTGCTCATGGCATCGAGCCACCGCCATGACATGAAAGACCAATCCATGTTTGACGTTCAACGCGAAGAACTGATCTGGGCCGGGCGCAAGCTCGTGCTCGAAACCGGCAAGATGGCCCGCCAGGCCGACGGTGCCGTCGTGGCCACCTATGGCGAGACCACCGTGCTCGCCACCGTCGTGTCGGCCAAGGAGCCGAAGGCGGGCATCGACTTCTTCCCGCTCACGGTCAACTACCAGGAGCGCACCTACGCGGCGGGCCGCATCCCGGGCGGCTACTTCAAGCGCGAAGGCCGTCCGACCGAGAAGGAGACCCTGGTCTCCCGCCTCATCGACCGCCCGATCCGCCCGCTCTTCCTGGACGGCTACCGTAACGAGACCCAGGTCGTCGTGACCGTGCTCTCGCACGACCTCGAGAACGATCCGGACATCGTCGCCATGGTGGCGGCCTCCGCGGCCCTCACCCTCTCGGGCGTGCCCTTCATGGGCCCCGTGGGCGCCGCCCGCGTCGGCTATATCGGCGGCCAGTACAAGCTGAACCCGCCGCTCCAGGAGATGGAGCAGTCCTCCCTCGACCTCGTGGTCGCCGGCACCGCGGACGCGGTGCTCATGGTCGAATCCGAGGCCAAGGAGCTGGCCGAGGACCTGATGCTCGGCGCCGTGATGTTCGGCCACAAGCACTGCCAGCCGGTGATCGAGGCCATCATCCGCCTGGCCGAGAAGGCCGCCAAGGAACCGCGCGATTACCAGCCGGCCGACGTCTCCGACGTGGAGAAGGCCGTCCTCGACATCGCCGAGCAGGACCTGCGCGAGGCCTACAAGATCACCCGCAAGCAGGACCGCTACGCCGCCGTCGACGCCGTGAAGGCGAAGGTGATGGAGGCGCTCTGCCCGGCCGAGGGTGAGGCCAAGTTCGACGCCGAGAAGGTCAAGGCGGTCTTCAAGGAGGTCCAGGCCAAGATCGTGCGCTGGAACGTCCTCGACACCGGCCACCGCATCGACGGCCGCGACCTCAAGACCGTCCGTCCGATCGTGGCCGAAGTGGGCGTTCTGCCCCGCACCCACGGCTCGGCAGTCTTCACCCGCGGCGAGACCCAGGCCCTCGTGGTGACGACGCTCGGCACCGGTGAGGACGAGCAGTACATCGACGAGCTGGAGGGCACCCGCAAGGAGACCTTCCTGCTGCACTACAACTTCCCGCCCTACTCGGTCGGCGAGACGGGCCGCATGGGTTCGCCCGGTCGCCGCGAGATCGGCCACGGCAAGCTCGCCTGGCGCGCCATCCACCCGATGCTGCCGCCGTCGCACGAATTCCCCTACACGATCCGCGTCGTCAGCGAGATCACCGAGTCGAACGGTTCCTCGTCGATGGCGTCCGTCTGCGGCGGTTCGCTGGCGCTCATGGATGCGGGCGTGCCCCTGCGCCGTCCGGTGGCCGGCATCGCCATGGGTCTCATCCTCGAGGGTGAGCGCTTTGCGGTGCTCTCCGACATCCTCGGCGACGAGGACCATCTCGGCGACATGGACTTCAAGGTGGCCGGCACGGACCAGGGCATCACGTCCCTCCAGATGGACATCAAGATCGCCGGCATCACCGAGGAGATCATGCGGGTCGCCCTCGACCAGGCCAAGGACGGCCGCACCCACATCCTCTCCGAGATGAACAAGGCGCTGACCGCTCCGCGCGCCGAGCTCGGCGAGCATGCCCCGCGCATCGAGACCATGCAGATCCCGGTCGACAAGATCCGTGAGGTCATCGGTTCGGGCGGCAAGGTCATCCGCGAGATCGTCGAGAAGACCGGCGCCAAGATCGACATCAACGACGACGGCCTCATCAAGATCGCTTCGGCCGACGGCAAGTCGATCAAGGCGGCCTATAACTGGATCCGTTCCATCGTGGCGGAGCCCGAGATCAACATGATCTACGAGGGCACCGTCGTGAAGGTGATGGAGTTCGGCGCCTTCGTGAACTTCTTCGGTTCGCGCGACGGCCTCGTGCACATCTCGGAGCTCGCCAAGAACCGGGTCGGCAAGGTCACCGACGTGGTCAAGGAAGGCGACAAGGTGAAGGTGAAGTTCCTCGGCACCGACGAGCGCGGCAAGGTCCGCCTCTCCATGAAGGTCGTCGACCAGGAGACGGGCGAGGACATCACCGAGAAGCTGAAGGCCGAAAAGGACGCCGAGCGCGCCGAGCGCGACGCCCAGAAGCAGCCGGCCGGCGAGTAATTGCATTAAGCTTCATTGGATTGAAAAGGGCGGCTCAAAGCCGCCCTTTTTGTTGTCCGACCTTCCGAGCATTGCGGATCGCGCCGGCTTGGTCCGAAAGGCTGGACTATGTCGACAGCTGGGTCGCGGCCGATTTTAGCCGTTGCCTTCAGGTGATGCGCTGCGATGGTGTCGCCCTGCTGCAGCGACGGGTTGCACAATGGTGCGATCTCGCGGAGTTTGAGATCGTCCCCATCGCTCCTGGCGGACGATCCGCCGTGGCCCTATCCGAACGTCTTTGATCATGTCGCATCTCATCACAACCCAGTCCGCCCTCGATTCCCTCTACGGCGAGGTCGGCGAGGCCTCCCGGGTCAAGGAGACGGACCGGATCGTGCCGGTCTATCGCGCCCTCGTCGAGGCCGCGCCCTTCGCGGTGCTGGCGACCTGTGGGCCGGAAGGGCTCGACTGCTCGCCCCGCGGCGACGGGCCAGGCTTCGTGCGGGTGGTCGACGAGAAGTCCCTGCTGCTGCCGGACCGGCGCGGCAACAACCGCATCGATTCCTTACGCAATATCGTCCACGACCCCCGAATCGCCCTGCTCTTCCTGATCCCGGGCGTGGGCGAGACCCTGCGAATCAATGGCCGCGCCACCATTTCGGCCGACCCGGCCCTGCTTGAGAGCTTTTCGGTCGACGGCAAGGCGCCCAGGACCGTGCTCTCCATCGCGGTCGAGGCGGTGTTCTTCCAATGCTCCCGCGCAGTGGTCCGCGCGGACCTGTGGAACCCGGACAAGCGCATTGCCCGCCAGACCCTGCCGAGCGCCGGCCAGATCCTCGCGGCCCTGAGCGAGGGTACGACAGGCGGCGAAACCTACGACAAGGCGCTGCCGGAACGGGTGCAGGCGACGCTTTATTGACGGTTCAACCTTGACCTTGCCCGGCAGGCCACCGAAAAAGCCTGTCTCCGTTTCGCTTTCTTCTGAAGGACCATCCATGACGATCCAACGCATCAATCCGGGCCCGCGCATGAGCGGCGCCGTCGTTCACGGCAACACGGTCTATCTGGCTGGCCAGGTGGCCGAGAAGACCGCCGGCCAGAGCGTCGCCGAGCAGACCAAGGAAATCCTTGCGAAGATCGACGACCTTCTGCAGCAGGCTGGCACCGACAAGTCGAAGCTCCTGATGGTGAATATCTGGATCACCGACATGGCGACCTTCCAGGAGATGAACGCCGTGTGGGATTCCTGGGTCTCGCAGGGCAACACCCCGGCCCGCGCGACCGTCGAGGCGAAGCTCGCCGCGCCCCAGTTCAAGGTCGAGATCGCGGTCATCGCCGCGAAGTAACGTCAGCACGCGCTGCAACGGAAAGCGGGCCCCGAAGGGCCCGCTTTTTTCATGTCTGATTCCAAGCCGTTACGGGCAGGGATGCCGGACGCCGTCATACCCGAGATAGGTGCCGGAGGCCGGGTCGTAGGACTTGAAGCGCTGCATGCAGTAGGACACGCTGCTGTTCGGGGCGCTGTAGACGGGAGCGGCCTGCTGCTGGGCGAGCGCCCCGCCGATGATCGCGCCGGTCGCAAGACCGATCGCGCCTGCGGCCGCAGCCGAACCATAATCGCGGCGGTAATAGGGACGGCCGTAATATCCGTGGCGCGGGCCGTAATAGCCCGGGCGCCCATAATAGCCCCGATGGCCGTAATGACGGCCGCGCCATTGGGCGTAGCTCGTCTGCAGATCGCCGTTCTGAAGGGCGGCGAGCGGCGCGGCGACCCGGCTCGACGCTGCCGGAGTCTCGGCTGCAGAAGCCGGAACGGCCGCGGTTCCAAGAGCCACTGTCGTGGCAAGAGCCAAGTAGAAATGACGCATGGCAAACTCCTTCCTGGCCTGACGAACGTCTTGGCGAAGCAGACGTTCCGAAATTTTCAGGATTAAACAGGCGCATCGCAGCTTCGTGAGCGTCTTGAGGTCGCTCCAAGGGGCCGATCGACTTCGCCGGCAGCCGGATATTGGCCGATGGCGTTTCCGAGTTCTGCCGGCCGCCCCGCCTCTTCGCTGGCCGGACGGAATCCCGAGAGCCCGACGCCGGGATCCACCCCCCTCGTTCCGTGCCGCAAGGCTCTCGCCAGAGCGGGGCCGCATCCTTATCTTCAGGCGATGCATGCTCTCCTGTCCCCTGCCGGGCGCCTCTGGCTTCGCCTGCGCCTCAACGAAATCGGTCCCCTGCTCTCCCTGGCCGGGTGCGGGCTCTTCGCCTGGCTCTTCATCGTCCTGGCCGACGAGGTGTTCGAGGGCGAGACCCATGCCATCGACAGCACCATCCTCCTGGCCCTGCGCAACCCGGACAATCTCGCCGACCCAATCGGCCCGCGCTGGCTCGAAGAAACCGCGCGGGACATCACCGGCCTCGGCGGTTACACCATCCTGACCCTCGTGACCGTCTCGGTGACGATCTGCCTGCTCATGGCGGGCAAGCGCGGGGCCGCCATCCTCCTTGCGGTGGCGGTGATCGGCGGGACCCTGCTCTCGACCGGGCTCAAGATCGGCTTCGAGCGGCCGCGGCCGGAGCTCGTGCCCCATGCGACCCAGGTCTATACGGCGAGCTTTCCCAGCGGCCACGCCATGCTCTCGGCCGTCACCTACCTGACCCTCGGCGCGCTCCTGGCCCGCGTGCAGCAGCGGCGGCGCATCAAGGCCTTCGTCATGGGCCTTGCAGTCGTCACGACCCTGCTCGTGGGCGTCAGCCGGATCTATCTCGGCGTGCACTGGCCCAGCGACGTGCTGGGCGGCTGGGCCGTGGGGGCCGCCTGGGCGTCTCTGTGCTGGTTCGTGGCGCTGCAATTGCAGCGGCGCGGCCAGGTCGAGAAACCTGGCGAGACCTCGTCCCCGCCATGAACGGCATTGCCCCCAAGCCTGATCGCAAGCCACCGCGCCGGGTCACGCCCGCCTATCTCCAGCGCGCGGCCATGACCTATCTCGAGCGCTATGCCTCCTCGGCCGAGAACCTGCGCCGGGTGCTGCGGCGGAAGGTCGAGACGCGCTGCCGCCTGCGCGGCGAGGACCCGGCGGAGTTTTACGAGGCCGTCGACGACGTGGTGGCGAAATGCCTGCGCGCCGGGCTTTTGGACGATGCCCGCTACGCCCAGGCCCGGGTCGCCACCTTGCGCCGGCGCGGCGGCTCGGCCCGTGCCATCCGGGCGAAGCTCTCCCTCAAGGGCGTCGACCGGGAGACCATCACGGCCGCCCTCGCGGGCCGGGACGACGAGGAGGATCCTCAGGCGCAGGAGGAGCAGGCCGCCCGGGCGCTCGCCCGCCGCCGCAGGCTCGGCCCCTTCCGGCCCGGCGAGCGCGCGCCCTACCGGGACAAGGACCTCGCGACCCTGGCCCGGGCGGGCTTTTCGTTCGACATCGCGCGCCGCATCGTCGACGGGGAGCGCGACGAGGAAGAGGGCTGAGCATCGGACGCAAAAGTGGGAACCGGTTTTGCGTGAAAAGATGCTCAGACCAGGCCTGCGCCCACGTTCACGGCGAGCGCCAGGACGGTGGTGTTGAACAGGAAGGACAGGATGGTGTGCGCCAGGGTCAGGCGGCGCATGCGCTTGGACACCACGATCACGTCCGAGGTCTGTGCGGCCGCGCCGAGATTGAAGGCGAAATACATGAAATCCCAGTAATCCGGCTTCGTGGTCTGCGGGAACTGAAGCCCGCCCCGCTCGCCCTCGTCGCCGTAGAACTCGTGCGCGTAATGCACCGCGAAGATCAGGTGCACGAAGAACCACGAACAGATGATGGTGACCCCTGCGACCGAGAGGCGGAAGGCCGTGTTCCCACCGGTTTCCTGCAGCTCCATGGCGATCGCCGCGAGGCTCGCGACGGCGGCCGAGAGGGTCAGGGCCAGGGTCACGAGGGCGCCCTCGTCCTCCAGGCTGGCACGCCGCTGCATCTGGCCGATGGAGGAGCGCAGCGCCATGAAGCCGACCATCGCCAGATAGGCGATGATGCCCGCGTCCCAGCCGATCAGGATCCGCGAGTTTAGGGACAGTTTGACGCTCGCCGACAGGAGCAGGGCGACGGCGACCCCGATCAGGAGCGCCAGGAAGAGACGGGGGTGGAGCCGGGCGTGCAGACCCATCATGCTTGCCCTCCTTGGTCGGGCTGGAGCCTTGAGCAAAGCGTCCTAGATGAATGCGTGCAACCCGCGAAGGAGATCATGATGAATCGCAAGGCAAGGGCCGTATGGCAGGGCACGGGCCGGGATGGCAACGGCCATCTCTCCACGGATTCCGGCGTCCTGTCGAGCACGCCCTATTCGTTCAAGACCCGCTTCGAGAACGAGAAGGGCACGAACCCGGAGGAACTGATCGCGGCCGCCCATGCGGGCTGCTTCACCATGGCCCTGGCCTTCCAGCTCCAGGGCGCCGGCTTCACGCCGACCGAGCTTGCCACCGAGGCCGCCGTCTCCCTCGACAAGGAGGGCGAGGGCTTCAAGATCTCGAAATCCGTCCTCACCCTGGACGCCAAGGTGCCGGGGATCGACCGCGCCAAGTTCGAGGAACTCGCCCGCGCGGCCGAGAAGAACTGCCCGGTCTCGAAGGTGCTCAACGCCGAGATCTCCATGACCTTCACGCTCTCGTAAGAGCCTGACTTCCCGCCTGCCGGCTCCGGCCCGTCACATCGGGCCGGGCTTCCCCTCCGACGACGTCACAGCATGCTGGGCAGCACCCGGTCCGGCGGCTTGTGGCCGTCGATGAAGGAGCGGATGTTCACGATGACCTTCTCGCCCATGGCGATGCGGCCCTCGTGGGTCGCCGAGCCCATATGCGGCAGGAGCACCACCTTGCCCTGCTTGGCGAGGCGCACCAGGCGCGGATTGACGGCCGGCTCCTCCTCGAACACATCGAGGCCTGCGCCCGCGATGGCGCCCGCCTCGATGAGCCGGGTGAGCGCCGCCTCGTCGATCACCTCGCCGCGGGCGGTGTTCACCAGAATGGCGTCCGGCTTCATGAGCTTGAGGCGACGAGCCGAGAGCAGATGATAGGTGGCCGGCGTGTGCGGGCAATTGACCGAGACGATGTCCATCCGGGCCAGCATCTGGTCGAGGGATTCCCAGTAGGTCGCCTCGAGCTCCGCCTCGATCTTGGGCGCCACGTGGCGGCGGTTATGGTAGTGGATCGACAGGCCGAAGGCCTTGGCGCGCCGCGCCAGCGCCTGGCCGATGCGGCCCATGCCGACGATGCCGAGGCGCTTGCCGGTGATGCGCCGCCCGAGCATCCAGGTGGGCGACCAACCGGCCCATTTTCCTTCCGGAATGACGCGCGCCCCTTCGGGAAGGCGCCGGGCCACCGCGAGAATCAGCGCCATGGTCATGTCGGCCGTGTCCTCGGTCAGGACCCCGGGCGTGTTGGTGACGGTGATTCCCCTCGCGAGGGCCGCCTGCACGTCGATATGGTCGATCCCGTTGCCGAAATTGGCGATGAGCTTCAGATTCGGCCCCGCCTTCGCGAGCAGCGCCTCGTCGATCTCGTCCGTCACGGTGGGCACGAGAACGTCCGCCTCCGCCATCGCGTTCGCGAGAGCCTCCCGGGACAGGGGCTCGTCCTCCAGGTTGAGTCGCGTGTCGAAGAGTTCGCGCATGCGCGTCTCGATCACATCGGGCAACCGGCGGGTGACGACGACGACTGGTCTCTTTTTCATCGGCTCGCAAAGCCCCCACGCGCTCGAAAAACGATTCAGAGATCGGGCGCCTTCACGCTCCCTTAACTCTGTTTCAGCCACTTAAGGCGACGAGCCGCCGCGTGGCGGGACCCGTCACGCTTCTCTACCAGAGGCCCGACCCGAGACCAAACCCGACGTGAGGACATCATGCGCAGGACCCTTTTTCTTCTTGCCTTGCTCGCCTTCGGCGCTCCGTCGGCTCTCCTTGCACAGCAACAGCAGCCGCCCGGTGGGCGGCTCGGCACCGGGCTGCCGGTGCCCCGCTATGTGAGCCTCAAGACGGACCGGGTGAACCTGCGCGAAGGCCCCTCGAAGGACCATCGCACCGCCTGGGTGTTCCAGCGGGCCGGCCTGCCGGTCGAGATCGTGGCCGAGTACGAGACCTGGCGGCGCATCCGCGATTCGGAGGGCACGGAGGGCTGGGTCCTCCATTCCCTCCTGTCCGGACGGCGCACCGCCCTGGTGATGCCCTGGGCCAAGGGCGATACCCCTCCGGTTCCCCTGCGGGACGGCCCGAACGACCGAGGCGGCATCGCGGCCCAGCTCCAGCCCGGCGTGATCGCCAACATCAAGAGCTGCGACGGCGCCTGGTGCCGGGTCGTGATCGTGATGGAACGCGCCCGCGACGTGGACGGCTATGTCCAGCAGGACAAGCTGTGGGGCGTCTATCCCGACGAGAAGTTCGAGTAAGCGGCCCTTGAAAGCCCGCCCTCGCCCGAAGTCCGACCCGAGAAAGCCTCTCCATGACCCTCTCCTTCAGCCTCAAGAACATCCTGCCCCTGCTGGCCCTCATCCTCGGGGTCGCGTCCATCGTGGCGCCGCGCTTCCTCAACATCTTCGTGGCGATCTTCCTCATCGCCTACGCGGTGGTGGGCTTCGGACTGATTCGCTGATGCAGGCGGGCCGGACGGCCTCCGTTCCTTAAGGAGCCGGCCCGGCCGGCCGGGCCACGTCCCGCACCGGCGCGAGACGGGCAGGATCGACCGTAAGGCCGACCGACCGGGAGACCTCAGCGGCCTCCACGGCCTCGGCGACCCATCCCCAGAACAGGATGAACCAGGTCCTGGCTCCCTCGACGAACGCCTCCGAGAGCGCGATGCCGTTGCCGCGGCGATCCTGCCGCAGCAGGCCCTTCGCCTCCGCGCGATTGAGGACGTTCCGGACATGCGAATGGGAGATGCCGAGATTCTCGGCGACCTCCCGGCTGTTGAACGGGAACCAGGCCTGCCCGTCCGCGGCCGCCGTATAATGCCCGCGCAGGAGCAGGAGGCCGATCCGGTCGCCGCAATCCAGGCTGTCGATCCAGGTCCAGCTCGCGGCGCTATCGGGCGGCGTGCGGGTGTGCTCCAGGATCGGGCGGGCCTGAGCGATGAAGGCGCCGAACAGGGCCTCGTCCTTGCGGGCGCGGGCCGTGAAGCCCGGCGGGACGAGACCCATGATCTCGCAGCAGCGGACATGGTGGAGGATCCAGGTCCTCAGCCCCTGAACCAGGGGCGCGGCCGGCACCAGGTAGTGCAGGCGCCGGTCCGCCGGGTCGACCTCGATCCGGATGAAGCCCGCAAGGCGCAGGAGCCCGAAGAAGGCCGCGAGCGTCCGGGCCCTGCCCATCTGAGCCTGGACGAGAGCCAGGGTCGGCCGCCGCCCCCGCCCCTCCAGGGCCTCATAATGCATGACGACCGCGAGTCCGGCCGCATGGGACTGGGTGGCGCGACCGAAGATCTTGTTGATCAGCTTCTCGCCCCAATGCATCCGCAGGATGGCATCGACACAGAACCGGATGGCATCCTCGTAGGGGGAATCGGCCAACTGGCCGTCCGGGATCTTCTGGCCCATGAATCGAACCCTCCCCCTGCGATCGCGCCGGCCTGTCCGGGATGCACTGCCGCAATCCCTGCAAGTTTTGGACTTTGATCCTAAAGAGGTACCTCCGAAAGTGGACCTGCCGCAAGGGAATCAGTGCCTCGGAAGCACTGTTTTGTCCCGACGGCGCGGCTCCGGCCGTCCCCTTTCATCCAGAGGTCCCATTATGTGTGACAAATGTCTGGCGGGCGCGGCCCCGCATCTTTCCCGCCGCGGCCTTCTCATGGCCGGTGCCGGCATGGCCTTGGCATCCGGCTTCGCCCTGACGGCCGGCGAGGCCTTTGCGCAGGCCTCGCCGCAGAACGCCATCAGCGGCGACGACGCTCTCAAGCGCATCATGGACGGGAATGCGCGCTACGTGGCGAACACCCCGGAGCAGAAGGATTTCTCGGCCGGCCGGGCCGCGCGCACCCAGTCCCAGCATCCGATTGCCGCCATCGTGAGCTGCTCCGATTCCCGCGTCGCGCCGGAATTCGCGTTCGACCAGAACCCCGGCGATCTCTTCGTCGTCCGGGTGGCCGGCAACTTCGTGAACGATGACGGGCTGGCGAGCCTCGAATTCGGCACCCAATTCCTCGGCGCGCCTCTGATCCTGGTGCTGGGCCACACCAGCTGCGGCGCCGTGGTCTCGGCGATCAGGGTGGTCAATGAGGGGCTGGAGCTTCCCGGCCACCTGCCCGACCTGATCGGCGCCCTGAAGCCCGCCGTCGAGGCGGCGAAGAAGGAGAATGCGTCAGACCTCGTGGCCGCCGCCACCATCGCCAACGTGAAGCTCAATGTGGAGCGGCTGAAGAAGGCCACGCCCATCCTGAGCGAACGCGTCGCGCAGAAGAAGCTGGTCGTGGCGGGCGGCGTCTACGACCTCGCCACGGGCAAGATCACGCTCGTCTGAGCCCGAGGACGTTCCCGGCAGACCCGAGCAGCGTCGCTCCCGGTCGCGGCCCCGACCGTCTCGGCGGACCGCACGACCTCCCCGGAGAGGAGGGCTGTTTGGTGAGGACCGGTTCCGGGTGCCCGGAGCCGGTCCTTCTCATGGGCGGAATGCCGTCACGCGGCGCGCAGCCGCCGCATCACGCGAAGCCCGAAGACGTTGATCGCAAGGCCCAGCACGATGATGGCGCCGCCGATTGCCTCGGGAACCCGCATGGTTTCCCCTAGGATCAGCGTGGAGCCGAGAATGCCGGCCACCGGCACTAGGAGCGCGAAGGGCGTCACGGTCGCGGCCGGATAGCGGGAGAGCAGGAAGCTCCAGACCGCGAAGGCGAAGACGGTCGTCGGATAGGCGAGATAGGCCACCGCCCCGATCATGCCGCCATTCACGTGCGAAAGGGCCGCGAGCACTTGGCCGGGGCCGTCCAGCATGAGCGAGAAGGCGAGGAGCGGCAGGGGCGGGATCAGGCTCGCCCAGACCACGTAGCCCAGCATGTCGACCCGCCCGGCCTTCTTGGACACGATATTGGCCACGCCCCAGGAGGCGGCGGCCGCCACCGTCATCAGGAACGGCCCGGCGCCGCCCCCCGAGAGCCGGGGCAGGGCCATGAGCACGAGGCCGAGACAGGCCACGATCCCGCCGAGGATCTGGTGCCGCCCCGGGCGCTCCCCCATGAGCAGGGCCGCGAACAGGATGGTGAAGAAGACCTGTGCCTGCATCACCACGGATGCGAGGCTCGCCGGCATGCCGAGGGCGATGGCCGCGAACAGGAGCCCGAACTGGGCGACGCCGAGGAAGAAGCCGTAAGCCGCAAGGCTGCGCCAGCCCACGGGCGGCCGGGGGACGAGGAACACGGCCGGCACGGCCGCGAAGAGGAAGCGCAAGGAGGCCAGGAGCAGGGGCGGCGTGGTGCCCACCCCGAGCTTGATGACCACGAAGCTGAGGCCCCAGATGACCGTGACGATCAGGGCGAGAAGGACATGGGCGAGCGGCATGTGATGAAACCCGAAAGCCGCTCCGGTCCGGCGGATGGGGGTGTTTCGTTACGCGGCCTTGCGGCGCAGGCGCACGATCACCTCGACGCCCGCCACTTCCATGCCGGGGGGCGGGGCCGGCAGGTCGCCCACGCTGACCGCTGTGGAGGGCATGTCGACCAGTTCCCCTTCCTCCTCCAGGAAGAAGTGGTGGTGCTCGGTCGGGTTCGTGTCGAAATAGGCCTTGGCCCCGTCCACCGCGAGCTGGCGCAGGAGGCCAGCCTCCGTGAACTGGTGGAGGGTGTTGTAGACCGTCGCCAGCGAGACCGGCACCCGGGCGCGGGTGGCCTCGTCGAAGAGCATCTCGGCCGTGATGTGGCGGTCGCCCTTGCCGAACAGCAGCCAGCCCAGGGACACCCGCTGCCGGGTCGGCCGCAGACCCACGCGCCGCAGCTTGTCCCGCAGCTCGGAGAGCGGGCAGCCCCGCCGGTGGGCGGGAGCGGTGGTGGATTCGATGTAGGCGGACAACGGATCGGTCATCTTCGGAACTGATTGCAAGAAAAGATGCTTCTATCCTGTAATCATAGGGAAGCGAGGCCCTGGCCGCAAGGCTGGCCGCCGTGGACAGGAGCCGCAGGGAGCAAAGTTTCGCCCCTTGTCGCGCCTGTCCCTTTGATGGACGGCGAAGCCTGTGCTACCAGAACCCGGTTTCGCTGGCCTTGGGATGCCTGAGGCCGTTTTCGCAATGCGAAGAAAGGATCGTCACCCGGCATGGCCCGCCCGTCGAGCTTTACTTACGAGGAGCTTCTCGCCTGCGGGCGCGGAGAAATGTTCGGTCCCGGCAATGCGCAGCTGCCGCTTCCGCCGATGCTCATGTTCGACCGCATCACGTCCATCGGTGAGGATGGCGGCGAGTACGGCAAGGGCCATGTGCGCGCCGAGCTCGACGTGCGGCCGGACCTCTGGTTCTTTCCCTGCCACTTCAAGGGCGATCCGGTGATGCCGGGTTGCCTGGGCGTGGACGCCCTGTGGCAGATGGTCGGGTTCTTCCTCGGCTGGTCCGGCTCTCCGGGCCGGGGCCGGGCGCTCGGCGTCGGCGAGGTGAAGTTCTCCGACCAGGTGCTTCCTACCGTGAAGCAGGTGGTTTACGGCGTCGACCTCAAGCGGGTCTTCCGCTCGAAGCTCGTGCTCGGCATCGCCGACGGCTGGCTCGAGGCGGACGGGCGGCGCATCTATGAGGCCAAGGACCTTCGGGTCGGGCTGTTCCAGGCCGAGGCAGCGGGCGGCTAGGCATTCGTGATATGGTTGTGATCGGGCAGGCCCGACCTTACGTGTGTTGCGTCGGGGTCGGTCCGGCTTTTCTTGAGAAGAGGTCGCTATGAGGCGTGTCGTCGTCACCGGAATGGGCATCGTGTCGTCCATCGGCAACACCACACAGGAGGTTCTGGCCTCTTTGCGGGAAGCGAAATCCGGCATCGGCAAGGCCGAGGATTACGAGAAGTACGGCTTCCGCTGCCAGGTGCACGGCGCTCCGTCCCTCAATCCAGAGGAAATCGTCGACCGCCGCGCCATGCGATTCCACGGCAAGGGCACGGCCTGGAATCATGTGGCCATGGACCAGGCGATCCGCGATGCCGGCCTTGAGGAGAGCGACATCTCCAACGAGCGCACGGGCATCGTCATGGGTTCCGGCGGTCCCTCGACCCGCACCATCGTCGAAGCGGCCGACATCACCCGCGACAAGGGCCCCAAGCGCATCGGCCCCTTCGCGGTGCCGAAGGCCATGTCGTCCACGGCCTCTGCGACCCTCGCCACCTGGTTCAAGATCAAGGGCGTGAACTATTCGATCTCGTCCGCCTGCGCGACCTCGAATCACTGCATCGGCAACGCCTACGAGCTCATCCAGATGGGCAAGCAGGACGTGATGTTCGCGGGCGGCTGCGAGGATCTGGACTGGACCCTCTCGTCCCTGTTCGACGCCATGGGCGCCATGTCGACCAAGTACAACGGCACCCCGGCCAGGGCCTCGCGCGCCTATGACGTGAACCGCGACGGCTTCGTGATCGCCGGCGGCGCCGGCGTCCTCGTGCTGGAGGAGCTGGAACACGCCAAGGCCCGCGGCGCCCGGATCTACGGCGAGGTTGTCGGCTACGGCGCCACCTCGGACGGCTACGACATGGTGGCGCCCTCGGGCGAAGGCGCGGTGCGCTGCATGCGCATGGCGCTCCAGAACGTAAAAACCCCGATCGACTACATCAACCCGCACGCCACCTCGACGCCCGTCGGCGATCTCAAGGAGATCGAGGCGATCCGCGAAGTGTTCGGCACGGGCGACAAGTGCCCGCCGATCTCGGCCACCAAGTCGCTCACCGGCCATTCGCTCGGCGCCACCGGCGTGCAGGAGGCGATCTATTCGCTCCTGATGATGAACAACCGCTTCATCTGCGAGAGCGCTCATATCGAGGAACTCGACCCGGCCTTCACGGACATGAACATCGTGCGCAGCCGCATCGACGACGCCAAGATCGACACGGTGCTCTCCAATTCCTTCGGCTTCGGCGGCACCAACGCGACCCTGGTGTTCAGCCGCTATCAATGAGAGGCGGCACCTGATGGCGCTCGAGGAGGCGGATGTTCGAGACGCCTGGGATCGCAACGCCCCGACCTGGATCGACCGGGTCAGGGCCGGACGCGATCTGTACCGGGACGTGTTCAACAATCCCAACTTCCTCGCCTTCCTGCCGCCGCTCGCCGGTTTGAGGGTTCTCGATCTCGGATGCGGCGAGGGGACCAATACGCGCCTCTTCGCCGGAACCGGCGCGACCATGACGGGGATCGACCTGTCGCCGGAGATGATCGCCGCGGCCCAGGCCGAGGAGGCCCGTTGCCCTCTCGGAATCACCTACCACAACGGCTCCTTCACGGATCTGTCCTTCCTGGAAGCGGGCTCCTTCGACGCGGTCGTGTCGACCATGGCGCTCATGGACAGCCCGGATTTCGCGGGCGCTGCCCGGGAAGCCTTCCGGGTTCTCAAGCCCGGCGCCCTGTTCGCCTTCAGCGTGCTGCATCCCTGCTTCGTGACGCCGGCCCTCAAATGGCAGCGGGACGAGAATGGGCGGGAGTGCGGCCTGACCGTCGGCCAGTATTTCGACCAGACCTCCTTCGTGGATCGCTGGCGCTTCGGCCGCGATCCGGACGGCGAGCGGATTCCGCCCTTCGAGGTCCCACGCTTTCCGCGGCAACTGGAAACCTATATCGGCGGGCTCCTGTCCGCCGGTTTCACGATCACCGGCCTGAAAGAGCCCCGCCCCACCGAGGCGATGGCCGAGGCGCATCCCTGGCTGCGGCGCTGGCGGGAACACGCGGCGATCTTCCTCTACGTCTCGGCGCAGAAGCCCGGGTGAGCCCGGACCCTTTTGCGGCGTAAAACTCCGACATCACCGAAATAAAATACAAGTTCATTCATGACTTCCATTATCGATAAACAAATCCATCGTTCGACGTCCGAACAGAAGGGGGATCGTGTGACCGGTCTGATGCAAGGAAAGCGCGGCCTCATCATGGGCGTCGCGAACGACCATTCCATCGCCTGGGGTATCGCCAAGACCCTGGCGGCCCACGGGGCGGAGCTTGCCTTCACGTATCAGGGGGAGGCGCTCGGAAAGCGGGTCACGCCGCTCGCCCAGTCCCTGGGTTCGGACCTGGTCCTTTCCTGCGATGTGGAAGACGTCGCCTCGGTCGACAAGGCCTTCGAGGCCCTCGACGAGAGATGGGACGGCATCGACTTCGTGGTCCACGCCATCGGCTTCTCGGACAAGTCGCAGCTCAAGGGCTCCTATGTGGACGTCACCACTCGCGAGAACTTCTCGCGCACTATGGTGATTTCCTGCTTCTCCTTCACGGAGATCGCCCAGCGCGCCGCGAAGCGCATGAAGGACGGCGGGTCTCTCCTCACCCTTACCTATGGCGGCTCGACCCGGGTGATGCCTAACTACAACGTGATGGGTGTCGCCAAGGCGGCGCTGGAAGCGAGCATGCGCTACATCGCGGCCGATCTCGGCCCCCGCGGGATCCGCTGCAACGCCATCTCGGCCGGCCCGGTGCGCACCCTCGCGGGCGCGGGCATCTCGGACGCCCGGCTCATGTTCACCTATCAGAAGGCCCACGCGCCCCTGCGCCGGACGGTCACCATCGAGGAGATCGGCGGCTCTGCGCTCTACCTGCTCTCCGACCTGTCGAGCGGCGTGACCGGCGAGATCCACTACGTGGATTCCGGCTACAACATCATCTCCATGCCGCGCCCGGACGTGCTGAAGGCCCAGGACGCCGCCGGCGTGACGGGCGAAGAGGCGTAACCCTCAGCCCTCCAGCGGGGCGGCTTAAGACCGCCCTGCTGGGAGAGGCTCGCGAGGCGGGTCACTCCGCTGGCGTGATCCCCACGCTCGGCGTCGGTGCCATGGATGCGACGGGGCGGAACACGAAGTAGCCGAACAGAAGCATGCCGGCGAGCACCATGAGCGACGCCAGTGCGGCGACCGGATCCATGGCCGTATAGCCGAGATGGATGGCCGCGACGGAAACCGTCAGGACGACCGTTCCGGCCGACCACAGCCAGACCTGGATCCTGGCCAGGCGGCTGGTATCGAGAGCGGGGCGCCGCTCGTAATAGATGCCGAACAGGAACAGGGAGACCCACCCCAACAGATTCAGGTGGGCGTGGGCCGGCATGATGGCGTGGTCTTGGGCCGCGGCCATCCCGATTCCCATCGCCATTCCGGCAATGACGAACAGAACCGCCAGTTTGAAGCTGAGCGCGGATGCTTTCATCACAATTCCTCCTCGAAGTACCCTCTGTCGCTCGTTCAGAGCTTTGTTTTTCCTAAGGGTAGGCCTGTATTGGCCGCTGTGTGCAAGAGCACAATCACTATTTCGGGTCAAAATCCGGCAGAATTGCTTTGCGGGACCCGGAATCCCGGCGACCCGGGCCAGCTTCATCGCCTGAACCCACGGCGCCGTGCGATCCGCTTCACGAGCCCGTGAGACCGGGAAGCTCGGCCTTGCTCCGGTCACGTTCGGGCGGCACGAGGGTGCCATCCCGTCCGTGAGTGCTCCCCGATGATTCTCTCCCGCCGTTCCCTGCTCGCCGGCCTGTCCCTGTCCGGCCTCGTGGCCCCCGCGCTTGCCCAGAAGGCTCCCGAGCCGGAGCGCATTCCGGTGGAGCTCTTCGACGAGACGCTTGACCTGCCCTCCGCGGTCAAGCTCGGGCACGCTCATGGCGACGTGATCCTGGTCGAGTACTTCGATTACAACTGTCCCTATTGCAAACGCTCAGCGCAGGATCTTCCGGCCCTGCTCAAGGCGGAGCCCGACCTCACCTACATCCTCGTCAATTACGCGGTGCTCGGCCTGCCTTCGGTCACGGCCACCAAGGCGGCTCTGGCCTATTTCCAGCTCTACGGGCCCGAGCGCTACCTGCCCTTTCACCTCGCCCTGTTCGGCTTGCGCGGCCCGGTGGACGGCGAGCGCGCGCTGTCCGAGGCAGAGCGCCTCGGCGGCGACCGTCAGCGCCTGACGGACACGGCGAACACGGAGCGCACCGCCCAGTGGATGAAGCAGGCCTTCACGCTCGGCAACTCCCTCGGCCTCGTGGCGACGCCGTCCTATCTCGTGGGCCCGGAGAGCTATGTGGGCGGCCTGTCCCTCGACCAGAAACGCGCCGCCATCGCGCGGGCGCGGGCCTGACCGGGAGAGGATCTCGGGTGCTCCCGAGATCCGTGGGGCAGGGGAGCAGGTCAGCGCTTCCCGTCATCACCCAAGATCGGGGGAGAAGAGCCCCCCTCAGATCACGAAGAAATCGTGATAGGTCAGCTTGAGGTTCTTCTGGAGCGTTGCGATCTGGGTCGCAGCAGCGCGGCCGGTCCCGTCGGGATCGTAGAAGAGCGCACCGGTCTTCTTATTGTAGACGATCCGGTCGCTCGCATCGTGCACGTGGTCGCCGATCCAGAAGGCGCCCTTGGAGAGCGCGCCTTTCTTGGGCAGCTTGGTAAAGACCTTCCGCGACAGATGGACCGTGTCGTCCTTGGGGGAGAAGTCGTAGACGGTATCCACGTTGCTGCGGACGTTCGGCTTCGTATCGAGCACGAACACGTCCTTCCCGGCCCCGCCGATGAGCGCATCATTCCCGGCGCCACCGATGAGCGTGTCATTGCCGCCCTCGCCCCAGAGAGTATCGTTCCGGCCGAAGCCGGAGATGCGGTCGTTCCCGGCCTCTCCGGCCAGAAAATCGGCGGCGGAGGTGCCGCGCAGAACGAGCGGCGTAGTCTCCACGACGTTACGTACCGTCAATGTGACTGTCTTTACGAGCTCCTTGCCGTACGGATCCGCCGCGCGGATCAGGATCTGATGCTGTTTGGCCGTCTCGTAATCGACGGCGCCCTTCAGGACGAGGCTCGTCCCCTGGAGACCGAAAAGGCCTCCGGCATCCGAGACTAGCGAATAGGTCAGCGTGTCGCCGTCCGGATCGGAGCCGTACAGGGTGGCGACGGTGGATCCGGGCGCGGCGCTCTCGGACAGGCTTGCGGTCGAAAGGACGATGTTCGAGGGCGCATTGTTGACCAACGCGATAGTCTGGTCGGAGAACTGAACGAGGCGGATATCCTTCAGGACATCCTCGCCCTCCGGACCGGCGATTTTGAACGTACCGTCTTCGTTCGGCGTGACCGTGTAGGCGCTCCGGCCCCCGGAATAGACCGCCCGGTCCTCACCGGCACCTCCATCCAGGGAATCGTTGCCAAGCCCTCCGACCAGGGTGTCGCTGCCGGCCCCCCCGGACAGGGTGTTGTTCCCGTCATTGCCCGTGAGCTTGTCGGCGCCGGCGCCCCCTTCGAGATTCT
>Ga0182741_1002986_pt1 | contig 18633 bp, 13 predicted proteins | sample eDN5th37CBELigOP_FD_128874 | JGI IMG/M metagenome (GOLD analysis project Ga0182741, IMG submission 128874) | Enriched Organic Plus compost microbial communities from Emeryville, California, USA - eDNA 5th pass 37_C BE-Lig OP (version 2) (version 2) ... | reverse complement strand
GATCCTCTGCCTCGCCGGCCCCCCGGGGGTCGGCAAGACGTCGCTCGGCCGCTCGATCGCGCGCGCGCTCGGCCGGAAGTTCGTGCGCATGTCGCTCGGCGGCGTGCGCGACGAGGCGGAGATCCGCGGCCACCGGCGCACCTACGTCGGTGCGCTCCCCGGGCGCGTCATCCAGGCGATGCGGCGCGCGGAGGTAGTGAACCCGGTCATCCTGCTCGACGAGATCGACAAGCTCGGGCAGGACTATCGCGGCGATCCGGGCGCGGCGCTGCTCGAAGTGCTCGACCCGGAGCAGAACCGCGCCTTCAACGACCACTACCTCGAAGTCGATTACGATCTCTCGCAGGTGCTGTTCGTGACGACGGCGAACTACCTGCCGCAGATCCCGGAAGCGCTGCGCGACCGCATGGAGGTGATTCGCCTCCCCGGCTACCTCGATCAGGAGAAGTACGCGATCGCGCGCCAGTTCCTGATCCCCAAGCAGCTGCGCAACCACGGCATCGCTCCCGAGCGCGTCACGATCGACCCCGACGTGCTGCCGACGATCGTCCATCGCTACACCCGCGAGGCGGGGGTGCGCGAGCTCGAGCGCCGGCTCGCGCGCGTGGCGCGAAAGCTGGCGCGCGCGGAAGCCGAAGCGGCGGGGAGCGGGACGCGGGACGCGGGAGCGGACGGGACGCCTCCCGCCGCCCGCCCGCCGGTGCACGTCCGCGTCTCCGACCTGAAGCAGCTCCTCGGCACGTCGCCGTACGACCCCGAGGCGCTCAAGCTCGAGGACCAGGTGGGCGTGGTGACCGGGCTCGCGTACACGCAGGCGGGGGGCGACGTCCTCGAGATCGAGGTGAGCGCGGTGCCGGGGCGCGGACGCCTGCAGCTCACGGGGACGCTCGGCGACGTGATGAAGGAGTCGGCGAGCGCCGCGCTCAGCTACATCCGCACGCGCACCGAGGCGCTCGGGCTGCCGCGCGACTTCCACCGGACGCTCGACATCCACGTCCACATCCCGGAAGGCGCGACGCCGAAGGACGGGCCATCGGCGGGGATCGCGATCACGACGGCGATGGTGAGCGCGCTCACCGGGACGCCGGTGCGCGGCACGGTCGCGATGACCGGCGAGGTGACGCTGCGCGGCCGCGTGCTGCCGATCGGCGGCTTGCGCGAGAAGGCGGTCGCAGCGCATCGCCGCCGGATCTCGCAGGTGGTGATCCCCTACGGCAACCTGCGCGACGTGGACGACCTGCCGGACGACGTGAAGGCCGGGCTGCAGTTCCATCCCGTCCGGGCGATGGACGAGGTGCTCGCGGTCGCGCTTCAGGCCGCGCCCGTCCCCGCGCTCGCGCAGACCGAGCCGGCCTCCGCCCTCGCGCACTGATGTCGGAGACGACGTCCGGCGGCGGCGGGGATCCGCTCGTCATCCGCCACATCGAGTACCTGGGGCCGATGGAGAGCGCGTCGGCGTGGCGCCCCGAGGCGTCGCTCCCGGAGATCGCGTTCGCGGGGCGCTCGAACGTCGGCAAGTCGTCGCTCATCAACCGGCTCGTGCGCCGCAAGGCGCTCGCCCGCGTCAGCAGCACGCCCGGGCGCACGCGCGCCGTGCACTTCTTTCGCGTGAACGACGACTTCGTGCTCGTCGACCTGCCGGGGTACGGCTACGCGAAGATCTCGAAGGAGCGGAAGGCGGCGTGGCTGCCGTTGATCGAGGGCTACCTGCGCACGAGCCGGGAGCTCCGCGGCATCGTGCAGCTGCTCGACGTGCGTCACCCGCCGACGGAGGACGACCTGCGCATGCTGGACTTCCTCGCCGAGCTCGGGGCGCCGACGGTGATCGCCGCGACCAAGATCGACAAGCTTCAGCGATCGGCGCGGCAGGCACGGCTGGAGGCGCTGGCGACGGAGACGGGGATGGACGTGGAGCAGATCATCCCGTTCAGCGCGGTGACGGGCGAGGGGCGCGACGAGCTCGCGGCGGCGATCATGCAGGTGGTGCAGGGCCCGTCCTGGCGGGGCTCCGAGGAGGCGGGCACGTGACCGCGCGCCGCTGCCTCGCGATCGCGGCCGCCGGCGTGCTGGGATGCGCGACGACACCCGCACCGGGCACGAGCAGCGACACGACGACGCCCGTGGCGCGCACGAGCACGGCGCCGATGGCGAACGACTCGACGGCGGCGGGGCTCGTGCCGGCGGGATTCGGCAGCCTGCGCCAGGATCAGGTGACGATCATTCTCGAGCCGCGCGACCTGCTCGTGCGCGCGATGCCGCTCGACGAGTCGGTGATCCGTCTCCTCTCCCCCGACTCCTACCGCTCGCTGCACGACATCCTCGCGAGCCGCCGCGCGGAGCTGGATCGCATGGCGGCGATGCACCAGCTGCGGTCGCGCGACGTGTGGTATCTCTCGCTCCACGGGCTCTCGGCGGAGGTGCGCTTCGATCCGCGCGACCTGAGCATCACGTCGGCGGGGCGCGAGTTCCGTCCGGTGGACATCCTGCCGCTGACGGCGGGATTCGGCGAACATCGCCTGCAAGCGCGCAGCACCCAGACGGCGCTGGTGCTGTTCGAGGACGGGATCGACCTCACGCAGCCGCTGACGGTGTCGTTCGGCACCGAGCGGGACGCCTCGAGCTGGGGCGCGATCGTGCGCGTGCTGGAGCGCGAACGGACCGCCGTGCGCGGCCGCGCCAACCGGAGCTGACGGGCGCGATCTCCGGCGTCCAGCCGTCGCGCAGGCACCGGAGTCGCCGCCGTTCCGTGTCGTCCGTGGCGTGTCCGTGTCGCCCGTGTCGTGTTCGTGTCGCCCGTGTCAACCGTCGTCGTACACGCTGGCCGGGTGACGTGATGCGTCCCGGTTCGACCAGCTTCCGTCCTCGCGCGGCGACCTCTGCGCGCCAGCGGATCCCCTCCGCCCTCGGTGGAGACGGGCGACACGCGAGATAGGCAGGAACGACGCCGAACGGCGCACCGGCGACGTGGTCGCGCGCGCGGGGGCGCCGCCGGGGACAGCGCCCCCGGGGGCGCTGGTTGCCTCGGGGCGTACGCGGCGGCAGCTTCCACGCATGTCCTCGACGCCCGCCCCTGCGACCATGGCCTTCCTGCCCCTTCGCACCCTCGCTCCGAGACCCGCCGCCGGCATCGCCGACGCCTGGCTGGAGCGCCTCGAGCACGAGCTGGCGAGCCCCGACGCCGACCGCCCCTCGATCTGTCGCCGCACGCTCGCGGAGCTCGCCTATCCCGAGTACGCCGCGAACTGGGAGACGGCGGTCAACGACGAGCGCGTGCCGCTCGGCACCCGGCTCGCCCTGGCCGCGCTCGACCCGCGCAACGTCACGCTGGAGCCCGAGTACTACGCCGACTGCGACGACGAGCAGTTCCAGCGCGTCAAGCCGCTGCTCTGGCTCTGGTACAGCTTCGACCGGCTGCCGATCGGTGGACAGAACGTGGACGTCGGCGTCCGGCTGCGGCGCCTCCTCGCGCGGCACATCTTCCGCCGGTGCGGCGAGAACTTCAAGGCGTTCCAGCACGTCGAGTTCTCCTTCGGCTACAACATGGAGGTCGGCGACGACGTCGTCGTCCACCGGCACGTGCTGCTCGACGACCGCGGCGGCATCGTGCTCGGCAACCGCGTCTCCATCAGCGACTACGCGAACATCTACAGCCACACGCACAGCATCGTCGAGCAGCGCGACGTCACGAACGCGACGACGGTGCTGGAGGACGGCGTCCGCGTCACCTACCACGCGACCGTGCTCGCCGGCGTGCACGTCGGCGAACAGGGGATGGTGGGCGCCGTCGCCGTCGCGACGAAGGACGTCCGCCCCTATCACGTGTACGTCGGCATTCCCGCCAAGTCGGTGCGCGTGAAGCCGAACGCGCCGCAGGACGACGCGTCGCACGTGCTGCGCACCTCCGGCGCCCGCGGCGCCTCCTCCTCCGAGCCTCGATGATCTCTCTTCCGATGCACCCATCGCGACTGCTCCTCGCCGCCCTCCTCGTCGCCGCGTGCGCACGCCCCACCGCGTCGCGCCTCGATCCCGTTCCCGGCAAGCGCGTCGAAGGACGGCAGGGGATGGTGTCCGCCTCGCACCCCGATGCCGCGGCCGCGGGGGCGGAGATGCTCCGCCAGGGCGGGAACGCCGTCGATGCCGCCGTGGCGACGGCGTTCGCGCTCTCCGTCGTCGATCCGTCGCAGACGGGGCTCGGCGGCGGCGGCGCGGCGACGCTCTGGCTGCGCGACGCGAAGCGCGCGACGACGATCGACTTCATGGCCGCGTCGGGCGCCGACTCGATGTGGTCGCAGACCGGCTTCGGCGGGACGGGGCAGCGCAACGGCCGCGCGGCTGCCGTCCCCGGGACGGTGGCCGGGCTCCTCTGGATGCTCGAGCATCACGGTTCCCTCCCCCGCCAGACGGTGCTCGCGCCGGCGCTGCGCCTGGCGCGCGACGGCTTCGTCGTGTCGCCCCTCCTCGCGCGCACGATCGGATCGAGCATCGAGAAGCTGCGCGCCGACTCGGCGGCGTTCGCGCGCTTCGCCCCCGGCGGCGTGCCGCTCCAGCCGGGCGACCGGCTCGTGCAGCCCGAGCTCGCGGCCACGCTCGCGCGCATCGCGACCGAGGGGGCACCGGGCTTCTACCAGGGCGACGTGGCACGCCGGCTGTCGGCCAAGGTGCGCGCCACCGGCGGGCTGATCTCGGAGCAGGATCTCCACGACTATCGCGTGATCGAGCAGCGCCCCATCTGCTCGCGGTTCGCCGGCCACACGCTGCTCAGCGCGCCGCCGACGCTCTCGGGGATGACGGTCGCCGAGGCGCTCGCGATCTTCGAGCGCGCGGTACCGACGGAGGCGCTCGGCCCCACCCTCGCCGAGTCGCCGCGCGCGGCGCTCGGGCTCACCGACGCGCTGCGCATCGCCGATGCGGACCGGGCGCGGTGGCGCGGCGACCCGGCCGTCCTCCCCGTTCCGGCGCGCGGCGTCGCGAGCCTCGCCTTCGCCGCGGAGCGCGTCGCGCTCGTCGGCAGCGGGCGCGACACCGTGCCCCCGGGTGATCCGTGGCAGGAGGACGCGTCGTCGCCGACCGCGGAGTGTGCGGCGTTCGATCCCTTCCCGGCCGCGACGCGTCCGGCGGCGGCGGACACGCCGCAGGACGATGCGGATGCGGACGCCGCGTGGGGGAGCAACACCTCGCACCTCTCCGTCGTCGACGCGAAGCGCAACGCCGTCTCGATGACGTTCACGGTCGGTGTGCTGTTCGGCTCGGGCGTGTACACCGACGGCTTCTTCCTCAACTCCGCCGGCGCCAACTTCGATCGTCGCACCGCGGGCCCCAACCGTCGCAACAACTCGACGATGTCGCCGACGATCCTGCTCGACGGCTCGGACGTGCGGCTGGTCGTCGGCGCCGCGGGTTCGCAGTACATCCCTCCCGCGGTGGTGCAGACGATCGTGCAGGTCGCGCGCTACGGCCGCGACGTCGGCGACGCGCTGGCCGCGCCCCGGCTGTCTCCGTCGCGCCTGCGCGACGTGGAGATGGAGCCGGGATGGTCGCCGGCCGTCTACGCGGCGATGCGCGCGGCGGGCTTCACGATCCGCAACCGGATCGGCGACCTCCAATTCGGCGGCGTGCACGCGATCCAGGTGCGCAAGGACGGCGTCCTGGTCGGCGCGGCCGATCCGCGACGCGACGGGATGGCGGCGGGGTACTGACGAGGGACGACTGCACGACGGATCGCGGATTCACGCCGGAACCGCCGAGAACGTCGCGAATCGGTCCTCGCGGCGCGAGTGCTCCTCGCTCGAAGTCTGACGATCGATGAATCTGTGAACGGCCGCTCGGGAGGATCCCGAGCGGCCGTTCCGATTTCGATCGATCATCCGGGCTCGTTCCCGTTCGACCTCACCCCGCGCCGTGGTCGGCCCGTCCGGCGCCGTTCCGCGATCAGGCAGTTGCGGGCCCGTGGCGCGACGAACGCAAGGTCGCTCGCCCCTCACCGCACCCGCAGCACGTCCTCCAGCGGACCCGCGTTCCCCGTGCCGAGGATCTGCACGATCTCCCGCATCGCCTCGCGCTCGCTCGGCCACGCGAAGCGGGGGAGCGCCTCCTCGAGGGTGAGCCACTCGTACGCCCCGTGCTCCGCTCCGAGCGTCACCTCGGCGGGCTCACGCACGAAGGCGCAGAAGACGCAGGCGAGCTGTACCGTGCGATTTCGATAGAGGTAGAACGGCCGCACCGTGATGCTGTAGAGGCGCTCGATGGCGAGCCCGGTCTCCTCGCCGACCTCGCGCCAGGCGGCGTCCTCGGGCTGCTCGCCCGGCTCGAGCCGACCGTGCACCGCTTCCCACGAGCCGGGACAGCGCGTTCCGGTGGCGCGCTGCAGGACGAGCACGCGCCATCCGTCGGGTAGCGGTCGGACGACGTACACGTCGACGGTGCCGATGCTGACTTCCGCCACTCGAGCCTCGCGGAGCTGTCGCGCCTCATGGGGCCGCTCCGCGATCGAGTGCCCCCGGCTCGCGCGCCGACGGAGGTATCGGCGGCGAGCCGCCCGCCGCGCGTCGCAGGCGGAGGGCGAGAAATGTAGCGCGTGACGATGCGCCTCGCGCCGCACGCCCCGGCGAGCCCCCCTCGCGCGCCCCGGCGCCCGACGCCCCGAACGACCCGGCCACCGCTTCCCACGGCGGCTCGGCCACGCGCAGCAGCTCCTCCATCGTCGTCTCGCCGGCGTGCACGCGCGCGAGCCCGCTCTCCCAGAGCGACCGCATCCCGCCGCGCCGCGCGGCGGCCGCGATCGGTTCCGCGGGGGCGCCACTGGCCACCAGCCGCTCCACCTCACCGTCGGCGAGCAGGATCTCGACGATCGCCTGCCGGCCGCGATAGCCCGTGCCGCCGCAGGTCGCACAGTCGTCGCGCGCCCCGCCGGCGCCCGACGCCGCGCGGCACGGGACGCAGCAGCGTCGGAGCAGCCGCTGCGCGAGCACCCCCTTGAGCGCCGTCGCCAGCTTGTGCGAGGCCACCCCGATGTCGAGGAGGCGCGTCACGGCGCTCGCCGCGTCGTTCGTGTGGAGCGTCGAGAAGACGAGGTGGCCGGTGAGCGACGCCTGGATGGCGATCTCCGCCGTCTCGCGATCGCGGATCTCGCCGACGAGGATCACGTCCGGATCCTGGCGCATGATCGAGCGGAGCGCGGCCCCGAAGGTGAGCCCCGCGCGCTCGCGCACCTGCACCTGCACGATGCCGGGGAGCCGGTACTCCACCGGATCCTCGACCGTGACGACGTTCACCCCGCGGCGCTGCACCTCGCGCAGTGCGGCGTAGAGCGTCGTCGTCTTCCCCGAGCCGGTCGGCCCCGTGACGAGGATCAGCCCCTCGCGGGCCTCGAGCAGGCGACGCACGCGCGCATGCTCGTCGGCGGCGAACCCCATGTCCTCCAGCTCGCGCACGGCGCCGCGCTCGTCGAGCACGCGGATCACGACCTTCTCGCCATGGGACGCCGGAAGCGTCGAGATGCGGAGGTCCACCGCGCGCCCCTGCACCGCCACACGCGCGCGACCGTCCTGCGGGCGCAGCCGGTCGGCGATGTCGAGCCCGGAGATGATCTTCACGCGCGAGACGAGCGCCGGCGCGATGGCGCGCGGCAGCGTCTGCACGTGCCGGAGCACGCCGTCCACGCGATGCCGCACCGCGATCCCCCCTTCCTCCGGCTCGACGTGGATGTCGCTCGCGCGCGAGGTGATCCCCTCGCCGAGGATGCGGTCGAGGAGGCGCGAGATGGTCGCGCCGTCCTCCGCCGACGGCCAGGTGGTCGGCGCCGTCTCGGTCTCCGGGGTGAGATGCTGTACGTCGGGGACGAGCTCGGCGGACGCGCGGCCGTCGAGCGCCGATGCGCGCCGGTAGGCGCTCGCGATCCGGGATTCCAGGCGGCGAGGGGTGGCGAGCCGCCAGGCGACGCGGCGCGCGGCGGCGAAGGCGAGCGCCCGCTCGCACTCGACGTCGAAGGGGTCGGCGGTGGCCACCTCGATCACGCGCGGCGAGGCCGTGAGCGGGAGCACGCGATGGCGCATCGCCCACCGCTCCTCCACCAGCGAGAGCGCATGGGCGCTGACCGCGGAGAGGTCGGCGACCGGGAGCTGCAGCTCCTGCGCGACCGCCGCGAGCAGCTCCTCTTCGTCGACGAGCCCGGCGTCGCTCACCGCCATCCACAGCGAGGGCGGCGACGCGGCGCGCAGCTCGATGATCTGCTCGGGCGCGAGGAAGCGCGAGAGCACGGGGAGGATCCAGTGGTCGCGCGGACCGATCGTGGCGTCGCTCATGATGCGGCCACGATAGACCACCGCCATCAATGACGCGTCATCGTTCGCGCGGCGACCATCATCCTTCTCCCCCGGCCACCGAGGGCCACCGAGGGCCACCGAGGGGCACAGAGGCACTGAGAGCCACTGAGAGCCACTGAGAGCCACTGAGAGGCACTGAGAGGCACTGAGAGGCACTGAGAGGCACTGAGAGGCACTGAAGCTGCTCGGTGCCCTGCAGTGCCCTTCAGTGGCCCGCTGTGCCCCTCAGTGTCACAGGATGCGCCAGAAGTCGCGCGAGACGTCCACGGAGAAGCTCCAGCGTCCGTCGCGCAGCCCGCGGGCGACGTCGAAGCGCAGCAGGTCGAAGAGGGTGAGGACGCCGACGCCGACGGAGGGGTAGCCGTTCCACGTGCCGCGGTTCTCGAGCAGCAGCCCCTGGTCGTCGAGGTCGCCGACGAGGTTCCGGGTGAAGAACGGGAGCTGGCGCAGCGCCACCACCTGCGCGTACGGCGCGAGCGTGGCCGACGCGGGAGCGCGGCCGAAGCGGCCGAGGCGGATCGGCACGAAGGGCACCGGGAGACGCCACTCGAGACGCTGGCCGATGCCGGCGACGCCGACGAGCGAGTGGTAGTCGTATCCCGGTGCGCTGACCGGGCCGCCGTAGTAGGCCAGGAACTGGATCGGGACCAGCCCGCCGGCGATGGCGGCCGCACTCGTGCGCGCGACGAGCCGCTGGCGCCCGAACGGCCGTTCCACGTCGAGCAGGAGCGAGCCGCGGCCGATCGTCGAGAAGTCGCAGACGCTGGACGCCCCCGCTGGCGTCCGCAGGCAGTCGGCGGACTGGCCGAAGAGGCGCGCGTCGAGCTCCCCCCGGATCTCCGTCCCCAGCACGGCGAGGCGCGTCGGCAGCGATCCGCGCAGCCGCGTGGAGATCCCCTCGATCCGCGCCACCGGGAGCGTCTGGAGGAAGTGGCCGCGTGCCGGCGTCGCGTGCACGTCGAGCCGGTGGTGCCGTTCGTAGCCGGCGTCCAGGCTCCAGTGCACGCCGCCGAGCCGCCCGATGTCCCAGGTGAGCCCCGCGAAGCTCACGCGGTAGGGGTCGGTGTAGTCGCTCGCGAACTCCTGCGAGGCCAGGCTGTTGACGACGAGCGAGCGCTCCTGCTCGTCGCCCGCGTATCCGAAGTCCACGAAACCGCGGAGCTTGACCCCCTGCCCCGACGCATTCTGCCAGCCGAGGGCCAGCTCGCCCTTCGCCTGCTCGTCGGCGAAGCCGTAGCGGGCGCGCGCGGTGACGCTGTAGCCCGCGCCGAGCCGCTGCCGCACGCCGCCGCCGACGGCGAGCCCCTCCACGCGGTCGAAGCGGACGACGTCGCTCACGCCGCGCGCGGACACCGCCCCGGCACGTCCGCGCTGCAGCGCCTCCGCGCGGACGAGCGCGCGCGCTTCCTCCTGGACACGCTGCACGTCGGCGTCGGTCACCGCGCGCACGTCCGGCGGGAGCGAATCGAGGACGCGCCCGGTCCACGGGTAGCGCGCCTGTTCGGCGGGCGGGGCCTGCACGATCTCCGGCCCGGCGAACTGCGCCGCCGCGAATCCCTGGTTGATGCGGTAGTCGCCGATCTCCCATCGGCCGCGGATGATCCCGCGCGCCGGATAGTCGAGCCACTGCCCCGTGCGGCGGATCTCGATCTCCTGCCGGTTCGGGAGCCAGAAGCGCGCGCCGACGAGGCGGTTCTCGAGCACGATCGAGAGATCCTCGAGGTTGCGATCGAGGAAGGCGGCGCGCGTGAAGCTGAACGCCATGCGCACGACCTGCCCCGTCTCGCGATCGAGGAAGAGCGCGCCGACGATGCGCGGCTGCCGATCGTTCCGGGGACGCACGCGCACCTGATAGACGTCGATCGCCCGCCCGGGGATCGTGATGCGCAGCGAGTCGGCGATCGCGAAGTCGTACTCCTCCATCCCGCGCGCCGAGAGTGGGTGCGGCACGTCGCGCACCTCGTCGCCGTCGCCGAGCCGGATCGTCTCGGGGAAGTTGTTCTGGACGATCCCGAGATGGTCGCGGTGATAGTGGATGTCGGTCGGCAGCAGCAGGGTGTCGCGGCGGCCGATGATGCGCTGCTTGCTGAGGTTCGGCGCTTTCCAGAACACCTCGAGCGCCAGCTGGTCCGCCTTCACGATGCGCGGCGGCTCGGTGAAGCCTTCGCCGAGCTGGGCGAGGAAGGTGAGGTAGCCGGTGGCGGTGGCCTGGTAGTCCACGAGCCCCGTGTCCGCGAGCTGCTGCGCGCGCCGCGCCGTAGCGAGGGCCACGACCTGCCGCGTGTGCGGATCGTTCCATTCGGGCTGCGACGTCTGGGCAGCCAGCGGCCGCGCGTCGCGGATGCCGGCCAGTACGCCCACGACGCCGAGCATCGCGATGACGCGTCGCATGATTCGGGAAATGTCGTGGGGGGGTGCGGCAGCGGCAACCCGACGTGCGCGCCCGATGTGAAGCCGCCCCTTCGGCCCGTGGCGACATCGGTGCAGATTCCTTCCTGGCCGACCTCCACCCCCGTTCACTCCCCTGCATGTCGTTCGACCGATTCCGGCAGCTCGCGCGGCCGGGGCACCTCGTCCCCGTGTGGCGCGACGTCCTGCTCGACACCGACACGCCGGTCTCCGCGTTCGCGAAGCTCCGGCGCGGACCGTTCGCCTTCCTCCTCGAGTCCGCCCCGGCGGGGAGCGAGACCTGGTCCCGTTACACGTTCATGGGGAGCGCGCCGCGCGCCGCCTGGCGCCTGATGGACGGGACGGTGGAGGAGTGGACGCCGGAGCGCGGATGGCACGGGGCGCGGCGTGTCGCCGACCCGCTCGAGGAGCTGGACGCGCTCGTCAACGCGCATCCGCCGGTGGACGTGCCAGAGCTCGGCGAGTTCTGGAGCGGCGCCGTCGGCTACTTCTCGTACGACGTCGTGCGCCTGATCGAGCGGCTTCCCGACGCGCCGCCGCGCGCCGCCGCGCACGCGAACGTTCCCGACGCGCTCTTCGTCCTCACCGGCGCGCTCGTGATCGTGGACAACCTGCGGGCGCAGGCCCGCGTCGTCGTCGGCGTGCCGCTCCCCGCCGACGTCGACACGCACGACGATCGGGCGCTGCGCGGGCACTACGACGAGGCGGAGCGCGAGATCGAGCGGACGATCGCCCTCCTGCGCCGTCCCTCGACGCTCGCCCCGCTCGTCCTCGATCCCGCCGCCCCGCCGGCGACCGGCGTCTCGAGCTACGAGCGCGCGCAGTTCGAGCGCGACGTCGACCGCATCCGCGAGTACATCGTCGCCGGCGACGCCTTCCAGGTGCTGCTCGCGCGGCGCATCGAGGTCCCCCTCGACTTCGACACCGCCGATCTCTATCGCGCCCTTCGCGCGATCAACCCGTCGCCGTACATGTACCACCTCGTGCTCGACGGGGTGGAGCTCGTCGGCAGCTCGCCCGAGCTGCTCGTGCGCGTGGAGCGCGGCACGGCGACGGTGCGCCCGATCGCGGGGACCCGGCCGCGCGGCGCGACCCCCGAGCAGGACACGCTGCTGAGCGCGGAGCTCCTCGCCGACGAGAAGGAGCGCGCCGAGCACGTGATGCTGGTGGACCTGGGTCGGAACGACGTCGGACGGGTCGCCCGCTTCGGGAGCGTGAAGGTCACCGACCTGATGACGGTCGAGAAGTACTCGCACGTGCTGCACATCGTCAGCCAGGTCGAGGGGACGCTGGCCGAGGGGCGCACGGCGATGGACGCCTTCCGCGCGACCTTCCCCGCCGGCACGATGACCGGCGCCCCCAAGGTGCGGGCGATGGAGATCATCGACGAGCTGGAGCCGGTGCGGCGCGGCGCCTACGCGGGGGCGGTCGGCTACGTGGCCGCCGGCGGCCGCCGCATGGACCTCGCGATCACGATCCGCACCTGCGTCGTGGCGAACGGCGTCGCGGCCGTGCAGACGGGCGCCGGGATCGTGCACGACTCCATCCCCGCGAACGAATGGGAGGAGACGGAGAACAAGGCGCGCGCGATGCTGACGGCGATCGGGCGGGTGAGGGGCTGAGTCGTTCGTCCTGCGAACAGCGAACGGCTGCGTCCTGCGGACTGAGAACGGCTGCGTCCTGCGTCCTTCGCGTCCTGCGTCTTCACCCCCTCGGGACGCGTCTGAGACGCAGGACGCGGCAGTTTGCAGTCCGCAGGTCGAATCCGGCCGCTCTCCGGTAGCCGGTGCCCCCTGGAGGCGTCATATTTCGTCTGACATGCGCCTCAAGCTCACCAGCACGGACGGAATCCTCTCCTTCGACCTCGCGCCTGGCGTCCCGCACGTCCTCGGGCGTGCCCCGACGAGCGATCTGCCGGTCTTCGACCCGACGATCTCCCGGCGCCACGCCGAGGTGCGCTCGGAGAACGGTCGGATCGAGGTGACCGACCTCGGGTCGAGCAACGGGACCTTCGTCAACGGGGTGCGGGTGGAGAGCGGCCATGCCGGGCCGGCGGACCTCGTCGCCTTCGGCAAGGTCGCGTTCCGCATCGAGCCGGTGAACGAGGACGCGGAGGCGCCGGCCGCCGTGGCCGCGGGCGAGCCGTCGGGCGCCCACGTGCCGACCCCGCCCGCCGGGTCCACGCCGCCGCGCCCCTCCGGGGGGACGATCGTCAAGCAGTTCCCCGTCCGCATCCATCACTCCGCGCTCACGCCGATCCGCGGCGCCGTCGTCATCCCCGAGGACGCCGAGGCGGCGCGCGACAAGGACAAGGTCAAGCTCTCGACGCTCCTCGAGGTCTCGAAGGGGCTGGGGCGCGCGGTGGACACCGACATGATCCTCGAGAGCATCGTCGGCTACGCGTACCAGATCCTCGACGTCGACCGCGTCGCGATCCTGCTGATGGACGAGCGTGGCGAGCTGGCGCCAAAGATCTCGCGCGACAAGCGCGGGACGGTGCACGCACGCGCGGTCCCGCAGTCGATCGCGCGCAAGGTGGTGGACGACCAGGTCGCCGTGCTCACCGACGACGCGGGGGAGGACCAGCGCTTCGGCGGGCAGTCGATCCTCATGCAGCGCGTGCGCTCGGCGATGTGCGCCCCGCTCGTCGGGAGCGAGGGGCGCGTGCTCGGCGTGCTGTACGTGGACAACATCACGACGACGCACCGCTACTCGGACGAGGATCTCGACTTCCTCATCGCCTTCTCGGGGATCGCCGCCGTCGCCATCGAGAACAGCCAGTTCGCCGAGCGCATCCGGCGCGAAACGCTCGCGCGGAGCAACTTCGAGCGCTACTTCGCGCCGAGCCTCGCCGCGCGCATCGCCAGCTCGCCCGAGGCCACGCGGCTGGGGGGCGACAAGCGCGAGGTGACGGTGCTGTTCAGCGACATCCGCGGCTTCACCGCGCTCGCGGAGACGATGACGCCGGACGACATCGCCTCGCTGCTCACCGAGTACTTCACCGAGATGGTGGAGGTCGTGTTCCGCAACGGCGGCACCCTCGACAAGTTCATCGGCGACGCCGTCATGGCGGAATGGGGGGCGCCGCTCCAGGCGCCGGGCGACGCGGACCGGGCGATGAAGGCGGCGATCGAGATGATCGAGGCGCTCGACCGGTTGAACGCCCGGTGGCGCGCCGCGGGGCGGCCGGAGCTCCAGATCGGGCTCGGGCTGAACCACGGCGAGGCGTTCGCCGGCAACATCGGCTCGGAGCGGCGGCTCGAGTTCACCGTCATCGGCGACACCGTGAACACCGCGCGCCGCCTCTGCGAGTCCGCGGGACGGCGCGAGATCCTGGTCTCCGACGAGATGCGCCGCGCCCTGAGCGATCCGCCGCTCCTCGAGGAGTGCCCGCCGATGGAGCTGAAGGGGAAGAGCGTCCCGGTTCCCGTCTACCGAGTCGTCCTGTGAGCGCGGTGCGGGTCCCGCCGGGGTATCTCCGCGCCGACCTGCCCCATGCTCGCATCGTCGTCCGCGCGGAGGTGCGCGCGGCGATCGAGACGTTGCTCCGGACGCCCGGTGCGCCGACGCTCCATGAGGCCGCGGGACGCCACCCCGGGGCGCACGCCTTCCACGGCCGCGGCGTCGCCTGGGCGATCGAGCTGCCGGGGGGCGCCGGGCGCGCGGTCGTCCGGCACAACCGGCACGGCGGCCTTCTCGCCCCGCTCACCGGCGATCGGTTCCTCCGCCCGACCCGCGCGCCGCGCGAGCTGGCGACCGCGCTCCGACTCGCGGACGCCGGCATCGACACCCCCGAGGTGCTGGCGATCGCGCTCTACCCCGCGGGGCTGGGGGTGTTCGCCCGCAGCGACGTCGCGACGCGGGAGATCGAGGGGGCGATCGATCTCGGCGAGCTCCTGCTCGTCTCCGCGCCCGGCGATCCCCGGCGCCCCGCGGCGCTGCACGCCACCCGCGCGCTCCTGGACTCGCTGGCACGGGCCGGCGCGCGGCATCACGACCTGAACGTGAAGAACGTGTTGCTCGCGGGTGACCCGGCGACCCCGCGCGCGGTTCTGCTCGATGTGGATCGCGTCACTTTTCGACGGCCCGGAAGTCGCGGCGTGCTGGCCGGTAATGCGACCCGACTCAGACGCTCCCTGGACAAGTGGACCCACGTGCGCGGCGCGACGGTGACGGCGGACGACCTGCGCGCGCTCTTCGGCGCGGCGACGGCGTGAGGGCGATGCACGTCGCCGTCGAGGCGAGCCGCCTGCGGCGCGAGGTGCGCGGGATCGGCCGGTACGTGCGGGCGCTGCTGCCGCGCCTCCTCGAGGAGAGCCCGGGCCTGCGGCTCACGCTCTATCCGCGGCTGCTCGACGTGCGTGCCGTCGAGTCGTACGTCGCGAGCGACCCGCGCACGCGAGGGCGCGTGGCCGTGCTCCCCGCCCCGCTCCTCCGCGTCGCCCGCGCCGACGTCGCCTGGTATCCGTGGAACGTGGCCTTCCCCCTGCCGGGGCGCGGGGGGATCGCCGTGTCGATGCACGACGTCGCGCCGCTCGTCTCCGCGAACGCCCGGGTGGGCACCCGGGGCCATCGGCGGTGGCTGCACCGCTACCACTGCACGGCCGAGCGAGCGGACGTGTTCATCATGAACTCGGACTTCACGGCCGCGGAGGCGCATCGCGTGCTCGGCGTCCCGCGGGAGCGCATGCGCGTGGCGCTGCTCGCCGCCGACGACCTGCCGCTCGAGCCGCCCGATCCGGCCCGGGACGCGGACGCGCTCGACCGCCTCGGAATCCGGCCGCCCTTCGTGCTCGCGGTCGGCGCCGACGAGCCGCGCAAGAACTTCGCGCTGCTCGAGCGCGCCATGGCCACCGTCGCCGGGCAGCACCCCGAGGCGACCCTCGTCATCGTCGGCGCACGGGCGGCGCGGACCGGCGAGGGCGCGCCCGCGTGGCGGCGAACGCTCGGCGTCGTGAGCGATCCCGATCTGCTGGCGCTCTATCGCGGCGCGACGTGCTTCGTGATGCCGTCCACGTACGAGGGGTTCGGCCTCCCCGTGCTGGAGGCGATGCGCCACGGCACGCCGGTCGTGTGTGCGCGAAGCTCGTCGCTCCCCGAAGTGGCGGGCGATGCCGCGGTGTGGTTCGATCCGGCCGACGAGCACGCCCTCGCGCTGGCGCTGCAGGCGGTCCTGTCGGACGACGCCCTGCGCGCGCGCCTGCGCGCGGCGGGGATCGCGCGCGCGGCGCGATTCAGCTGGCGAGACACGGCGCGCGCGACGCTGGACGCATTCGAAGAGGTCGCGAGCGCCGCGCGGTGACGGCGCCACGTCGTCGCGACCCGCGCGGCGGACGCCGGGATCAGGTGCGCGGGGCCCAGGCGCCGACCCGCTCCAGCACCGCGTCCACCGAGATCCGCTCCATGCAGCTGCACCCGGGGCGGCGCGCGCGGCAGGCGTCGCAGCGCTCCGCCGCCGCCAGCCACTCGGCCCGCGGGCCGAGCGGCGCCCAGCGGCCGGGGTGGACGGGCGGCGTCGGCGAGAAGAGTCCCAGCGCGTGCGTGCCGACCGCCGCCGCGAGGTGGAGCGGACCGGTGCTGGCGGCGACCATCCCGTCCACCGCGTCGAAGAGCGCGATCAGCTCGCCCAAGGCGAGGCGGCCGGTGAGGTCGATCACATGCGGCGGCGCCGATCCGAGCCAGCTTCGCAGGGTGTCTCCTTCCTCGCGCGACCCGGTCACGAACACCCGATATCGCGCGGGATCCATGCGCTCGGCGAGCGTGCGCCAGCGATCGAGCGGCCACTCGCGTGCGCTCCCTTTCGATCTCGGATGGAGCACCACGTTGACGCGGGACGCGTCCAGCCGCTCGCGCACCGGTTCGGGGAGCGGCACCCGGGGGCGCAGCCCCACGTGTCGCACGACCGTCTCGATCGGCGGGACCTCGCCGCCGAGCAGGCGGCGGGCGAGCCGCACGTCGAGCTGCGCCTCGTGCAGCGGCGAGCGACGGCGGCTGAAGTGCTCCAGGGCATTGCAGGTGAGCCAGTGATACCAGCGATGGCTCGTCCCGACGCGCATGGGGATGCGTGCGTCGCGCGCCGCGCGGGCGATCTCTGGACGCGGGTACGCGTGCAGGATGACGTCCGCGCCGAGCGCAGCGAGCGCGTCGCGGCGCGCGGCGGCGGTCGCGGGCACGGCGTCCCAGTCCACCGCGCGGTCGACCGCATCCGATGCCGCCAGCACCGGCAGGGTGTAGCTTCGTCCCAGAAAGACGATCTCGGCGCCGAGCTGCTCCTTGAGCATCGCGCAGAGCGGCAGTGTGAGCACGACGTCCCCGATGCGGTCGGTGCGACTCACCACGATCCTGGGTGGAGACGGTGACACTCTGTTCTTCCTCGGCGCGTTGGGGTGCGCGAACCTTACCGTCCCCGCTCGGCCCGTTCAATCGAGCGGCCCCGGATTCCGCACGCGGCGAGCGTCGCGCATGCTGATCGGCGTCTCGCACCCCTCCTTCGGGGCCACCGGCGGCGCCGAGATCCTGCTCGCTCGCCAGATCGCCGGGCTGCGCGCGCGCGGCCATCGCGTGCGCCTCGTCACGATGGCGCTCGACGAGACGCGCTGGCCGACGCTGCCGCGGATGGCCGAGATCCGCCTGGCGCCGAAACACTGGACGGATGCCTTCTTCCCCGTCGGCACGGCCAAGCTGCGGCGACGCGTCGCGCGCCAGGCGGCGCGGCTGGCGGAGGTCGATGCCGTGCTGGCGAGCGGCTATCCGGCGAACCTCGTGGCCGTCCGGACGACGGCCCGGCGATCCGTCTGGTACTGCAACGAGCCGAGCCGCCGGCTGCACTTCGCGTCCACCTATCCGACGCTCGCGGCGCGCGTACGCCGCGTGCCCGCGTCGGAGGACTCGCCGCTGTACGCCCACGTGCGGTGCCGGCTCGCGGCCGAGGCCACGCCGGACCGGCGGCTGACCGCGATGCGCCTCGCCGATCGGCTGGCGACCGCGCAGGTCGATCGCATCGTCGCGAACAGCGGGTACGCGGCGCAGTTCGTCCGCCGGGTCTACCAGCGGGATGCGGATGCCGTCGTGTACCCGACCGTACCGCTCCCACCCGCCGCCAGCGCGCGGCGCGACGCCCACGTCCGCGGCGGGCTGCGCGTGCTCGTGCACTCGCGCCTCGAGCTGATGAAGAACATCGATCCGGTGCTGCACGGCTTCGCGCGCTTCGCCGTGCGCGTGCGCGGGTCGCACGAGCTGCACGTCGCCGGCACCGGTCCCGATCGGGCCCGGCTCGAGTCGCTGGGCGGATCGCTGCTGGGGGACCGCGTGCACTTTCACGGCTTCGTGCACGACGAGGCGCTCGAGGCGCTCTACGCCCGCTGCCACGTGATGGCGCTCGTCCCTCCCGACGAGCCGTTCGGCCTCGTGTTCCCCGAGGCGGCGCTGCGCGGGCTGCTGCTCGTCGGCCCGGATCACGGCGGGCCGTGCGAGATCCTGGGGGGAGGGACGCTGGGGTGGACCGTGGACGCCTTCGATCCGGAGGCGATCGCCGCGGCGCTCGAGGAGGTGGCCTGCCTGTCGCCGGCGGAGGCGGCGTGTCGCCGGCGGATCGCCGCGGACGCCTGTCGTGCGCGATATTGCGACGAGTCCACCGTTCCAGCGCTGCTCGCCGTCCTCGAGGACGGTGCCTGAACCGAATCGATGTCCTCCCGAACGATCGCCCTTCCCGCACGCCCCCGCATCGGCGTCGTCATGATGAGCGCCGTGGGTGACGCCGTCCACGTCCTCCCGCTGCTCACGGCGCTCAAGCAGCACGCGCCGGCGTCGCACGTCACCTGGGTGCTCCAGCCCGGCCCGGCCACGCTCGTGCGCGGCCACCCGGCCGTGGACGAGATCGTCCTCTTCGACCGATCGCGCGGCT
>Ga0182741_1002985_pt1 | contig 18639 bp, 8 predicted proteins | sample eDN5th37CBELigOP_FD_128874 | JGI IMG/M metagenome (GOLD analysis project Ga0182741, IMG submission 128874) | Enriched Organic Plus compost microbial communities from Emeryville, California, USA - eDNA 5th pass 37_C BE-Lig OP (version 2) (version 2) ... | reverse complement strand
TCCCTTTGTTAGCAACATCTGCACGTGTAAGCTGGTCGAGTAGCTGTTTTCGTCGTAGCTCCTGTACAATCTGCCAGCCTGAAAACGGACGAAGGACGGGAACAAATTCAAATGGTAATCCCAACGCGTTTAGCTCTGAATTTGTCTTTGCGGCTCGAGTGGCCAGCTCGTGGAGGACTGATTCCTTATATTCCGCCGACTGTTCGGCTTCGGACTGATCTTCGTGCAGTCCCACTAATTCCCAACGTGCGCGAGTGATCGAAGCTGACAATACATTCACAGCTGCTGTGGACATCGAGCTTCCACCTGATGCAGAAGATCCAGGCCAGGGCATGGACAGCAAACGCAACATTGCTGGTGCAAAGGGTTTAACTTGCCACTTCCTCTGAGGGCTACCTTCTAGTAAATCATCACCATCACCCTGATCTGATACTGGGCTCTCTGAGCGCTCCTTAGACGCTGAGGCCGCAGGTGTGGTCTGCCCACGATTAGTGGGCTGGCTCCCTCGCAACTTTGACTCCTCGGCCGATAGTCTTTTCAATAGTGATGAAATGTACGGATGCTGGAAAGCGTACCAGGTCCCAATTAAAAATTGACGCATCGTGAACTCCGTCGGGCAAAGCAAGCCATTGTTGAATGAATCTGAAGGCTGAGGCGGTAAGGGTAGTTCATCAAGTAGCCAGGCACTTGGTAGGCCGTGTTGCCACTTGAGGCGAGCGATGGCTTCGCTTAATTTTCCAAATGCAGCATCCATAGGAACACTAAGCTGAATGGTAGGGCGCATCCAGTCTTTCTCATCACGCATCCACTCTTCGCACTTTGCGAGAACTTTGGATGCAACCACCCCTGAAAGGCGAGGAGTAAGCATGCTCACACATTCGACTGAATCCGCATAGAACGCTGGCAGATTGACATTGCATGACGCCGACTGGGGCAGCTCGAGAAGGGTGAATACTTTAGAGTAACCTATCTGAATAATATCACCTGGAAGGATATTGTACCCTTCGAGCCTCATGCTACCACCCGGACTCTCAAACAGGTGCCGTAAAAGCACAGGCATGCCAGTTTCATAGGATGCAGCCACAAGCGGAAGTAGATGGCGGTTCGTATGTACGCTCGGCGAGGGTAGCTTAGGACCTAACGATGGCGTTGAGTCGGGTGTGGGCTGCGGGGAATTTGGGGGTCGCTTCACAAAGGCGGGCGTGGGAATTTTCACTGGCATTGGTGCCTCGCCATTTATCAGGATGCTCCTAGGATTGTTGCCTGCGGCGAACGCCTTGCTATCCTCAAATACACTCAAGAGGGGGACGATGTAGTAGTCGAATGCAAGACGGGGTGATGCAGCAGGTTCAGATTGTGACTGATTGGAAGCACTCGGCGGAAACAAAAACGATGCGGACGGAGAATGAGACTGATTCTTTGAGCCGGGCTCAATTGCGTTGAGTGCAGGGTTATTTGACACATGAGATTTCGGAGACAGCTGGCGTGATTCAGGGCTGGAAGTGATCTCACGGTTCGCGTGGATTGTGGGGAGTATCCTTGGCTTCGACTTTGGCGATGGGGGTAGGAAGGGGTGTAGTTCTGAATCCGCAGCTTGATCTGTGGGTAGGTGGGATTTGGCTTCGTGATTGGCCTTTCCACGCTGAATAGCAGCTTCCGCCTTGGCCGAAGGGGCTGACGTTCTGGGTGAGCTCGATGATCCCGTCTTATCGGTATTATCCTTCGAAGCGCCGCTGGCCGTTGCAGACTCGGGTTGACAGCTGAGGCCTAGAGCTTCGATCGTTTGAGGATCCAAGAGTGATGCTAGTCCTCTCATAGGAGTTGCCGACCTGGGGGAGGGTTGCTGGACGAAGCGAGGAAGCGCAATGATCCAAAACGCATCTGTAAGAGCGTCAAGAATCTGGGAATTTGGCACTTCTCCCAATGTTGTTGTTTGACGAGGACAACGCCACAGTAGAGGAAGCACCAAGGCTGATTCATGATAAACAGTATGTAGCGGAGGAACAAAGAAGCCATTACTGTTAGGTTGCACGGTCTGAGACCCAGAATATCCAGCATGCTTGAAAGAGCAGACCCTGGTCAGGACGGTAGGAAGCGCATATCCTCTTACATTACCTCTAGACTGATCGTCAAACTCAAATAAACCAGCCTTTAGGCGGATCTGTGCTCCGACCACGGCACTGGTGATGGACTGTCGGTGAGGTTGCATTAGAGGCGATCCCGATTGGGGCGTCAACACAGATGGTGCCGCTGGAGGCTCAGGATTCAATGCAGTGACTGTGATGGATGCGGGATCGACCTGCCGATCTTGATCATGAATTGAAGCCTCCGAGCTCTCCGTTGGGGATATCGGTACAACTTCTACAGTTTGTGGTGGGTCAGCAGAAAGTGCTACCGATGGGATTGGATGTGGCTTTGACGGTTCGGGAGCAGTGCCAGGCTTACCATCACTCGTCGTAATGGACTGAGTCGTGGTTCGCTTAGCTTCTGACACGTTCTCTATGGTCGAAACCATGCTTTCACAGTTCACGTTAGTCGCACGCGCCACATGTGCGTCGGTCTGAGCGAGGAGAGGTGGGGGTGGTGGCGGTCGTCGCTTTCTCGGAGCGATGCCACTAACAGCTGCGCTTAGACGAAGGACTTGATAAGTGTGGAAGATCTGGTCGGCCGCTAGCTGGATTGACCAGACAATCGAGTCTTTAGCAAACCAATGACTCCCTGACTGAGCTTGGCTTGCACCCAAATGTTCACATGCATTCGCTAGAGCAGCGGAAACCGTGGTTAGCATTGTTATCCAAACGCAAATTGGCATGGGTGTTGAGTTGGAAGTGTCAGAAGTGGTGCTAAGTCCCGTTTGGGCAAACGAGTCTGTCTGATCGTCTGGGAGAGGTAGTTGTGCTGTTCCCGAAGTAGGCTCTGGCAGAGCGTCATCGGTCCAAGCTTGTTTTCGGGGCTGCAGTCGGGCGCTCTCGGGTGATGAAAGCTGACTCGAAGTTGCTCGAAGTGCAGTCGCGGTGGTAGGCCTACGTGGACGCTGGAGCGAACGCGGTGCTTGCTCATTCACATCTGGATCGTTGAGATCGATTTGCTCGCGTGCAGACAGACTCAGCTCACGAAGCGGCTCGTCTAATTGATGTGGGAACAATAATTCAGCACCGGGTGCTATCGTCGTGGGATGTATCAAGGAATCCGCTAGTGCTCTTAACAATAATGATGGCTTTGAGAACGTGTTGCCATTCGGAGGCACAAGTTGCCACAATTTGCTTGGATCCTTTAACACTGCTGCTACAGAGCGCAGACATTCCGAGAGTGTGGCTGACGAACCCTCTACCCCCGACTTGGTACCTTCACCTTGCTGCATTGATGGCGCCCCCATTACAAGCTCTGTCGAACTAGCGACCTCCACAAAGTGGAATTTGGCAGATATGGACGTGACAAAGGGATCAGTGGTCGAACTCTTCCAAGAGCTCGCCACAGTTCTGCTACTTTGTGAATTGTACTTGCTTATCCCAGACCCATCTCGGTTCGCTGTATACGTTAGTGTGATGGTGGTAAGCATATGAAAAACGGTTCGACTCGATCTGGGTTTTAGAGATTGATTATGATAAACCTGCTTCGCATTATGCATGGCGAATCGGAGGGCTTCCAATGACTCCTCAGTGTCGGCTACCGCGACTTGTGTGACGCCCTTGAACACAACATGCGGTCGGAGTGGACGATGGGGCTTGCTTCCTTTGCCATTGTTCATCGTCACAGTAACACCTTCCTCTTGACCCATCTGCTCGAAAGCAGCAGTGTCTGTTCCATCCTGATGCGATAAGTTAGAGGATGGGTCATCTTCGTCCGTCTCTTCATGGGCGTCGTAATAATTCCCTGTCACGTTTTCGGTTTTTCCCCAGCGCCGCCAGATTACTGAGACATTTGGAGACAGCTCTTCCTCCTCGAGAGGATTGAGTGGAGTGAATGATGCGATTGGTGCCTGAGTCTCGCTGGGAGCCATTGCAGGTGAGAGCATATGCGGAGACAATCCAAAGGATGCACTTTCCGCTGCTGCGTCCTTTAGAGGAATGACGACGCCGAGTTCGTGAATTGGAGTGCAGGTGGTCTGAACCTTCTCTTCCTGCTGTTGACGAGCTTGATTGAGCTGTGCTTTCCTCCTCCGACGGTGCTCTTCATCAGTAACAAAGCCCTTCATGAGATCAACAATGGCTTCAGCATCTCCGATATCAGGCCTAGTGCAATCTGAGGAATTTGGCATCGTTGCAGGCAGGAGCAGTGAAGACAGGGTCAGACTGAAGCGCCCAGACTCCCGACCTGCCTTCGCAAGTTCTGCATTTCTCGCCTGAATAAGCCCAAACGTATGGTGCAAGGTCTGAGGAATAGCGCCCTTTGGCCCTCGAATGAGAAACTGGGTCTTACCACAACCTGCAGGACCGACGACAATGGCTGATCCATGTCTTCCTCGATACAGTGTCGCTGCCAGCTTCGGGAGGATTACAGCTTCAAACAAACTTCTGTGGAATTGGCCTGCATGGGCGAGTGCTGGATTCACGTTCGATCCATTGTTCGATGCAGTAAACTTGTCCGCGTTGAATACCTGATGGAAGCCAAAGGTTACTAGCGCGGGGATGGTCTGCTTGATTCGACTGACACACCTTGCAGCTCGTTCCCTCTCACGCCGCTGCTCCTCTGAGAGCGCGAGCGCACTTGAGGAAGCGATGTCTGAGTCCGTGCCGTTTGATTTGTCCTCTAGCTGCACTAGATTCGCGACGCGTGAAGCTAGGGTGTTCTCCAGAGTCACCCTGTCCTGCTCGATGTGGGACAGTATAATCGACGCGTCGGTGACTCGCACGCCATAGGGAGTGCGAACCGTGCATATAGAATCAACATTAGGTGCAGTCGAAGCCGTTGACCCTGCAGGCGCCTGGCCTGCATTACCCGATGAGGACGATGGTTCGAGGCTCATGGCAAGCGTGAGAGCTTGACTGGGCGGGGCTGAAGCACGACCTAAGCCGAGCTCCGAGGCGCCGAGAGCTCTTTTTGCAGAAGCCTGCACCGGGATTTCAGGGTACTAGACGTCCGGACCAGCGAAGAATCTATCCAGATTCAGGCCGAACTTGAACTTGAAATGTAGAGTGTGCCTGTTTCGGGTCGGATTTAGTGGCAATCCTGATTGCCTCAGACGTTCAGGTCAAGAATAATGCAATACTATACGAGTCAGAATACGGCGATATGATTTAATCAAATATCGACATAGTCCTATACCTCGGTTTGCAATAGTGTGCAATGCGCGATTTCTTTCCGATCACTAATCCTATCCACCCCATTTTGGATTTCGAAGGTGAGAGAAACGGTCACGCACACCACTGAGTTGGCCACATGCTTGCAATTCAAGTCATGGTCAGTGCACAATAATCGACCACTCTGAAGCCGTTGCAGTCAATGCTGCGTATTATTCAGCCTTGAACAAAGGAATTCACACTCTTGAGGCTGAGTTGTGACTCGTCCAATTCGTCCAACTCGTCCAACTCGGCTTAGCGCCTTGCTCCGATCGGGTGTTCATTTGTTTTAATTGCTAGACTCTATTTGTAACTAGATGTAAACAGTCGCCCGAGCTTGGGGCGGAGCCAAATGCAACTTCTCGTCATTGGCTCCTATATTATACGAGCTGTACGAGCTCAGCCAAGCAGGTACGAAATTTCTGCTCAACCATGGCGATTAGACCGGAATGGCGTGAGTCACACCGCTAGGATGAATTGGAATGTGGTCAGTCACCTCAGCCACGTTCAGCGCCGGAAGAGTGGTGTTCGCTGGGTTGGCTCGGATCGCGACAGGAGGGAAAGCAGGGGCTGGGTTCGACAAACCCAGTCCTGTAGCTGGAGTAACCTCTGTCACGCCGGCTGGTAGGATACCTGGCTCGGTGGAACGATGGTATGGTCGTCGGCCACGCGGTGCGACAACACCATTAGATGCAGGGATGGCCTCAGTAGCGCCAACTTGAATTCGCCCGGGAGGATCGACATAGCCTGTTTCATCGTCGTCATCATCATCGTCATCATCATCATCATCACCATCATCGTTCCGGTTGTTGTTGTTGTTGCGGTTCTGGAATGAGTTGATTGGTCGACGACGGGATGATGAGTTCTCTTCCTCCTCCTCATCATCATCATGATCATGGTCATGGTCATGATCGTGATCGTGATGATGATGATGATGGCCATCGCCAAAGCGACGTCGACAATCATCACAGTCACATCCTGGACGCGGGTTTTCACATGTATCGGAGTTTGGATCTTCAGCTGCGAAAGGACTGATTTCGCGTGATCGCATGTCTTCGACTTCAGCTAACGCAAAAGGACGGTGGGGATTGTGAGCATGATGGAAGTGACCGTGGTGGGGCGGATGATGTGGGCGGCGACGACGACGAGGTCTGGGTCGATGGTGATGGTGGTGAACGTGGTTGTGCAGATGGTGTAGCGAGTGATCAACAATGTCTGCGATCGCATGCCCTACTTGAGCCTCGGCCTGCATCTGCGACCAATACCCAATACATATGATTGTCGTGACTATTGTCGTATACAAAATTACGTTTCGTGCTCTCATTATGAGATGTCTTATGTACAATTCTGAAGTCTCAACTGCTGTCTTGGGCTCGACTCAGAGTCAAAGTTCTTTTCTTTTTCCTGGGTGTGTTGGCGAAATATGTGAGCGAGGATCAGAGTGTGAGTCGGGTGAAGGGGCGCTGTTAGTTCTTCTGCCTTGCAGCCAGCAGCACCGGATGCCTAACACAATGTTGAAGCTCTAGAGACTGCACGCATAACCACAACAGCGCATGCCAAGCAGTATCGACGTGCGCTCACGCTGGCTCACTAGAAAGGAGAGTAAAGCATCACTTTCCTGGGATCAACTTCCCAACTCATGGCAGACGATCAAGGTGGAAGTATCTGGATACGCTTGGGTATACCACATCATGCCTAGTTGACGAGAGCACATAGCTCGCGGAAGCAGCTCATTTCATAACCTACCTACCGCATCGAATGATTATCCGTACGCCGAGGATCTGATCACTGAATTTGGCACCTTCACCATGAGTGCCTGCTCAGACTATGACCCCTGCACCCAGGATTCAGCGGAGGGGACAATACGGCTTGAGTGCCACATCAACTTTCGCATAATGAAGATACTTTGCGAGTCGAGTTGCACTTAGCAACGTTCAGCGCTAGTTACTGATCCTGTCACCCATTGTCATACCTTGAAAGAATTCAATCCGAATGCGCCATCTGCAGTGACATCTTCAGCAGACCAGTCGATTCCTGGCGTTCGCTTGATACTATCCCAAGGCATGTCTCGAATGGCAGTGAATTTTACATAGTGCTAGAAGGGACAAGGAGGTGGAATATGACACCCAAGGTGTTAGCGATTGAGCATACACATAGACAAATACAGTTGATAGGCAATGTAGCACATACTAAGGGAATGAACTGCACTCTGATTTTCCATCATTCTTATTCATAGTTTCCATGTAGATCGCGGAAGTCATACGCATTTTGTCAGGACCCGTGATTCCTGAGAAATTTTCACTAACGAGCGAGGGCATGAGCAGCAGCGCTGAATTCAACGTACCTGTGCACTAGGACCAGAGTTTGTTAGATACGCACCGCGATCAATGAGCATTCTAGCAACTTCGGGCGTCGAGTGGGTCAACGCAAAATGTAGTGCATTGATGCGACCCATGTTCATGACCTCAATTGAGTGGTGGGGGTTTGCCCCGGCTCGCAATAAATGCGCCACAGCGATAGCATTGGAGAACATAATTGCGTTGTACAACGGTGTCCAGTCGGACTTGGACATGGCCTCGATGTCTACATTGGGATGTGACAGCAAGAGCCTCACACACTCACCCGACGTGTCGTATCCTGCACTAGTGAACAATACGGTGCCCTCGTCCACGGAATTACGGAGATTAGGGTTCGAGTTATATCGCTTCAGTAATACATCTACGAGACGCGGCTGGCAGTACTTAGCGGCGACAGCCAGTGGGGTGCGGTCGTATCCCAGCCGAATGTCGTCTGCCGTGAAGACATGCCGGTACTTCATAGTCTTCGAACTGATCTGGTGTTCGATTATTTCGACCATGCGGCGCTCGTCGCCGCTCTGAATGGCACGGATCAACTCGCTGTTGGGGTGCGGGTAGAGCACCCACACCACAGCCGCCATGAGCAACACCACAAGTGCCTGGCCCATGGGGCTGCACCAGCAGCTCCTAGTGCACATTGGAACGAGTGGTAGTTCTCACTGGTGGGTGAACAAGTCAAGGGCAGGATGCTACAGAATGGTTGACGGGTACGAGCTGAACCCGTAAACAGTGCTGGGTATGCAATACCACAACCGCTATCCTGTGATACAGTTACCTCACCAATGTAGAATTCCACTTTTCCAACCCTGGCGACGGCCTTGGATATCTCGTGACACGCCGGGTGCGGCCAAGATCCGACGCGATGGACCAGCGTGTCGGGTTTGTGTATCCTCGCCAAGACCCTGGAGGCACTCAGAGGCGTACGGTCAAACGTCCAAATCCAGTCCATGATGGGTCCGGATTCAATGCCAACGACGCCTTCGATGCTTTCCTGGGCAGTGCGGTGGTGATCGGCACTCCTTTCAATCTGAGTGAGCTCATCCACGCGGGACGCACTCGTAAACCCGGCAAGAACCCGATCATTCGAGTCCTTCTTGGACTAGACGAGCCGTCAGATCAGGTAGGCAAGAGTCAGGAGGCGAGCGCTGGTGGGGATATAACGAATGCATTAGTGGGGCGCCCCGAACGTAGAAAGGGTGTACAATCTATCGAGGACTTTATGGATGACGAGGATCGAGAGCACCTCAGGTCAAAATCCATTGTCGGCAGGCAATCGACAGGGCAGGCAGGATCAGGGCTGGCGGGACAAGCATTGGGATACGGCTTGGGGTTTCAAGGACCTCACTGGTATGAGCGTTTAGGCGCAGTCAAATGCATCTCGAGTCCTGGGACCTACGTGTTGCTCCGAAGTACGCTGCAGAACGGGGGACTCGCGAGTTACATGACGTCAGCAAGGCAGGTCAACAACGCCAACTACGGGGCATTGTTTGGACTAAATATCATGCGATCCGTATGGGGATGGAAGCCTGGGCAGGGACTCGGGCCCTGGAGAATTGTCCACCAATGGACAGGTGCTTGGGAAGAACTCGAGGACATAGGGGAGCACGACGGCTCGAGCGACATGCGAGCGATTCGAAGGCGAAAGAAACTCGTACCCATGAAACAGCCTGCACCACTTCTTGCAACGGACGAGCGAGATGTACTAGGTTATCTTATCGAGCGAATCCAACAAATTCGACTTCAAGGATCACCTGACTATGCACCTGGCCTAGGGTTTCAGAGGTCCTCCCTTGCTCATCGCGTGGCGGCCAGCGAAGCGACGTCGTGGACGCAAGGTGTTCGTGCTGAGTCGAGGTTCGTTTCAGATCGCGATGCTGTTGCTTTTCGTGCGCGGCGGTACGAGGAGTTTGATGTATCATCGCGGACGGTCTCTAACATTGCACTTCCAAGTGATTACACTCCTCCCGAGTACAACACCGACGCTGCGCGATCCCTAGCAATACCTGGTTCCAGGCTGCATCAACGTGCACTTCAGCAGTTCCCAGGTGCCTTGATCGAAGCTCGTAGCAAACTCATCGATGGAGAACTGCTAAGCGTACAGAAGGATGCGGAGCTGCCCAGTGCACTATCACAGCTTCCGTTTGATGATCAAGTTAGAATAGCAGCCTTGATTCGAGAGGTCAAGAAGCCTGAAGACGATCAAGTGCCAAAGGCAGAGCAGCGCCCTTCGTCATCCCCAGACGTGCTGACGCCTCTTTCTCCACAAGCGGCACCGCCTCCTCCGAAAGTTATCCAATTTACCAGTGTTTCCACCTTGCTCGAAGAAGAAGAGACACCCGCTGCGTCGGTCAAGTCAACCGCTGGCTCTTCAGATTATCGAACGAAATCGTTGACAAGTCGAGAGCGGTGCGACATGGCTGCGCGAGCCGGCCGCTTTGGTAAAGAGACACGTCGTGTGGCTTCATGGGTGCCCGTGCCTGCGATCCTTAGGCGCTTTAATCTTTCTCTCCCTGACCAGCGTCCACAGGGTTATAACGTGGATCGAGGGTTTGATGAGCAGCTGGACAAATCCCATCCCTCCGAAGTAGCTGGGGCTAGCCAAAGTAGTCAAATAGACGTGCGAGCCAAACCAAAGTCCGAGGCTGCCCTGATTCTATCTGAGAGCAAAGAGCGCTACAAGTCGTTCGAGCAAGCGCTGAAATCTTCGTTAACGGGTGAGGAGCACGCGCATAAGTCACCCACAGGTGTGATGGAGGCGCCCATATCAGCTCCGTCTCAAATTCCACCAACCAGTTTACCTTGGCCTGCTGTCCCAGTGTCGTTTACTGACATTCCTTCAGCAGATGGACAACTCGCTCTTAGCTCCGAGATTCAGCATGCTGAAATGGCCCTTCTCAAAGCATTATTCGATGATGCGCTTCAGGAGGCTCTCAAGTCATTGAAGGAAACTGAAACACCCGCGCCCACACCACGGCTACCGCCAGCCCCGCCTGCACCGGTGTCCATACCACAACCTGCAGTATCGCGTTGGTTTCCGCGTGATGGCCGTGATGGCCGTGATGACCGTGATGTCCGTGATGTCCGTGATGGCCGCCTCAAAGATGATGCTGCTTTCAACCAACAACCTGCCGAGTCATTACGGAGGGGTGCTTCCACACGTGGAGACGTACCTAAGGATGATTCGAGGAGGAAGGAGAGATTACAGAGTACTCTCCGTTCGAGGGCGTTCGGGAGCGAGAGCAGTGATGACGACGACTACCACACGAGTTCCAGGGATCGCAAACGTGATATGAACATGCATGTGACTTCGATCCGTCGATCTTTAAGCCCGTTTCAAGATGAACCGGGTCTTAATTCCGACTTGGATGAACGTACGCCATGGACATCTACCGCCGATCACCAGAAGGGAGCCGATCATCAGAAGGGAGCTGAGAAGGTTTCGTTACCCACATCAACATCGCCGGCCCATCAGGAGAAAGAGCCTGTACAAGAATCCAAATCGAACCCCCCACGGAAGGGGTTCGTATTGGTCGCGCAGGTCGAGGGAGATGAGAAGGCAAATAACAAGGAAGAATCGAGAGGGAAGAACACTGTTGATCGTCAGCTCGATTTCTTGCTTGGCCTCGCCCGCGAGTTCGATTCAAAGGCAAGGTTGTCGGATGCATCCGATGCCAATAGGAACCAAGCGAAGGACCATCACCGTAAGTCCATGCGACGATCGAGATCGAAATCTACATCACCTTCTACAGCTTCGAGCCGAAGCCGGAGCCGAAGCCGAAGCCGAAGCCGAAGCCGAAGCCGCAGTCGTAGCCGCAGTTCACATCGCCGACGACGACACCGAAACAGTCGAAGAAGAAGCTCAAGCAGAAGCCGAAGTCGGGAGCGGCGACATCAACGAAGAAGTCGAAGCAGAGGTCGAAGCAGAAATCGAAGCAGAAGTCGAAGCAGAAGTCGAAACAGAAGTTCGAACAGGCATGCAAGTCGATCTCACAGACGCCATCGAAGCAGGAGCCGTGATCGTAGTACAACCCGAGGCGTTCGACAATCAGAGCGCGAGCAAAGACTGGAACGTCACGACGATCGTTATCATGAAAGATCGCCCGAGCGACGAGCTGGGGCTGATTCTAAGACGAATCACTCTTCAGTCGATACCATCTCCCTCTTATCCGAAGATAGCGAGCTTGAAATCGTAAGCCAGAATATCCTCGAACCCTCCGCGAGAATCCTAACTCCACGGACATCGCCCTCGATCGAGAGCAACACCAACAACCAAAGCGACACAGTGCCCCCACCACTAGAACCCCTGAGGGATTAAGGCACGTACATTTTACAAGTCACGACCAGCTGTACATCAGAACTGTTTAATAGAATCACGTTTAGTTTGTATTCTCAGCACTTGGGCTGTAGTGTTTATCAGGAAACTTCAAACTCCTGTTGGGGCATCTGTCGATGTTGGGGTTTCAAGATAGGTACAAACATACCTGTGAGAGTATGCAACACCTACATCGAACTCTCCTGTTCATGTTGAATGGAACAAACAAGAAGGCGTAACAAGGAGAGATCACATGAACACGACCACAACTTGTTGGACCTTGACTTTGGTCAGGTCAGCTCTGAAGGTGAGGTACCGAAATGTATGGAAACACTCCCTAAGATAAACCTCACCTTCGTGTAGTCGTTGCATGCAGTTCCCTTCCATGTTCCGCAGGTTTCTTCCTCCTAGTAACATTCACATTTCACATTCGCATCTACATTTGCCTTCAATCATGACAGAGTCAGAAGACTCTAGTTTCTCTCTGTCGGCCCACTACTGCCTCGCCCAGCACTTAGGGTGCCGAGGGTTAAAGAAAGGTTATACATGTACATCTGTTTGACGACTAACTCCTATGCGTGTGTGTGTAAAGTCGAATTCCATGTGGTGGATCTTCTTTATCTTTTTCAAGCAACCTTACTGATCGCAGACGAAGACACCAGCAGGGAGGCGAGCGACCTGGGAGGGGTTAGCGCAGACAGAAGGAACAGCCTTAGCAATGCACCACTTGCACTGGCCAACGGAGTCCTGGGAGCGGCGGCACTCATCGGCGTTCTTGATGTTGTAGCACTGCTCGACGGGACCCTGGAACTTCTTGACACCCTGGCACTCAAAGACGCCAGCGGGGAGGCGCTGAGCCTGGTCGTTGTTGACGCAGACGGAGGGAACAGCCTTGGCGTTGCACCATTGGCAAGCAGAGACGGAGTCCTGAGAGTTCTCGCACTGAGCAGAGTTCTTAATGTCGTAGCACTGCTCAACGGTGTCACGAGCAGCGGCGAGAGCGATGAGAGCGATGAGAGCGAGGGCAAGAGCAACGAAGTAGCGAGCCATTGTGTTTCAAGTTCTAGATGAGTCGGGTTAGATCACGGGTTGGGTGAGTCGATGCGATATGAAAAGGAAAATCTACTGATGTGACAGACCAATATCCACACAAACCGCGTGTTTTTCATGTTTCATCCCGTGGGTATGTGGGTGAAACAATCCAAAAACATGGTAACAAGCGAGTTGGACTAGTTCAGGGTAGTTTGTTGAGATAATTTTCGTATATTTAGTTGGGATGGTGAAGTTTTCACACAATAAAACCGAATTATTACACTTCATCCAACTGAGATACACTGATTAACCTAATTATTATATCAAATTATCTCTAAAACACACCAATATTCATCCTTTTATATCCTGATGCTTTGCCTTGCATTTCTTCCTTTTGGGTGTATTCCGTCACCCCGGACTGCGGCAGCCGGTCACGCCGCTCATTTCACCAATGAGCGACGTCGCCAGTGGTTTCCACGATTGCGGGGCCCTAGCGCGACACGTAGTTGGCCTTTCGCTCTGACATTTTGCTGGTGGGCATTTTTCACGTGGACAAGCACTTATTATCTCTGTCTGTTGGAGTAGCTATGCACATTGAGCAATTCCATAGGCCTCGGAATGAGAAGGACTCGACTGGTATCGCGTTATGACACATGAAAGTTGCAACCTCTGCATCAGAGACATCAGAAAGCGCAATAAACAGCTTGATGACATTACATTGATTTCCATTTCAAAACAAAAAACAACTACTTTACTGTGGATTACAGCGAAACGACTATGGTACTACAAATGCTGGGTCTTTGGCTCCGGACCCGTGAGACGGCGACACTTACGTAAACTTGACCTTCTTGGGACCTGATGTCGAGCCGATGTCACGGAAGTGCGTGCCATACATAGAGTGAACCTTCTGCTTGGCGACAGCCGCGAAGCCTTCCAATTCCTTGGGCACAGGCTGGCCACCCTCACGAAGAAGATTGGCAAGCGAGCCTGCCAAATGCTTGTTCTCTGACATGACAAAGAAGGTCCATGCATTGCCCTTCTTGCCAGCACGTCCGGTACGACCAATGCGGTGGACGTAGTCCTCAATCGTGAGTGGGAACGAGTAGTTGACCACGTGCTCAACGTCTGGGATATCGAGACCTCGAGCAGCGACATCGGTGGCAACCAGTACCTGGGCTTGGCCCGTCTTGAAGCGCTTCAAGGCAGCGATACGCTCAGGTTGTGAGTAGTCGGCGGAAATTGCCGCGACCGAGATGCCCCATTGTGAGACGAACCTCTCGACGAGGGGCACCTCCTTCTTGTACAGTACAAAGACAATAATCTTTTGGCCACCCTTGGCAATCTCTTGGAACAGCTTTTGTAACCTCTCACGCTTCTGGTTCCAGTTTTCGGGGAAGAAGAATGTCTGAGTGATTCGCGAGTTGACAGCAAGCTTATCCGTGCTTGCAGATCCAGATTCATTCGTTGCGCGACCAATGACAAGACGCACGAAGTTGCTGCGAACTAGGGACTTGCCGAGCTTCTGGACGCTCTCGGGCCAGGTTGCAGAGAACAAGAGAGTTTGTCTCTCTTCCTTGGGCTTGCAGGCACCGACGATTTCCTTGACATCCTCTTCGAAACCGAGGCTGAGGAGACGATCAGCCTCATCGAGCACAACGTAACTGACGTGCTTCAACTTCATGGTGCCTTCTCGCAACATGCCCACGAGTCGACCAGGTGTTGCAATCACAACTGCAACGGGCTCTTCCCAGCTCTTCATCTGGTCGTAGCGTGTTGTGCCACCATAGATGCAAGCTGCGCGCATTCCACAGTGCTGTACTGCCTTCTCGACGACTTCGTGGGACTGAAGAGCGAGCTCACGAGTGGGGGCGAGGACAAGCACAACCGGCGACAGCTTCTTCTTCAAGATCTTCTCAGGTAGTGTCTTTACGTGCATCAGTGCAGGGATCATAAAGCCAAGGGTCTTTCCGGAGCCAGTCTCGGCAATACCAATGACATCTCGGCCAGCCATAAGGATCGGCCAGGCTTGGCCCTGGATGGGAGTTGGTCTCTGAAAGCTCGCGTAGCACGCGGCAATGTCGTCGGGGAACTTGGCATCGCTAAATTCTGCATAGGGGTGATAATCTGCAGCACCCGCACCGTAGAGCTTGATCATATGCTTGTTTCTGTACTCAACAACGTGAGCGGGGAGAGGCTTGGTGGGCTCGGACTCTTTGTCTCCAACTGCCTCGTAACCAGCCTCTTCCGAAGCGTCTGCAGCTGCTGCTGCGGCACTAGACTGGGCAGCGTAGCTGTCGTGAAAGTGACGCTTGCCGAACTTGATGTCGCCGCCCTTCTCCTCCTCGGCATCCTCGGCATCGTCGGACTTGTGCTTGGACTTGTCTTTTCGTGCACCACTGTCGACCATAGCCTCGTCGTCCTCGGCCGACATCTCACGCTTTTCCTTCTTTTCCTTCTTCTCCTTCTTCTCTTTCTTCTCCTTCTTCTCCTTCTTTTCCTTCTTCTCCTTCTTCTCCTTCATCGCAGCATCTTCCTCCCATGCGACTTCATCTTCTTCGGGGTCGGATTCGGGCACGCTCTTCCTCAGCGCCGTGGGGTCAGTGACGCCATTCTTGTGTTCATACTGGTACGAGTCATGCTTGTGAGCGTTCAGCGACCGGTTGTCCTCAACGCCATCCGCATAAGCCTCCTCGCGGGTATGCTCGCGGTCTTTTTTGTCCTTCTTGTGCTTTTTATCGTGCTCTTTGGAGGTCATGCTGTGGTACTTCCCCTATAAACATACATGTAATCAATACAAAATCGATTCAACTATTGAAATATTCAGTCCATTCATTACAGCATATCCCATACCTTGCCACGCATCAATACTACCATATGGAAATTTCGAAGATGAACCTGGGTCTGTTTTGGGCGAAAAGGGCCTTCCACACCGCCGCCGCGAGATTAAAAGGTGCGTTAACCGATCGATGCAACGCCTTTATATTCTTCCAACACATTCAATCTGCATGATTCCACCGTCTTGTCTGCCATTTTTCGCTTTTTCTGCGTTCGACTACACCTTCACTCTCCCGGACTTTTGTGTAGGGGCCAATTAACCCGGAGCGACCCTCCATGAGGAGCTTGTTAATATACGCATTCGATAATTCACTCTTGTGCACATCTTTTGCACCCGATATAGACCTCAAGATCGACCCCATGTACAGTCATATCATCGTGAGACTCAAGTCACGACACAATGCCAAGCCCGCAGACCACGCTCGGGTGCGCGCAGAGCTGGACCAGGTGGCCGAGACGGAGCTCAAATCGTGCGTAGCCGAGGTGCTGACGTTTGATGTGCCCACTGCATTCGCATGGAAGCTCAGGAGCTCGCTGGAAGACCCCCGTGACATTCCCCAGGAAGTACGCAACGTCTTGGAGGAGAACAAGAACGTGGAGCTGTACTCCGCGGCGGTGGCTACGCCCGAGGAGGAGACTACCGTCACGCTCGACACTCTGGAGAAGACCTTTGTCCGTATGCGTGACAGTATGAATCATGACGAGTACGATGTGTATGCTTTGAAGTTGCGACCCTCACGCAACTGCGATGTCAATGTTCGTGAGCTCAGCACTACAGTGCGTGACCGCGTTGAAGCACTCATGGAGGCTGTAGGGAGATATGCTGAGCGCTCTTTTGCGGCTAAGAAGCGAGCTGAACAAGCCATGCAGGAGGCCCGCGAAAAACTCGGCCCCAAAGCTACCGAAGACGAAGTCAAGGCTGCGGCTGCTCCACGTGTTGTTACCATCGCACTGGATCTGTTCAAGGGACGTGGCTTCTGGAGCCGCATTCAGAACGAGGGAGGCAACACGTTGGCTAAGGCTGCACCGCGTCATGGAGTGAGGACCACCGGTGCCTTGTCCGTGACCGTGGATGCCAAGGGTAATGAGACAATTCTCAGCCTGCCGTATTTCGGTGAAATTGGTGATCGCGTTGTCGTACTGAAAATTGGCGAGATCTTCTTGAAGCGTGGCAACCGCGGTAAGTTTATGAACCAACTGCAGGGTAACATCCAATTCAAGCTGCACGGTTTAGCACGTGTCGTCCGTGTGAATCACCTCTTCGTCGTGATGCCAATGTCGAACCGTCGCAATGATCGCAAACGAAAGGAATCGATTGGCCGAACTGGGTCGTCATCTGCCCCCGTTCTTGCGGACGAGTTCGCGCTGAAAAGCTCTCAGATGGCCGATGCATCACCCTCTAACGATGACACGCCAGAGACGAACGATGCTGCGATGACGGATTCTACAGCTCCGGACGAGCCCGCATCTCCATTTACCGACGAAGAGCTCGCAAAAATTACTGATATTTGCCGTGGCATCCCTGGCGTCGAATCCGTCTTGCCTGCGTTGCGCACCTTGCCTGACAAGTCGTCCATTCTTCGCGGCCTGCAGTATATGCTGACTCTTGCGGGAACTAGCAATCCAAACATCCCCGCAATCGCCAGCGTCTTCCCTGACGGCAAGATTCCCGACGTCATTCCTGCATTTGGCTCGCTGAAGAGCATTCCTCTCCGAAACCGTGTGGGCGCGTATGCAGCATCTACATATCTAAGCGAACATTCCGAAGAGCCAGCCCCGCCCGCACCTGGCTCGCCGTTGGCAATGAAGATTGCGCAGCAACCTGAGCTCGCAAATTCGCTCAAGAAGCCTGCTGACGAAGAGCCACCTTTTGACCTTACTGCACCGTTTGTTAAGGGGCTTGTTGATGTCTCTCACCTCGGTTTCAAACTGGATGTCCACTTGCATCAACCGTGCCCATTCAAGTCGCGTTCCTTGCTCGCCCGCGAACTGCAAGTCGCTCACCGTAATCAGATCACAAACCTTGTTAAGAAAGGCGGCTGTAAGTCCCTTGCAGAGTTCGCCACTGCGCCGTCTCTGCAGTCTGAATCGAAGGCTGAAACAGCGGACGACTCGGACGACGAGTTTGCTGCAATCCGAACCAACCAACAGGGAAGCTTCCTTAACCCCAAGTCTCATGTGCATGTTCGAATCGAGGTTCTCGCTGACCTTGCACTCCTCAGTTTCATTGATGGTGACGATGTTGCACCTGGTGTAGGTGGTCAACCTACCGGTACAGCATCCGACAACTGCCACACCGTTGTCGCACTCCTTTCTGGTGGTATGGACTCTCCTGTGGCTGCTTACCGTATGATGGTCCGTGGCATGCGCGTTGTCTTGGTTCACTTCCAGAATGCAAATGTCGCAGATGAGGATACAGTTCGTGAAAAGATTGTTCGCCTCGCTGAACACCTCTCGCGCTATCAGATCGTAACGTACTTGTACATCGTTCCCTTTGCGGCAATTCAAGATGCAATTATCACGCAGGTGCCCGGGCCTGCGCGTATGCTCGTTTATCGACGATTTATGATGCAAGTCGCGGCTCGCATCGGTATGAAGTATGGCGCTCGTTTTTTGACTGTGGGCGACTCGATTGGCCAGGTTGCATCCCAGACCGCGCCCAATCTGTACGCATCTTACACCAACACTCCACTCCCTGTGCTGTCGCCATTGATCGGATGCAACAAGAAGGAAATTATGGAGGAGGCTAAGCGCATCGGTACGTACGAGATCTCAGCATTGCCTTACGGTGACTGCTGCTCATACTTCCTTGCCAAGCATCCCG
>Ga0182741_1002984_pt1 | contig 18648 bp, 13 predicted proteins | sample eDN5th37CBELigOP_FD_128874 | JGI IMG/M metagenome (GOLD analysis project Ga0182741, IMG submission 128874) | Enriched Organic Plus compost microbial communities from Emeryville, California, USA - eDNA 5th pass 37_C BE-Lig OP (version 2) (version 2) ... | reverse complement strand
GATGAAGGAAGGCGAGGCCGTGGTCTGGCGCGGCCCGATGCTGATGGGCGCGCTGCAGCAGATGCTGAACCAGGTGAAATGGGGCGAGCTGGACGTGCTGCTGGTCGACCTGCCGCCCGGCACTGGCGACGTGCAGCTGTCCTTGTGCCAGAAGGCGCAGGTCAGCGGGGCGATCATCGTCTCGACCCCGCAGGACGTGGCGCTGATCGACGCCCGTCGCGCCATCGACATGTTCGGCAAGCTCCAGACCCCGGTGCTGGGGCTGGTCGAGAACATGTCCACCTATATCTGCCCGAATTGCGGCCATGAGGCGCATCTGTTCGGCCATGGCGGCGTCGCTGCCGAGGCGGCGGCGCTGGGGCTGCCCTTCCTGGGCGAGATCCCGCTGAACCTCGACCTGCGGCTTGCGGGCGATGCCGGCACGCCGATCGCGGCCGGTGACGGCCCGGCGGCGCAATCCTTCGCCCGGCTGGCCGAGCGCCTGATCGCCGGCGGCATGGCCTGACCCGGCCTTTCGGACCCGTTCGGGAAATCACGGGAACGGGTCCGGGAAAACATGGGAATGGGTCCCGGATTCCGAATCACCGCGGCGTGAGTGCTTGTGAAGGCCAGCCGAATCCGCAAGCTTTCGTCCTTTTCGGTGGAAGAATCGCCGCTTGAGGGGAGCTTGGGGGACGATTCCGGGAAATGGTGGGATTTATTTGCCACATCCCGCCAGCATACCATATTTAGTGTCTCCTTTATCCCTGCATCCGATACCTTCCCCTCTTGTCGCGCGGTTGTGAATTTGTTCGCGCCGTGTTCGCCGGCAAGAGCCCGCCTGTGCTGGTGCCGCGACCAAACAAATCCATTGCGTCCCATGAAATCCCATGGCATCCCTTGGTTCACGGAACGGGCTCAAGGGGCAGCAAGACCCCAAAGGCGACAAGCAGCTTTCATACAGGCAACCCGTTTCCGAACGACCCCTGCGGCGCGCGAGCAGCACCTCCCCCAGGTGGCGCGAAACGCAGGGCGCGATCCCCGAAACTACGGGGCCCAGAGATGGGAACGAGGGCGGCGGATCGGGCAGTGGCAGCAGCCCGGTCCGCCTTTCCTTTTCGGCAAGACCGGAAAGGTCGGGACAGTGAAAGGAGGGCGCGCCCTTGGCACGCCGTTTCAGAGGGTCGGAAGAGGTCAAGGTGGACGCGAAGGGCCGCGTTTCCATCCCGGCCAAGTTCCGCCGGGTCTTTGAAGCCTCCGATCCCGACTGGCAGGCCGGCAAGCGCGCGCAACTGGTCATCGTCTACGGCACCCGCGACTGGAACTGGCTGCAGCTTTTCACCATCGAGGCGATGGAGGAGATCGAAGAGGGCATCGCCCGCATGCCGCGCGGCTCGGCCGCCCGCAACCTCCTGGAAAACATCTACCAGGGCCATGCCGACGAGGCCGAGATCGACGGCGACGGCCGCCTGGTCCTGCCGCAGAAGCTGCGCGAGAAGATCGGCCTGACCGACAGCGCCTTCTTCATCTCGGCCGGCGACAGCCTGAAGGTCTGGACCCCCGAGGCCTATGCCGAGGAAGAACGTGCGCTGGAAGCCCGCGTGCCGGAACTGGAGCCGGGCGCCGATCCGCTGTCGCTGCTGGCCCCCGCCGCGGCGAAGGACGAGGGCTAGGGCATGGCCGAGGCGCCGCATATCCCCGTCCTGCTTGGCCCGCTGTTGCGGGCCGTTCAGCCTGTGCAGGGCACCTGGGTCGACGGCACCTTCGGCGCCGGCGGCTATGCCCGCGGCCTGCTGGAGCAGGGCGCCGACCGGGTGATCGGCATCGACCGCGACCCGGCGGTCTTTCGCATGGCCGAAGCCTGGGCGGGCGAATACGGCGACCGGCTGCGGCTGGTCCAGGGCACGTTCTCGGACCTCGACAGGCTGGCCGGCGGGCCGGTCGACGGCGTGGTGCTGGACCTTGGGGTCAGCTCGATGCAGCTCGACCAGCCCGAGCGCGGCTTTTCCTTTCTGCGCGACGGCCCTCTGGACATGCGCATGGGCGGCGACGGTCCCTCGGCGGCCGACCTGCTGAACACGGCGCCCGAGCAGGTCATCGCCGACGTGCTGTATCTTTACGGCGAGGAACGCGCCTCGCGCCGCATCGCCAGGGCCATCGTCGCGGCGCGGCCGCTGAGCCGCACCGGCCAGCTTTCGGACATCGTCGCCGGCTGCCTGCCGCGGCCGAAGCCGGGACAGAGCCACCCCTCGACCCGCGCCTTCCAGGCGATCCGCATCTGGGTGAACGACGAATTCGGCCAGCTGGTCGCCGGGCTTGCCGCGGCCGAGCGGGCGCTGCGGCCGGGCGGCAAGCTGGCTGTGGTCAGTTTCCACTCGCTCGAGGATCGCATCGTCAAGCGGTTCATGCAGGCGCGCTCGAACAGCGCCGGCGGCGGCAGCCGCTACGCGCCCGAGGCCGCGCGCGAGGAGCCGGCCTTCACGCTGCCCTTCCGCCGCGCCATCGGCGCCGACGAGGCCGAACTGGCGGCGAATCCGCGCGCGCGCTCGGCGCTTTTGCGCGTCGGCATCCGCACCGCGGCGCCGGCTGGCCGGGTCGATCCGGCGGCCCTGGGTCTGCCGCTGCTGTCCGAAAGGGGGGCGTGATGCGTTCGGTGCTTCACCTTCTGACCGCGCTTTCGGTGATGGGTCTGGCCTTCTGGGCCTATCGCGAGAACTATCGCACCCAGGCCGCCATCAGCGAGATGAGCGACATCCAGCGCCAGATCGGCCGGCTGCGCGAGGATCTGGGCGTGCTGCGCGCGGAATGGGCCTATCTGAACCGGCCCGAGCGCCTGCGCCAGCTGGTCGACCTGAATTTCGAGCGGCTGAAGCTGGTGCCCTTCGGCTCCGATCAGTTCGTGGACGTGGGGCAGGTGGCCTTTCCGGCGCCCAAGCTGTTCCAGCCCGCCCCCGGCACGGATGCCGACCTGCCGGTCGAACGTCCCGCCGGCTTCCCGCCCCGCAGACCACAGGAGAGCACGCCATGATCCGCACCCCGCTGCGCCCGCTGGCCCGCATCCTTCGCGCCCGCGAAACCGGCGAGAATCCCGATGCCATCGAGGCCGCGAACCGCGCCCAGAGACATGCCGCGATCCAGGAAAGCGCGCGCGGCAGCGCCCGCACCCGGCTGTTCTTCATGTCCTGCGCCTTCGCGCTGGCCTTTGGCACCGTGGGCGCAAAGATGGGCGTGCTGGCCGCCAGCCAGCCCAGCGAACCGCGGGTGCAGACCACCGGCGCGCAGATCATCTCGCAACGCGCCGACATCACCGACCGGCACGGCCGGGTTCTGGCCACCAACCTGCTGACCCATTCGCTTTACGCCCATCCGCAGCAGATGGTCGAGCCCGAGCGCGCGGCGCGCGAACTGGTCCGCATCTTCCCCGACCTGGATATCGAGCGGCTCAACAAGGATTTCACCGGCAAGCGCACCTTCGTCTGGATCAAGAAGAAGATCAGCCCCGAGCAGATGCAGGCCGTCCATGACATCGGCGAGCCGGGCCTGCTGTTCGGCCCGCGCGAGATGCGGCTTTACCCGAACGGCCATATCGCCGCCCATATCCTTGGCGGCGCCACCTTCGGCAAGGAGGACGTGGCGAGCGCCGAGGTCGTCGGCGTCGCCGGCGTTGAAAAAGCCTTCGACCACTGGCTGCGCGATCCGGCCAATGACGGCGCGCCGCTGGCGCTGTCGCTGGACCTGACCGTCCAGGCCGCCATGGAGGAGGTGCTGGGCAACGGCATGAAGGTCATGAACGCCAAGGGCGCCACCGGCATCCTGATGGAGGTCAAGACCGGCGAGATCCTCGCCATGGCCAGCCTGCCCGATTTCGACCCCAACGACCGGCCGCGGCCGCTGCTCAAGGGCGATCCCTCGGACAGCCCGCTGTTCAACCGCGCGGTGCAGGGGCAATACGAGCTGGGTTCGACCTTCAAGATCTTCCCGGTGGCGCAGGCCATCGACCTCAAGCTGGTCAGCCCGGCCACGATGATCAACGCCAAGGCGCCGATGAAGATCGGCAAATACCTGATCAACGAGTTCCGCGGCCATAATTACGGCACGCTTTCGGTGACGGACATCATCGTGAAGTCCTCGAACGTCGGCACCGTCCGCGTGGCCCAGCTGCTGGGCGCCGAGCGGCAGAGGGATTTCCTGGAAAAGCTGGGCTTCTTCGAGCCGACCCCGATCGAGATGAGCGAGGCGCCGACCGGCAAGCCGCTGGTGCCGAAACGCTGGCCGGCCGTGACCTCGGCCACCGTGGCCTTCGGGCACGGGCTGGCGGCCAGCCCGCTGCATCTGGCCGCGGCCTATGCGACTGTCGCGAATGGCGGCAAGCGGGTGATGCCGACGCTGATCCACGACCGCCGCCCGCGCGGCGGCGAGCAGGTGCTGTCGTCCGAGGCCGCGCATATCGCCGTGCAGATGCTGCGCCAGGTCGTCGTCCGCGGCAGCGGCCGCAGCGCCAATGTCGAGGGCTACGAGGTCGCGGGCAAGACCGGCACCGCCGACAAGCCGCGCCCGACGGGGGGCTATTACGGCAACAAGGTGGTCTCGACCTTCGCCTCGGTATTCCCGGCCAGCGATCCGCAATATGTGCTGGTGCTGTCGCTGGACGAGCCCTCGACCATCGGTCCCGGCGGAGAAAGCCGGACCGCAGGCGCCACCTCGGCCCCGGTAGCGGCCGAGGTGATCCGCCGCGTTGCGCCGCTGCTGGGCCTGCGTCCCAGCACGGAAACGCAGCTGCCGATGGTTGAACGGCCTTTGCCGGATCGGCTAAAGCTCGTCTCGAACTGATGAGCGGAGGCTTCGTGACCGAGCGGGCGATGCGGCTGTCCCTTCTGGGGCTGAGGGGGGACAAGGGGCGCGACCCCGAGATAACGGGTCTTGCCGTCGATTCGCGGCAGGTCAGGCCGGGCCATCTGTTCGCGGCGCTGCCGGGCTCGGCCGCGCATGGGGGCGAGTTCATCCAATATGCGCTGCGCCAGGGGGCGGGCGCGATCCTGACCGACCGCAAGGGGGCCGAGATCGCCGCCGAGGTGCTGGCGGGTGCCGATGCCGCGCTGGTCGTGGCCGAGGATCCCCGCGCCGCGCTGGCCGGAGCCGCCGCACTGTGGTTCGCTGCCCAGCCCGAGACCATGGTCGCCGTCACCGGCACCTCGGGCAAGACCTCGGTCGCGACCTTCACCCGGCAGATCTGGCAGGCGCTGGGGCACAGGGCGATCAGCCTGGGCACCATGGGGGTGCAGGGCGACTACCAGGCCAAGCTGGCCCATACCACGCCCGAGCCGATCACCCTGCACCGGGTGCTGGCCGAGGCGGCGGAAGCGGGCGTCACCCATGCGGCGATGGAGGCCAGTTCGCACGGGCTTGACCAGCGCCGGCTGGACGGGGTGCGGCTGAAGGCCGGCGCATTCACCAATTTCAGCCAGGACCACCTGGATTATCACAAGGACTTCGACGAATATTTCGCCGCCAAGGCGCTGCTTTTCGATCACCTGCTGGACGAGGGCGCCGGGGCGGTCGTCAATATCGACGACCCGCGCGGCCGGCAGATGGCGCAGATCGCGCGCGAACGCGGCCTGGCGCTGATGAGGGTCGGTAAGGACGGGTCGGCCGACCTGCGCATCCTTGGGCAACGCTACGATGCCACCGGCCAGGATCTGCGCTTCAGCTTCCGCGGGCAGGCGCATCTGGTGCGGCTGGCGCTGATCGGCGGCTTCCAGGCGGAAAACGTTCTGGCCGCCGCCGGCCTGGCCATCGCCGCCGGAGACGAGGCGGCGCGGGTGATCGAGACCCTGCCCGGCCTGACCACGGTGCGCGGCCGCATGGAACTGGCGGCGGTGCGGGAAAACGGCGCGGCGGTCTTCGTCGATTACAGCCACAAGCCCGGCGCCTTGGCCTCGGCCCTGCAAAGCCTGCGCCCGCATGTCATGGGCCGCATCATCGTGGTCTTCGGCGCCGGCGGCGACCGCGACCGCCTGAAGCGCCCGCTGATGGGCGAGGCGGCGCGGCAATTCGCCGACCTGGTCTATGTGACCGACGACAACCCCCGCAGCGAAGACCCGGCCGCGATCCGCGCCGAGGTGCTGGCCGGCGCCGGTCCCGATGCCATCGAGGTCGGCGACCGCGCCGAGGCGATCCTGCGCGGCGTCGATGCCTTGCAGCCCGGCGATGCGCTGCTGATCGCCGGCAAGGGCCACGAGACCGGCCAGATCATCGGCAACGACGTTTATCCCTTCGACGATGCCGAGCAGGCCTCGGTGGCCGTCGCGGCGCTGGATGGCAAGATATGACGCTCTGGACCTCGCAGGATGCCGTCGCCGCGACCGGCGGCCGCGCCACCCGCAACTTCGCGGTCACGGGCGTTTCCATCGACACGCGGACGATCCGGCCGGGCGATCTGTTCATCGCCCTGCAAGCGGCCCGCGACGGCCACGATTTCGTCGCCCAGGCCTTGCAGAAGGGCGCCGGCGCCGCGCTGGTCAGCCGCATCCCCCATGGCGTTGCCGACGATGCCCCGCTGTTGGTCGTTCCCGATGTCCTGCCGGCGCTGGAGGCACTTGGCCGCGCCGGCCGCGCCCGGATGGGCGGCAAGGTCATCGCCATCACCGGCTCGGTCGGCAAGACCTCGACCAAGGAGATGGCGCGCATCGCGCTGGCCGGGCAGGGGCAAATCCATGCGGCCGAGGCCAGCTACAACAACCATTGGGGCGTGCCGTTGACGCTGGCGCGCATGCCCCAGGACACCGATTTCGCCATCATCGAGATCGGCATGAACCATCCGGGCGAGATCGAGCCGCTGGCCCGCCTCGCCCGCCCGCATGTCGCCATGATCACCACCGTCGCCGCAGCGCATCTGGAAGCCTTCGGCGCCATCGAGGGCATCGCCCGCGAGAAGGGCGCGATCTTCCGCGGGCTGATCCAGCCGGGCACCGCCATCCTGCCCGAAGATCTGCCTGTCACCCAGATTCTGCGCGACTGCGCGGATGAAGCGGGCGCCATCGTCATCGGTTTCGGCCAGCAGGGCATGGCCCGGCCGCTGACAGCCGAGACCGCGGACGGCGCGACCCGGGTCCGCGCCCGCGTGCTGGGCGAGGCGGTGGATTTCACCCTGGCAACGGCCGGCACGCATTTCGTCATGAACGCGGTCGGCGTTCTGGCGGCGCTCTCGGCCGCGGGGGCCGACCTGGCGCAGGCGGCGGCACGCCTTTCCGACTGGCGCCCGCCGCTGGGCCGCGGCGCGGTCGAGGATCTGGGTGGCATCCGGCTGATCGACGATGCCTATAACTCCAACCCCACCTCGCTTTCGGCCGGGCTTGCGACGCTGGCGCGGCTGACCGGCGGGCGCCGGGTGGCGATCCTGGGCGACATGCTGGAACTGGGGCCCGACGAGATCGCGCTCCATGCCGGCATGGCCGCGGATCCCGCCATGGAGGCGGTGGACCTGGTCCATACCGCCGGCCCGCGCATGCGCGCCCTGCACGAGGCGCTGCCTCAGGCCCGTCGCGGGCAGCATGCCGAGAGTGCCGCCGAACTGGCCGAGCGCGCCCGGGAGCTGGTCGCGCCCGGCGATATCGTGCTCGTGAAGGGTTCGAAGTCCTCCAAGGTCTCGACGGTGGTTGACGCGCTGCGGCGGACGCGCCAAAGCACGCCGCCTGGCGAAAGGACAGCGTAATGCTCTATTGGCTCACGAACCTCTCCGACGGCGGGGATTTCTTCAACCTTTTCCGCTATATCACCTTCCGCGCCGGGGGTGCCTTCTTCACGGCGCTGCTCTTCGGCTTCTTCTTCGGCCGGCCGCTGATCGACCTCTTGCGCCGCAAGCAGAAAAAGGGCCAGCCGATCCGCGACGACGGGCCGGAAAACCATTTCTCCAAGGCCGGCACCCCGACCATGGGGGGGCTCTTGATCCTGGCCGCGCTGACCATCGGCACATTGCTCTGGGCGCGGCTCGACAACGGCTATGTCTGGATCGTGCTGCTGGTCACGCTGGGCTTCGCCGCCATCGGCTTTGCCGACGACTATGCCAAGGTCACGAAGCAGCATCACGCGGGGCTCTCGGGCAAGGTGCGGCTGCTGATCGGGCTTGGCATCGCCGCCGCCGCCGGCGCGGCGGCCGCCTGGGCCCATCCGGCGGCGCTAAGCGGCGAACTGGCGCTGCCCTTCTTCAAGGATGCGCTGATCAACCTGGGCCTGCTCTACGTGCCCTTCGCGGTGCTGGTTATCCTGGGCGCGGCCAATGCGGTGAACCTGACCGACGGGCTGGACGGGCTGGCGATCATGCCGGTGATGATCGCCGCGGGCAGCTTCGCGGTGATCGCCTATATGGTCGGCAACGCGAATTTCGCCAATTACCTGGGCGTGCATTTCGTGCCCGGCACCGGCGAGCTTGCGGTCTTCGTCGCGGCGCTGATCGGTGGCGGGCTGGGTTTCCTGTGGTATAACGCCCCCCCCGCCGCGGTCTTCATGGGCGATACCGGCAGCCTCGCGCTCGGCGGCGCGCTGGGCGCCATCGCGGTGGTCACCAAGCACGAGATCGTCCTGGCCATCGTCGGCGGGCTTTTCGTGGTCGAGGCGCTCAGCGTCATCATCCAGGTGCTCTATTTCAAGCGCACCGGCAAGCGCGTCTTCCTGATGGCCCCGATCCACCACCATTTCGAGAAGAAGGGCTGGGGCGAGGCGCAGATCGTCATCCGCTTCTGGATCATCGCGCTGATCCTGGCGCTGATCGGGCTTGCGACGCTGAAGCTGCGCTGACAGGCTTTCTCCGTTTTCCAAATACCCTCGGGGGGTCCGGGGGGCGAAGCGCCCCCGGCCTGCCACAGCGAAGGAAACAGCATGATCCCGGTCCAGGGCGTCGAGAACCAGACCATCGCCGTGCTCGGCCTCGGCCGCTCGGGCCGCGCCACCGCCGCCGCGCTCGCTGCCGGCGGCGCCCATGTCGTCGCCTGGGACGACGGTGTCGATACGCGCGAACAGGCCCAAGCCGACGGGCTGCGCCTTCTCGACCTGACCCGCGACCAGAACTGGGACGGCATCGCCGCGCTGATTGCCAGCCCCGGCATCCCGCATCTCTACCCCAAGCCGCATCCGGTCATCGCGACGGCCTATGCGCTCGGCGTGCCGGTCGACAACGACATCGGCCTGTTCTTCCGCAGCTTCGCCACCGCGGAATGGGAACGCTTCGACACCACCCCCCGCGTCATCGCCGTCACGGGCTCGAACGGCAAGTCCACCACCACGGCGCTGATCCACCACATCCTGAAGGAGGCTGGCCGCCCGACCCAGGTCGGCGGCAATATCGGCACCGGCGTCTTGTCGCTGGAACCCGCCCATGACGGGGAGGTGGTGGTGCTGGAGCTTTCCAGCTACCAGACCGACCTCGCCCGCGCCCTGACCCCCGATGTCGCGGTGTTCACCAATCTCTCGCCCGACCATCTCGACCGCCATGGCGGGCTGGGCGGCTATTTCGCCGCCAAGCGCCGGCTTTTCGCCGAGGGCGGACCAGACCGCGCCGTGATCGGCGTCGACGAGCCCGAGGGCCGCTATCTTGCCGGCCAGCTCGCCATGGCCGCTTCGGACGACCGGGTGATCCGCATCTCCTCGGGGCAGAAGCTCGACCGTTTCGGCTGGTCGGTCTTTGCCCGCAAGGGCTTCCTTTCGGAATACCGCAAGGGCCGCCAGGTCGCCGCGATCGACCTGCGCGAGGTCAGGGGCCTGCCGGGCGAGCACAACCACCAGAACGCCTGCGCCGCCTATGCCGCGGCCCGCGCCGTCGGCATCGCGCCGCGCGAGATCGAGCGCGCCTTCCACAGCTTCGAAGGGTTGCCGCATCGCAGCCAGACGGTCGCCGAGATCGGCGGCGTGGCCTGGGTCAACGACAGCAAGGCCACCAATGTCGATGCCGCCGCCAAGGCGCTGGCCGCCTTCCCGCGCATCCGCTGGATCGCCGGCGGCATGGGCAAGGATGGCGGCATCGAGGCGCTGGCCCCCTTCCTCGGCAATGTCACCAAGGTCTATCTGATCGGCCATTCCGCCCGCGACTTCGCGCTGCAGATCGGCCAGACCCCCTATGAGATCGCCGAAACCATGGAGCAGGCCGTCGCCCGCGCCGCAGCCGAGGCCCAGCCGGGCGAGACCGTGCTGCTCGCCCCTGCCGCCGCCAGCTTCGACCAATACCCCAACTTCGAGAAACGCGGCGAGCATTTCACCGCCCTGGTCAAGGCGCTGCAAGGCTGATCTTCACCGTTTCCCAAATTCTCACGCTCCAGGGCTGCCAGGCGCGGCGCGTGCAGGACATGGCGAGGATCTCATCATGCCGATCAGGGCACGGCACCCGGCTTCTTCGTTCCTTAAATACCCATGGAACCGCCCAGCCAGGAGCCGGGCTCGCATGGACAAGGCCCCGGCGGAACCGGGGCCTTGCCCTTGTGACACGGATCAGAAGGAATAGCCGATGCGCATTGCGATCGCCCAAGCCTCGCTGTCGTCCATCCTGGCGACTTCCGTCTTGTTGCCGCTCGGTCCCACGCCCAGCGTGGCGTTGCCAAGCTTGGTGTAGTTGATGCCGGTGGTGATCTTGATGTTGTCCATCGTATAGATCGCGGCCACCGTCACCGCCTTGCGGCCGTTCACCGGGGCCAGCGGCGAAACCGTGTCGCCCTCGCTCGGTTCATAGAGGAACGAGACCGAACCCGACCAGTTCTCGGTGAATTTGCGCCCTATGCCGATGGTATAGGTGGTCGTGTCCTCAAGCTCGACGAGGGGGATCTCTCCAGCGGGAGAGGCGATCGGGAACAGGAAGTTGTCCACCTCGAACTCGGACCATTTCACCCAGCGGATCGAGCCGAACAGCAGCGTATCGGCGGCGATGCCGGTCTGGCCCTCCAGCGTCCAGCTGCGCGGCGTCTTGACGGTATGTTCGCCGGTGAAGGTCATCGGCAGCGGGCCGCCGCTTTCGGTCATGTCGAAATCATGCTCGATGGGCGAATTGTAGGTCAGCGAAACCCGGGCTGCGATCTCGGGCATCTCATAAGCCACGCCGGCGACCCAGCCGATGCCCCAGGCATTGTCGATGTCCAGGTTATAGCCCGAGGTGGTGGCGTAGCCAGCGCCATGCAGCCGGACGTTACCATCCGCATTCGAACCACGAATACCGCCATGCACCGAGAAGTTGTTGTCGAACTTGTAGCGCAGCAATGCGGTATAGGTGGTCGAGTTGACCTCGACCCGCGTGCCACCCAGCACCGGCGAATTCGCCGTGGGATAGAGGACGTCGGCACCGAAGGGCTGTTCGACGATCAGCGCGCCGGACAGGTTCTCGTTGAACTGGTGCTTGTAGGCCAGACCGAAGAAGCCATAGCCTTGGGCCACGTCGCCTGTCGAGAAGCCCGCCACATCCCTGCCGCGCACGGTGGGATTCACCCCGCCGAAGCTCAACTCCAGGTAATTCCCGCTTTCGAACAGCGGTGCCAGCGATTGCGGCGCGCGCTCGATCCCGCCGGCCAGAACGGGCGCGGCGCTTGCCAGCAGGGCGCCGATGCCGGTGACGATCCTTTTCATGGTTTTCCTCCCTAGCCAGGTTCGCGTCGAACCCCTTGGTTCAACCTGCGGCAGCCTGCCTGCTTGCGTCAATCGCCCCCGCCCGGTAACGCGGCGTTCTGACGCATCCGGCCGCTCTGGCGTGGCCTGCCGGCAACGCTATGACATGAAGGATCAAGGAGGTCCGTCATGCGCTTTGCCCCACCCCGGCTCAACCCGGCCGGCCTCTGGCGCCGGGTTCCGCCCGCGATCTTTCCGCCGCTGCTGGGCGCGCTGGGGCTTGCCCTGGCCTGGCGCGGGGCGACGGCGCGCTTCGGCCTGCCGCCGGGGCTATCGGGGATGATGGTGGGCATGGCGGTCGCGGGTTGGGGCTTTGCGATCCTCGCCTATGGCAGCAAGTTGATGCGCCGCCCCAGCGTGCTGGTCGAGGAATTGCGCGTCCTGCCCGGCCGCGCCGGCATCGCGGCGGCGCTGGTCGGCATCTATGTCGCGGCGCAGCTGCTTGCCCCCTTTGCGCCGGCCTTGGCCCAGGGGGTGCTGGTCGCCGGCATGGCGGCGCAGCTGGCCTTCTGGGCGGTGGCGATCCCGGTCATGGCCCGCACGCCGGGGCAGGGGCGGGTGACGCCGGTCTGGCAGCTGACCTTCGTCGGCCCCATCGTCGCCGCGCAGGCGGCCGCCGGCTTCGGCTGGACGGCGCTGGCCCAGGCGCTGTGGTGGCCGATGGCGGCGACGGCCGGCTTCGTCTGGGCCGCCAGCCTGTATCAGGCGCTGACCGAGCGGCTGCCGGCGCCCCTGCGCCCGCTGCTGATGATCCACCTGGCCCCCATCGCCATGCTGGGCAATGTCGCCGCCGCGCTTGCCTGGCAGCAGGTGGCGCTGGTCCTGGCCTGGGCCGCGGCCGCGGCGCTGGTCCTGGCCGCCCTGCGCCTGCGCTGGCTGGTCGAGGCGGGGTTCTCGCCGCTCTGGGGTGCCTTCACCTTTCCGCTGGCGGCGACGGCGGGGTTGTGGACCGCGGTCTCGGGCTTTGCGCCGGGCTGGGCGCTGCCGGCGCAGATCCTGCTGGTCGCGGCCAGCCTGGTGGTGCTGCCGATCCTGTTCCGGGTCTGGCGTGCCTGGGCCAGCGGCGGGCTGGCGATGAAAACCAACGCGGCCATCGCCTGACGGGCTGGACAATCCGGCCGGCGCGTGAAATGGGAAACTGCCAAACGAACCCCTGACAAGGATGCTCCCATGCAGATTCGTGAGGCTTTGACCTTCGACGATGTTCTCCTCGTTCCTGCGGCGTCCTCGGTGATGCCCTCGACCGCCGACGTGACGACCTATGTCACCAAGCAGATCCGCATGAACATTCCGCTGCTCTCCAGCGCCATGGATACCGTCACCGAAAGCCGTATGGCCATCGCCATGGCACAGGCCGGCGGCATCGGCGTGATCCACCGCAACCTGACCGCCGAGCAGCAGGCCGACGAGGTCCGCCGGGTCAAGCGTTTCGAATCGGGTATCGTCTACGACCCGATCACCCTGACCCCGGACCAGACCATCGCCGACGCCAAGGCCCTGCAGGAACGCTACAACGTCACCGGCTTTCCGGTGGTGGACGCGGCCGGCCGCGTGGTCGGCATCATCACCAACCGCGACATGCGCTTTGCCAACAGCGACGACATGCCGGTGCGGGCGGTGATGACGGCCGAGAACCTTGCCATCCTGCGCGAGCCCGCCGACCGGGCCGAGGCCATCGACCTGATGAAGGCGCGCCGGATCGAGAAGCTGCTGATCACCAATGCCGAGGGCAAGCTGACCGGCCTGCTGACGCTGAAGGATACCGAGAAATCAGTGCTGAACCCCCTGGCCTGCAAGGACGAGTTGGGCCGGCTGCGCGTCGCCGCCGCCTCGACCGTGGGCGACGAGGGCTATGAGCGCAGCCTGGCGCTGATCGAGGCGGGCGTGGACCTGGTGGTGATCGACACCGCGCATGGCCATTCCGAGGGCGTGGCCCGCGCCGTTTCCCGCATCAAGGCGCATTCGAACGCGGTGCAGGTCATCGCCGGCAACGTGGCGACGGCCGAGGCCGCCCGCGCGCTGGTCGATGCCGGCGCCGATGCGATCAAGGTCGGCATCGGGCCCGGATCGATCTGCACCACCCGCATCGTCGCGGGCGTGGGTGTGCCGCAGCTGACCGCGATCATGGATGCGGCGCGCGGCGCCGGCGACGTTCCGGTCATCGCCGATGGCGGCATCAAGTTTTCGGGCGATTTCGCCAAGGCCATCGCGGCGGGGGCGTCCTGCGCCATGGTCGGCTCGGCCATCGCCGGCACCGACGAAAGCCCCGGCGAGGTGATCCTGTACCAGGGCCGCAGCTTCAAATCCTATCGCGGCATGGGCTCGCTGGGTGCCATGGCGCGGGGTTCGGCCGACCGCTATTTCCAGAAGGACGCGGCCAGCGACAAGCTGGTCCCCGAGGGGATCGAGGGCCAGGTGCCCTACAAGGGCTCGGCCGCCGCGGTGATCCACCAGCTTGTCGGCGGCCTGCGCGCCGCCATGGGCTATACCGGCAACGCCACCGTGGCCGAGATGCGCGGCGGCTGCCAGTTCGTGCGCATCACCGGCGCCGGGCTGAAGGAAAGCCACGTCCACGACGTGCAGATCACCCGCGAAAGCCCGAACTACCGGCTGGGCTGATCCGGCCTGCGGCGGGGCCGGCCACGGGCCCCGCTTACCGAATCTTAACCGCCCTGCGCTAGAGACGGCCAGAGAGTCCTTGTCTGTGGCCGTTTCATGTTCCGTCTTGTTGCAATCCTATATGCTCTGGCGCTGGTCCTGGCGCCTATCCGCGCGCTGGCGCTGCCCTCGGCCGAGGTTTGCGAATGGGCCGCGCAGCAGGCGGCCGCGGAAAGCGGGGTGCCCGCCGACATCCTGGCTGCGCTGACCCTGACCGAGACCGGGCGCCGGCTGGACGGGATCGTGCGCCCCTGGGCCTGGAGCGCCAATGCCGAGGGCGAGGGCACCTGGTTCGACGATCCCGCCAGCGCCGTCGCCTTTGCCCAGGATCGGCTGTCCCAGGGGCGCACCAATCTCGACATCGGCTGCTTCCAGCTGAACTATCGCTGGCACGGCGGGCATTTCTCGTCGGTGGCGCAGATGTTCGATCCGCTGGAAAATGCCCGCTATGCCGCCCGCTTCCTGCGCCAGCTGCATGACGAGACCGGTGATTGGCGGCAGGCGGCGGGGGCGTTCCATTCCCGCACCCCGGCCCATGCGCAGCGCTACCTGGCCCGTTTCGATACGCTGCTTCAGATGCTGCGCGAACAGGGATATGCGGGCCTGGCGGTTTCGCCCGAGACCTATAACAGCTTCGCCGCGATCGGCACCGCCCGACGCAGCCGGCTGCGCGAGCGGGTGATGCTGCTGGGCGCACCCCTCGGCAGCGATGTGACGGGGCGGCCCGGTTCGCTGGCGGTGCTGGCCGCGGGACGCTCGCCGCTGGCGGCTGGGGGTGAACCGATGATCTCGATCCGTCTGGCAGGGGCTGAAGGCGAAAGGGCTTCGCTCTGGCGGCCGGGGATGCTGGCCGGACGGGATTGACAAAGCCCGGTCGGCGGCTTTTCTGGACGCCATCCGCCATCCGCCATCCGCCATCCGCCATCCGCCATCCGCCATCCGCCATCCGCCATCCGCCATCCGCCATCCGCCATCCGCCATCCGCCGCGCCTGGGACGCTGCCTGACATGACGCCCGCCGCCCGTGCCGCCGCGGCCATCGCCATCCTCGACCGCATCCTCGACGGGCAGGCCGCCGAGGCGGCGCTGATCCGCTGGGCGCGCGCCAGCCGCTTTGCCGGCTCGGGCGACCGCGCGGCGGTGCGGGATCTGGTCTTCGACGCCTTGCGCCGGCTGCGGTCGCGTGCTGCCCTGGGCGGGGCGCTGTCCGGGCGCGGGCTGCTGCTTGGCATGTGCCGCGAAGAGGGGCTCGACCCGGAGGCGCTTTTCACCGGCGAGGGCCATGCGCCGCCGCCGCTTTCGGATACCGAGCGCGCCGCGGGACGCGCGCCGATGCCGGACGAGGCGCTGGACCTGCCCGGCTGGCTCTTGCCGCTGTGGCGCCAGGCGCTTGGCCCGGATGCCGAGGCGGTGGCGCTGGCCATGCGCGACCGTGCGCCGGTCTGGCTGCGGGTCAACCTGCGCCGCGCCGATCCTGCCCGCGCCGCCGCCGCGCTGGCCGGTGAGGGCATCGTGACCGTGCCCCATCCCGATCTGCCCACCGCGCTGCGCATCGCCGAAGGCGCCCGGCGCTTGGCCCCCAGCCGCGCCTATCGCGAAGGGCTGGTCGAATTGCAGGATCTGTCGCCGCAGATGGCCTGCGCGGCGCTGCCGGCGCGGGGCAGCGTGCTGGATTTCTGCGCCGGCGGCGGCGGCAAGGCGCTGGCGCTGGCGGCGCGGGGCGCGAGCCCGGTGGTCGCGCATGACATCGACTTGGCGCGCATGGCCGATCTGCCGGCGCGCGCCGAACGGGCGGGGGTGCGCATCCGTCTGGCGGCGCCAGGCCAGGTGGCGGGCCGCTTTGACACGGTCGTCGCGGACGTACCCTGTTCGGGCAGCGGAACCTGGCGGCGCAGCCCGGATGCCAAATGGCGCCTGACCCGCGACGATCTGGATCGGCTTGCAAGCCGGCAGGCCCTGATCCTGGAGCAGGCGGCGGGTTTCGTTGCCGAGGGCGGGCACCTTGCCTATATGACCTGCTCGGTTTTGGCCGCCGAAAACGACGAACAGGTGCAGGGTTTTCTGGCCCGCGATCCCCGGTTCGAGCAGATCCTGGCGCGGCATTTTTCCCCGCTTTCCGCCTCGGACGGCTTTTATCTGGCCCTGATGCGCCGCCGTTAACCCTCTGTTAACGCGCATGCGCTATGCAGCGGAAAAAGGCGGGTCGCGAGGGCTTGGATGAATTCGGAACGGGCGGAATCCCTGCGGGCGGCGCAAATCGTGCTGCCTTTCCTGACGCTGCCTGCGGTGGTCGGGGCGCTTTGGCTGGCCTTGCAGCCCCGGCAGGCCGCGGGGGGCGCGACCTTCCTGGCGGTGGGGGCGGCAGTGACCGCCTGGTATCTGCTGGGTGGGGCCATCTCGGTCCGTCATCTCTGGCGCGGGCTGGCGGTGCGGCGCGATCTGAACCAGGTGCTGCCCACCCTGCGGGACCATGAACTGCCGGCCTTTGCCGTCGGTCCGGACGGCCTGGTTCTGGCGCAGAGCCAGGCGGGGCTGGACCGGCTCGGCGACCTGGTCGGCCGGCATGTGCAGGATGCGCTGGGCCGGCGCCATGCCGATCCGAAGACGCTTTGGAACGATCTGGGCCTTGGCCTGGCGCGCAGCGGCAAGGTGCGTGCCGACCTGGGCGATGCTGGGCAATATCTGGTGACGCGGCGGGCGGGTTCGACCATCCAGCTGTGGCAGGCGACCGCGCCCGAACGCCCGGCGCAGCCCGCCGCACCGCCGCCGCGGGCAGACGGGGACGATTTCGACCTGCTTCCCGTCTCACTGCTGATCCTCGATCCGGCGGCCAATGTCGTGCGCGCCAATACCGCCGCCTGCGAGCTGCTGGGCGGGCCGGTTCTGGGCCAGAACCTGGCCGCATTGCTGGACGGGCTCGGGCGCGATCTGGCGGGCTGGATCTCGGATGTCAGCGCCGGCCGCACGGTCGGCGGCAGCGAGGTGCTGCATGTCAGGGCCGAGGGCCCAGACCGTTTCGTGCAGCTGTCGCTGACGCGCGGCCGGGACGAACATGTGACCGCCGTGCTTTCCGATGCCAGCGCGCTCAAGACGCTCGAGGCGCAATTCGTGCAAAGCCAGAAGATGCAGGCCATCGGCCAGCTCGCCGGCGGCATTGCCCATGACTTCAACAACCTGCTGACCGCGATCACCGGGCATTGCGACCTGCTGATGCTGCGCCACGACAAGGCCGATCCCGATTATGCCGACCTGGACCAGATCAGCCAGAACGCGAACCGGGCGGCGGCGCTGGTCCGGCAACTTCTGGCGTTTTCGCGCAAGCAGACGCTCAAGCCGCAGATCATGGATCTGCGCGACACGCTTTCGGAGCTGACGCATCTGCTCAACCGGCTGGTGGGCGAACGGATCGTGCTGACCTTCGACCACGACCCGGCCCTGCGGATGATCCATGCCGACCGCCGCCAGCTGGAGCAGGTGATCATGAACCTGGTGGTGAATGCCCGCGATGCCATGCCCGAGGGCGGCGACATCGCCATCTGCACCGACAATCTCCGGCTGGAGGCCAGGACCGAATTCGGCCGCGCCACCCTGCCGGCCGGGGACTACGTCCGCGTTCAGGTCCGCGACCAAGGCTGCGGCATTGCCCCCGACGATCTGGCCAAGATCTTCGAGCCTTTCTTCACCACCAAGCGCACGGGCGAGGGGACCGGGCTTGGCCTGTCCACCGCCTATGGCATCGTGAAGCAGACCGGCGGCTATATCTTCTGCGACAGCACGCCGGGCGAGGGCAGCTGCTTTTCCCTGTTCTTCCCGGCCCATGACCGAGGCATCCCCGAAGAGATGCCGGCCCCGGCCGCCGGTCCGATTCGCGCGCGCCGCGAGGTCGAGGCGACGGTGCTGCTGGTCGAGGACGAGGCGCCGGTGCGCGCCTTTGCCAGCCGGGCGCTGAAGCTGCAGGGCTTCGAGGTGCTCGAGGCCGCCTGCGCCGAAGATGCCCTGTCGCTGCTGGCCGACCGGCGGCTTGTGGTCGATGTTTTCGTGACCGACGTGGTGATGCCGGGCATGGACGGCCCGGCCTGGGTGCGCACCGCGCTGCGCGACCGGCCCGGCACGAAGGTCATCTTCATGTCGGGCTATGCCGAGGACATCTTTTCCGAGGGGCGACCGCCCGTGCCGGATGCGGCCTTCCTGGCGAAGCCGTTCTCGCTTTCGGATCTGACCGCGCTGGTCACGCGGCAATTGGAGGGCGGCGCCTAGCGCGGATTCGACTTAGTCCGGGTCATATCCGGCGGGCTCGAAGTAGTTCCGGCATTCCTCGGGGGTGAAGGCGGATAGACAGTCGGCGACGGCTGACCAGAGATCGTCAACGGTTCTG
>Ga0182741_1002983_pt1 | contig 18651 bp, 14 predicted proteins | sample eDN5th37CBELigOP_FD_128874 | JGI IMG/M metagenome (GOLD analysis project Ga0182741, IMG submission 128874) | Enriched Organic Plus compost microbial communities from Emeryville, California, USA - eDNA 5th pass 37_C BE-Lig OP (version 2) (version 2) ... | reverse complement strand
GGGCGGCGCGCGCCCCGAGGACTACACGTTGCCACTCGGCGTGCAGTTCTTCTCGACGGCCTACGGTCAGGACACGACAGGCGTGCTCGCGTACACCTCGCTCGCGATGCTTCCCGCGATCCTGTTCTTCACCCTCGCCGAGAAGCGCATCGTCGGCGGTCTTCAGGGGGCGGTGAAGGGATGACGACGGATGCCTCGACCGAGGCCGCGATCGAGGCGTGGCGTGATGCCGCGCTCCCCGTCGACCGGCGCGTCGACGCCCTCGTGGCCGAGCTGACGCTGGAAGAGAAGATCGCGCAGCTGTACGGCATCTGGATCGCCGCGTCGAACGACGGGGCGGAGGTCGCGCCGAACCAGAACGAGATGACCGAAGACGTCGATCTCGCCGACGTCGCGCCGCTTGGGCTGGGGCAGCTCACGCGCACGTACGGCACCGTCCCGGTCGACCCGGCGGCCGGCGCCGTGTCGCTCTTGCGCACGCAGCAGCGCATCGTGTCGGAGTCGCGCCTGGGCATCCCCGCCCTCGCGCACGAGGAGTGCCTCGCGGGCTTCGCCGCGTGGGGTGCGACCGCGTATCCTGTGCCGCTGTCGTGGGGTGCCACGTGGTCGCCCGACCTCGTCGAGCGCATGGGCGCGCGCATCGGCGCCGACATGCGCAAGATGGGAGTCCACCAGGGTCTCGCCCCCGTGCTCGACGTCGTGCGCGACGCCCGGTGGGGCCGCGTCGAGGAGACGATCGGCGAGGATCCCTACCTCGTCGGCACGACGGCGACCGCCTACATCAAGGGCCTCGAGTCGGCGGGCGTCGTCGCAACGCTCAAGCACTTCGCGGGCTACTCGGCCTCGAAGGCGGGCCGCAACCTCGCCCCGGTGTCGATGGGCCGTCGTGAGCTCGCCGACGTGATCCTTCCTCCGTTCGAGATGGCCGTCCGCGAAAGCGGCGTGCGCAGCGTCATGAATTCGTACACCGACATCGACGGCGTCCCGTCGGCGGCGGACGAGTCGCTGCTCACCGGACTGCTCCGCGACACATGGGGCTTCGAGGGCACCGTCGTCGCGGACTACTTCGCGATCGCGTTCCTCGTGACGCAGCACGGCACCGCCGCGGACTGGACCGACGCGGCACACCAGGCGCTCAGGGCGGGCATCGACGTCGAGCTCCCCGGTCGCAAGACCTTCGGGCCGGAGCTCGTCGCCGCCGTGCGCGAAGGCGTCGTGCCTGAGGCGCTCATCGACCGCGCCCTGCGCCGAGTGCTCGCGCAGAAGATCGAGCTGGGACTGCTCGACGGCGAGTCGGGGTATATCCCGCCGGTGCTCCAGGGACGGGAAGACGCGACGGCCGACGATGTTCGAGGCTCCGTCGACCTCGACCCCGCCGAGAACCGTGCGCTCGCGCGTGAGCTCGCCGAGCGCGCGATCGTGCTGCTGAGCAACGATGGGACGCTGCCGCTGCGCTCCCCGAAGCGCATCGCGCTCGTCGGCCCGAACGGCGACGACCCGTACGCGGTGCTCGGCTGCTACTCGTTCCCGCTGCACGTGGGCATCCACCACCCCGAGTTCGGAGACGGGATCGAGCTTCCGACGCTGCTCGAATCGCTGCGCGCGGAGTTCCCCGACGCCGAGATCAGGTTCGTGCAGGGCACGAGCGTCGACGGCGGCGAGCGGGACTTCCACGAGGCGCTCGACGCCGTGCGCGCCGCGGACGTGGCGATCGTCGCCCTCGGCGACCGGGCCGGGCTGTTCGGCCGCGGGACGAGCGGCGAGGGCTGCGACGCCGCAGATCTGAGCCTTCCCGGAGCACAGCAGGACCTGCTGGACGCCGTCATCGAGACGGGTACACCGACGATCGCGACGCTGCTCTCGGGCCGGCCCTACGCCCTCGGCTCCGCCGTCGACCGTGCGGCCGCCATCGTCGCGGCGTTCTTCGCCGGGGAGGAGGGCACGCCCGCGATCGCGGGGGTGCTCTCGGGGCGCGTCAACCCGAGCGGCCGCCTGCCGGTGAGCATCCCTGCCGACCCCGGAGCCCAGCCCTCGACGTACCTCGCCGCGACGCTCGCGCGCCAGACCGGCGTGTCGAACATCGACCCGTCGCCGGCGTTCGCGTTCGGCCATGGGCTCGGCTACGCACCGTTCGTGTGGTCGGATGCCGCGGCATCCGACCCCGAGCTGCCCGTCGACGGCTCCGTGACGGTGTCGATCCACGTCGGCAACGCGGGCGACCGTGACGGCGTCGAGATCGTGCAGCTCTACCTGCACGACCCGGTGGCATCCGTCGTGCGGCCGGTTCAGCGGCTCATCGCGTACGCTCGCGTGCCGCTCGCCGCAGGGGAGCGCGTTCGCGTGTCGTTCGACGTGCCCGCCGACCTCGCCTCCTTCACCGGCGTCGACGGACGCCGCATCGTCGAACCGGGCGACCTCGTGCTGTCATTCGGACGGTCGAGCTCGGAGCTCGTCGCGTCGCGCACCGTGCGCGTCGTCGGCGAGACCCGGGTCGTCGACCACACACGCGCCCTGCATGCGACGGTCACGGTGATGCCCGACGCCTGATCGCCCGCAGCGGGGAGCGCAGGGGCGCGGGCGGTTCACCGCTCGCGCCCCTCTCTGCGTCGGAGCCGCGGTGCTCCGGGGTGACGAGTGCGAGCGCCGCGGCGTGCGGCCACGAGTGCCGCGACGCCGACTCCGAGCGCCGTTCCCGACGTGTTCGCATAAGGTCCGCGAGGAACTCGAGCAGCGAGGCGGATGATCATGGCTTGCTGTCTGTCCTGAGGATGCGAGGGCGGTCGGCCCTCGCCTCAGAATGGCGGCTCGCACACGAGAATGCGGGGGCCGCCGCGGACATCGGTCCGCGACGCCCCCGCGCGGGGGATCCGTCGCATTCCTTCTCCGCGACGACGGCGGTCGCGAGTGAAGGGATTTGTCGTTCTCGAAAACTATTGGACCGGTGGTGGCTGCCGGAGGCACCGATACGCAACTGTTACGAAAGACTGTCGCAAGTTTCGCTGACGGCTGCCGTCGACGCAGAGCGCGAAGGGAGTGCTTCGGTCCGTCTCGCCTTCGGCTCGCGCAGCGTCCGGGCGGCGGATCTCCTCAGTGGGAGCGAAGACGAGACGAAAGGGGATCAGCGGCCGGCCGGCGGCGCGGCGGTGCTCCCGCGCACGACCAGGTGCGTCGCGAGGTCCATGCGCAGCGTCTCGACGCTCGCGCCCTCCGACAGGCGCAGCACCAGACGCGTCGCCTCCTCGCCCATGCGCCGCAGCGGCTGGTGGATCGTCGTGAGCTGCGGGCTCATCCAGCGCGCGAGCGCGATGTCGTCGTAGCCGACGACGGAGAGGTCGTCGGGGACGCGGAGTCCCGCATCCGTCGCCGCGGCGATCGCGCCGAGGGCCTGCAGATCGCTGCCCGCGAAGAGCGCGGTGGGGGCGTCGGGCATCGCGAGCAGCTCGCGCGCGTGGCGCTCGCCGCCGCCGGGGTGGAAGTCGCCGAACCGGATCCACTCGGGGTGGATGTCGAGCCCCGCCGCGTTCATGGCCGAGCGGTAGCCGTCGATGCGCGCGAGCGAGCACATCATGTCTTCGGGGCCGGTGATCGCGGCGATGCGCTTGTGGCCGAGCTCGATGAGGTGCCGCGTCGCCATGAGCCCGCCCGTCCAGTTCGCCGAGCCGACCGACGGCACGTCGGGCGACGGGTCGCCGGCGGGGTCGACGATCACGAAGGGCACGCCGCGCGAGTGGAGCTTCTCGCGCTGGGGGCCGGAGATCTCGGAGAAGACGAGCACGACGCCGGCCGGGCGCCGACGCAGCACGCCGTCGATCCAGTGCGGGTCGGGCGAGTGCCGGTCGCCGCTCACCGTGAGCACGACCGAGAGCCCCGCAGCGTGGGCGACGTCCTCGACGCCCTCGATGACCTCCATCGACCAGCTGCTCTCGAGCTCGTGGAACACCAGTTCGATGAACTCGCTGCGCTGGCTCACCTTGCGCCGCGTGTAGCCATGGCGGGCGAGATGCTCCTCGAGTCGCGCGCGGGTGGCGGGTGCGACATCGGTGCGCCCGTTGAGGACCTTCGACATCGTGGCGAGCGAGACCCCCGCCTCCGCGGCGATCGCGGCGAGCGTTATGCGCTGCTTCTCTGCCATGAGCCTCTATCCTGTCCGAAGGTCACCGCGCGACGGTGCGTGCATCGCAATAGATTGTGCACAACTTTCGGCAAGTATGTCGATACTTTCGCGGTCAGTGGGACGGATGCCGGACCCGCCGAGTCCCGTCGTCTCACCGTACGTCGGCGCGCCGTCGCACCTCGACTCCAAGCGCCCGCTGGGCGCGTCAGGGGAGTGGACGCGGCATCGGGATTGGTATAGGTTGTTAGCCGCAACAATTACCCGCGCCGCGCAAAGGAGCGACATGCCCACCCCCACTCGCGAGGACAAGTTCTCGTTCGGACTCTGGACCGTCGGGTACGCCGGCAACGACCCGTTCGGCGGCCCCACCCGCAAGCCGCTCGACGTCGTGCACGTCGTCGAGAAGCTCGCCGAACTCGGCGCCTACGGGCTCACATTCCACGACGACGACCTGTTCGCGTTCGGCTCGACCGACGCCGAGCGTCAGAAGCAGATCGACCGCCTCAAGGGCGCGCTCGCCGATACCGGGCTCATCGTGCCCATGGCGACCACGAACCTCTTCAGCCACCCCGTCTTCAAAGACGGCGGCCTCACCTCGAACGACCGCGGCGTCCGTCGCTTCGCTCTGCGCAAGCTCATGCGAAACCTCGATCTCGCCGCCGAGCTCGGCGCGAAGACCTACGTCGCGTGGGGCGGTCGCGAGGGTGCGGAGTACGACTCGGTCAAGGACATCCGGGTCGCCCTCGACCGCTACAAGGAGGCGTTCGACTTCCTCGGCCAGTACGTCCTCGACAAGGGCTACGACATCCGGTTCGCGATCGAGCCGAAGCCGAACGAGCCGCGCGGCGACATCCTACTGCCGACCGTCGGCCACGCACTCGCCTTCATCAACGAGCTCGAGCACCCCGAGCTCGTGGGCCTGAACCCCGAGGTCGGCCACGAGCAGATGGCGGGCCTGAACTTCCAAGCCGGCATCGCGCAGGCGCTGTGGCACGGCAAGCTGTTCCACATCGACCTCAACGGGCAGCGCGGCATCAAGTACGACCAGGACCTCGTGTTCGGCCACGGCGACCTGCACAACGCGTTCGCACTCGTCGACCTGCTCGAGAATGGCGGCCCCAACGGCGGCCCGACGTACGACGGTCCGCGTCACTTCGACTACAAGCCGTCGCGCACCGAGGACGAGGAGGGCGTGTGGGAGTCGGCCAAGGCCAACATGCGCACGTACCTCCTGCTCAAGGAGCGCGCGAAGGCCTTCCGCGCCGACCCCGAGGTGCAGGAGGCGCTCGCCGCGGCCCGCGTGCCCGAGCTCTCCGAGCCCACGCTGAACGAGGGTGAGACCGCCGCCGACCTCGTCGCCGACCGCTCGGCGTTCGAGGACTTCGACCCCGGCGCCTACTTCGACGGCAAGGGCTTCGGCTTCGTGCGTGTGCAGCAGCTCGCGACCGAGCACCTGCTCGGCGCGCGCGGCTGAGCCCGCTTTCCCCGGACATCTCCGTCGACCGCGTGACTGCGCGGCCGGCGGAGATGTCCGACTATGGGGCATACGGACTCTGAGAGAGGAATAGCGATGGCGCTCGTGATGGGAGTCGACTCGTCCACCCAGTCGTGCAAGGTCGTGATCACGGATGCGGCGACCGGCGACATCGTGCGGCAGGGCCGCGCGGTGCATCCTGACGGCACGTCGGTGGATCCCGCGGCGTGGTGGACCGCGCTGCAGGAGGCGATCGCCGCCGCGGGCGGTCTCGACGACGTCGAGGCGTGGTCGATCGGCGGCCAGCAGCACGGCATGGTCGCGCTCGACGCCGACGGGCGCGTCATCCGCGATGCCCTGCTCTGGAACGACACGCGCTCGGCGGGCGCCGCGGCCGACCTCATCGCGGAGTTCGGCGCCGACGACCTCGCGCAGCGCACGGGGCTGGTGCCGGTCGCATCCTTCACGATCACGAAGCTGCGGTGGCTGCGCGACCACGAGCCCGAGAATGCGGCGCGCGTCGCAGCCGTCGCCCTTCCGCACGACTGGCTCACGTGGCGGCTGCGCGGGTTCGGCCCCGCCGGCGAGTCCGAGCGCGGTCCCGTGCTCGAGGAGCTGGTGACCGACCGGTCCGATGCATCCGGCACCGGCTACTGGGGCGAAGCCCCCGACGGATCGGAGGGGTACGACCGCGACCTGCTCATCGCGGCACTGGGTCACGACGCCGTGCTGCCGCACGTGCTGGGCCCCGTCGAGTGGGTGACGGATGCCGCGGGCCGTCGCGTTGGGCCGGGTGCCGGCGACAACGCCGGTGCGGCTCTCGGGCTCGGAGCCGGTCCGGGCGACGTCGTCGTGTCGATCGGCACGAGCGGAACGGTCTTCGCGGTGAGCGAGAAGCGCGTCGTCGACCCCTCGGGCACGGTCGCGGGCTTCGCCGACGCCGACGGACGGTTCCTCCCGCTCGTGGCGACCCTCAACGCCGCGCGCGTGCTCGACGCGATCGCGCGCCTGCTGGGCGTCGACCACGCCGAGCTGTCACGCCTCGCACTCACCGCCGAGCCGGGCGCGGGCGGGCTCACGCTCGTGCCGTACTTCGAAGGCGAGCGCACGCCGAACCTTCCGGACGCCACGGCTTCCCTCACGGGCATGACGCTGGCCTCCACGACGCGCGAGAACCTCGCCCGCGCCGCCGTCGAGGGCATGCTGTCGGGCCTCGCGGCGGGGCTTGACGCGCTGCGAGGCCTCGGCGTCCCGCTGGAGCGGGCTCTCCTCATCGGCGGCGGGGCCCAGTCCGAGGCCGTGCGCGAGATCGCGCCGCTGGTGCTGGGGATCCCGGTCGAGGTGCCGGCACCGGGCGAGTACGTCGCGCTGGGCGCAGCGCGCCAGGCGGCGCGCGTGCTCTCCGCGTAGGTCACCGCGCGGGCCGCCGGAGGACTCACCGCGCGGCGTTCGCACCGTAGGAGATGGGCGCGGCGCAGGACGATCGCGGGGCCTCGCGTCCTACGCCCGCACCTTCTCCTGCGCACGCGACACCGCCCTGAGGGGTGCTCATCCGGCGCCCACCCCGCAAGAATGGGCGGGTGCCGACCGATACCGCCCGCGACGGCGACGACGAGCTCGACGCCGTCGCCGCCGAGCTGTACGCGCTGCCGCCCGACCAGTTCACAGCGGCCCGGAACGCGCGGGCCGGGGCATCCGATCGTTCCCTCGCAGCGCGCATCAAGAAGCTCCCCAAGCCGACCGTCGCCGCGTGGGCCGTGGACCTCCTCGCGCGCGACGGGCAGCTGGCCGATGCGCTCGACCTCGCGGCGGCGCTGCGCGAAGCGCAGGAGGACCTCGACGCCGCCGAGCTCGCGCGCCTCGGCAAGCAGCGCCGCCAGCTCGTGTCGGCGCTCGCTGCACAGGCGGTGAGCCTCGCTGAGGACGCTGGTGTCACGATCAGCGCCGCCGCGCGCGAAGACGTCGAGAAGACGATCAACGCCGCGGTGATGGATGCGGATGCCGCGGCGGCGGTCATGACGGGGCGCCTCGTCAAGCCGCTCGAGGCGGGAGACTTCGAGCCCGCAGAGCTCGCGGCCGCCGTCGGAGGCTCCGTTCCGGGCTCGATCGCGCCGCCACCTCGCGACGACCTCGCCGAACGCCGTGCGCGAAAGGCCGCCGAGAAGGCCGCGCGAGAGGCGGAGCGCGCCGTGAACGAGGCCGAGCGCGAGTTCGCGCAGCTCGAGGCGCGCCGCACCAAGACCCAGGAGCGCCTCGACCACGTGCGCGAGCGCATCGACGACCTCCGCCGCGACCTAGAACGCCTCGAGGACGAGGAGCGCGCCGCAAGCGAGCAGCTCGACGCGCTCGACGAGGAGCATCGCGCCGCCGCCTCCCGCGTGCGCGCGGCGGCCGAGGCGTCGGAACGGGCGACGCGGGCGCTCGACGAGCTCTAGGCTGCCGGCGCCGACGCGGCCTGTGTCGACATCCGGTCGCTGAGCCTGTCGAAGCGTCGCCCACCGAGGACCGACCCTTCGACAAGCTCAGGGGCCCTTCGACAAGCTCAGGGACCGCTCGACGAACTCAGGGACCGGGCGCAAGCTACGCTGATCGCGTGTGGCTGGAGACCGCGGTCATCCTGATCCCACTGCTCGCGGTGCTCGCGCCGTTGCTCGCCCGAGCGCTGGGACGGTGGGTGCGCGTGCCCGTGGTCGTGTTCGAGCTCGTCCTCGGAATCATCGTCGGCCCGGCGGTGCTCGGCTGGGGGGCTCCGTCCGACATCGTCGAGATCTTCGCGAACCTCGGGCTCGCGATGCTCTTCTTCGTCGCGGGCACCGAGATCGACTTCACCGCGTTCCGCGGGCGCCTCGGCCGCCGGGCGGTCGGCGGCTGGCTCATCAGCCTCGTGCTGGGCGTCGGCCTGGGCTTCGCCTTCTTCCCGACAGAGGCCGCGATCGTGGTCGGCATCGCCCTGTGCTCGACGGCTCTCGGCACGATCGTGCCCATCCTGCGCGACGCGTCCGAGCTGCGCACACCGTTCGGCCGTGCGGTCTCCGTGATCGGCGCCGTCGGCGAGTTCGCGCCGCTCATCGCGATCTCGGTCTTCCTCGGAAGCCGCGAGCCGGGACCCGCGACGATCGTGCTCGCCCTCTTCGCGGCGGTCGCGGCGACTGGCATCTGGCTCGCGTTCCGCATCCCGCGCGGCGCGATGCACCGGTTCGTCAACGCGACGCTGCACACGTCGGGGCAGTTCGCGATCCGCGTCGTGCTGCTCATCATCGGCGCGCTCGTGGCCCTGAGCCTCGCGCTCGACCTCGACATGCTCCTCGGCGCGTTCACCGCCGGCGTCATCTGGCGGCTGCTGATGCGCGACGCATCCGAGCCCGAGCGCCGGGCGGTCGAGAGCAAGGTCGAGGGAGTCGCCTTCGGATTCCTCATCCCGCTGTTCTTCGTCTACACCGGCATCACCTTCGACCTGCAGTCGCTGCTGGATCGCCCGGTGCTGTTCCTGTACGTGCCGCTCGTGATGGTCGCCCTGCTCATCGTGCGCGGGCTGCCGTCGACCCTCGCCGCACCAGAGGGATCGCACGTGCGCGACCGCGCGGCGATCGGTCTCCTGGGCGCGACCGGGCTCCCGATCATCGTGGCGGTCACCGCGATCGGCGTGGACGAGGAGATCATCAGCCCGGCGGCGCAAGCCGTGCTCGTCGCAGGCGGCATGCTCTCGGTGCTCCTGTTCCCACTCGTCGCCATGACGCTGCGCGGGCGCTCGGTCGAGCAATCCGACACGCTCCAAGACGATCGCGCATGACGGAAGAGGGGCGAGCGGATGCCGCATCCGCCCTTCCCGCACCCGTAGCCTGAGGACGTGACCCGTCTGCGCGACCTCCTGGACGACGCACGCTCGCGGCTGGCCGACGTGCCGCGCGAGGCGGTGGGCGACCTCGTGCGGCCGCGGAGCCTCTTCGGCATCGCGCGGGCTCCGCGGATCGTCCCCCACGGCGAGGCGTGGCACCTCGGCGTGCTGCTGCTCACGCCCGACGCGGTGCTCGCGACGGGCGAGGTCGTCAGGTCCCGCGTTCCCGCTCGGCGCGGCTACACGGCCGAGAACCAGCGCCGCCGCGCCGAGCTCGCGGAGGCCGCCCATCGCGGCGGCCACGCCGAGGGCGCGACCGTGCACGTCGGGTGGAGCGAGCTCGATCTCGACGCGGTCGAACGGGGCGAGGCGTCCGGCCCGCTGTCCCTCGTCGACGGCGAGCCCATGGTTCGCTGGAGCGCTGCCGCTGCGCCGCAGCCCCTCGCCGCCTATCTCGACGAGCGCATCGAGCTGCTGCGGCATCCGCCCGAGGGGGCCTGACGCCGGACCTCAGGCACCCGCATTGCGGACGTCGGCCGCCCGCATGAAGGCCGCGCCGGCGAGCGTGACGATGACGACCACCGCTGCCACGATCACCGCGGCGATGCCGATCGGGGCGCTCTCCGGCTCGCCGGCGAGCCGGCCCACCGCGATCCACGAGAGGCCCCACGCGATCGCGAGAGCGGGCGCGATGCGCCAGCCGCCCGCACCGGCGATGCCCAGCGCGATGATCCCGACGAGCACGAGCATGATGATGCCCCACACGTCCGACGCGAGCTCCCACTCGGGGGGCCCGATCTCGGTGAGCCATGCGGCGGTGTTCGCCACCGTGGCGACCGTCACCCACCCGAAGTGCAGTCCCGAGACGCCGTCGATGAGCAGCGCGTCGAGCCAGCCGTCGGTGGGCGTCGCCACCGCCCGCTGGAACCAGATCGCGAGCACGATGAGCAGCCCGACGATCGCCAGCACGGTGCCCACGAGGGATCCGAACCGCGCGACGACGAGCCACAGCCCGTTCAGCACCATCGAACCGGCGATGAGCCAGCCGAGCGCGCGCTGGCGCGGGTTCGCCCGCTGCGACGGCAGCGCCTGCCAGATCGTGTACGCGGCGAGGCCGACGTAGATCACCGACCAGATCGAGAACGCGGGACCGGCCGGCGCGAGGTACGAGCCTTCGGCGCTCAGCGCGCCGTCCTGCAGTTCGTCGACGGATGGTCCGCCGAGCACGCCGCTGTTGACGAGGGAGGCGATCAGCATGAAGCACAGTGCGGAGATGACGGCCACTTGCCGCACGACATCGCCCGCCGTGCCGGTCGTGCGCCGGTCTGAGAGCACGGATTCGCGCGTGGTCATACTCCGACGCTATGCCGCGCACCGCCGCAGGACACCGGGGTTGACAGACGCTACGAAACCGGGGCGGCGGGTGCGAAGCGGCGCGCGAAGGCCCTCAGCGCCCGGCCCGGCTCGGTGACGGATGCCGCGAGCACGCGGCTCGCGATGACGTCGTAGTCGTTCGCCGCGAAGTACCCGTCGTCGCGGTACACGGCCATGCGCTCGGTGAACGCCTGCGCGGTCGGCTCCGGGTGGAACTGCGTCGCCCACAGGCGCTCTCCGACGCGGTACGCCTGGACCGGGCATCCGATGTTCGTGGCGAGCAGCACCGCGCCGTCGGGCAGTCGTCCCGTCCCCTCCTTGTGCGCCGTGAGCGCCGTGAACCGGTGCGCCAGGTCGCCGAACAACGGATCGCGCCGTCCGTCGGCGGTGAGGTTGACGATCGTCGGACCGGTGTCTTCGGGGAACGCGCGGCTGACCTGGCCGCCGAGCATCCGCGTCACGATGCCGATCCCGTAGCACGTGAAGAAGGCCGAGACGTCCTCGTCGCCTCCGGCGGCCGCCCACGCGGCGATGCGCTCGAGGTCGGCTTCGAGGCGGCGCTGTGCGTCGGTCTTCGTCGACTCCGGGTCGGACACATTGAAGGGACTCCCGCCGACGACGAATCCGCGCCAGCGCTCCGCCGCGTCGGGCGGAAGCGGCTCGCGCACGAGGTCGAGGTGGTCGAGTTCGGCGGGCTCCAGGCGCATCGCCTGCCGGAACGATTCGTACTCCGCTTCCGCCGCGCCTTGCTGCGGGCGCACGCAGACGTACAGGACGGGGGCGGCCATGGCGCGATTCTAGGTGCGGGCGAGGAGCGGCGCGACCGAGGATCCCCTGTGAACCCGCGCATGTCGGTGTATCAGCCGCGGACTATCGCACTCCCCTCGGGTGTGGACACAATGGGCGCTATGACCCACGCTGAGGCGGCGGCATCCTCGGATGCCGCCGAACCGGCGCGCTGGCAGCGCGCCGCCGCGCTGTTCGTCGCCTGGCGCGACGGCGATGCGCGAGCCATGGACGACCTCGTACGCCTCCTCACGCCGCTGCTGTGGCACGTCGTGCGCGCGTACGGGCTCGACCGGTCGCTCGCGGAGGACGTCGTCCAGACGACGTGGCTGACGCTCGTGCGTCGGCATGAGTCCATCGCCGACCCCCTCGCGGTGTCGGGATGGCTCACCACCACGGCGCGGCGGGAGGCATGGCGGGTCGGCAAGCAGCACCGGCGCGCCGACGCGACCGAGGCCGAGAACCTCGAGCCGCTCCTGCCCGTCCACGATTCCGCCGAGGAGGTCGCGGCGGCCGACGACGAGAGTCGTCGGCTGTGGGGGGCCGTCGCCCAGCTCGACGAGCGCTGTCAGCGACTGCTGCGCATCGTGGCGTTCGAGGAGCGCCCCGACTATGCGCGGATCGCCCAGGACATGTCGATGCCGATCGGATCGATCGGCCCGACGCGCCAGCGATGCCTCGGCAAGCTCCGAACGCTTCTGCAGAGCGACGGTTGGGGAGAGGACCGAGATGCACGATGAAGACTTCGCCGCGGACGCGGCGCTTTTCGCGCGAATGCGCGCGATGTGGAGTGCGGTCGACCCCATGCCGGCCGACCTCGTCGATCGGATGGTGGCCGCCGTCGCCGTCGAGGACCTGTCGCGCGAGTACGCGCTGCTGACGCTGGTCGAGTCCGAGACCGCCGCGGTGCGCGGCGAGAGCGACACCGCGACGCTGCAGTTCAGCGACGGCACGACGAGCGTCCTGCTGCACGTGACGGCGACGGAGGAGGGTCTGCGCCGGGTCGACGGATGGACGGATGCCGATGCCCTCGCGATCCGGCTCGTCCAGGAGGGGCGCGAGTGGTCGGCGGATGCCGGCGAGCGCGGGCGTTTCGCGTTCGAGGGCGTCACGCCCGGAGTGTCGCGCCTGCGACTCGCGGTGCGCTCCGACGAGGGCATGAGGGACTTCCAGACGCCTCAGTTCGAGGTGTGACGCGTGGTCGACGCGGAGTACGTGACGACGCAGCTGCTCGTGACCCGGCCCGACCGGTTCGCGTCGATCATCGAGGCGCTGCGGGAGTCGGCTGACGAGCTCGGGTGGGATGTCGTGCCGGATGGCCTCGGCGGGAGACCGGTCGACCCGACCGAGGCGGAACGGTCGACGCGTGCGCGGGGCGGGGTGCATCCGGTTCGCCCGCACGTCGTCCGGATCGTCGCTCGAGACGACTCCGGCGCGCCGGTCGACGCCGCGCGTCTGCTGCGGCAGGCGAAGCGCCGTCACGAGGACCTCATGGGCGTCGAGCTCGACCGCATCGCGACGCCCGATGCGTGAGCCGCATCGGCGCGTGTATCAGCTCCGACCTTTCGCCCTCCCGGTCGGCGTGGGCACAATGGGCGCGGCCTCGCGGATGACCCGTGGCCGCGCGTCAGGGGAAGACACGACGATTGGGGAACGACGCCATGCCTGAGAAGCCGGTACGCACGTGGCGCGAGCGGGAGGCCGCCGACGAGCCGAAGGGAGTGCCGCTCGACCCGACTCTCGAGCCCGTACCGGGGGTTCGCGCGTTCGGCTCGGTGTACGCGCCGGGGTACCTGCTCATCTCGGGCGAGAAGGAGAAGCCCGAGCGGCTGCTGCGCGAGGCGGGAGCCGCGCTCGGGTGGGATGTGAAGGTGGAGCCGGTGCCCGGGGAGCAGAAGGCGCACGAGCCGCTGTCGCGCGCCGTGATCTTCCAGGCGCCGCGCGAGGACCGCGACGACGAGCCGGTGCCGCCGATCGACTCGTGGCGCCTGCTGCAGCGTGCGCGGCTGCTGGCGACGAACGGGCGCGACCCGCGCGACCGTGCCCTCGACGCCGCCCGATCGGCCGCCCCGAAGGAGCGGGCCCGACGGGCGCGGCGCAAGGACGGATACCTCCCGAAGAAGGACGACCCCCTGCGACGCATCGGGCTCGATCACGTGCTGTCGGTCGACCCGGCGGGCGGTGTGAACCCTTACTCGAGGACGAATCCGTACTCGCGGACGAATCCGTATTCGAGGACGAATCCCTACTCGCGGACGAACCCGTACTCGCGGACGAATCCCGCAGGGCTCGAGGGATACGCCTTCCCCGGGACGGGCGGCCTCGAGATCGCGTCTTTCGTCGGCCCCGGGCCGACGCGCGTGCTGGAGGTGTCGGACGGCGGACGGCGACCGGTGGTCGCGATCGTGGACACCGGATGCGGCGAGCACGAGTGGCTGCCGCCGCGCCAGGACGAGATCAACCCGAGCGCCGACCGGCTGATCGTGCGGCGGAGGGTTGCATCCGCTGCGAACGAAGGCGTGATCGGCATCGAGGACGAATCCACCAATCCCGAGATCCACGGCGACCTCAGCGGGCCGTTGGACGGCTTCATCGACGGGGCAGCCGGGCACGGCACCTTCGTCGCGGGGATCGTCCGTCAGGTCGCGCCGGAGGCCGACCTCGTGACCATCCGAGTGGCCGACAGCAACGGCACGGTCCTCGAGTCGGAGCTCATCCTGGCGCTCGAGGAGCTCATCGACTGGATGAAGGAGGACGGCGACAACGGGGTCCAGCATGTGGACGTGCTCAACCTGTCGCTGGGCTACTACCACGAGACACCAGAGGACGGAGCGTTCAGCACGAGGCTCTACGAGATCCTCGCCGAGCTGCGCGGCCTCGGCTGCGCGGTCGTGTGCTCGGCGGGCAACGACGCGACCGACCGACCTACCTTCCCCGCGGCGCTCTACAACTGGGGCGATCCCGATATCACCCTCCCCGAGACGGGGAAGCTCGCACCCCATCTCGCGATCGGCGCGCTCAACCCCAACCGCACATCGGTCGCCCTGTACAGCAACGTCGGGGACTGGGTCACGGCGTTCGCGCCGGGCACGTCGGTGCTGAGCACCGTCCCGCAGCAGCTCCAGGGCGGCGTACAGCCCGGGTCGCGACTCGACATGTACGGGCGCCGGCGCGAGACGATCGATCCCGACGATTTCACCGGTGGCTTCGCCATCTGGAGCGGCACGTCTTTCGCGGCACCGTACGTCTCCGGGCTCATCGCGCGTGAGCTCTCGCCCGTGCTCATGGGCGGCAAGGCGGGCGGGGTGGACGTGACGACCGCGGCGACGGAAGCGGCTCTGAAGGCCGTCGAGCAGCTCGACAAGTCGCTCGTCGAGTAGCCGCCACTCGGTGGCCCCGCCATCATGGCAGGGTGCCCTCCGATGCCGAGACCCTCTATCAGCGCGGCGTCGACCTGGCGAACATGGGTCGCCACGACGACGCCCGTGCCGTACTCGCGGCGGCCGCTGAGGCCGCGGAGAAGCTCGGCGACAACGACCTGCGCGCCCGGATCGCGGGCACGACCGGCTACCTGATCGCCCAGCACTCCAGTGCGGATGAGGGCGAGCGGGTGTGCCTCGACGCGCTCGCGCTGCCGGGCCTGTCGACCGAGTCGATCGCGATCCTGCACGGCCAGCTCGGCACGATCGACATGCATCGCGGCAGGCACGAGAGCGCTGTTCGCTGGCTCTCGAAGGCGATCGACGGGCTCGCAGACAGTCCCGTGCGCGCCGCGAACATGCGCATGAACCGCAGCATCGTCGAGATGACCCGCGGCGACCTCGACGCCGCCGAGAGCGACGTGCTCGAGGCCGAGCGGATCTATCGCGAGGCCGGGCTCACGCTCGATGCCGACCAGGCCGCGCACAACCGCGGCTACCTCCGCATGCTCGCGGGCGACCTCGTGAGCGCGCTGAAGATCATGCAGAGCGTGCGCGCGCCGCTCGGCGACACATCGGAGATGTTCGCCGCGATCGGCGAGCTGGATCGCGCCGAGGTGCTCCGCGAGGCGGGGCTGACGACCGAGGCGGAGCGCTCGCTCGAGAAGGTCGCGCAGGAGTTCGGTCGGCTCGGAATCACGCAGGACCGCGCCGAGGCCGAGTATCACCTCGCCCTGTCGCTGCTGTCGCACGCGCCCAGCCGGGCCGCTCAGGTCAGCGCGGCGGCACGTCGACGGTTCCGTGCGCTCGGCGCGGATGGGTGGGCGACGCGAGCCGCCGCGCTCGGGGTCCGCGCGCGGCTCGCCGTGCAGACGATCGATCGCACGGGGGCCGCCGCGCAACGGCCGGGCCGACTGCCGTCGGCATCCGACGTGGCGAAGCTCGCGACCGCGCTCGAGCGGCTAGGTCATCGCAACGACGCGATCGTCCTGCGGCTGAGTCACCTCCTCGCGCGGCTCCGCAGAGGAGCCGATCCACGCTCCATCCGCGCACCCCGCCTGCCGCGCAACGCCTCGCTCGAGGCGGCCCTGCTCGCCGACGAGGTGCGGGCGGAGCGTGCCAGCCGACTCGGTCGCGAGGCGGAAGCCCGGCGGTACGCCGCCCGCGCGATCGAACGACTCGAGGGCGCCGAAAGGTCCGGCGGGAGCCTCGAGCTCACGGCATCGAGCTCGCTGCAGGGCAACGGCCCGCTGTCGGTCGGACTCGCCTCCGCCGTCCGGTCGGGGCGGCCCGAGACGGTGTTCGAGTGGTCGGAGCGAGCACGGCACGTCACGCAGGCGATCCTCCCGGTCCGCCCGCCGCACGACCCCGAGCTCGCCGCGGAACTGGCGGAGCTGCGCGTGCTGCGCGCGGAGCAGTCCGACGGCGACTGGCTGGGCGAGGGGCGGGCGGCGCAGCTGCGCGACAGCATCCGCGAGCGTCAGTGGTCGCGGGTCGGCGGAGGTCCCGAGCGCGTCGGGCTCGATGACGTCCAGAGCGTGCTGACACCGCGCGAGGCCGTGATCTCGTTCGTGTTCGACGGTCACGGCTTGAGCGGCGTCGTGGCGACGACGTCGTCGCGTGCGATCGTGCCGCTCGACTGGGAAGGCGTCCGCGGTGCGTTGAAGGGGCTGCGCGCGGACCTCGACATGTCCGCCTCGCTCATCGCGGGACCGCTGGCGGGGGTCGTGCGGGAGGCTCTCGACGGCCGTCTGGCCCGCCTGTCGAGCCTGCTGCTCGCGCCCACCCTCCGTGTTGCGGGCGACGTCGATCGCGTCGTGATCACGACGCCTGGAGTGCTCGCGGGGATCCCGTGGATGATGCTCCCCGACGCGGCGGGGCGCGCGATCACCCTCGCCCCTTCCGCGTCTTCCTGGGTGAGCCGGCGGTCCGCGCCCGCGGGCGCGCCGGCATCCGCCGGCTTCGTCGTCGGTCCGCGGGTCGCACGCGGTGACGAGGAGACGGATGCGGCGGCCCGCGCCTGGCCGAGGGCGCGGATTCTGCGCGCAGGGGACGCGGATGCCGCATCCGTCACCGACCTCGCCGCGCACGTCGACGTGCTGCACATCGCCGCCCACGGCCATCACGCCGTCGACAACCCCATGTTCTCGGGTCTCGAGCTCGCCGATGGGACGCTCTTCGGCTACGACATCGACCTCATCCCGCGGATCCCCGACACGGTCGTGCTGTCGGCGTGCGAGGTCGGCCGGTCGTCCGTCCGGTGGGGCGAAGAGGCGATCGGCATGACACGCATCTGGCTGCACGCCGGCACGCGATGCGTCATCGCGGCGCCGGTCGTGGTCGCCGACGACGTCGCGTGCGAGCTGCTCGGCGCGATGCACGAGGGGCTCGCGGCGGGAGTCCCGCCGGCTGTCGCGCTCGCCGAGGCATCCGCCCGGACCGGACTCGTCGCGCCGTTCCAAGCCCACGGCGCGGGATTCTGAGGAGATCTCCGGCCTCGATGTATCAAGCGCTCGGGGAAGTGCTCCGACATCGTGGAACGACGCTTTGCATGGAGCCTCGGCCTGGCTCCGTCTGGGGATGCGTCGCGATCGACTGGGGGTGCCGGGTTCGGGAATGCCGGGCACTCGGTCGCGAGGGGCGCCGATCCGAGGGGGGTGCCGCAGGGGTCAGACGGCGGCGCCCCCCTTCTTCTGTGCTTCTGTGCGGCGTTCGCGCAGCGCGCGTCAGCGAGAGGAGTTGGCCGTGCGGCCGCGCACGATTCCGACGAACGTGTCGACGAGCGGAGTCGCGCCGTCGACAGCCCACGCGAGGGCGACGGTCGATGTCGGGCCGTCGCGAAGCGGGCGGTGCTCGACGTCACGGCGGTGGTGCAGGCGCGCGAGCGACATCGGCACGATGACGATGCCGACGCCTGCCGCGACGGTCGCGATCGCCTGCTCGGTGTCGTCCGGCGGATCGAATGACGCCGCGGCGGCGCCCGGCACCTCAACGCGGAGGACGTCGTCGCGCGGGACGATCACGACCTCACCCGCGAGGTCGTCGAGCTCGAGCACGTCGGCGGCGGTCAGGTGGGAGTCCTTCGACACGACGACCACAGGCACCTCGTCATACAGCGGGATGACGTGGAGACCCTCGCGATCGATCGGCAGACGCACGAGGGCGGCGTCGAGGGGTGGTTCCTCCGCGTCGGCGTCGCGCGGCGCCAGCAGCTCATCCCGCTGCGTCGCGACCGAGAGGTGCCGGAGCTCGAGCGGGACCTCGGGCACGCGCTCCCGCCACGTCGCGATCCACTTGCCCGGAGTCGCGCCGGGGATGACTCCGAGCGTGAAACGGTCGGGGCGAATCGGCTCGTCGGTGGCCTCCGGAGCAGCTTTCGGCCGGTTTCGGCCCGGTGCTTCGACGGGGGCCTTGCCCTTCCCGCCGGATCGAGCCGCCGGTGGCCGCCGCCCTCGTCCTGAACCGCGTCCGCGCGCGCCCGAACCGCCGCCCTTCGCCATGTCGCCAGCGTAGCCCGGGCGGTATGGTTCGCTCATGGTGCCGATCCTCGCCACGGCGTTCGCCGCGCTCGCGGCCCTCCTGCACGTGTACATCTTTCTGATGGAGAGCGTGCAGTGGGCGCAGCCCCGCATCTGGAAGCGCTTCGGAG